>Ga0265292_1000041_pt1 | contig 316177 bp, 274 predicted proteins | sample Munlanlewell296A_FD_189080 | JGI IMG/M metagenome (GOLD analysis project Ga0265292, IMG submission 189080) | Leachate microbial communities from a municipal landfill in Southern Ontario, Canada - Leachate well 296A | ecosystem: Engineered > Solid waste > Landfill > Unclassified | place... | reverse complement strand
TAAAAAGAGCGGCTTCGATCATTCGCATGTCAGCGGGGACGATTTTCCCCGCCTCGAGCAGAACGACATCGCCCGGCACAAGCCGGGAAGCGGAGATGGTTTCCGGCATGCCGTTTCTCATGACTGCCGCGGACGGCGCGGCCATTTTTTTCAGGGCAGCCATGGCCTTTTCCGCGCGGTATTCCTGGATAAACCCGACAACCGCGTTCAGGACAACAATGACAATGATGGCAATCGTGTCCGAGACCTCGCCGATGAAGCCTGAAATAAGCGCGGCGGCAATGAGGATGAGTATCATGAAGTCCTTGAACTGGTCGAGGAACATCATGAATGGAGACTTCTTCTCCTTCTCCACAAGTTCGTTGGGACCGTGCTCCAGGAGCAGCTCCTGCGCCTTTGCCGCGGAAAGGCCCTGGAGCGACGACCCGAGTTCCGTAATGACTTCTTCGATGTTTTTTTGATGCCAACGCATGTTTTTTCTTATCCTTTCCTTTACACTGGTTAAAAGCCGTCAGGGAAGCTGTTCACCCCGTCAGACCTCTCGTCGTCTCAGTGATTATCGCGTTATCCGGCATTATGCCGCTTTCATCGGGAGGTCTAACGGGGTTCACCGCATACCATGCAGCAGCGCGAGATTGATCATAAACACGGCGCCGCTCCACGTTCTTCCAATGACTACGATTCATTTCGAGGTATCAATATAGTGTATCATAAGCGGCGGGCGACCATCGGCAGTGGAGCCCCCTCCGGCAGGAGCCGGAGGCTCCCACGAACAACGCGACCTCCCGGAACTGCTTCCGCGCGACCGCTCTTATGTACTGGTCGCGTGGAAGCGCTTTTCACCCCCGGCGGGAGCCGGGGGATGCCGAGGCGCGGCATTGCTCAGATCCACGACAGAAAAAGACTTTAAAAAAGAACAGGGCCGGGAAACATCAACTATGCAGCCCTTTGTTCCCGACCCCTCAGCGGAGCCCCGCGAGTTATTTTTTGAAAACGCTGAAGAGCTTGTCGAGGCCCATCTTGTCCAGCTTTGCCACCTGCTCCATCTCTCCGGCGTCGAGCCAGACCCCGTCGCACTCGGAACACTTATCAATTTTAATTTTCTTGTAGTCTATCTCGATCAACTCCATCCCGCACTTGGGGCACATCATATAATGCAGTTCTTTCATCCTTTTCTTTTCTTCCTCAGCAAGCCTCTTGTGTTTCTCCTCCTCGAGCTTTTTCTTATTCTCAAACTCAATCCGTGCAAAATGTTCTTCTTCGCGTTCACTTGGTCTCATGCGAATTACCCCCTTCTTTTGTTTTTTGAAATTTACCCTTAATCGTTTTTAACAACATGGCCGCCCAGACAAATTCAGTGGAAAGGATTCCCAAACCCAAGGGCACCACGCCACGATAATAGCGGGACCGGGCAATCCAAGCATTGCAACACCGATAAGCAGCACGGTGAAGCCGACCACCACGATTAGCAGCTTTTTTGCCTGCACGACGGCTCTGAGCATCCACGCGGTCATATCCTTTGCCGGATCCTTCGCTTCAAATTCAGGCGCCCTCATTAGCGTAGGTGCCCGCTCACGCTTCAACGCACCTTACTTATTAGTGTCTTCAATCTGGATGAACGGAACAGCGCCGCCGGTCACGTTTGGCAGCTTGCCGTCCCACTTCTCGATGGCCTTTATCTGGGCATCGATCTGTCGCAGCTTGATGAGGTCCGGAGAGATCACCTGGCGCTGGAGACGGAGCGCCTCTGCATCGGCCTGGGCTGTGGCGATCTTCTGCTGCGCTTCCACCCTGATCCGGTCCAGGTCCCGCTTCGCCCTGAGCGCGTGCTGCTCGGCGCTTTGCTTCGATTCAATGGCTTTATTGAACTCGGTCGAGAACTGGAAATCCGTGATCGAGAGCTCTATCACCATGATGCCGAAAGGCGCCAAACGGTCGCGGAGATAATCGCGCACCTGGGTTTTGAGCGCCTCGCGTTTCGAGATCAGTTCCTCGGCGGTGTACCGGGCCGCGGCGGCCTTAAAGCTCTCTTCAATGCCGGGATTGATGATCTTCTCCGACACGTCCTGGTTCAGGCCGATGGTCCTGTACGTCTCGCCGACCTTGTCCGGCTGGAGGCTGTAGTTCAGGACCATGGTGGTCTGGACTACCTGCATGTCCTGGCTGGCGGCTTCGGTCTTGGTGGTGGTCTTCTGAACGCGCACGGTCATGCGAATGATGTCCTCCATGAAGGGGACCTTGAAATGAAGCCCTTCGGCCACCACGCGGTTCACCGCGCCGAACCTGAGTATGACCCCGCGTTCGCCCGCGTCGACCACAAAGTACGAGGACATGACAAGCATAAGGCCGAGAATCGCCAGTAGGCCGATTGTCGCCATTTTCGGGACTTTTTGCGGATCCATTGTTATTCCTCCGGGTGATAGAGTGCCCCGCCTACGGCGGGGTTGCTGAGAACAAATTAAACTATAGCAAAAGAATGGAGCGGGTGAATATCCTTGAGTGTCAGAGGCCTCTTCCAAAAAAAAGACCTTTACCGCCGCAAAATATATTGCGCGATAAAGGTCTTGCTTGTTAGTGTTATCTAACCCGTGGTACCGGACTCTTATCGAGCCGTGCTGACGATATCCACGATTCAGCTACTCCCCTTTACAGTAAGCATATGATATCCGTAATATGGACACGTGTCAACACCGAATATTCAGGGAAATTCGCCGTATGGTCCCTGTATTAAGTGACACCGGATAATCGCATGGTTCAGCGGACCCGCCAATTCATACTCCGGCGCCAAACCGCCCCCGGAGCTGTGCCTGGCCGCGCTCGCATGCCGCGATTCAGGACTTATTGCTTCTCGATCACAAACAGCAGCTGACCTTCCTGCACCGTCTCGTTGAGCTTGAAGCAGAGTTCGGCGATCTGGCCGTTGCTGGGCGCGAGGATCGCGTTCTCCATCTTCATGGCCTCGAGGTTCGCGATCTCTTCTCCCTTGTGGACGATGTCGCCGACCTTGATGGGCCCGCGATCGGGATTGCCGATCCTCCAGAGGTTGCCGTTGATCGGGGCGCCCACATCATTCGGGCCCTTGGCCATCCGGGTCTCGACCTTCCTGGCGCGCGGGGTCGCGACCGTATACACTCGCGTCTTGTTGTTCACCCTCATCACGACGTGCACAAAGCCTTCGTGCTCCGCGCCGATCGACACGAGTTCGACGGAATAGGGCTTGCCCCAAAGATCGAAATCCACACGTTCCCCGGGTTTCTTGAGGCCTTCGCGCCAGACATTGGTGGGCAGTGCCAGCGGCGCATTGCCGTACAGATTACGGAAACTGATATACTCCAGCGCGTCTTTCGGGTGCATGAGATACAACACAAATTCTTCATCCGTTGCCGCTCGGCCGAGGTTGTCCGAAAGTTCCTTGCGCAGTTTGTCGAGGTCGTCCTGGGCCATTGATTCGAGCGGCGAGGTCTCTTTCCGTTCTTTGATCTTCGCGGCCCCCTCTTCTCCAAACGCGCTCTGGTACACCCAGTCAGCCGGCCAGCCGACGGGAAGTTTTCCGTAATTGCCGAGCAGCAGGTTCTTGAAGTCTCCGGGCGCGGTCCTGAAGAGCGTCAGCAGTTCTTCCTGCTCGTCTTTCGACATCGCGCCCAACTGCTGCGCTTTTTCCTCGACGAATTTTATCATGAGCGCAAGGATGTGCTTGACCCCCGCGTCGCCGCGCTCCTTGGCATAGCGGTTGATGATCCCGCTGCAGGTGACCCAGGTGATCTGGGAGCCGGGAGTCACATCGAAATATTTCACGATCCGGTTGTACAGGGACATGAGCTTCAGGACCGCGGGCATCAGATGAAGGAAATCGGCCTTCTGCGCCTGCTCAAAGGAACTGGGAAAGGCGCCGCCCGGCATCTTATGGCGCGTGACCGTGTGGTCGAGCCCTTTAAAGGGCGATTCGGCCCACTCGTAGTGTCCGATCCATTCGCGCACCTTCTGGACCGCCTCCTCCGCCTCGGGCCGGTTCAGATGCACCGGGATCCCTGATTCCTCAAAGATCGCCTGCACGCCCAGGATGGGCGAGTGGCCGTAGAACCGGACGAGCGAGTCCTCTTCCACATCGAAGATCTGCGCCCCTGCCCTGGCGGCTGACAACAGGGCGGGGATGGCAAGCCCGTCGGTGATATGCCGGTGATAGTTGATCACCAGCGTTGGGTATTTCTGTTTTATGGCGCTGATCAGGTTGCCGATCCGGGAGACATCGCCGACGCCCGCCATGTCCTTGACACACAGGATGATCTCGTCCACACCCGAGCAGAGGTCGACCATGTCCCTGATCACCTTGAGATAGTATTCGTTCGTGGCCCAATCCGCGGTGGTGAAGGAGATGGTCGGTTCGAAGAGCCGTCCCCGCTTCATCACGACGTCGGCGACCGTGCGCATGTTCCGCACATCGTTCAGGAAGGAGAAGCACCGCCAGACATCGATGTCCACCTGCCCTACGGCGTACTCGATCACGTTCTTCGGATACGGGCGGTAGCCCCACAGGTTGGTCTCGCGGATCAGGGTCTGGAGCAGCACGTTCGGCATGAGTTCCCGGAGCAGCGCGGTCTCTTCGAACGGGCTTTCCCGCCGGTTCATAATGCCCACGTGCCATCGCGCGCCGCCATGGCATTCCGCGCTGAACAGCCCCATCTTTTCATAATGGGGGGCGAGCGTTTGCAGGTCGTAGATCCGGTGGCGGTTCTTAAAATCCGACTGGCCCGCGTCCCGCATCCCTACCGAGGTGAAACACACGCCTTTCAGCGAGCGGACCGCCTTGACGAGCTCTTTCGGGGACATTCCGGGTCTGACAAATACAGGGTCGTTCATGTTTGTCCTCTCCTCTACGCTTTGCTTCTGAGACGCCCCCTCGCGGGAGTCCCCATCTGGGTCACCTTCAGGTCCTTGATCAGCCCGTCCGAGATCGAGTATATCCATCCGTGGATATACAGCTTTCTGCCCCGGTCCCACGCCTTTTGCACGATCGTATTGTGCGACAGGTTTTCCACCTGCCGCTTTACGTTCAGCTCGCACATCTCATTCAGCGTGATCCGCTTGTGCTTCCTTACGGCCACCCGCACGTTCTCGAGCCAGTGCTCCAGCATCCCGTAGGTGGCGTTCTTCTTGACGGCCGCGATGCCGCCGCACCCGTAATGACCGCATACGATGATGTGCTTGACCTTGAGGACCTCGACGGCATACTGCAGCACACACATCAGGTTCATGTCGGTATTGATGACCTGATTGGAGATGTTCCGATGGACGAAGATATCTCCCGGCAGCAATCCCGTGATCTGGTTCGCCGGCACACGACTGTCGGAACATCCGATCCACAGGTACTTGGGCCGCTGCTGCCTCTTCAGCTTGCTGAAGAACCCCGGGTTCTCGAGCTCGACCCGCCGGGCCCACTCCCTGTTGTTGTTCAGCAGCCTGATGATCTCTTTCATACCCGGTTCACATCCATTTCTGGGGTCCCAGCGCCGAGATCTCCGCCACATACCGCGCGATCTTGAGCACCTCGTCTTCGCTGTTCTGCTCGCTGAACTTGGAGATCAGTTCATCCATGTGCTCTTCGATGAACCGGGTCGAAAACTCCCCGGAGATGAAAGACGGGTGCCTGATAATACTGAGCAGCAGCGGCTGGAGCGTCTTGATGCCCTCGACTCTGAGGTTCCTGCCGAGCGAGCGGTCCATGACCCGGATGGCGTCTTTCCGGTCCGCGCCCGCGGTCATGAGCAGCATGAACAGCGAATCGTAGTACGCGGGGACATCGCCGCCCTCGTACACACCCGATGCCACGCGTACGTTCGGACCCATCGGCACCTGCAGCCGGGTGATCGGCCCGAAGGAGGGGCTGAAGTTCTTTGGGTCCTCGGCGTTGAGGCGAACTTCCAGCGCCCACCGGTTCGGACGGATGTTGGACTGATTGAACGGCAGTTTTTTGCCGAGTGCCACGTCGATCATGATGCCGACGATATCCAGGCCCGTGATCAGTTCAGTGATGCCGTGCTCGACCTGCAAGCGGGTATTCACCTCGAGGAAATAGAATTTTCTGGTCGCCGAATCGAAGATGTACTCCACCGTGCCGGCCGACGTGTAGCCGATCTCGCGCATAAGCCGCGTTGCAGTGGCGCAGATCTCCTGGCGCAGTGCGTCGTCGAGGCTTGGTGAGGGCGCCTCCTCGACGATCTTCTGGTTCCTCCGCTGGATCGTGCATTCCCGCTCGTACAGATGAATGACATTGCCGTGCTCATCAGCAACGATCTGGACCTCGATATGCCGGCCCCGCTCGATATATTTTTCGACCAGGATGGTCTCGTTGCCGAAGGACTTTTTGGCCTCGGACCGGGCCCGGGCCAGGGACTGCGACAGGTCTTCGTCATTTTCCACCTTGACCATGCCCTTGCCGCCACCGCCCGCCGAAGCCTTGATCATAATCGGATAACTTACCTCATCCTTCTTCATCCACACCTTGATCTGTTCAATGTCCGTGACCGCGTCGATGCCCGGGATGGTCGGGACATCGGCCTTCCGTGCCAGGGCCTTGGCTTCGATCTTGTCCCCCAGCATGCGGATGACCTCGGGAGACGGGCCGATCCATATGAGTCCCGCGTCGATCACTTTCTGCGCGAAATCCGCGTTCTCAGCCAGAAAGCCCCAGCCCGGATGGACCGCGTCAGACTTGCTCTGAAGAGCGGCCTGGACCATCTTGTCCATATTGAGATACGACTCGGAAGGCGGGGCCTCGCCGATGTAAACCGCCTCGTCCGCCATGAACACGTGATGGGCAAGGCGGTCGGGATCGCTGTACACCGCGGTGGTGGGGATCTTCCGGTCCCGGCACGTGTGCATGACCCGGACCGCGGGAACGCCCCGGTTCGCGATCAGGATCTTATTGATCGTTCTCTTCATTAGCGGTCTCCTGAATTGTTAGTGCAAACGAATTAATACAAACGCATAAAATATTGTTACCTGTAGGGCAAGGCTTTAGCCTTGCTTTAAGCAACCCTGAACAGGCTGTTGAAAAAGTCTTTTTGTGGTTCGACAGGCTCACCACGAACGGATAAATACGAATAAATTCAATACACGCTCCGTTCGCCCTGAGCTTGTCGAAGGGTAAACTAAGTGTTTTTCAACAACCTGTGAAGGGTTGCCCTACAAATAATATAACAACCCTTATTGCGTTTGCTAGAGTAAAGAATTGATACATTCCTACGGAATCCCCCTCACCTCGGTCCTCTCCCTCCCCCGATAAGAGCATTCGAGGGCAGGCTCCAGGGAGAGGTTGCAAACCTCCCTCGCCCCTTGCGGGAGAGGGCTGGGATGAGGGGTCCATGCAAGGGCAAACATTCGCGCGACTATGTCAAGTTCTGAGGAGAAATGGCATATAGTTATCAAAGTGGAAAAAAGTTCTATTCGCTCCGGTTGGTCCGGTTCAGGTAAAAAAACCTTTACCTGATGAACAGAAATCCACTGTCATTCATCCTGGTAAAGGTCATATTGTCAAGCTTCCCCGGTCAGGAGCGTTGTCGGCGGCAAGGCAGATTGAGGCTTCCTGTCCAAAAGGCCGCCGCCACTCCTGTGTTCTTCCCACTCATTAATGAGGCGAAGCTCATATTATTTGAGAATACCGCTCGTTGTCAAGTTAATATTGCTCCGAAAGGCGGGTTTGTTGATTAACCGGCGCTCCTGCCGTTTCGTGCCCTGTTCATTCTCAGCATATCCTTCCCCCTCTCAATTTGGTATAATCAATTATGACAATCATCGGCTACCAGATCAGGTTTGTTCGGGGCGTCGCCCTTTTTCTTCGCATACTTCTGGGCTATAAGCTTTTCTCGTTCAGAAACATCTTCGCCTCTCCTGCAATGCGAAAAGAACGGCTCAAACGGCTTCATTCAAAATACGCCTTTGTGCTGCGCGAGCGCATGATCGAGATGCGCGGCGTGCTGATCAAGATCGGCCAGTTTCTGTCCTCGCGCGTGGACATCCTCCCGGAGGAATACACGACGGAGCTGTCCAAGCTCCAGGACCACGTTCCGCCTGCGGACCTCGCGGAGATCATGAAACGCGTCATTGAAGAGATTGGTCCACCGGAGGACGTGTTTGCGTCTTTTGATGAGACACCCATTGCCTCGGCCTCGATCGGTCAGGTGCATCGCGCCACCCTGAAAAGCGGCGAGCGCATTGCGGTAAAGGTCCAGTATCCCGGCATCGAAGAAGTGATAACGGCCGATATCCGGACGTTCCACTTCATTATCAGGCTTCTCAAGGTCTTCTACCGGCGCATCAATCTCGACGTCATTTTCTCCGAATTCTCACGCATTATCCACGAGGAGCTGGACTACATCCAGGAAGGAAAGAACGCGTCGGCCTTTGCCAAAAACTTTTCCGATAACCCGAAGATCAGAATTCCTGCTGTGTATTGGCCGTTCACGACGTCCAAGGTGCTGACGCTCGAATTTCTCGAAGGCGTCAAGATCACGGACCTCGATGCGATCGACGCGCAGGGGGTCGACCGGAAAGAGGTGGCGCGTGCCCTTGCCGAGGCCTATTGTCAGATGTTCTTCACCGATGGCCTGTTCCACGGAGACCCCCATCCCGGCAATATTTTCGTCCGTCCAGGCCCCGAGATCGTTCTCGTTGATTTCGGCATGGTGGACCGCATCTCGCCCCCGAAAAAAGAGGGGCTCAAACGCGCTTTTACCGCGATCATGGAGCGCGACAGCCTCGGACTTGTCCGGGCGCTTGTGGACATGGGGTTCATCCCGCTCACCAGGAACCTTCAGCCGCTGGTCCAGTTTGTAGACAGGATTTTCGCGAAATACCGCGATATCTCACCGAGTGAGTTCAAGGCAATGGACATCGAGGAGATGGGAAATGATATCATGGAGGCCCTCCGGCTCAGCCCCTCGATCCAGATCCCGAACGACTTCATCCTGTTCGGCCGGGTCATGGGCATGCTGAATGGTCTCGGGTCTCAGCTCGACCCCGATACCAATATCATTGAGATCGCCACTCCCTTCGCCAAGCGCTTTATCATGGCCGAGGCGATGTCGTCAGCCGCCTTCTTCGGGCAAGCAGGCGTTACTGTTCGCTCGCTGGTGAGTCTGCCGAAGCTGTTGTCCGATTTTCTGGTTTCCACGGGGCGGAACGAAACGCGGGTAGAGATCACTTCGCGGGACATCGTAGGGGAGCTCAAGATCATCTCGCGCATCGGTAAGGGCCTGATCCTCGCGTTTCTCACCGTGGGAGCGGGTCTGGCCGCGGTAATTCTCCGGATCAACCATTTTAATACGGAGAGCGCCTGGCTGACGGCCCTCTGCGGCGTCTTTTGTATCAGGATCTTTATCCTTATCCGCCGATCGAGACGGCCGTGATCCTGTGATCCATCAGCATCTTTCCCCCCGATACGTCACTCAAGAACCGCGCTTTGTGTGTATCGTTACTTTTTGCGACGTTATCAGGTTTGAAGATCTCGTAAAAAATCAATTGTTCACACGAAGGCACAAAGGCACGAAGGAAGTCATATCGACAACATTCAAGTTTTTCTTTGTGATCTCCGTGATCTTTGTGTGAGAACGCTTTTTATGAAAGTATCGGATTTGTCTCAGATTGAATTCAAGCTCAGCGAAGAGGAAGGGTTATAGTACGGTAAATATTTCCGTGGACTGGTAACGGTCGGCCACATACAGGGTGACCTTTCCGGAGATGGCCGCGCGGTGGGTCTTGAGCGCGACATCGGGGTGGTTGTTCTCTTCCGAGAGGTGAGAGAGACATGCCCATTGGAGGCGCTGCTCTACAGAGGCGCGGCGTAAAAGCTCGGCGGCTTCGATATTTGAAATATGTCCGTGCGGTCCCCTGATTCGCTGCTTGAGATAGGCCGGGTAAGAGCCGGCAGCGAGCATGTCGGGATCGTAGTTGCTTTCGAGAAAAACAGCGTCGAGCGATGCCACGATCCGGGTGAGGTCCTTGAACACATGCCCGAGGTCGGTCAGCACGCCGATTCGCTTCTTCCCTGCTTCGACTACGAAGACGGACCCATCCACTCCATCATGGGGCGTGGGGATGGCATGCACGAGCACATCGCCGAATCTGATCTTGTCGCAGGCCCGGAAGGTGCGCACGTCGGTAAGCTTTCCGAGATTGCATCGCGCGGTCGCAGCGGCAAGCGTCGCCGGGGTAACATAGATCGGGATGCCGAATTTCCGCTGGTACACACCCGCATGCCGGATGTGATCGCCGTGATCATGCGAGATGATCACCGCATCGACCGTATGGATGTCCCGGCCGTGAGCGGCAAGCCGGCCCTGCGCCTGTACGCCCGTGATCCCGGCGTCGATCAGGAGTCTGACCCCCCCTGCTTCTATATATATGCAGTTTCCACTGCTGCCAGACTGGAGCGATATCGCGATCATGCTCATGATGAAAACACTCTAACAGTCCACCTCAAGCTTGTCAACGTGAATAATGCTCGCTCAATATAAACTTGAGTACAGCCTTCATTTTCTCTATAATGTCCTTACACGGATAAACTGGAAAAGAGCGGGGGAAAAAAGTATTTCGCCGTTACAAGTATTGCCATGAATCAATTACTTGACAACGTCAGCATCGTACTGGTGGACACAAAAACACCGGGGAACATCGGCGCCGCGGCCCGATGCATGATGAACATGGGCCTGAGCCGGCTGATCCTCGTGGATCCGCCGAAGGACAAGGATCAGGATGCCCGCAAGCTTGCCGCGGGTGCCCATGAGATCATTGAGAATGCAGCGGTGTTTCCAGCGCTTGCCGAGGCGCTGGCCGACCAGGGGTTCGTCATCGGAACGTCAAGACATGCAGGCAGACAGCGTAAAAACATACGAACTCCCCGCGAGATGGCGGAGCAGGTGATTCCGATTCTCGCAAAGAACCGCGTGGCGATCGTGTTTGGAAACGAAGTGAACGGACTGGAAAACAGCGCCCTCGCCCTCTGTCATGAGATCGTGGCCATACCGGCATCGGAAACATTTCCGTCACTGAACCTCTCTCATGCAGTAATGATAATTGCCTACGAGCTTTTTTTGGCTTCAGGCGCTCAGGTTGGCAAATTGAGCAATGAGCTTGCGCGCAGTGATGATATCGAGGGTTTTTTCGTGCAGTTGCAACAAACGCTACAGACGATCGGCTTTCTTGAGCGCGACCATCCGGAACGCCTGATGTTTTCGCTCAGGCAGCTCTTCGGCAGGGCACGGATGAACAGCAGGGATGTCAGTATCTTGCGGGGTGTTCTGAGCGCGGTTGAAAGGGCAAATCGATCAGGCAAGGAAAATCCGTGATCAAACTCGAATTTGTTCTATCACAGGATATTTTGCATTGGGGTTGAAAACGATCTTATAAAGATTGCAGATGGTATTATTCTTTCGGGTAATATCTCTTTATCCTCTCCCGATCCTCGCTCTCCTTATCACTCTTATAGTAAATTTCGATGAACTCGATCCAATCCGCTTCTTCGTGATACGTATAGATAACCCTTATCCCCGACTGAGCGCCTTTGCCTTTCAGCGCTTTGCAAGCGAACTTCTTTGCTTTATAGATTTTCGGGGAACGGATGCCGAGGTCAGATATATGAAAGATCGACCCGCTGTCTATTTTCTTTATGTGAAACGCGTTCATTGCGACCTTGATGAACATCCATAAGTCATCCTCAAGGGAAGGAAATCGCTTGAGGAGTTTCTTTAGGTCCTTTTCGAATTCCGGGGCATGGGTTATCTTATTGAATAGGGTCCGGACGAATGGTTTATAGAACAGGTCGCTTATCCGTTATCTTCCGCATAGGCCCGCACGGAATAGGGCGGCGTGCGGTAAAAAACAGACTCATACTCGATGGCATCGCCGTCGTTTGTCGTGACCCAGGGCACGTCTCCATGAGAGTAGGCGCTGATCTGGCTTGCATTCATGTCGGAAAGTCTGTTCAGGACATCGTCAATCACTTCGATCTCGGATGACGTAAGTTTCGCAATGTCCGGCTTCCGGCGCGGCAGATACTTGGTCTGCTGTAACTTGAAGTACTCGCTCTTGACCTTTTCGATCGCTCCGTCCTTGATCATTTTCTCGACGATCTTGACGAACTCGACCGGCGTTGGGCCATATTTGTTTTTGATGTAGGTAGCGCCGACCAACTGCTCCTCATATTTTTCATAGAAGTCGAAGTCTATGAAGTAGAGGAGTTTGTAGATAACGGTTTCGCCGATGTTTTCTTTTGCGCCGACCTTGTTCAGAATGTACAGCAGAACCTCCTTGAACTTTTGGAGGTTTTTCTGCGGAACGCTGATACGCATCTGTTGTTTGACCGTTTTCTCTTCTTTCCCCTCAGGCAGGCGGACTTCCGGCTCTTTCCCAGGATTTAAGAGATCATCTATTGTCACATGGAATATCTGCGATAACGTAACAAGCTCATCGGTAGCGATCTTCCGCGCGCCGCTTTCGATCTGAGAGACGGCCGGGCGGGGCAGTTTCATGATCTTCGCAAGCGCGTCCTGGCTCATGTCGGCCTTATCCCGCAGTTCCTTGACGCGGCGTCCAATTTTTTCATAAATGCTCATCCGATACCTCCCTTGATAAACCCCGTTAGAGAACTTCGCTTTCTAATGACATAAGATTGTGATTAAGAAACACAATTGAATGAATAATACGTACCACGCCATAGACGTGGAGGCTTTCTCTAACGGGGTAAACCCATATTATCACAGGTACGATAATCTGTCAATAGCTTGTTTGATATTATTACAAAGGCAGGTTTTGGCAGGCGGCGTTCTTGGATGAAATCACAGGCGGATGAAGATCAACTGGTATGAACGATGAAGACTCAGCCGGAACGGGTAATAATGAAGCAACCTCCGATGGAATCGATTAAAAGATCCCTATCAAAGTCCGAAAAGAAAATTAAGACATTTAACGCATGAAACGCAAAATCATAAAAAAGGCCGGTCGTGAGCGTTACTTCATTTTGATATATTGCCAATTTGATCTGCAGGCTTAGACAAAGTTCAACTACTTCAATCTGGCTCGTATCGCCTCAAAGTCTTTCCCTCTCGGCATTATGAAGAGCCCCTTGCCGCCACTGCGTATTTCCCACAATGCGCCAAGCTTGCGTTTTTCATCATTATCAGGCAAATCCCAATCCCTGATGTTCTTATACTCCACAATCAGGTTTCGGCCATCTTCCAGTCTGCAAATGAAGTCCGGATAGAAGCGGTCGGTGCTTGTTTGCAATGAGAAGGATGTCGGCTTTCGCTCCACATTGCGCACCCAGAACTTGACGCCTTCAAGTTGCGTTGCAAGAAACAACGCGCAGTCGAACTCCTCGCCCTCAGCGCCTAAATTACCGATGTGCGGAAAGAAATGCTTGGGCAGATCGACAAAGCCACAATATAGTCGATCATAAGCATAGCGGCCCTGCTCAAAGATCATTTCACAACGGCCATCAGATATAAACAGGTCTGGTTGGAAGAGTAAGGCTTGATAAATCCGCTGCATTGCTTGTCGTTTGGCATCTTTGATCTTGTTTTCAAGCTCGGCACGTAACCGAAACTTTGCATAAGCCAGTTCCTCAATTGTAAAACCGCGATGCTGTATCAGCCATGTAACGGCTTTATTCAGATACGCCGCCTTTTCATCCGGCAGGATGCTCTCGTCGGGAACATTTCGCTCCAGCCAGGCTACAAGCTGAACCTGGTCCCATTCTGTAAAGAAATCAAGCAATGCAAGTTGGGCCTCGATATCATCGAAATACTCGAAGCGAATAGATTCTTCCCGGACCAGAAAGCGCCCGCCCTGTGCCCTAAGCTCAGGCCTCTTAAATTCACTTTCGTTTAACTCGCTAGAATAATCGAGTAGCCGCCAATCGCCTTGTAAGAGATGCGTTTCCTCGAAGGGCTCCCAGAGATCGCCTTGCCGCAGAGCAAGGAGTGGGACGCGGAACAGTTCTCCAAGTTCAGACGGTGTTTTCTGGTGCAGAGCTTGTGGCGCGCCCAATCTTGATAACGCCGTCCGGATGGCATTCTTGCCCGCTTGTGTTTGGAAAATGTTTTCCAGTGCCTCCGCTTGTTTAGGAGTGAATTTCCCCTTCAAGGTAACAGTACCTGCCTCCGGTGCGATCTCAACCTTGTTTTCAAGCACGGAAGGTATCGCCTCCGGTTCGGGTATCTCAGAGGTGGTAAAGGTCAGACCGGCCGCCAGAATGAAAAGATCATCCTGTCCCTGTTCCTCCTCTGTGTGGATAAGGTCCTTCGTCTCCTGCCGTTCAAATCCATTCTTGACAAGACCGTCTCGTAAGCTGGCAACTGTAGCCTGGAAATCAGTCGATGTAATAAAAGCATACGCCTCGTTCAATTCCGGGTTGATCTTTTTCTTCGCGCCGGGCATGCGAAGGATTCTGCCTAAGATCTGTTCGGCCGCCGTGGAAGAACTCGTATTGCGGAATGAACAAAGCACATAGGCAAAGGGACAGTCCCATCCCTCCCGAAGCTTATCTATCGTAATGATGAATCGCACTTTCGACTTCTCGGACAACACATCATTGCCGGCTATTTCATCTATGGCCCCTGTTGCAATCTTGATCTCGCCTTCCGGGATGCTGAAATCATCTATGAGTGTCTGCTTCACCTTTTCCGGAACGATTGTCTCATGCTCGGTATTATGACGCTCTGCTTGAAGAAGCATGATAGGGCGCAGATAATCACCCGTAGTCGCTCGTTCAGCCGCGGCTTTTGTTTGTAGTTTATTCAAGCAACCGATAGCGTCCCGAAGAGCATCAAGCCAGTTTTCCCGGCGCACAAGATCGAGCGGCATTTTAATCATTTCTGCTGACCACAAAGTGGATGCGCCCACGCTGAAAAGCACATTGCTCGGTTGGCGTGACCGGTCAGGCGTTGCAGTCAACTCCAGGATCGCGCTCGGCTCGAAACGGGCAAGCGTTTCAAAGGCAAGTGGCGTGCCCTGATTGTGCGCCTCATCCACGATCACAAAGGGATGCCGCAGTCGAAGAGCATCAACGAACGATTGGTTGCCGATAACCTTTTGGTCGGTAATTCCTTCGAAATGAGATTGCATATCGGAGTTCTGTTTATAAACACTTAGGCGATCTTTGTCTTCCTGTTTAAAAGCCTGCATCGTCGCTACGATGATCACATTTGAACCGTTCAGTACGTGCGGCTTCACTCGCAACGCTTCGTCGATTTCCATTACGGTCACGTCTCCAAGCGCTGAATAAACGGCTTGATGGAGAAGATTAGAAGGATTGCGGAGCGACTTCAAAGTCTGTTCACGAATCGGCTCGGAGGGCACGAGCCAGAGGGTTACGCTATACCGAGTAAAGAGAAGACTGCGGTTTGCCCGTTCGATCGCCATGCCGCCAATGAGTGTTTTACCGCCTCCGGTGGGAATGCGCAAACACACATAGGGAACTCTCGAAAGGGAGGGGAGCGCTTTATAATGCAGGGGGATACCGCGCCATTCCTTTGTTGTTTCTTCATAGGCAAGGCGCGGGTTATTGCTCAACTTGCAGCGTTTGAAGAACTCTTCAAGCCAGTACAGGGCATCAACTTGATAGGATTTTAGAATCATAGTGCATCAACCCTCAATTTGTACGGCAACTGTTTGAATACAATGTTCTCCCGCCGCAACCGCTCCGGCCCAATCCGGCAGGCCGTACCATAGATCACTTTCGGGCCGTTGTGCTTGTTCAAATGTGCAAGAATGCTTGCTGTCAGAACGTTTCCACCATCCGGTGTTTTATCTTTCAATATACCGTTGTAGAGCAAATAGACCGCAACGCCATTACATATTCCGATTAAGGGGCTGTTTGCTTTCGCCTGCTTCGGCAGCGGTTCGCCTGTTTCTGTGAAATATACATGCAGCGCAAGATCAGCAAATCTCACTGAACTGCGAATGTTCCCTCTTTCATCAAAAAGCGGTTCACCTAATGTCGCAAAACGAAAACCGCCGCCCAAACCCGCGACGTCCTCATCTTTAAGATTTTTATATCCTTCTATCACGCGGCGCACACGCTCCACTGTTATTTCACGCGCGATCTTTGGTTCCATTTCCACAAGGATAAATCGGCGATTACCTCCATCCTGCTTATTCAAGCTCAAAACTGCGTTACCAGTTGTGCCACTGCCAGCGAAAGAGTCAAGGACTAGGTCATTGGAATCACTAGCGAGTGAAATAATAACTTTAAATAGCCGTGTTGGCTTCGGGGTATCAAAAGGTTTTTCACCACCAAAAAGTTCTTTCATTTCTGCGCTTGCATTTCGCGTGCTACCAGCAAAGTCATAGGGCCACCATGTTTGGTTAACAACGCCCTCTTTTGCTTCGGAGAGAAACTTCTTCTCCATGGGAAATTCAGAATCTCCAGATTTACCCCACCAAACTCTATTATCAGAGGCCAACTGTTTCATTTTATCAGGTGGTCGCCTCCAACTGCTGCCCTTTGGCGGATGGATCTCTCTTCCTGCCGGATTCTTAAGAGCATAATAATCACGATCGCGATGCTCAACACGTGTCAGTGGCGCAGCAAGCCACGGTCCGCGTGGATCATTGTCCGGATTTGTATATGTGCCCACTTGCTTTTCATTGCGAGCTAAAAGATTCGGCTGAAAGGCATCGGAGCGACGGTAGGCTATGATATGGTTATGTGTTTCAGCTACGCCACTGCTGTTATTTCCGGGGGTGTCTTTTGATTGCCACACGAAGTTTACGATAAAATTATGCGAGCCAAAAAGCTCATCCATTAAGAGTCGAAGATGGGCCACTTCCACATCATCAATGCAGACGAAGATTGCGCCATCAGGTCGCAGAAATTGGCGAAGCAATGCGAGGCGTGGATACATCATGCAAAGCCATTTGTCGTGTCGCGTTAAATCCTCCGCTTCCTTACCGACGACCTTCCCAAGCCACTCGCTCATTTCCGGGCTGTTCACATTGTCATTGTATTTCCATCCCTCATTGCCGGTATTGTATGGCGGATCAATGCAAACGCACTTCACCTGTCCAGAGTAATACGGGAGGAGAGCTTTTAGCGCGAGAAGGTTGTCCCCTTCCACAAGCAGATTGCCACTGCCGGGATCGCCCACCGACAGTTCCGGCACTTCCTTCAGCAGATGAAATGGCACCTGCTTGTGATGGTTCTCAACCGCTTTTCTTCCTATCCAGTTTAATGTCGGCATTTGAAGTTTACTGCAATGAAATGAATTTCGCGCATCAGCGTTGCTGTTGCGCGATAAAATTCTAACTCTTGCTTATGTGAAAGCAGCAGTTTCTTCGGTAGAACAAAACCGTTTGAATGTCGTCAGCAGGCATCAGCGAATACGTCTTCTGGCAACGGGAGGTCTTTACTGGCACTCACCTTGAGCCAGCTTAGCGCGGCAAGGTTTCTTATGGTCAAAGCCACATCACCTTGATCGAGTGGCGGTCTTCTACGGTGTTTCCATTGCATGACATAATCAAGCACATCGCGTTCTGCAGGAACATCTTTACCGGCCTCACGCAGACCCCGTGAGGCGAAAAGTACGGTGGCAATGAGCTCCGCTTGTTTTGTATTAATACGCATGAACAAGTCAGTGGTTTTATCAATAATACTCTCCCATCTGGAGAGATCGTCTGCATACGCTTTTTTTGCATCTGCAAATGTAGATCCGACTTTGATTCTGAACATATTGCCGCATCGGTCTTCCTGAATTAATCCATTGTTAAGAAGACGCGCTTCAAGACCCTTCAGGTCGGCTGCAAATGGACCAAAGCTGCTTTTTTTGTAATGTAACTCTGTTGGAAGCCCTTCCTCGGTCGCCACGTAGGCGATCTTTTGAAACACCGTTCTTCCTACGGACCAATGATACGGCTGCTCTTCAATGCGCCGAAGGATTTCCACAAGAGCTATCCATGACGGCTTAATCCACTGTGGTGCGGGCATGGAGGACGCTTTCGGTGCCGCCTTTGAAGCTTGCCCGAAAAACTCGGGCTGCAATTGCTCATGCGGCGTCCCATATGGCGCGTAGAGCTCAACAACAACATCCATCTTGCTTAGATAAGAGTATAGCGTTGGTCCGACAATTCGCCATTCGAGTTGCCCATGACCACAGCCGAGTGGAGGAACGGCAATTGATGTAATGCCCCATTCCTTATAGTGACTCAGCAGATAGTCAAGCCCGCGAACAATATCCTGTAAATTGGTGACGGACCGCCAATGATCTTTTGTGGGAAAATTCAGTATCCACGGCAGGAATAAGGATTTGTAAATATAGGGCTGACCTAACTTAACCTCACCACGATTACAACGTTCAACATAGTCTTTGAACATGTCCGGGAATCTGTTCTTGAATTCAAGAGCAACTCCCTTGCCCATGATACCGACGCAGTTGACGGTATTAACGAGCGTTTGCGAAGTCGATTGGAACATGTCACCTTCGAGCACTTTAATCATAGCGATACCTCACTGCTACTGAAAGAATAGATGGGTATCTTTCGTAATTGATAAAGAAAAACCTGCGGAGATCAACTTGTTTTTTGCCGCATCGCAGGAAACATAGGCGCCTAAGATGTAGCCCGAATCTACTTTGTCTGGCACGAGCACTTCAGCGCACTTCATGCGTTTCTTTTCCCACTGTCTAAACTCATCTGGATCAGTCCAGTACTCGGCAAACACGGAATCCTTATTTACTCTGCCGAGACCTGCTGGTGACGGAAGAAACACCGTATAACCGCTTGCCGCGTTGCCGTCAGTTACTATTGCTTGCGGAGTATCCATAACATCCGGCCCGACACGCAACACACATAACTCTTCGTGGTGATCAGCAAGTTTCCGCATCATCGGATTGCGAGCATACATATAGAGATTCACATAATCGTGGAGAGCTTTACCGCCAGGCACTGCTTTGCAAGCGCGCCGATCCTGTATTACCTGCATGGCTACCGAGCTATGCTGAAGGTGTCTTGCCTTTTTGTTGCATAGAATACCATATTGCATAATGGAAGTCACGTTCTGAATGGGAGTGATAAAATGAAGTTCCGGTAGATCTTCACGCCTCATACGGCATTCCTCCGGCAGTCTGAGGCTACAGCTTCAGCCCGCTCCAAAAGGTGGTTGCGATACTTTCTCCAGCACGGATTGACGTTCGGGCTTTTTTCCAGCTGGTTCAATACCGCATGCGGGTGGGTGTAAGTAAATTCTGATTGCTTCAAACGTTCGATCTCTACTCGAATGGCAGCTATTGTTTCTCGAGCATGGTCAATCGTAATATCCATTGTTACCTTCGAAATGGATGTTGCGGGCTTAAGTTACTGATTGATTTGTGATAGGCCACGACTGCCATAGATAGAGCTACGCAAAAGTCCCGCGCTCGCTCAAGCTCCTTAAAGTTCTTTGTTGGATCATCGCTCGACAATTCGGTGCCGATCTTGACAACATCGACAAGCAAATCATCAACATTCTGTGCATAACCCTCACCTGCGGCGCGCGCCACAGCCTCGCCAAGTATAGTCAGCGTCGCCGGGTCCATCAGAGCGCGATGTGGTTTACCGGAAGAACTGATCTCGATTGAATTTCGTAATTGGTCGGCTAAAAGCCTCATTGCAGTCAATTCTTTTGATCTGTTTGAAAGCAAATTATCAATATCGATTGCGGCCTCTGATGCCAAGAAAGGCAAATCAAAATCGAGAACTCGCAGCTTTTTTCTGCCTTGATTCTTTTCTGATACGTATGACATAGCAGAATATTCCTTTCCACCCAGTAAGAGAACTATTAACAACAAAATATCGGGGAAAACAGTTAAAGTCAAGGCATTGTCTCTGCATGCTTATATTGCAATTTCGAGTCTGCTTTCGCTGTGATCAAGTTCAATCCGCCTGCCGCCTCAGGAACGTCGGCTTGTCCAGGTCCTCATGGTCTATCCCGAACGATTCATTCCTGAAATCAAAGGCCTCCTGTTTGCGCTTCGGCTTTTCCAGGGACGCCCTGAACTCCTTGAAGTTCGCCACCGGCCGTTTGATGCGGTCGCGCACGCCCTCCTCGTCGAACCCCGTCGCGATCACCGTCACCATGATCTCCTCGCTCATGACCGGGTTGATCACCGCGCCGAAGATGATGTTCGCGCCCGGATCAACTTCTTCCTTGATGATCGCCGTCGCCTCATTCAGCTCATTGATACCGAGGTCATTGCCCCCGGTGATGTTGATGAGGACGCCGCGGGCGCCCTTGATGGACCCGTCTTCCAGCAGCGGGCTTGCGATCGCCTGCTGTGCGGCATCCGCGGCCCGGGTCTCCCCGCGGCCGATCCCGGTGCCCATGACCGCCCTGCCGCGGCTCGACATCACGGTCCTGACGTCGGCAAAATCAACGTTGACATAGCCCGGCACCATCACGACATCGGAGATCCCCTTGACCGCCTGACCAAGCACTCCGTCGGCGAGCCTGAAGGAATCGAGCAGCGTGGTCCTTCTTTCGGCAAGGTTAAGCAGGCGTTCGTTCGGGATCACGATGAGGGCATCGACATTTTTTTTAAGCTCGGCAATACCCTCGTCCGCTTTCTGCATCCGGGCCAGCCCCTCGAAGCTGAAGGGCTTGGTCACCACGCCGACCACCAGGGCGCCGACCTCGCGCGCGAGGCCGGCAAGCACCGGCGCGGCGCCCGTGCCCGTGCCGCCGCCCATGCCGGCGGTGATGAAGACCATGTCGGCTCCGGCGAGCGCGGCCTTGATCTTGTCCGCGTCCTCAAGGGCCGCGGTCCGTCCGATCTCGGGATTCGCGCCCGCCCCTCGTCCGCTGGTGATCTTGGACCCGATCTGGAGTTTGATCGGCACCCGGGCAAGTTCCAGGGCCTGCATGTCGGTATTGACCACGATGAAATGGACCCCTTTGATGTCCGTTTGGACCATGCTGCTTACGGCATTGCTTCCTCCGCCACCCACGCCGATCACTTTTATGACGGCGGGCAGGCGTTCATCCTCAAACTGGAACATCTCGTGTGCCCTCCCCTCTTCGAGCGGTTTGTCCACCGCGGTTTCGCACGGGACCTCGCTGTGCGCGTTCGCCACAAACTCCATGATATCCTGAAATTTGAAATCGAGCTTCTCTTCCATGGTATTCTTCTCCTTGATCCTTTTCGCCATGACCTGGCCCCCCTTATTGTTGCCCTGAGTTAGACGAATCCTTCCACCCACTTCCAGAGGCGCTTCAGGCTTCCGTTGCTCCTGAATTTTCGCGGCGCAGCCTGCGCATTCTCCGCGCCGTAAAGCACAAGCCCCACGCCCGTGGCATATATCGGGCTGTTCACCACATCCATGAGGCCGCCGATGTTCCTCGGGACGCCGCGCCGGATCGGCAGACCAAGATAGCGCTCTGCGGCGTCCTGTACGCCTTCCATCAGGGCCGTGCCGCCGGTAAGCACGACGCCGGAGGCGAACATGTCCTCGAACCCGGTCTTCTTGAGCCGCTGCTGTATCATGCCGAACAGCTCTTCCACACGGGGCTCGATGATCTCACACAGGATCTGGCGCGAAAGGAGCCGGGGCGGCCGTCCGCCCACACTGGGAACATCGAGGCTTTCCTCGTGCTTGACGAGGGAAGACAGGGCGCACCCGTACTTGATCTTGATCTTTTCCGCCTCCGAGGCCGGGGTGCGCAGGCCGATGGCGATGTCGTTTGTAAGATGATTTCCGCCGATGGGAAGCACCTCGGTGTGCCACAGGCTGCCCTCGAGGAAGAACGCCAGGTCCGTTGTCCCGCCGCCGATGTCCACGACGACCACGCCGAGTTCCTGCTCCTCGGAGGTGAGCACCGCCCTGCTCGAGGCGAGCGGCTGCAGCACCAGGTCGTTCACATGCAGCCCCGCGCGCGAGCAGCTTTTCACGATGTTCTGAATGGCGGTCACCGCGCCGGTGATGATGTGGACCTTGACGTCAAGCCGCGTGCCCGACATTCCCAGCGGGTCCTTGATCCCGTCCTGATCGTCGATGATGAATTCCTGCGGCAGAACATGGAGGATCTGCTGGTCCATGGGAATATTCACCGCCCGCGCCCCGTCGATGGCCCGCGCCACGTCCGCCGGTCCGACCTCCCGATTCTTGATCGCCGCCACGCCGCGCGAGTTCATTCCCTTGATGTGGTTGCCGGAGATCCCCACATACACGGCGTTGATCTCCACACCGGCCATAAGCTCGGCCTCGTGCACGGCTTTTTTGATGGACTCCACCGTGCTGTCAATGTTGACGACCACGCCTTTTTTAAGTCCGTGCGAAGGACTGATGCCGATCCCGATGATGTCCACCTGTCCGTCGTCCTTGACATCACCGACGATGGCGCAGACCTTGGTCGTTCCCAGGTCCAGACCTACGAGCACATTATTCGGTTTTTTTGCCACTGCGTCCTCCTTGGAAGGGTCCGGGGTTCAGTCGTCAGGGTACAGGTAATGCATAAGCTTTATTTCGGACCCTGTCCCCTGTCTCCTGTCTCCTGAAAAGTGCCCTATATTTTTTTCCCCTTGACCCTGGTCCCTGTCCCCTGAACCCTGCTGTTCTTCACCATCACGGCAGCCTGCCGCTCGGGACGAAGGTCCACATAGGAGATCTCCATGCCTCGCTGTGTTCCGTCAGACAGGATCTCGGCAAGCCTGCGGAGCTTCTCCGGATAATTGCCCGTACCGATCTTGAACTCATGGTCGGCATACAAAATGCTGAGCGTCTCGGGAGATCCTGCCTTGATCGTCACCTCACGCATCCTCCATCCGCCCCGCTCGGCGATCTCGGCAATGAGCGTCAGCGATTCGGCCACACCTTCGTACGTCACCTGCTCGCCGGGCCGTACGCGAGACTGCTTGACGGCCACAACCGGGAGCTGCCATACCGATGCGTTCTCTTTCGCGATCCTGTTGATGACGACCCCCTCATTGTCCATCACATACATGCCGTCGCCGGTATCCAGCAGCGCAAAAGCGACCCGCTCGGTGACGACCATGCTGATCCTGTTCGGCAGACGGCGGTATATCCGGGCATCCTTCACCCAGGGGTTCGCGCGCGCTCGCATGACCGGGGTCTCAAGGTCTACTCGGAAAATGTTCTTGCCTTTGAACACGCCGGCGATCTCTCTGAGATCAGCCTCGCTTATCTGCTTCGCACCCTGTACGTCAACGCCCGCGATCTGGAACATCTCAGCGTGCAGGAGCGTCTGGTACGCTTTCCACGCCAGCAAGCCGCCGGCTGCGATCATGACGATCGTGATGATCTGCAGCGCAACACGTTTGACCCCGGTTCCGCCTGTCCGCGCCCGTCCGGCAGCGCGTCCCACGATGGCCCGCTTCACGGTCGAGCGGTTCGAGCTGCCGCGGTACGATCTCGGGACGTTGACGTTTTTATAATCTCGCATTCTCCCTGCTTCCTACCTCCTACGTCCTACTGCCTCCTCATCACCGTTTCTCAAGCGCCAATCGCAGAATTTCCTCCACCAGGTCAGGGAACGACATTCCGATACCTCGTGCGATGTCGGGCAGCAGGCTCGTCGCCGTCATGCCCGGCAGGGAGTTCACTTCAAGGATATACGGAGTGCCGGCGGCATCAATTATGAAATCCACCCTGCTGTATCCCCGACAGCCCAGGGCGCGATGCGCGGCCAACCCCGCATCGAGTGTACGTTTGTACACCGCCTCGGGGACCCGTGCGGGAAAAAAATGTTCCGACATCCCTTGTTCGTACTTTGCCTTATAGCTGTAGAAAACATCCTTCGGCACGATCTCGATGGCGCCCAGGGCGCGCTCACCCAGGACGCCGACCTGTATCTCCATCCCGCGGATGTAGTGTTCGATCAGGACCTCGCGATCATACGAAAGAGCAAGTTTCATTGCAGGAGCAAGCTCATCGCCCGTGTTGACCACGCTCACCCCCACACTTGAGCCCTCGGAGCTCGGCTTGACGACCAGGGGAAAACCGATTGTTGCCGCCGCCCTCGCGAGCGATTCCTTGTCGCCGGCGGAAACAACCATGAAGGGCCCCACGTGGAGACCATAGGCCTTGAACACGGCCTTGGAGATGATCTTGTTCATGCCCATGGCGCTCGCGAGGATGCCCGAGCCCGTATAGGGAATGCCCATGACCTCGAGCAGTCCCTGGATCGCGCCATCCTCGCCGAACTTGCCGTGGAGACCGTTGAAGGCGACCTCGATGTCGGCTTTTCGTATGCGCTCGTCGATATCCCGGCCGACATCGATTGCCACGGCGGCATATCCCTTTCCCCTCAGCGCCCCCAGGATCGCATTCCCGCTCGCAAGCGAAACCTCCCGCTCCGACGATAATCCGCCCATGAGAACACCGATCTTTTTCTTCGTTACCAACATCATAATGAAAATTCCAAGCTCCAAATCACAAATTACAAATAATCACCAATAACCAAATCTCAATAACCAAACATTCTGAGGCGTTGGAATTTGGATATTGGAATTTATTTGATTATTGGTGCTTGTAATTTGGAATTTGCCTTTCTTAATCTTCTCCTATTATCTTTATCTCCGGCTCAAGCCGCACGCCGGATACCTCAAGAACTTTCTCTTTGACGATATCCATGAGCTCCAGCACATCCGCTGCTTTCGCCTTCCCCGTGTTCACAATAATGTTGGCGTGTTTTTCAGAAACCTGCGCGCCGCCGACCATTCGGCCCTTGAGCCCGGCACTCTCTATCAGCATGCCGGCAGACTCTTCCTGCGGGTTCTTGAACACCGATCCTGCATTCGGGAAGCCCCAGGGCTGGCGCTGTTTTCTCGTGACCAGCAGTTCTTTAATCCGCGCCTTGATCTTCTCTTTATCATCGCGCCGCAGGACCACCCTCACCTCCAGCACCAGGTGCCCTTCGGGGACCGAGGCCGTCCGGTAGCCGAACGCCATCTCCTCCGCACTCCGGGTGTTCAGCTCGCCGTCGGGCGAGATCAGGGCAACGGATTCAACAATATCGCCCATCTCGCCAAGGGACGTGCCGGCGTTCATGCAGATTGCACCGCCGACCGTGCCCGGGATGCCGGCGGCGAACTCGAGTCCGGTGAGTCCATGCTCAACGGCAAAGGAGAGAAGCTTTACCAGGGACGCGCCGGCTTCAGCGTACACCACGGCAAAGGCGCCGCCGATCGAGCGGTATTCCCGTTCGATCTTGATCCTATGCATGCGCTGCAGGGCGATCATCACGCCGCGAAACCCGCCGTCCCGAACAAGCAGGTTGGTGCCCCCGCCGAGGATGAAGCAGCGCTGCTGCTGTGTCTTGATCGCCTGCAGAAGGAGACGGAGGTCCTCCCGGTCAGCGGGCCAGGCAAGGATGTCCGCAGGACCGCCGATGGCGTATGACGTGTGCCTGCTCAGCGGTTCGTTCCTCTTGATGTCGCCTTTAAAGTTTGTTATCTCCACGTTTCAATTTTTCTAAAACCTGTTCGCCAAGTTTCCATACATCTCCGGCGCCGAGTGTGATCATGAGGTCGCCTTTTTTAAGCACCGATACCATGTGCTCGACGATCTTTCCGCGGTCCGAAATGAAGGTCACGTCCTTATGCCCGTGCTTCTTGATCCCTTCGTACAAGGCCTGGCCCGACACGCCGGGGATCGGTTTTTCCCCTGCCGCGTAGATGTCCATGACCACCAGGGCGTCCGCCTGGTTGAACGCGGTAAAGAAATCCTCGAGCAGATGCTGCGTCCGTGTATAACGGTGAGGCTGGAACACGACGACCACGCGCCGCTCCATGCCCGCTGCAGCCGCGGCAAGCGTGGCTTTTACCTCCGTGGGGTGATGGCCGTAATCATCGACAATGATTATCCCGCCTGCCTCGCCCTTGATCTGGAACCGCCGCTGCACGCCGCTGAAGTCCTTGAGCGATTTTCTGATGACCTCGAGGTCGACGTCCAGTTCCCGCGCCACGGCAATGGCCGCAAGGCTGTTGTTGATATTATGCTCACCGGGCACCGAGAGTTCGAACGATCCAAGGTCCCGTGCGTGGTTCAGCACCTTGAACGTGGATCCGAGCGGCTTGAGCGAGATGTCACGCGCCTGATAATCGGCCTGCGAGCTCAAACCGTAGGTCAGGTACCGTTTCTGCACGAACGGGATAAGGGACTGGATATGCGGCTGGTCCAGGCACAGGATGGACACGCCGTAGAACGGGACCTTGTTGATGAACGTAAGAAATGCCGCCTTGATCTCGTTGATGTCCTTATAGTAATCAAGATGCTCTTCATCGATGGTCGTGACCACGCCGATGGTCGGGGAAAGTTTCAGGAAGCTCCCGTCGCTCTCGTCCGCCTCGGCCACAAGGAACTCGCCCTGGCCGAGTTTGGCGTTCGTGCCGAGGCTGTTCAGCCTGCCGCCGATCACGACCGTGGGGTCGATCCCGCCTGCCGCGAGCACCGTGGCCACCATGGAGGTTGTCGTGGTTTTCCCGTGCGCGCCCGCGATGGCAATGCCGTACTTGAGCCGCATTAATTCGGCGAGCATTTCCGCCCGGGGAATGACCGGGATTTGCCTTTCCCTCGCGGCGATCACCTCGACATTGTCGTTCTTCACCGCCGACGAGATCACGACCACGTGCGGTGTAGTGATGTTCTCCGCGTGATGGCCGATGAATATTTCGCCGCCCAGTTTTTTAAGCCGTTCCGTCGTGTCCGACTCCTTCAAGTCCGAACCGGTGACCTTGTAGCCGAGGTTCAGGAGCACTTCGGCTATGCCGCTCATGCCGATTCCGCCGATCCCCACAAAATGGATGTGTTTAATTTTTTTGAACATAGTCTTTACAGATCCTTACGATCTCCGTTGCCGCCGTATTTTCCATCGGAGCAGCGCTCGCCGCGCCGGTCCCCTGTGCACTGTACTTTTTGATGACGCTTGCCAGTTTCTCCGGCGTCAGGTCCTTCTGGATGATCACCTCGGCCGTGCCGCGCGCCGCAAGCGTCGTCGCATTGTACTCCTGGTGGTTGTCCGCGGCAAAGGGAAAAGGGATCAGCACCGCGCGTTTCCCGCAAACCGCAAGCTCAGCCACCGTGGTTGCACCCGCCCGGCCGATCACCAGGTCGGCGGCGGCGTACGCGCCTGCCATGTCGTGGATAAAAGGGAGCACGATTGCTTTTACTCCCGCATCACGATAACCATCAGCAACCTCGACAGCGTCCTTTTCACCGGTCTGGTGAAGGATCTGAAGCACGCGGATGTTTTTCAGAGAGAGTACGGCCTTTTTCATTGCCATATTGATTGCGTGAGCGCCCCCGCTCCCGCCCATCACAAAGACCGTGAACCTTCCCGTTTCAAGCCCGAAACCAGCGAGCGCTTTGTCGCGGTCGCCTTTTTCGATCCCCTGCCTGACCAGCGGGCCGAGATCCACTGTTTTCCCGGGAGGGAAAAACTTCTTCGCACCGGTCCCGGGAAAGCAGAGGATCACCTTATCAGCACGCTTCCCCAGATACCTGTTCGCAAGTCCGGCATAGGAATTCGGCTCCACGATAAACAGAGGAACCCGGAGAACCAATGCCGCAAGTCCCATCGGGCCTGAGGAATATCCACCCACGCCGATCACCACATCAGGCCTGACCTCGCGAAGCACCATCAAGGACTGGAGTACGCTCATGGGCAGCGTGCCCATTGTCTTGATGACAGACAGGAGCTTCATGCCTTTGAGCTTTCCGACCGTGATAAAGCGGACCGGAAGTCCTTCTTTCGGGAGCACTCTGGCCTCGATCCCCTGCCTCGTACCGACGAACAGGACCTCGTTGCCGCTTTCCTTCAGCAGTTCACGGGCGATGGCGATCCCCGGATACAGATGGCCCCCGGTCCCCCCGCCTGCGATAATGATCTTCATGCCGCGCGCTTATTTCTCTTCCCTGGTTTCATTCCGCAATCCACATTCCGCAATCTGCATTCATGTTCATGTCGTTTCCTTTGAAATATTCAACAGCACCCCGAGCGCCATCATGGTGATCACCAGCGATGAGCCGCCGTAGCTCACCAGCGGAAGCGCGATGCCCTTTGTAGGCAGCAGCCCGGTCACGACCAGCATGTTGATCAGCCCCTGCAAACAGATCAGGAGCGTGATGCCGAGAGCGAGCAGACGACTGAACATATCTTCCGAGCCAAGAGCGATCTGCACCCCCCGCCATAATATGACAAGAAAGAGCGCGACCACGACGAGCGACCCGATCAGGCCAAGCTCCTCTCCGATCACCGCGTAGATAAAATCCGAATGCCGCTCCGGCAGGAAGAGAAGCTTCTGCCTCCCTTCACCCAGACCGCGGCCGAACACACCGCCGCTGCCAAAGGCAAGGAACGACTGGATGATCTGGTGGCCCGCCCCCTGCGGGTCGGCCCAGGGGTCGAGGAACGAGAAGACCCTGCGTGCACGGTACGCGCTGTGCGCCACGGCAACATAGATAAAGGGAAGCGCAGCAAGCACCGTACCGCCAAGCTGAAGAAGGTTCGCGCCCCCGGCGAAGAGCATGATGCCGGCCACGCCCGCGAGCGTCATGGCAGCGCCGAAATCCGGCTGGCGGAGCGCCAGGAGAAGGAACACTCCGGTAACGATATAGGCCGGGAACAGTCCGTTCCTGAAATCGCGAAGCAGCTCCCCTTTTTTCACGATGTAGTGGCTCATGTACACAACGATCGCGAATTTGGCAAGCTCCGACGGCTGGAACGAAACAAAACCGAGCCGCAACCACCTCCGGGACCCGTTGACCATTTTCCCCACGCCGGGTATGAGCGTTGACGCAAGCAGCAGCAGGGAAACGATCAGCAGGGCGAGCACGGTCCGCCTGTCCTGGAGCACGCGGTGGTCCATGCGCATCGCAAGCGCCATCAGAGCAAGGCCGATGACCGCCCACATGATCTGACGCTTCATGAAGTGCGCCGGATCGTCGTAGGTCGTAAGCGCCACAACGCTGCTTGAGCTATACACCATCACGACGCTGCCCACCAGCAGCGCCAATATGGCCGCGAGCAGCAGGGCGTCGTAATGACCCTTATGGTGCATCACCTTCTGCAATTCCGCACTCCGCCTTCCGAAATCCGCACTGAATTATAGATTGTTCACCGCTTCCTTGAACTGTCTCCCGCGGTCCTCGAAATCCTTGAACATGTCGAAGCTCGCGCATGCAGGCGACAACAGCACAACGTCCCCTTGCCCGGCACGGGCAGCCGCGAGCCGGACAGCCTCCTGCAGCGTCTGAGCGAACAATGTCTCCGTTGCTATGCCGAGGACCCTTGCCATCTTGTCCGCGGCCTTGCCGATCAGGATCAGGAGCTTGACCCTGCGCTTGAACAGATCGTAGAGCGGGCTGAAATCGCTTCCCTTGTCCAGACCCCCGGCGATCAGGATCACGGGCCGGGTGAATCCTTCCACGGATTTGAGCACGGCGCCGACATTCGTGCCTTTAGAATCATTGATGTAGCTAACACTGTCTTTCATGCGAACGAATTCGAGCCTGTGCTCCAGACCGGGAAACTCCCGCAACACTGATGCCACCGATTGGATATCAGCCCCGGCCAGGAGGGACAGCGCTGTTGCGGCGAGCGCGTTTTCAAGGTTATGCACGCCGCCGATCTTTAGTTCATCAACGGCAATGATGCGCCGTCCGTTGAACATGAGGTATCCGTCAAGCACGCACGCGCCGGGATTAAACCGGAGCCGCCGTGAAAAGGGGATCACCGTGGCCTCTGTCCGCCCGGTGTACGATTTTACGATGGGATCATCGAAATTCAAGACCAGATAATCGTTCTTTTGCTGGTTCATGAAGATCCGCGCCTTGGCTTCTCCATATTCTTCGATCGTGTGATACCGGTCGAGATGGTCCTGGGTCACGTTCAGGATGGTCGCGATGCGCGGCCTGAAGGTGTCGATGTCCTCAAGCTGGAAGCTTGAAAGCTCGGCAACGATCCAGTCCTTGCCGGTAAGTTGCGGAACATCCTCGGTGAGCGCATTCCCGATATTTCCCGCCACCAGAACCTTCTTCTTCGCTTTCGCGAGCATCAGTCCCACGAGGGTCGTGACCGTTGACTTGCCGTTCGTTCCGGTGATGCCGATATACGGCGCGTCAGAGAGCAGCCATGCAAGTTCGAGTTCGCTGATCACCTTGACACCATGCTGCCGTGCCTGCAGGACCTGGGGGATCCCGGGCACGCCGGGACTGAGCACGATGAGGTCGGTATCGATGAAGATCCGGTCCGGATGGCCGCCCGCTTCAATCGTGATGCCGCTGCCGAGGGACGCAACCTGCGCAATAAGCTGGTCGATCGGCTTCTTGTCCGTCACGGTCACGATCGCGCCGAGCGCATGGAGCGCCCGCGCCGCCGCCACCCCGCTTCGCGCCAGACCAACCACCGTAACCTTTTTGCCTTTGAAGTCAGGCTTCACGAGACCTCCAAGGTCAAAAACTTTTTACCACAGAGATCGCAGAGAAGAGCGAGAAAAAAGATACTGAAAAATTGGGCTCATCCTGTCCGTAGCTACTTGAATGACTTCTCTTTCCCTTTCCTTCGGTTTCATGCCTTCCTCTGTGTCCTCTGTGGTAAATTAAATTTTCCTGTTTTCATCTCAACTTTAACGACCCGATCGAGATCAGCGCCAGGATGATCCCGATGATCCAGAACCGCACAATGACCTTCGACTCCGGCCAACCGATCTGTTCAAAATGGTGATGAATGGGCGCCATCCTGAAGATACGCTTGCCCCTCAGCTTGTACGACGCAACCTGCAGGGCCACCGAGACGGTCTCCATGACGAAAATGCCGCCCACGACGATCAGAATGAGCTCGTGCTTGGTCACGACAGCCAGCGTGCCGAGCGCTCCGCCGAGCGAGAGCGATCCCACATCTCCCATGAACACCTCCGCCGGGTGCGTGTTGTACCACAGGAACCCGAGGCTTGCGCCGATCATGGCGCCGCAGAAGATGACGAGCTCGCCGCTCCCGGAAATATAGAGGATCTTCAGATAGTCGGCGATGATCTTGTTCCCGCCCAGATAGACGATCACCGCATTCGCCGCGGCTGCGATGCCCACGAGACCGATGGCCAGACCATCCAGGCCGTCGGTGAGGTTCACGGCGTTCGACGACCCGACAATGACCACGGCGACAAAGGGGAGGTAGAACCAGCCCAGATCGATCAGCAGACTTTTCATGAACGGCACGGACAGGAACGTCGCCGTGCGGTCGCCGGAAAAATGATAGAGAAAGAGGCCGACAACCAGCGACGCCGCGACCTGGAGTCCGAACTTCTGATATGCCCGGAGACCGGTGGAGCGTTTTTTCACCACCTTGAGATAGTCGTCCCAGAACCCGATGCCGCCGAAGGCGAGTGTGGCGAAGAGCACCACCCAGACATACTTGTTCGTGAGGTCCGACCATAACAGCACGGAGCTCACGAGGGCGGCAATGATCAGCAGTCCGCCCATGGTCGGCGTGCCCTGCTTGCTGAGATGGGTCTTTGGACCGTCGTCCCGGACCTGCTGGCCCACCTTGAGCCTCCGAAGCCATGCGATCATGGACGGCCCCAGCAGGAAGCTTACGATGAGCGCGGTCAGGACCGCACCCGCGCTCCGGAAGGTGATGTACCGGAAAACGTTAAACCCGAAGAAGGCATCACGCAACGGATACAAGAGATGATAGAGCATTAAAACTCCTCCAGGATCTTTTCCATCTTCATGCCGCGGGAGCCTTTGATCAGCACGACATCTCCCGGCCGGGACAGCTTCTTGAGCAGAGCGGCGGCCTCAGCCTGCGAACGCGCTTCAAGCACCCGGTCCTTCGGCATTCCGGCATCGATCGCCCCTTCTCCAACGTGTTTCGCGAGCGGCCCCAATGTGATCACCAGGTCCACCCCGAGTCGAGCGATAGTCTTGCCGATTGTTTGATGCGCATCGATTGCGACTATTCCCAGCTCGAGCATATCGCCAAGCACGGCGATCGTCTTTCCTCCGGATCTCAGTGAGGCCAGTGTCGAGAGTGCCGCGTCCATCGAAGCGGGATTTGCATTGTAACAGTCTGCAAGCACGGTCCTTCCCTGGACCTGTCTCAGCTCCGAACGCATGGCGAGCGGCTGAAAAGCATCGAGTCCGTTTTTCACGGCATCCATGGATATGCCCATTGCGAGCGCGGCGGCAGCAGCGGCCAGGGCATTATAGACATTGTGCTTTCCGACAGCCCGCAGCCGCACCTTCACCGTGGAATTGCCGGACCGGATCGTGAATTCCATGCGGTCCTTTTCCTGCCGGATGTCCGATGCGCGCACAGCGGACGCCTTGTCGATGCCGAAAGAAAGAACGCGTCCGCCGAACTTTTTTTTCAGCGTATCGAAGTACTGGTCATCCGCATTCAGCACAGCCGTACCGTCGGGCTTCAGGTGGCCGAACAACTCTCCCTTTGCCTGCGCCACCAGGTCCATGCTCTTGAGAAACTCGAGATGGGCCGGGCCAATGTTGGTGATCACCCCGACATCGGGGCCGACAAACCGGGCGAGCGCATCGATCTCTCCCAGCGCGCTCATCCCCATTTCCACGACCGCGGCCTTATGGCCCGCGTTGAGCCTGAGCAGCGTGAGCGGCACACCGATGTGGTTGTTCAGGTTCCCCTCGTTCTTGAGCACCGGACCTTGCTGCTGCAGGATGCCGGCGAGCATTTCCTTGGTCGTGGTCTTGCCGTTCGAGCCGGTGATGCTCACGACGGGAACAGAGAACTTCCTGCGATGCAGGTAAGCCAATTCCTGGAGCGCAATGAGCGTATCTTCCACCGGCAGGATATTTTTCAGTCCGCCAAAAAGGGGTAACGTGTCCGCAAGCGCCTTCGGCGCGACCAGCGCTCCCCAGGCCCCTTTTTTCATCACCCCGGGAACGAAGTCATGGCCGTCGAACCGATCGCCTTTTATGGCGACGAACAGCTCGCCCTCCCGAATGGTCCGGGAGTCTATGGATACCCCTGTGATCTCCAGCTGTGCCATCTTATCCAAGAGTCCCAGCAACAATTTTTTTTCAGATTCGTTCATGATAACGCATCGTATGACGGAAGTCGGGAAACAGACCGAATCCAGATAGATACTTATTTGCTCGCTGTATTTCCTCTGTCGTCTCTGGTTCGTCGTTTCTCGTCACTCATCTATCCCCTGTCATCCTACCCCTATTGTCTGTCTTTTCCGTATCTCCTCCCGCGCTACCTCCCGATCGTCAAAGCGCATTTTTGTCTCCCCGATGATCTGATAATTTTCATGGCCCTTGCCGGCAAGCACGACCACATCACCGGGTCTTGCCAGACCGATCGCAACCGCGACGGCTTCATGCCGGCCGGGGATGACATAGTACGGTTTTTTTCCGGGGACAACCTGCTTTGCAGTTTCCTCTGCCGACGTCTTTACGCCCTGTTCCCTCAGTCCCTGTTCAATTTCGCGGATAATGCTCAAGGGATCTTCGGTCCTCGGATTGTCTGAGGTGATGATCACGACGTCGCTCCCCGCGATCGCCGCCGCTCCCATGGCCGGCCGTTTGGTCCTGTCACGATCGCCGCCGCATCCGAAAACGACGATGATGCGCCTGGCCGTAATCTCCCGGACCGACTCGAGGACCCGGACGATGGCATCCTCGGTATGTGCATAGTCCACCACGACGCTGAAGGGCTGGCCTTCATCCACTTTTTCCATGCGGCCGGGCACGGCCTTCATGTTTCTGATACCGCGGGCGATCATCTCGGCACTCACGCCGAGGGCGGTGCCGATGCCGATCGCCGTAAGGATATTGTTAATATTGTATCTGCCGACGAGCGATGACTCGACCGGGATCGTGCCCGCCGGCGAGGCAGCATCGAACATCAATCCCGTGATGCCGTGACGGATCGTTCCCACCGGCCGCACGTTTGCAAGCTCTGAAAAACCGGTGGTGATGACCCGGGCACGGGTTTTCCTGACGATCTCGACGCCGTACGCATCGTCACTATTGATGATCGCCCAGGCCTCCGGGGAGAGACCGGTGAACAGCCGCAGCTTGGCCTGAAAATAGGCGTCCATGCTCTCGTGAAAATCCAGATGGTCCTGGGTAAGGTTCGTAAATCCCGCCGCGGCAAACTCACATCCCTCGATCCTGCCCAGCGCCAGCGCGTGCGACGAGACCTCCATGACGCAGTGGCTCGTGCCGAGCCCCACCATCTCCGACAGCAGCCGCTGGAGTTCGAGAGATTCGGGCGTGGTATTCGGCGCGGGATACACCTTGTCGCCCACGCGATAGTCGATCGTGCCGATGAGTCCGGCTGCATGCCCCGCGGCCTCGATAATGGCTTTAACCAAATACGTAGTCGTGGTCTTGCCGTTCGTGCCGGTGATGCCGGTAAGCGTCAGACGGCGGGAGGGATGGCCGAAGAACGCATTCGCGAGGAGAGCAAGCGCTCTGCGCGAGTCATCCACGATGACCAACAGCGTATCGGCCGGGACCGGGGGCCCCTCCTGTTTTTCAGCGACAATTGCCATTGCGCCCTGTTTTATTGCCTGCGAAATAAACTGATGGCCGTCCGAGTGAAATCCTCGCACGGCCACGAACAGGGAGCCCGGTTTTACCTTCCGGGAATCATGGGCGATGTCCCGCACTTCCCGTTCCAGCCAGCCCGGCGGAACCGTCGTTTTGTTTTCCAACCCGATCAGAAGGTCACCGAGCTTCATCGTCCCACCAGGAGCATTCTGCCTCCCACCTCGTCCGGCGCCACCTGCAGGTACGCGAGACTCTGTTCCGCCACCGCCTTGAATACCGGTCCGGCCACGCTGCCGCCGTAGTGGACAGCGCCTTCAGGACTGTCCACCATCACCAGGATCACAAGCTTCGGGGAGTTGGCCGGAGTGAATCCCACGAATGAGCTCACGTAATCATTTTGTGAATACCTGCCGGTCCGTTGGTCGATCTTTTGCGCCGTGCCCGTTTTGCCGGCGGCGGTGTACCCCGCGGGCCGCGCCTGCTGGCCCGTGCCGGTCTCGACGACCCGCTGAAGCATCTTGTTCACCTTGGCGCAGGTCTCCGCGGTGATCGCGCGGCCCACGGCCTGGGCCTGGAACTTTTTCCCTTCCCCGCCGCCGTGGTCGATGATCTCAGACACGAGGTAGGGCTTCATGAGCATACCGCCGTTAGCGAGCGCGCAGTAGGCCGAGGCCATCTGAATCGGCGTCACCCCGATCTCCTGGCCGATGGCAATGGAACCGATGGATACACCGGACCAGAGGCGGTAGTCCTTGAGCTGGCCGGAGATCTCCCCGGGGATGTCCACGCCGGTCTTCTTCCCGAAGCCAAAGGCGGAAATGTATCTCGCAAAGCGCTCCTTTCCGAGCCGCAGGGCCACCGTGATGGTGCCGACGTTGCTTGACTCGGCGATCACGTCCGTGAAGGTCAGTACGCCTTTTTCATGCGCGTCCCTGATCACGCGGTCGGCAAGCTGAATTTTGCCTGCCGAACAGTCAACCGGCTCGAGCGGGTGCACGACCCGCTCTTCGAGCGCCGCCGCCGCGAGGAATGGTTTGAAGATCGAGCCTGGTTCGAAGGCATCGGTTACCGCGCGGTTCCGCCACTCCGCCGGCTTCGAGCGCTGAGGCTCGTTCGGGTTGAACGCCTGTTTGACGTGCGGGGCCGAGCGCACCGAAAGGGCAAGCACCTCGCCGGTCTGCGGGTTCATGACAAGGCAGACGCCGCCCTTTGCGCGCGAAGTCGCGAGCGCCGCGTCGAGCTCTTTGTCGGCGATGTGCTGGATCACTTCGTCGATCGTGAGGAGGATGTCATGGCCCGGTTTCGGCAGCTGGTACTGGAAACCCGATCCGCCGGGGAAAACCGTCCTGCCCCTGGCGTCCTTTTCAGCGACCACCCAGCCGCTCACGCCACGGAGCGTCTTGTCGTAGGTGAGTTCCAATCCCTCAAGGCCTTTGTTGTCCACACCGAGAAATCCAAGCACCGGCCCGGCGAGGGCCTTCTTGGGATAAAATCGTTTTGCCTCGATCCGAAGACCGATCTCCTTATTGCCGAGTTCTCGGATCTTCTCGGCCCTTCCCGGTTCCACCTTGCGGCTGAGCCAGACAAACTGCTTGTTTCCCGCCAGCCGTTGCTCAAGGCCGCGCCGGTCTTCCCGCAGAATCCCGGAGAGCTGCTGCGCGACCGCGCGCGGATTGTCGATCCCGGAGGGCACCCCGTAGACCGAATCCACATCGAGACTCACGGCAAGCTCCCTGCCCATGCGGTCGTAAATGGTGCCCCGCTTGGGATCAAGCTTCACGACGCGCTCCTGTTGACGTTCGGCACGGGCGGTGAACTCTGCTCGCTGATAGACCTGGAGGTATACAAGCCTCAGCGACACGAGCGCGAAGCCCATGCCCATCAGCAGCAATACCGTGATTATCCTTCCCCGCCTGTTAATGTCTACACGCTCCCCGGAGTTGGCAGCCGGATCCCTTTCAACTCCTTCACACTGCGTCATGCTGAAAATCAAATCCAACTGCTCTGGTTCAAAGACTTCGGCGAGCTCAGTCGAGCCGTTCCAGGTTCACGGTTGGAAAGTCGTGATGAAAGGTACAGAGTATCGGTGTTGAATATTCACAGGCTGTTGAAAAAGTCTTTTTGTGGTTCGACAGGCTCACCACGAACGGATAAATACGAATAAATTCAATACATGCTCCGTTCGCCCTGAGCTTGTCGAAGGGTAAACCAAGTGTTTTTCAACAACCTGTTCAGTTTTAAACCATGAACCTTGAGCCGTGAACCAGACAACCTGAGTAATTGCTATTTGGAATTTACCGTATCCCTCTTTCTTTTCACGATCACGACGTTCTCCTTCGCCGGTCTGATCATGCCCAGACGCTTGATCGCGATCTCCTCAATGCGCGCGGGAGATGACAGGCTCGACGCCTCGATCAGGAGCGACCTGTTCGCACGCTCAAGCCCATGCTTCTCGCGCTCCAGGCCCTCGATCTGGTATCCGAGTTGGACGATTTGCACCTTCCCGCCCACATAGAGGAGCAGGCCGGAGATGATCAGGAGCGCGACGAGAACCCGGTGAAAATTGTCACGCCTGCTCCGCCCGAATACCATAGTACCGATGTCACCTGTCCGGGTTGTCATGATGTCGCTACGCTCCAATTGGAAAATGAAGATTGGAAATTATAAATTTGATGCATTCGTAAAAAGTATCAAAAAGGATCTTTGCGAGCGAAGCGAAGCAATCTCGCAGTTCATAATCGGTTGCACAGTCGAGATCGCCACGTCGCTGCACTCCTTGCAATGACGGCTCTGGGGCCTTTTTACGAGTTCATCAATATTCACTTTCATAGTTTCTCCGCAGCTCTGAGCTTTGCGCTCCTTGACGCGGGGTTCTTTCTCAACTCTTCTTCCCCGGCCGCCACCGGCCTGGGAGTAAGGATCCTGAGGACCGGCTTCCTGCCGCAGGCACACACCGGCATTCGGGGCGGACATATACATCCTTTTGCCTCTTTCACGAAGGCCTGCTTCACGATCCGGTCTTCGAGAGAGTGGAACGTTATTACGGCGACCCTTCCACCGGGCCTCAGCATCGGAATGATATTGGCCAGCCCTTCCGCGAGGGCCGCCAGTTCATCATTGACCGCGATCCTGAGCGCCTGGAACGTCAGCGTGGCGGGGTGAATGCGTCGGGGCGGGTAAGGGGGAAATACGCTTGAAATGATCTCTGCAAGCTGAACCGTGCTCGTGATAGGCCCCCGGACCCTTGCCTTCTCTATTGCCCTCGCTATGGCGCCGGCCCTATGGTCCTCCCCGTATTCCCGGATGATCTTCACCAGCTCTTCATGAGGGAGGGTGTTCACCAGGTCGGCAGCGGTCCTCGATCTGCTCATGTCCATGCGCATATCGAGGGGACCGTCGAGCATGAAGCTGAAGCCGCGCTCCGGGGCCTTGAGGTGGAACCACGACATGCCGAGATCAAGCAGGACCCCGTCGACAACCGTATGCCCGAGCTCGGAGAGGACCTCGGGCAGGTCACGGTAATTCGCCTGCCTGATGATAACGCGATTTCCGTAAGGCGCGAGGCTTTTGCCGCAACGCTCCACCGCGTCCGCATCCTGGTCCATGCCGATCAGCACGCCGTCGGGCGCCGAGCGGTTCAGGATCTCCGCAGCATGGCCGCCGGCCCCGAGCGTCCCGTCTACATACAACCCACCTGCTTTTGGTGCGAGCAGGTCAACGGCCTCGTGCAGCAGAACGGGTGTATGGATCAAGTTCGAAGTCAGGAGTTCGGAGTTGGGAGTATTATTTAATTCTGCATTCCCTCCAGATAATTCCGCACTCCGCATTCCGCACTCCGCACTGATTCACAGTCCCAATGGCAGGTTTGTTTCCGGTTTTCCGCCCCCAAAGCTCTTCGCCGCGAGCTGTGCCGTGTCAAAGACCTGGAACTGCTCGAGCACGCCGGTGGTGCGAAAGATATTCTTGATATAGTCCGACATTCCCGCAAGCCGGATATCACCACCGAACGACTGCATCCGTTTCCGCTCGTCAACCAGCGCAGAAAGGACCGTAAAGTTGACATGCTCCACGGACTCGAAGTTCAGGATCAGGCCGAACATTTCACCCTTGATCAGCTGACCGATGACGCGATTGATCTCCGCTATCTTCGCCGCGTCGATCTCGCCATCCAGGTTCATCTGATATACCCTGAGTTTCGGTTCCATGCTAGAGGCCCAATGCGGCAAGCGCTTCGCCGATTTTGTCGCCATTCTGAGAATTTCGTGCCTCCCACGCCTTGGCGTCCCATATCTCGATCTTGTCGATGATCCCGACCAGCATCACATTTTTCACGATCCCCGCGTGATCGCGATGAACAGCGGGGATCAGCACGCGGCCCTGCTTGTCGAGCTCACACTCGGTGGCCGAGGCAAGAAGAAACCGCATGAAGTCTTTGACCTCTTTTTTCATCGTGGGCAGGGTCCTGATCTTTTCCTCCAACTTCTCCCATTCCTCGAGCGGATAGACCGTGAGGCACTTGTCATAGTCCATGGCAAGCACGAGCCTGCCGTCGTACCGGTCCGCGATGATATCGCGAAACTTCGACGGAACGCTCACCCTTCCTTTGGAATCCACGGTATGTTCAAAGCTGCCCCGGAACATGGCCCTCCCCTGCTATACCCACTGCACCCCACTTTATACCACCTGCTGGCCAAAGTATATAATTCATGGGGGTCGATGTCAAGGAAAATATTAATATTTTATGCTGTTACAGGGTGGGTGGGGAATTGGGCTGAAAATCAATTTTATGTGGTATCCGTGACCCATGTAACCACAATATCTGGTATCATCTGAAACCGGATTCCCCCCGGCTTAAAAACATGCTGGGGCAGGCTTTTAAAACTTCGGGAAGGACGCTATATTTATACGTGTGTTTATGCCATCCCCGAATGCCTCTAACGGGGATGTGGTGTCACCATATTTGGAATTTCTGAATGAAGGAGATATGCCATTTCATTTTTTGGCGTGACAATCGGGGAAGAAGCCAGTAGTATAAGCGTTGCAGGAGTCCGCAGTAAAAGGCAAGCTATTCCCCCTTTTTTTCTGACCCCTGTCTACTTCTTTTTTAATACTATGACCGATTATTTCATTGCCGTCGATGACGAACACATCAAAAGGGAGAAGGCAAAGGCCCGCGAACTGCGCGGTTCCCAGTGGTGGAAACGGAAACGCTCTTCCGGCATCTGCTACTATTGCGAAGGCAAGTTTAAACCAGCGGAGCTGACCATGGACCATCTTATCCCGATCGTGCGCGGCGGCAAGTCGGTGCAGGGAAATCTCGTGCCCGCATGCAAGGAATGCAACAACAAAAAAAAATATTTCCTCCCCATGGAATGGGAGGAGTATTTGAGGTCGCTGAAAGCCACAGAATAATCTGACGCTTATGATGTTCCAGACAATCAGAATTGCGCGATAAAATAACGTGCTGTGATACTCAATTGCCGTTCGCCTATTCTTGCGGCAACATCCCCGTCACCCATTCAAGGAAGCGCTTTGCATGCTCCGCCATTTCCCTTGCCTCGGCCTGGGTAATTGACCTTCCTTCGTATTCAACAAGGTTCTTTTTTGCGATGACCCTTGAAACATGCCTGCCCGCCGGCGCAGCCGCTTCGCCAATGATATCGTGGAGCAGGCCGACAACCTCCCGGTGGTCGAGTTCGACGCTCCTCACTCCGCCATAATAGACAATCACCGCGTCACTGGCTGAGATCACGGCATGGACAGCTTGAAGCCCCGCGGAGTTCCACTTGCCTTCCGCAAGCGCAAAGTCCAACAGGGAAGCAAAATCCCTTGCCTTGGCGAAAAAGTCCCGATACTCGCGCTTGTCAACAGCCCGCGTTTTCCGTTTTTTTGTCATGGAAGCAGCTCTCGGAGTGGTTTGCCGGAAAGCGTCACGCCCTCCTCTTTGACGGTCCTGAGCAACGGCAAGGTTTTTTTGCTTCGGAGCTCATCGAGAGTAAAACAGTGCAGCGAAAGAAGGGAATTGTAACGCTCGCGATAGAAGGGTGCAAGAGCCGCTGATTTTTCCTCCAGGTCCGATTTCAGTCGTTCATCCCCTGCAATTGCCAGAACATCGATGTCGCTGCCCCTTTTTTCCGTCCCCCTGACAACACTGCCGTACAGCGTGAGACTGACCGCTTTTCTTCCGAATTGCGCGACGATCTTCTTTTTCAGCTCATCAAGTAACGCCGCCTCGGCTTTGATACTGGGCACAATGATCAGTTCGACCGCTCTATTGCCCGGGGAGAGGGAATACTGATACGCGTTTCCAACCCTGCGCTGACGTACTGCGCCGAGTTCGACCAGGGATTCCAATGCCTGGATGGCGCCTCGATGACTGAGCTTTGAAAGTTCTCCAACCTGCCTTCCGCTCAGCGGTTGCGGGGAGGCGGAGAGAACCCGCAGGATGCGGATTTTTGCGGGACTGCCGAAGATGGCTTCAAGAACCTTGTGGATGCCCATGTATGGATACTATACTATCCATAAGAATAAGTCAAGTATCCATCATGGTTTTTCCGTTGATTGTTCATGGATGGCAGCGAGCAGGACTGCAACGCGCACAGGTACTCGTCGATACGTGACAGGCTGTTGAAAAACGCTCCTATATCGTCATCCTGAACGAAGTGAAGGATCTCAACTATTCGAAAAAACAAGATTCTTCGCTGCGCTCAGAATGACATTATTGGTACTCATTGACTTATTCAACAGTCTGGTGAGATTCGATCCAACAGCTTCTTTCCTTTGGGCAATGCTTCCTCGTAATGCAGCAGCCTCGCGAAAATTGAGGGATGGATGCCGACATCATTTCTTCAAGCCGCTCTCTTTTCCCTCTACTCTTTCCCTTCTGTTCCGCTCCGGCAGGAAGGACAGCATAATTTCTTTATTTGCAATATAACCATTCCCCTGTTGCCGGATCAAGTTGACACGCAACAATTCCTCGACGTCACGGCGAACGGTTCTTGGGGTTTTCGTCGCGTATAACGCTGCTATGCGGGGACTGACTTCATTGAGTTTGGCGAGGGCAACAGGTTCACTCAGCTGTGAAAGATCCAACACGAGTTTTCTCATACGGTCGTTTATCTTTCCGGTCTTATCTCTGAAATGTGAATACACATAATCGCGCCAGGCAACTAATAATTGCTGCTGCTGTACGACCCTAAGCTGCGACCGCAGACCGTCCACAAAACCTTCCACCGCATACTGTATGAATGGAATGATGTCCCCTTTTGATTTGCTCGCATAGTCGAGCTGCCGGTAGTATTCGGTCCTCGTAAGATTATAGTGATTGCTCAGAAGGTGCGCGGCAGGGGTCGGGATGCCGGACAATAGGAGTATTTTGAACTCGAGCAGTCTGGCAGTGCGGCCGTTGCCGTCTCCAAAAGGATGTATCCATGCAATATAAAGATGGGCGACAATGGCCCGTATTACGCCAAAAATAATGACTTGTTCTTGCGGGTTAAACTCCGGCCTATTCAGCCATTCGCACATATGCTGGAGAAGATACTCGCAATCCTCGGCAGGCGCCCCCCTGTATCCCGCCACGCCAACCGAGTGTTTTCTGATTACTCCGGGCACAACGTCCTTGTCGAGTTCCAATTCATTCAGTACCGTTTTGTTGAATGCCACGATCTCTGCGACGCTTAAACCGCCCGCTTCCCCTTTCATTAATTTTTCCTTAATCTCATTACAGCCCTTGAGGATATTATCTATCTCTTTTCCAAGGTACTCACGCGAAGGCGGCAGGGGAAGATTTCCCTCTATACGCTCAATAACTTCCTCTTCGGAAAGGGTGTTTCCTTCAATGGCAGTAGTTGCCCTGACGCCTTTTGCAAGATACAACAGATGTAGTTTTTCCGCAGTATCCGGCTGTAAGGGCACGCCCGCTATGTGCTCACACTTGGACGCGGTCTCTCCGAGCGCCATCCAAAGCTTATGATCAAATTTCCTTAGATCAAGCTCAAAACTTATCCACGGGTGTGTCTTTTCGAATGTCTTCATTTTTGTCACAGTTTTATTATGTTAAACTATATGAATTTATACTGATAATCTACATTATAGCACTAATATTGTCAATACTTTTGTCCAATAATTTATTAGATGAATTTATCGTTAAATACGTCTAATTGGCTTATCCAAAGCGAAGCAGAAGACTCCAAAACTATGCTCGTCCCCTCTTCCTTTTTTCGATCGCCACTATAAGAAGGGACATCGCAGCCGGAGTCACGCCGGAGATGCGCGATGCCTGGCCGAGCGAGACCGGCTGAACCTGCTTGAGCTTTTGCTTCACCTCGCTGCCGAGGCCGGTCACCGCGTCGTAGTCCATGTCCGCGGGGATGGTTTTCTGTTCCAGTGATGCAAAGCGCTCCACCTGCTGGAGCTGACGCTGGATATATCCTTCATATTTCAGATGGATTTCCACCTGTTCAGCCGCTGTTCTTTCAAGCGGTGTTTCAGGCGGGTTGATCTTTGCAATATCCCCGTATCCCAGCTCCGGCCGCTTGATGAGCTGATCGAGCGGTACTTCTCCCGGAAGTTCAGTAGAGCCCTGTTGTGCGAGCACGGCATTGACCTCAGGTGTGGGCTTGACCCAGGTTTTCTTGAGCCGTGCTGTTTCTTGCTCGATACTTTTCTTTTTCTCAAGGAATAGTTTGTAAACATCCTCTGACACGAGCCCAAGTTCACGCCCCTTGTCCCGGAGCCGCAAATCCGCGTTGTCCTCGCGGAGGATGAGTCGATATTCTGCTCGGGAAGTGAACATGCGGTAGGGCTCGTTCGTCCCGCGGGTCACGAGGTCATCGATCAACACACCGATGTACGCCTCGGCGCGCGTGAGGATAAGGGGTGGCTGCTTCCGGATCTTGAGCGCGGCGTTGATACCGGCCATCAGTCCCTGGGCAGCGGCTTCCTCGTATCCCGATGTTCCATTGATCTGGCCGGCGAAGTAGAGCCCGCTCACCTTTTTCGTTTCGAGTGTATGCCGGACCTGGGTCGGCGGCGCAAAGTCGTACTCGATGGCATAGGCAGGCCGCATGATCTCGACCTTCGCGAGTCCTGCAATGGAACGGTACATCCGGACCTGAACATCGTACGGCAGGCTTGTGGACACGCCATTGGCATAATATTCCTCGGTATCGAGCCCCTCGGGCTCAAGGAAGACCTGATGCCGTTCGCGCTCGGAAAATCTTTTTACCTTGTCCTCAATGGAGGGGCAGTAGCGCGGCCCTATGCCCTTTATCTGACCAGTATAAAGTGGGGAGCGGTCTAGGTTATTAAGTATGATTTCATGGGTTTGTGCGTTTGTATATGTGAGAAAGCAGGGTATTTGTGGGAGGGGATGGCTATTTTCTGTAAAAGAGAAGAATGGGGCCGGATCATCGCCGGTCTGCATTTTCATGACTGAAAAATCGATCGTTCTCCCGTTCAGCCGCGCGGGCGTACCGGTCTTGAGCCGGCCGATCTCGAAGCCGAGTTCCCTCAAGCTGTCCGATAGTCCGATTGACGGGAACTCCCCTGCCCTGCCCGAAGGATAATGCACCATGCCGATGTGAATGAGTCCCTTTAAAAAAGTACCGGTTGTCACGATCACTGCCGATGCCAGATACTGCACGCCGATGCTCGTTTCGACCCCCAGGATCGTATTGTCCTCAACAAGGAACTTCTCGACAGTCCCCTGCTTCACATCCAGGCCCGGCTGCTTCTCAATGGTTTCCTTCATAGCGAGCCGGTACCGCTGCTTGTCGGCCTGTGCGCGCGTGCCGTGGACAGCCGGTCCTTTGCTCCGGTTCAGGACGCGGAACTGGATCCCGGTCCGGTCGATGATCTTCGCCATCTCGCCGCCAAGCGCATCGATCTCCTTTACGAGATGACCCTTTGCCAGGCCGCCGATAGCCGGGTTGCAGGGCATGAGCGCGATGCTGTCAAGGTTCATGGTGAGCATGAGCGTGGAGCAGCCCATGCGCGCCGAGGCCAATGCGGCCTCGCACCCGGCATGGCCCGCGCCGATCACGATGATATCGTATTTATTATCTAAAGACATCAATCATCTCCTGAATATTAGCAACGGAGACACCGACGTTTGAGTCAGGTTTGACAAAGTCGTAAATCGTGTCTCACACTAAGCCACGAAGCCACAAAGAAATCTCTTTTATGAATCAACGGCCTTACTTACTTCGTGTCTTCGTGCCTCCGTGTGAGAATATGACTTTACGAAGTCGTCATGTTCACTTCCCGATACAGAAGTCATTAAATATCCGTTCAAGGATGTCTTCCGTATAGGTCGCTCCGGTGATCAGCCCCAGGCTGTCGAGCGCGCCCCGGAGGTCCAGGGAAATGAACTCCGGCGAGAGTCCGGACGTTATCGATTCAAGCGCTCGTTGCAGGCTTTCTTTCGTCTGTTCAAGCGCTGTTTTGTGCCGCTGGTTCACTGCCCAGACATGTTCCCGCGAGCTGATCGTCCCCTGCTTGACCAGGCCTGCTATCGTGCGCTTCAGGTCATCAAGCCCCTCGCCGGTGCGGCAAGATACCGAAACCTGCGCCTCCGGTTCTCTCAGCTGCTCGAGCTTTCTCGGCAGGTCCGATTTGTTGATGATCGCGATCACGTGCTTGCCCTTTACTTCGTCCATCACACGCCGGTCCTCGGCAGTGAATGGTTGGGAGCCGTCGAGAACGAAAAGCACGATATCGGCGGACCCGATGGCTCCGAGGCTCCGTCGCACGCCCTCCTGCTCCACGATGTCATGGGAATGCCGGATGCCGGCGGTGTCCAGGATCTTGAGCGGTACGCCCGCGATGTTCAGATATTCTTCGATCACGTCCCGGGTCGTTCCCGGGACCTCGGTCACGATCGCCCGGTTCTGTTTCAAGAGCGCGTTCAAGAGCGAAGACTTGCCGACGTTCGGCTTGCCCACGATAGCGGTCGCGAAACCGTCGCGCAGTATCCTTCCCTGGGCGTAACCCGAGAGCAGTGAGTCGACCATGGCGAGCAAGCGGTCTGTTTCGTCCGCGAGCGGCTGACCAGTCCCGGTCTCAAGGTCCTCCTCGGGAAAATCGATCCCCGCCTCTATTGCGGCAATGAGTGACAGCAGCCGGTCGCGGAGTATGGCGATCTCTCCTGAAAGGCCGCCGAGCAGTTGTTCATTTGCCGCACGGAGAGCGAGATCGGTCTTGGCCATGATGATGTCCATGACAGCCTCGGCCTGGGCAAGGTCGATCCTGCCGTTCAAAAAAGCCCGTTTCGTGAACTCGCCCGGTTCCGCCTGTCTCGCACCTGCCGATATAAGCAGCCCCAGTGTTCGCCAGAGCGGCATCATGCCGCCGTGACAGTGTATCTCGATCACGTCTTCCCTCGTGTACGTTGACGGCGCGCGCATCACGCTACATAGCGCTTCATCCACGGTCTCGCCAGTGGCGGGATCAACAACATGTCCGTAGTGAATCGAATGCGAATTCGCGGCGATAAGATGTTTGTCCCTGCGGGGCTTGAAGATTGTAGTTGCGATCCCGATCGCCGTCCTGCCGCTGATCCGGATAATGCCGATGCCGCCGGCGCCTGGCGGTGTTGAGACGGCGCATATGGTGTCCTGTTCAGGCATAGCGGTATATTACCATAAACAGGGGAGGGGCGAAAAAGAAATTATTGGAATGGGAACGTCGAGCTTCATGACGGCACGGGTAGCAGTGATATAGCTTTGATAATTACAAATAGTGTACAATCGGAATATTTTTTATGATAAAATGCGGTACATACAGAGTTGCCCCTCACCTTAATCCTCTCCCCTGATGGGAGAGGAAATATAAACTCCCTCGCCCCATCGGGGAGAGGGCTGGGGGTGAGGGGAGGGTCCTGCCGAGATGAAAAATTGATTATTTCGTTTGCAGTAGCTTCTCCAACAGGAAGTTTGAGAGACCGCTTTCTCTGCGCCCTCTGAGGTGAAAAAAGATGAACAGCAAGTTACTCTGGGAACGGTACAAAAAACATCTCTGCGAATGTCCCTCGATCGGCATGACGCTCGACATCAGCAGGATAAACTTCGCTGATGATTATCTCGCACGCATGGAGCCTGATATCCAGAGGGCGTACGCGGCCATGGATGCCCTCGAAGCAGGGGCGATCGCCAACCCCGACGAAAACCGCATGGTCGGTCACTACTGGCTTAGGGCGCCGGGGCTCGCTCCATCGCCGGAGATCAGAAAAGAGATCGAGGACACCATCAAGGCGATAAAGGATTTCACGTTCACCGTGCACACGGGAAAGATCTTTCCCCGAAAGCGTGCCCGGTTCACGCATGTCCTTTGCATCGGCATCGGAGGTTCCGCACTGGGACCGCAGTTTATTGCTGACGCGCTCGGCACGACTGCGGATAAAATGAAACCGCACTTTCTGGACAATACGGACCCGGAAGGGATCAGCCGGGTGCTCGCCGAGATCGGGAACGATCTGGCGGATACGCTTACCGTGGTGATCTCTAAAAGCGGTAGAACCATTGAGACCAGGAATGGAATGATCGAGGTTGCCGCAGCCTATCGCAAAGCCAAACTCTCCTTTGAGCGGCAAGCTGTTGCAGTAACTGGAGTGGGGAGCAAGCTTGATGAAACTGCCAAAAAAGATTGCTGGATAGCCAGATTTCCAATGTGTGACTGGGTTGGTGGGAGAACTTCGCTATTTTCGGCAGTTGGTATTTTGCCGGCTGCATTGCAAGGAATTAATACTGAAGGATTATTAAAAGGCGCTGCGCTCTGTGACGGGCTCACTCGAGAAAAAGACACCCGCTCTAACCCGGCGGCGCTCCTGGCTCTTGCCTGGTATCATGCAACAGGCGGCAGGGGACAGAAGGACATGGTGATCCTCCCCTATAGGGACCGGTTGATGCTCTTTCCAAAATATCTCCAGCAGCTTATTATGGAGTCACTGGGCAAGGAAAAGGACCTGAACAACAAGGTCGTTAACCAGGGGATCACGGTCTACGGTAATAAAGGCGCCACGGACCAGCATGCCTATGTACAGCAGCTCCGGGATGGAGTAAACAATTTTTTCGCCACCTTTATCGAAGTGCTCCATGACCGGGATGGGGCTTCCCTTGAGGTTGAACCCGGCATCACGAGCGGGGACTATCTGAGCGCTTTTCTGCACGGAACGAGGAGCGCCCTGTACGAGAACAAGCGCGAGTCGATCACCATCTCGATCGACAAGCTCGATGAGCGATCCATCGGCGCGCTTATTGCGCTGTATGAACGGGCGGTCGGGTTCTACGCCACGCTGGTGAACATCAATGCGTACCACCAGCCCGGGGTCGAGGCGGGGAAAAAGATGGCCGAGGCGGTCATCAAGCTTCAAGGCGAGGTGTTTGCCCATCTCCGAAACAATGTCGGAAAATCGTATACAGCGGAAGAAGTTGCTGGAGCCATCGGAGCAGCAGAGAACGCGGAGTCGGTTTTCAAGATCCTCGAACACGCGAGCGCAAACGCGGATCATGGGGTTAAGAAGGATGCGGGGAAGACCGTTTTTGAGTCAAGGTATGAGGCGTTGTCAAATAATTGAACGGTTTCTTTGAAACATTCGTCATACGTCTAGTCTCACACAAAGCCACGAAGCCACAAAGGGAAAAATTTTATTTTCAATCCGTCTTTCTTTGTGTCTCTGTGTCTTTGTGTGATAGAGATATCTTTTTCATGTTCATCTTTTTGCCTGTACCATGAATAAACCGTTATCGTGCCAACCGTTCAACAGCATTGAATAATCCTGCAATCTCCTCCCCGGTATTATAAAAATGCGGCGACACGCGGATACCGCCGCCGCGGGCATTGACCATGATCTTTTTTCCCCGCAGCGCATCCCGCATTTTGGCAGGATCAAAATCACCCGAAAACGTAATGTTCCCACCGCGCTCGTGCCGCGCATTCGGGGTCAGGACACGATAGCTTCTTTTCATCGCTTCCTGCATGATCAGATCACCGAGGTCGAGCACGCGCTTTTCGATATGTTCGATCCCGACCTCGAACAGGAGATCAAGCGCCGCGCCAAGCCCGACAATGCCCATAAGGTTCATCGAGCCTTCCTCGAATCGCAGGGCATTGGTTTTCAGCAATAATTCGGGGCGATCGAATTCGAATTCGTTTTGGACACTTTTCCACCCGATGAGGGGAGGGGAGAGCTGCCCGGCCAGCTCTTTTCTGCAATAGAATATCCCGATGCCCTCAGGACCGAGGAGCCATTTGTGCGCATCTGCCGAGAGAAAGTCGATATGACAGTCCTTCACATCCATCGGGATGATGCCCAGGCTCTGGATCGCATCAACACAGAAGTGAATCTGTTTCTCCCGACACAGGGCGCCGACTTTTTTTAGATCGATCCTGAAGCCGTTCGAGAATTGAACAGAGCTCATGGCAAGAAGGCGTGTTCGTGTATCCATCAACCGCTCGATGTCAATCATGTCGATGCGGCCGTCCTGTGAAGGAATGATGCGGACTTCGACACCGTTACTCCTCAGATTCAACCAGGGATAGATATTGGCAGGGAACTCTTTTTCATAGATAAGGACATTGTCTCCCGGCCGCCAGTCGAGCCCCTGGGCAACGATCGACAGCCCATGAGACGTATTTTTTACAAAGGCGATCTCGTCCGGCCCCGCGTTGACGAGCCGTGCACACGCCTGTCTTATCTCCATGACCTGTTGTGCCCACGCAGGATAATGAAAGGACCCGCCTTCGGTCGCCTCGGCAAGAAATTTTTCGACCGCTGTCCTGACCCGGAGCGACATCGGCGCCACGCCTGCATGGTCGAGGTAAAGGTATTTCCCAGTAACGGGAAATTCGTGCCGGTATGCCTCGAAGAATTTATTATCCATTGTTCCTGATGTACGCTTTCTTTTCTTTCCTTTCCTTGATAATTGCTTCATGGCGTATTCCTTTTTAAGGGCCTGCGAGCGATTGCGGCAAGGCTCGCTGAACAGGAGCTTCACCGGAAGACGGCTGCGGGTGTAGCGTGAGGCCGTGCCGTCATTGTGCTGTTGGACGCGTCTCTGCAGATCGGTGGTAATGCCGGTATACAGCGTATTGTCCCTGCATTTCAGAACGTAGAGCAACCAGGCAGCAGCTTTCTTTTTTCTTTTCTTCGCGGCACCCATTCAACCACGATTGTATCCGAGACAGGGGCCTTTATCAAGCCTATTTACGGGTATTGTCAACCCCATCTCTCTTCTGGACTTTTGCAGCCACTTGTAGTAGATTTTCAAACAGTTGTGGCGTTGTTAAGGAGGGGCATGGCTGATTTAGAATCTATCCAGAAAAAAATTATCTCATTCCGGAACGAGCGTCACTGGGCGCAATTCCACGACCCCAAGAACCTCGCCGAAGCCCTCTCCATTGAAGCGGGGGAGCTGCTGGAAAATTTCCTGTGGAAGACAACCGATCAGTCCCGCAAACTCTCTCCTGAAGAACTCAAGAACGTAAAAGAAGAACTTGCCGACATTTTTATCTTTCTCACCTATCTCAGCGAGGAATATAAGATCGATCTTTTTAAGGAAGTAGAGAATAAGATCGCGAAGAACGCTGTCAAATATCCAGTAGAAAAGGCAAAAGGGTCGAATCGAAAATACACGGACTTATAAACGGCAAACCAAGCAGGAATTCCCTTGACAAAGTCTTATAAGTACTATATAGTTCTTTATAGTACTCTATAGCTATCCGTTGGGGGTGTCTTTATGAAGAAAATCGAAATTGATGATGACGTATTTAGTTTTTTACAGAAACATGCCAATCCATTGATCGATTCTCCAAATCAAGTGCTCAGGAGACTACTGTTCGGTGAGAAGGAACACACGGCTGTCAAGGAATCGTCCGGAAAGCTCAGCGGCGATTTAAAATCGATCTTCATACAGGGTGTTGTCAAAAAAGAGTTGGGCAAGAATTATAAAAAGATACCGCCAAATAGATTTATGTATGAGTCGGCAGATAAGTTGATATATCTCCAAAACTTTGATAAAAGCAGCGTAAAACTGTGGTACAGAATTAACAAGAACCAGTTTGACCTTCTGAAAAAAGTAACGAAAAAGGCATTTCTTGGGCTGACAAATCCGGCAGATAAGTTTGCCTATATATTCCCGATTAAGGATATAGAGCAGAGAATTAAAGAAGTGAAATGGACACGTGACTACCTCGAAGCAAATATTGATTACGCCTCATCACGCTGGGTTGAATTGGATTGGCGCATAGAGAAATATCTTCGCAGATATTAGAGATATACCATCAGACTGTAGTTGAAGAGCCTTCGGCGCTAATGGTGAACAATAACTATGCAGAATGACCTGTTTGGTAAACAGAAATTTCGCGATGTAACAACCTCGATATCGGGCATACGGGATAACCACAACCGGGGTGCGGTTGGCGACTTCCTGAAAACTAAAATAAAGGAAGGTTCCAATCTTTCGGTAGTATCTGCCTATTTCACTATTTATGCCTTTGATGCTCTCAAAGATCATCTCAGGCAGATTCAAGAAATGAGATTTCTTTTCGGAGAACCTCGTTTTATTCAATCTCTCGATCCGGATAAAACGGACAAGAAAGCATTCAAGTTGATAGATGACGGTCTCAAACTAGAAAACAGGCTGGAACAGAAGCGTGTAGCGAGGGAGTGCGCTGCGTGGTTAAGTGAGAAAGTCCAAATTAAATCAATAAGACAAACGAATTTACTGCATGGCAAAATGTATCACATGTCCACTGATGGTATTGACGATGCCATAATGGGCAGTTCGAATTTTACGGTTCGAGGCCTTGGCCTTGGCGAGGCCAACAATATCGAATTAAACCTTGAAGTAGACAGCAATCGCGATCGGAAGGATCTTAAATCGTGGTTCGACGAAATCTGGAACGACGAAAAGCTGGTTGTTGATGTTAAACAGGATGTCTTAAACTCCCTGTCTAAACTTTATGCAAATCATCCGCCCCAGTTCATCTATTATCTGACGCTGTTCAATCTGTTCAGGGAATTTCTTGACGGCAAGCGGGAATTAGACGAAACACTTCGCAAGACAGCTCTACCCGATACTCACGTTTGGCAGAAGCTGTTTTCCTTCCAAAAGGACGGGGCGAAGGCGGCCATTAATAAGATCCTTGCCAATAACGGCTGCATCCTTGCTGACAGCGTAGGACTTGGCAAAACCTTTACCGCACTGGCTGTTATCAAGTATTTCGAATTGAGAAACGAGCGGGTTCTTGTGCTTTGTCCCAAGAAACTGCGCCGCAACTGGACGGTCTATCGTTCCAACAGCACGCTTAATCCCTTTCTTGCCGATCGTTTTCGTTATGACGTGCTCTCGCATACGGATCTTTCTCGAACGACCGGGTCAATTGACGATATTGACCTGTCCACGTTGAACTGGGGCAACTATGATCTAGTCGTGATCGACGAATCCCATAACTTCCGCAATAACGCGGTCAACCGTCAGCGGCCGGGAGAAAAGCCGCGCCGCAGCAGGTATCAGCGACTGATCGAAGATATCGTCAAGTCCGGCGTTCGCACCAAGATCCTTTTGCTTTCTGCTACTCCGGTAAACAATCAATTATCCGACCTGCGAAATCAGATCTCCTTCATTGCGGGGGGCGACGTAGCCCGCGACGACCAGGCCGATGCTTCGTTTACAGAAAAGCTCGGGATAACTTCCGTTCGCGAGACCACCCGCATAGCCCAAACGCATTTTACGAACTGGTCTAAGAAGCCGGCTGCTGAAAGAAAAACCAGAGATCTCCTTGCCGCACTCGGCGGTGATTTCTTCAAGTTGCTTGACGGGCTCAGCATTGCCCGCTCCCGACGCCAAATAGCGAGCTACTATAAAAACGAGATGAAGGAGCTTGGCGGTTTTCCTCGCCGGACCACGCCTCGGTCCGAGCATCCCACCATCGATCTCCAGCAGCGGTATCTGTCATTTGAACAGCTCGACAGGGAAATCAGCGATCTTCATCTTGCGCTGTATCATCCGACCGCAAAACTTCGAAAAGACCTGCCGACCGCAATACGAGACATGTATCAGGATAAGATCTTGGGCGGGTTCACTCAGGAGGGTCGTGAAAAGATCCTGATCGCGATGATGAAGGTCAATTTTCTGAAGCGCCTCGAAAGCTCCGTTGATTCCTTCCGGCTGACGCTGGAGCGTACAATCGAGAAAATCAACCGTCTGGAAGAGCGCATCCTGGCATTCGAAAAGCATATCGATGAAAATCCTGAGATCGACTACGACACGTTAACGCCGGACCAGTTCGAAGATCCGGATTTCGATAGAGAAGAATTTACCATAGGCGGAAAGCGGCGAATTCATCTGGGACATATCGACCTTCCTGAATGGCTGAAGGAAGTCCGTCAGGATCGCGTGCAGCTGCAGTTTCTGCTAGAAAAGACAACAGCGGTCCGGCCGGACCGCGACGGCAAACTGGCAACTCTTCGGACCATCATAGAGGAGAAGACTAAGTCGCCCTCGATTAACAAAGATGGCAAACAGATACGGAAGATACTGGTATTCACCGCGTTTGCCGATACCGCCCGCTACCTGTACGAACAACTCGCGCCCTGGGCGCGGCAGACCCTCGGCATTCATACTGCTCTCGTTGTCGGAACGGGCGACAATAAAACATCTCTGGCCGAACCCAGCTCCGATTTCGATGACATCCTGACCAACTTTTCTCCGTTGTCCAAGTTTCGTGAACTCCAGGAGCGTTTTCCACAGGACGAGGAGATCGACCTACTGATTGCGACGGATTGCATATCCGAGGGACAGAACCTCCAGGACTGTGACCTGCTCGTCAATTACGATATTCACTGGAACCCCGTCCGGATCATCCAGCGATTTGGCCGTATAGATCGGCTCAAATCACGAAATAATGAAGTCAATCTTGTTAACTTCTGGCCAGTGGCTGATCTCGATCGTTATCTTAATGTTAAACATCGTGTTGAAGCCCGCATGGCCCTTGTGGATATTTCGGCCACCCAGACCGACAATCTTCTCGATCCTGGTCAGCTTGAGGAATTGATCCGGGAAGATCTTCTTTTCCGCGATCGGCAGCTTAAGCGGCTGAAAGATGAAATCCTCGATCTGGAAGATTTAGATGACAGTGTATCCCTGACAGATTTTTCACTGGATGAATTTCGGCTTGATCTGTTGCAGTATATCGAGTCCCGCAAAGAAGAATTGGAGGATGCCGGGCCGGGTCTGTATGCAGTTGTCCCTCCCAAAGAGGACATCCCGGCCTGCAAGCCGGGTGTGATCTTCTGCCTTCGCCATAATGGAGCTCACGCAGCCAAAAAGAAAGAGGCGGCGGATCGACAGCCGGGGGATTCCGCTCCAATTAATCCGCTGCTGCCTCATTATCTTGTCTATGTTCATGATGACGGAACCATCCGGTACTCATTTGCTCAACCCAAGGAATCGCTTCTCCTGATGCGCAGCATTGCTTCTGGCGAGGAAGCCGCGATTGAAAAGATTTGCGATCTGTTTGACTCCCGCACAGCGGATGGCACTGATATGAGCCACTACGATAGCTTGATTAAGAAGGCGCTTGCCTCGATCGAACACACTTTTCAGCGCCGGGCTGCTTCAGCGCTTCTTTCCGGTCGGGGGGGCGTACTCCCGACTGCAGAGGAGACCCCGGTTGCGGATACGGGAGAGTTTGAGCTGATTACCTGGCTTGTTATCATGGAACCGCATAAGGACTAAAACGAATGGCAGTAAATGCGTCACAAGAAATAAGAGAAAAGATAAAATCAGCGCTTGTCGATTTCGACACAAAGCCGCTCAATACGGCTGCGCGCGCTTTATTCGACGTTCTTGGTTACAATAGCCAACGCGACGAACGAGTTTTGAAAATATCTTCAAATGATGATTTCTTGCATTGGTTGAATGCTTCCGGGATCGGCGGCAAGTTGACGGATAAAGATAGAAGCGAACTCTTTTCATCGGTAAAGAGTCTCCACTTTCTGTTCCAGCTGACCGACGCGGACATCAGAGAAAAAATCGGGCCTGTTCAAGGTTCTCTCTTCGATTCCTCAACGGCTGTCGATAGGGCTAAGATTGAAAGTTACCTGTTCTTCGCGGTATCTCTGAATCCAGGCGTTCCGCGTACCCGCACAGCTCTTGCCAAAATCGTACGTCTTATAAACAAGCCGCTCCCGATGCCCGCTCTTGTCCTCTTCCGGCATGGAGAAACACTTACCCTTGGAGTAATCAACCGAAGGCTAAATTTAAAGGCAGCGGACAAGGATGTCCTGGAGAAGGTCACCGTCATCAAGGATATCAGCATCAAGAGCCCCCACCGGGCGCATACTGAAATACTTTTTGACCTTTCTTTTTCCGAGCTTCGCCGAGAACCGGGGTTCGAGAACTTTGTTCAGCTGCATAACGCATGGAAAAAGACACTCAACATCCAAACCCTCAATGAAGGCTTCTTCCGGAAGATACGCAACTGGTTCTACTGGGCTCGGTTGAATGCCAGCTTCCCGGAGGGCGCGAAAAAGGACGCCGACGGCCGCGATTCGGAATCCGTGATCCGGCTGCTCACGCGCATGATCTTCTGCTGGTTTCTGCGCGAAAAGAACCTTATCCCCGATGAACTCTTCTCGGAACGATCAATCGAAGCTTTGCTCGACAAATGGAAAGCCGCGGAGATCGGGCAGGATGCCGAAGGCCGCTACTACAAGGCAATTCTTCAGAATCTGTTCTTTGCCACTCTCAGCACACCGATTGAAGAGCGTAAATTCAGAACGAATTACTCATACAAAGGCAGGAACAAACATTACGGTGATCAGCGGTTCTTTCGCCATTGCGGCCTGATCTCGGAAAAAGCTCCGGTCGAAGATTTGTATAAGTCGATTCCCTTCCTGAACGGCGGCCTCTTTGAGAATCTTGATGAGATTCCGGGGCAGGGCGATCCCTCTATCACGAAAGAAAAACGCATCGATGGTTTCTCCGATGTCGAGCAGAAACAGCCGGCTGTTCCGGACTTTCTCTTCTTCGGGATTGAAAAACCGGTCCCAGAAATAGCCGAACTCCTTGGCGAGAAAACGGCCCCGTTGGCGATGGGCCTGCTCAACATCTTCCGGGATTACAAATTTACGATTGAGGAGAATACCCCGCTCGAAGAAGACATTGCGCTTGATCCGGAACTCCTCGGCCGGGCGTTTGAGAATCTGCTGGCAGCGGTTAACCCCGAGACCGGCACGGTTGCCCGGAAATCGACCGGTTCCTTCTACACGCCCCGCGAGATCGTCAACTACATGGTTGACGAGGCGATTGTTCGCTATCTGTTAGAAGCGGTGAGTGCAAAAGGGAATCACGCACCCGATCTTGAAGAAAAACTGCGCCAACTGGTTTCAGAAGACCTTGAGTTGCAGCCCTTTAATGAACAGGAAACCGACACAATTATTTCGATCGTCAGCCGCCTGAGAGTCCTTGATCCCGCCTGCGGGTCCGGCGCGTTCCCGATGGGCGTTCTTCATCGTCTCGTTCATATTCTGCGTAAGCTCGATCCCGGCAACACCCGTTGGAAAGAAACAAAACTCGCCACTTTGCCGCCTGAGATGCGTCAGAAGGCCGAAGACGTTTTTCATTCCGAATCATTCGACTACTCGCGCAAGCTGGAACTGATCAAGGATTGCATATACGGCGTTGATATTCAGCCGACGGCCATTCAGATCAGCAAACTGCGTTTTTTCCTGTCCCTGGTTATTGAACAGCACGCCGGGAATTCCATCAGGCCACTCCCCAATCTTGAAACAAAGTTCGTGTGCGCAAACGTATTGCTTGGAGGGACTCACCCTGACGGTTGGTCTCTGTTCCAGCATCAGGTCGAGCAAAAGGAAAAAGAGATTCTCGTTGTTCGTTCCAAATATTTCTACGCTATGACGAAAGCTGAAAAAGACGCTTGTCGAAACGAGGATCGCCGTCTGCGGAAAGAGATGAGCGACTTTATCGAACAACTCGGCGGAAGCGACGCGCACGCGCTTGCTTCGGTCGTCGCGGATTGGGACCCTTACAAAAGCGGCACAGTGGCCGAGTATTTTGACCCGGAGTCCATGTTCGGCGTTTCAGACGGCTTCGATATCACCATCGGCAATCCGCCGTATGTCCGGGCCGATGAACAGTCGGAATGGAACCAAAAACAACGTCGGCAGGTAGTTGCGAGTAAAGAGTATGAAACTCTCTGGGAGAAGTGGGACCTCTTCGTTCCATTTATAGAGCGGAGCTTCAAACTTCTTAGGCCCGGTGGAGTCTCCACGCTGATTGTTTCGGATGCTTTCTGCCATGCAAAATATGCTCAGAAACCACAGAACTGGTTCCTACAAAACGCGCGCGTCGTTCGCCTCGACTTTTGTAGCGATCTAAAGATATTTGATGCTGCAGTTCATAATCTTATATATTTCTTCCAAAGAACAGACGGTAGCCATAATATTCCTGATCGCCGTGTTCATAAAGACGAGTTCGGGAATGTAGAGAAGCTATCGAGTGACGAGCAAGTGAAGTTGACATATAGGGCCTTCTTCCCAGATGCGGCTAGTAGCGGGCATGTTAATTCATCAAGTATTACATTGTCACAGATTTGTTACATAAGCAAGGGAATGGTCGTTTCCTCTGATGAACGGCGTGCACAGGGTGCATTTCGCATGGAGGATGTCGTTTCAGAATTGAAAGATGAAGAGCATCCAAAGAAATTTGCAGAGGGAAAGCATCTATCCTCGTGGTTGCCAAGTTGCACTAAATGGTTGGAGTGGGGAACAAAGCGAGCGCCAAGCCTGTTTAGTCGCCCAACATTTCGAGAGTTGCATGAGGTCGCCGAAAAGATTCTTGTACAGCGTAGCCCGGGTCCCGATCCAAAATGTTGCTATGACGACCAACAAATTCACTTCACTGAAAGTACGGTTGGCTTTGTTTCATGGCATATGCTCGCAGATGTCCGAAATCGATCACTCCAAAAAGTTGCCCGATATCGCGGAGAGAAGCGGCGTCCTGATCTGCCTATGCGAGAAGATTTAGAGGCAATAAGCAATCGATTTGCCGCAAAGTATCTTGTTGCAGTAATGAACTCTTCGGCAGCGCGCGCATTTCTTAGGTCAAACCGCCGTAGCAATATTCATCTTTATCCTGATGACTGGAAAAAACTTCCAATCCCTGACGTTCCTAAAGACAAGCAAACACCGATCGTTCATATCGTTGACCAGATTCTTACTCTTCGCCGGGGAAATCCCGAAGCTGATATTGCCGAGCTTGAGGCAAGGGTTGATCGCATGGTAACGGAATTGTACGGGATCGGCGTACACGTTGCCCATATCGATGCGGTCTTGCCGGCGATGACAGCCGAGATATATGTGTCCAGTGAATCCGGAAGGAAGCAGTTGTTGCGCGATCAGGTATTGCCCGAGTTGCGTTTAAAGGGGCCATATTTCAGCGTAGAAGTTCTGAAAAGGATTTTGAAGGAACGCAAAGAGACCATAGAATCTACGACACTAAATCGATATCTCGTCGAGTTGGTTGATGGCGGCTTTATCTTTGATGCCGGTCGCGGCTGGTATTCATTCTTAAAAGATCCGGCAATGTTAAATAAGGATTCCGTCAAGGAACTTGTGTCGGAGGTTCGCAAAGAATTTCCTTTGCTGCGCTTCGCCGCGTGGTCAACTGACCAGTTCAATCCCTGGCTGCATCATTTGATCGGTCAACCCGTGATTCTTCTTCATGTTGAAAAAGACGCCATGAAGGACGTTGCCGCTCGTCTTGAGGAAAAGAACTGGAAAATTGCGCTCAATCCGCGCGGAGGCCATGCACAGGTTACTCCGCAACCGCGCGTTGTGGTCATCAGGTCGCTTCATTCAGCTGCGCCGGAAGCAGCGGACGGTTACGCGAAGCCGGAGCAGGCGCTTGTTGAATTGGGGCTTGAAGTTGAAGCGCTAAACCTGATATCGGCAGCCGAATATCGTGCAATGGCTTCGCGGTTAGTCGGGGAACAGCATGTTTCAGTCGCTACCTTATTGAATTATGGGGCAAAGAGGCGCTTAGAACCTAAGGATATTTTCGATAATCAATTAGCGGCACTTTTTAAGGAATTTGCCGTTAATTGATTTAAGGCCAAATCATGATTGCAACTCATTGTTTTCAAAAGGATTGGGCTTTAGCCAAACGCAGTGAGTTAGGCGGCGGCGATCCCACATTAATAGAGAAAACAGTCCACGCCTTTGCTCTTCTTTGCCATCTGGCGCACAGAGGCGTGCCCATGGTTTTTAAGGGCGGAACCAGCCTGATTCTCAGATTGCCACGATTCAGACGCCTTTCGATCGACATAGATATTCTTTGTCCTCTGCCTGATAACGATCTCGACACTCATCTAAAACAGATTGCCTTAGAGCCGCCATTCATTCGATACGAAGAAGACGACCGGGGGCATGACCGCTTGCCTGCGCGGCGGCATTTCAAATTCTATTACAACTCAGCAGTCAACAATAATTCACCTGAATACGTTCTTCTTGATGTTGTCAAAGAGGAGGCTCAGCATCCCTATGTGGAGAACATAGTCATTGCATCGTCTCTGTTTGACGTGACGGGTGACATTCGGGTTGATGTGCCGGTTATTGAGAGTCTTCTCGGTGATAAACTTACTGCTTTTGCACCGTGTACCGTCGGCGTTCCTTGCACACCCGATTATGCGATGCAGGTGATGAAGCAGTTATTTGATGTTGGTGTCCTGTTCGATGTAGCTTCCGATTTTGGAAGGGTCGCACAGGCATACGATGCAATTTTTGCAGCTGAAAATATGTATCGCGATGGGGCACATACGGTCGAGGCTGCTCTCAACGATAGTATCGAGACGGCACGGCTCATTGGTCACTTTGGCCTCAAAGGGTCAGCGCAAAATGAACAGCAAATTTTGCTTGAACGGGGCAGATCTTCTCTGACCAGTCATCTGTGCGGGACCTCTTTTTCGGGCGCGCAGGCAAAAGTAGCTGCAGCAAAAGCAGCATATCTTGCGACATGTTTAAGAGATCGGAACTTAGATGGGATAATACGAAGAAGACCATTTAATCCGGACGGCGTCGGCGAATTGCGCGAAATTGTTTTGCCTGACCTCGTTCTTCAGAGATTGCGGGGTGGCAATCCCGAAGCTTTCTATTACTGGGCGCTCGCATTAGGACTGTTATCGTGACGGAGTGTAATGTAGGGGTGCGATTTGGAAACGACTGAAAAGATAGTCGAAGCCTATGTTCGATATGTCAAAGGATGGTTCACTTTGCCGAATATCAAATGCGATGGCCAAATGGAAATTGATTTGCTAGCCTTGAATACGGCCAATCCGAACAACCCCGAGCGCTATCATATCGAGAGTGGTGTTTCAATATCCGGCAATTTTTCGAAACTGACTAATAAGCCTTTTTCCAAAGACGATCTGAAAATTCGTGTTAAACAGGCGGAACAACGACGAACACTTGGTTATTTTGTTGATCGAAAATTCAATGATCCACAGGTCATTGTCAAGTTAGAACAATATGGGTTTACACCGGGCACTTATCGCAAGGTGATCGTGTCGTGGGGTTGGGAGGATGACGTTCCGAGCGCAGCTGAAAGAGCCGGAGTCTTGCTTTGGGATTTCAAAGAGATACTTCACGAAATTGCACATAGTGGGCGTGCATGTAGAACGTATTTTACTGACGATACTATGAGGACTCTTCAGCTCATGGCGAAGGCTATTGATTTCAATTAAAGCAGAAAGGCCACACTATGATAAATCAATTATACATAGAGCGCGCTTTGTTCGTTGTTGGCTTACAAAACACGGGCAAATCCACTCAATTAAGAAGCATGCTCGCGGATCCTCGATTTGGGGCAAATGGACGTACTGCGTCGTCGAAAAGAATCAAAATCATTCAACTCAGCAATGAAAGAAATCTGTATATAAGATTGTCGTCTCCTCATGAAAGTCGCCTGACGCCACAGAAATTTATACGGGGTATTCAAAGTAGAATGCGAGCGGGGCGCTGGTGCTTTGCCGGAGCCCTTCATCCCAAGCCGCTTAATAAAATGCCAGACGCTGCTGAGTCTATAGCGTTGTTTCAGGACAAATTCAACGTGGAAAGAATTCGGGTTTGTTTCCTTTCGCCGGATAAACGCGGTCAGTGGTTGAATGAAAATGAAGAAATTAGAATTGAAGGTTTGTTGCGACATTTAAGAAAAATCGGCAATGTTGAGTGCATGTTTATTGATGCCAGATCGAGGAAGGCCAATAGTTTATTGCTTTCTGACTTTTTTGATTTCAGCTAGCCAGCTACACAGATCTTGGGGCATTAGACTCGCTTGTTATCCTTTCAATATTCGTACTGGGAGTTGCTCATGGATGATGAGTTATGTCAGAAAATGAAAGCCATCAATTGGAAGTGGGCGGATAAAGACCCGAACGCTCTTCAGGTCCTTGAAGGGCGGATTGCAGATGCCGGAAGCATGCTCGGCATAGTTGTTTACTCCGATCTCGTTCGAGGTATAGATTTCCATGTGCCAACAGTAAACAATGGCAATGCTTATCGAATACAAACACATGAATGGTCCGGCTTCGACAGGGGATTAATTGGAGAATTTCTCGGATATATATCGATGCGGTCATATTGCGAGCACGGATTCATGGCGAGCGCATTAGTAGTGAATAAGATAGAATTTAAGCCTAGTGATCATTTTTTTCAGTGGATGGAGACGCTAAACGTACTTCCGGATACTACTGATGATACTGTGTTAAAATTTTGGATCGAAGAAGTTAATAAAGCGCACAATTAGTATAAGGCTGGCCGTAGATAGAGGTCTTCATACGCGACCCATAATTATGCGGATGAAGCCAGCGCGTCATATCAATTATGACAACTGATAATCACAATTAAACTGAAATATTATTATAGAGGTGTTGATTTTATGAGTAAACATGATAATAAGGATGATGGCTATTTTGAGGGCTACGCCCAATTTGCGGGTGTTCTGAGAACTTGGCTGATAGCTTACGGTATTGGTGGACCAGTCTTATTCGTCACTCAGGCGCAGCTTGCAGATAAATTATCTAAATCAGGCCAGGCCCATTTTATTGCAAGTCTCTTCTTGGCTGGTGTTTTTCTTCAAGTGGTAGTTGCGTTACTTTATAAAGGTGCAATGTGGTACCTCTATGTTGGTGAGGAAGATGAAGATATGCAAAAAAGAAAACGTTATATAATATCAAGTTGGCTGGCCGAATCTTTTTGGCTCGAGATGCTTTTTGATTTAGCATCAATAGCGTTGTTTATGTTTGCGACAAGTATTGTTTTAGATATACTTACGTCAACTGTTATAGCACAAGTGCATCCGTGAAAAAACTTCATTGGTGCCGGTCTATATTGCTGCACTTTGTACATACGCGACTCGCAGTGCGTGGTTTTTTGCCTTTGCATATTGAGGCCGTGAAAAGGGCGCTTTTATGAATAAAGAAAATCCGACTACCACCATTACCCCATTTGAACGCATCCGCCGAACAAATTCGACAGGCAACGAATTCTTCTGGTCGAGCCGGGGTTTCGCCCAGGTGCTTGGATATACGGATTACCGCAACTTCGAAGCTGTCATCGAAAAAGCGCGCACTGCGTGTTTTAACAGCGGCCAATGTGTCGAAAACCATTTCGTTGAAATCACCGAAATGGTCGGCATTGGGAGCGGGGCGCAGCGTCCGATCTGGACGGTGATGCTGTCTCGTTATGCCTGTTATCTGGTCATCTGAGTGCCCTCAATCATCGTTGCTCTTCCCAAAAACACACAGATCATGTTGCGCCGCTGCCGTTCGGTATGTTATAGTACTTTTTCCATGAAGACCCTGCGCGACATCATCCAGCCGGTGCTCTGCGATATCCAGGCCGGGCACAAAACCGTTGAAGTAAGCGAACTCTGGGGGGCTGCGAAGGCCTTTTTTTTATTCGGTCTCCAGCACGAATCACGCCGACCGGTCATTATCGTGACCGCCACAGAGGAAGAAGCAGAAACGCTTGCTGAGGACCTGCGGTTTTTTTCCGGGCAGAAGAACCTGTTCACCACGGAGGCTGCAGAGGGAACAACACCGCTAGAAAATCCCCCTGTATCCCCCTTCCCCGATAAAACCATTCGAGGACAAGTTTCCAAAGGGGGAGAAATAAATGCCCCCCCTTTAGCAAAGGGGGGAGGGGGGGGATTTGAAATATTCCTCTTTCCTGCCTGGGGCGTGCTTCCCTTTGAGGCGGACTCGCCCGACAGCCGCACCGTGGGCGAGCGCATGCGCTTCCTGTACAGCCTCATCTCCGGCAGCCCGGGGATCTTCGTGGCGCCGGTCACGTCCCTGATGCAGAAGCTTCCGCCCTGGGAGCTTTTCGTTGATTCAATAAAAACCATAACCACCCAAACACAGATCAATCCCGACGGCCTCATTGCCGCGCTGGTTGCCACGGGCTACGAATCAGCCTCCCTGGTCACGCGCGTAGGCGAGTTCAGCAGGCGCGGCGGGATCATTGATTTCTTCTCGCCATTGCATGAGAACCCGGTCCGCATGGAATTCTTCGGCGACGCGATCGAGTCCCTGCGCGAGTTCGATCCCGAAACCCAGCGCTCCACGGGAGAGATCCGGGAGGCGGTGGTGCTGCCGGTGCGGGAACTGATCCTCAATGAGAAGGGGATCGAACGATTCAAAAAAAGACTTCAGATAACCACGGATGAAAACGGTTTCACAACAGACGAACGTATCAATCAAATACAGCAGGGCATCCTCCCGCCAGGCGGCGAGTTCCTCGCCCCGTTCTTCTACGAGATGGAGAGCCTGTTCCACTATCTGCCCGTAAACAGTCTCTTCGCGCTCATCGAGCCCGATGATCTGAAAAAAGAGCTCGAGGACCAGATCAGAAAGAGAGAAGAGGGCAGACACGAAGAGAAAGAAGAGGGGAGAATACTGCCGGAGGTCGCCGAGCTGTATCTTGACCGGAAGGGGATAGAGGCCGGGCTTTCAAAGTTCCCCTTGCTCAACATCCGCCTGCTCGGCTCAGGAGCGGGGCATCGCATGGACACGAAATCCTCGTCCTGGCTCAGCGTTCGCCTCACGAAGCCGATCGAGCGGGAGCAGCGCGAGCAGGAGCAGAGGCCTGTTGAAGGCACGATGGCCGGGCTCGTGGAAAAGCTGAAACGGCTGAGAGAGTTCAACCGTGTCGCGCTCGTATGCGGCACGGACGAGGCCGCGGCGCGGCTAAAAAAACTGTTCATGGAATACGGCCTCGGCGTTGCGCTCGGCCCGCATCTTCCTGACCAGCAGTCCGGGCCATGGCCGATCATGGCAATGATCGGCAGGCTGTCGGATGGGTTCGCCTGGCAGGAGCTGGGCGTCGCGCTGATCACCGAAGAAGAGATCTTCGGCAGGAAAGTGCATTCCGCCAGAGGCGGAACGCCAAGATCCAAAGTCGCTCCGTTCCTCTCGACGTTCAAAGAGCTCAAGCCCGGAGACTTCGTGGTCCATACCGACTACGGCGTTGGCGAATACCAGGGCCTGACGCACCTCAGCGTTGACGAGTTCGAGACAGACTTTCTCACGCTCCGCTATGAACCGGACGCGAAATTATACGTTCCTCTTTACAGCCTCGACAAGGTCCAAAAGTATATTGGAATAGAAGGTTCGGCCCCGAAGCTCGACAAGCTCGGAGCGCCCGCGTGGGCACGGACAAAAGAGAAAGCACGGAAGGACATCCTCGAGATGGCCCAGCAGCTCGTGGCCATCTATGCCGCGCGCGAGGCCATGCAGCGGCCGTCCTTTTCGCCGCCGGACAACCTTTACCGCGAGTTCGAGTCCGCGTTCCCCTATGAGGAGACACCGGACCAGCAGAAGGCGATCGAGGACGTGCTCGCGGACATGCAGCGCCCCCGGCCCATGGACCGGGTCGTGTGCGGTGACGTGGGGTATGGAAAGACCGAGGTCGCGCTGCGGGCCGCGTTCAAGGCCGTGGAGGACGGGTATCAGGCCGCGGTGCTCGTACCCACGACGCTGCTTGCGGACCAGCACTTTCGCACCTTCTCCCAGCGGCTTGCGCCCTTTTCGGTCCGCGTGGACATGCTTTCGCGCTTTCGGACAAAAGCAGAACAGAAGGAAACCCTCAAGGGCTTGAAGAGCGGCACCGTGGACATGGTCATCGGCACGCATCGCCTGATCCAGAAGGACATTCTTTTCAAGAACCTCGGACTGCTCGTGGTGGATGAGGAGCACAAGTTCGGCGTCAAGCACAAGGAGCGCATCAAGGAATTCAAGAAGCTTGTGGACGTGCTCACGCTTACGGCCACCCCGATCCCGCGCACGCTCCACATGTCGCTCGCGGGCATCCGGGACCTCTCGATCATCCAGACGCCGCCGCTCGACCGCCAGGCCATTCAGGTGGTGCTCGCGCGCTTCGGCAAACGCGTGGTCCGCGAGGCGATCGCGCACGAGCTCGCGAGAAACGGCCAGGTATTCTTCGTGCACAACCGGGTCCAGGGCATCGAGCGCATGGCCGACTTCATCCGGAACCTGGTGCCCGAGGCAAGGGTGGGTGTGGCGCATGGCCAGCTCAAGGAAGACAAGATCGAGGACGTGATGACGAAGTTCCTTGCCGGGAACCTGAACGTGCTGGTGACCACGACGATCATCGAATCCGGCATCGACATCCCGACCGCCAATACGATCATCATCAACCGCGCGGACCGCTTCGGTCTGGCGGACCTGTATCAGATCAAAGGCAGGGTCGGCCGGAGCAGGGAGAAGGCCTATGCCTATCTGCTGGCCCCGGCGGACGAAGCGCTCTCTGACACGGCGCGCAAGCGTCTCCGAGCGATCCAGGAGCTGTCCGAGCTCGGCGCCGGGTTCCGCATCGCGGCGCAGGACCTCGAGACGCGCGGCGCCGGAAATCTGCTCGGCAAGCAGCAATCCGGCCATATCGCGGCCGTGGGCATCGACCTCTACACCCAGATGATGGAGGAGGCCATGGCGGAGCTGCGCGGCGAAACGGTTTCGGAAGTGCCGGACACGCTCATTACCATGCGCGCGTCGGCCTTTATACCCGAGGACTACATAAGCGACGTGAGCCTGCGGCTCGCGGCGTACAAGGAGATCTCGAGCATGAGCCTTGAAACGGAGCTGAAGGACCTCGCTGATGAGCTTCGCGACCGCTACGGTGAGCTGCCCGAGCCAACGGCGAACCTGCTCGAGATCATGTCCATCAAACTGATCGCCAAAAAGGCAGGTGTTGCGCGGATTGACGCGGGCAAGAACATCGTGAATATCACCTTTACCGTGAACGCGGGCATTTCGCCCGACCGGGTCATGACGCTCCTCAAAAGGAACAAGGGAAGGATCAAGCTTGTCCCGGAATATACGCTTCAGATCGCTTTGCCTGACCAGACGCTTCGGACCGCGTCGGAAGCGGTGAAAAAGTGCTTGCAGGAACTAGTGTAGTGTGTTATAAGAATAAGCGTTTTATGCACTAGAGAGAGCCTTACCAAAGGACGTAAATTCACTTATTTGAGGAGATCATTTCATGAAAAAGTTCAGCACGATACCCCTGTTATTAATCCTTGCGTTTTCCCTCACAATGTCCGGTTGCAACAAGGGCGAGGATGGCGCGGTTCTGGCCAAGGTGAACCGCGGCACCATCACCGCGTCGGATTTCAAAAAACAGATCGAGGAACTGGCGCCCCAGATGCAGCAGGCCATCCTGGCCGATCCCAAGGCCCGCAAGGAGTTCCTCGAAGACCTGATCGGGATCGAGGTCGTGATCCAGGAAGCGAAGCGACAGGGGCTGGACAAGGACGCGGAGTATAAAAAGCGGCAGGAGCAGCTCAAAAAGGAACTGGAGAGGCGGGTCCAGGAAGAGGCGAAGAACGATCTCTTCAACAGCCTGTTAAAGAAGGAGCTGGGCGACAAGATGAGCAAGGTGACCCCGCCTTCGGACAAGGAAGTGCAGGACTATTTCACCCAGAACAAGGACAAGATCTTCAAGGCAGCGGGAAAACAGGTCAGCCTGAAAGATATCGGGCAGCAGCTCAAGTTGAGAATGACGCAGGAAAAGCGGCGGGACCTGTACCTTGAGTACGCGAAAGGCCTCAAAGCCAAGGCCAAGATATCGGTTGACGACAAGGCCATGGACACGGCAATGGCCGAACTCAACAAGCCCGCGGACCTGTCCAATCTGACCGTGACGAAGGTCCCCGCAGCGGGAAAAGAAGAAACAAAAAAATAGCGGCTGCGATGAATATCCCGCGTCTCACGAAATATCTGGCCCCGGTGCTGTTGCTGGGGCTTCTCTTTTTTGCCTGTAAGAAAAAGGTGGAGGAGAAGTCACAGAACAGTACCGTTGCGACGGTCTCCGCCGACGTCAGGGTCGTGGCGACGGTGAACGGGGACCCTATCACACTCGCAGAATTTCAGGAACGATTCGGCCGCACCGGGATTAAACCCGAGCGCGAAGCCGAACTCGAGATCAAGGTGGAGTTCCTCAACAGGCTTATCGAACGCAAGATGATGCTCGGCGAGGCCCAGCGGAAGCGGATCAAGGTCGGGTTGCCCGAGATCGACAAAAAAATGGAAGCGCTTCGCATGGAATACGGACAAGACATTAAGGACCTGCTCGCAAGCCAGGGCATTGACTTTGAAAAGTGGAAGTCGGACATCTGGGAAGAAATCATGATCGATCGGCTGATCGCGCGCGAAGTGAACCGGCACATAGCCGTGGCGCCGTCCGATGTGCGGCGGTATTACCAGGCCAATGCCCGGGAGTTCGAGAGGCCTGAGCGGGTCCGTGTGCGCCAGATCGTGGTTGCCACCGAGGAGGAGGCCAGAAAGGTTGAGGAACTCCTGCAGGCCGGAACCGACTTCGCCACCCTTGCGCGCGAGAAGTCAACGGCACCCGAGGCCGAGCGCGGCGGTGATCTGGGCTATTTTGCCATGGGAGAAATGCCGGCTGAGTTCAACGTAGTCTTCGGGCTGCCCAAGGGCGGTATCAGCGGGATCGTGAAGAGCCCGTATGGGTTCCACGTTTTTAAACTTGAGGAGAAGCGGGGAGCCGGCAGGATGGGTCTTGACGAAGTTTCTCATGGCATAGCCGAGAAGCTGCAGCGGGAAAAAGAGGACACGCGGTACAAACAGTGGCTCAAGGAGCTTCGCGCGCGGACAAAGTTCGAGGTGAATTATAAGGCGCTGGAGCAGTGAGGCGGGATGAGCGAAATTGGAGAAGGGGAGACGGGAAAATAGAGAGGCAAAGCGCAAAGGGCATAGAGCAAACCCCTATGCGCCATGCGCTATGCACCATGCCATTTTTTTACCGAGTCCCCGTTTCAGCGCTTTTCAAGGATGGCGCAAGCAGGATCGTCCCGCGGTCATTCGCAATGTCCAGTTTTGTCTTGAACCGTTCCGATGCGGCATTGATGCTCTCAAGCACTTCCCGGGCAGGTTTGCCCCGCAGAATGCGGGGCCGGTATTTTACCCGGTAGTTGTTCACATCCAGCGGCACTGCCTCAACCCGCGAAAGGCTCTTGCCCTGAAAAGTCAAAAGGAGTAGTATGCTCGCGTTCGTGTTGTTGCTCTCGGACCCGAACACGAAATTGCCGAGACTGTAAGCGATGATGCGGCCCTGGTACACCTCCAGCTCCTGCAATACGTGGGGGTGGTGGCCGAGCACGAGATCGGCTCCCCAGTCGATAGCCTTGCGGCCCAATTCGACCTGATAGTCCTTGGCCGCGGTCATGAGTTCCGCTCCCCAGTGGAACGAGACCACGACCAGGTCCGCCGAGGACCTTGCCTTTTCGATGTCGGCCCTCACAAAGTCGTCGTACCCCGGGGCGGTGCCGGGCCTGCCTGCCGATGCGAAGAATTCGAGCGGAAAGGTAAGTGAGTACGAGAGAAAGGCGATCGTCCTCCCCTTGACCTTCAGAAAGGCCGGGGAGCGGGCGTCATCGAGGTCCATACCGGCTCCGGTGTGAAGGATATCGTTCTCATCCAGGACCGTGAGCGTGTCCCTGAGCGCGAGGGGGCCGAAGTCCATTGAATGATTGTTCGCGAGCGTCACCACCCGGATGCCGGCCTTCTTGAGTGCCTGGGCGGCGATCGGCCCGGCGCGGAGCGTGAACTTCTTGTTCTCCACAGCAATGCCCCGGGTGGAGATCGCAGACTCAAGATTGCCCACCGCCACATCGGCATTCGAGAGAAACGGCATCACCTCCGCAAAGGGGTAGTCCGGGCCGAAATCATTGAGCATTGGCTCGGCCCGTCCGCCAAGCATCAGGTCGCCGACCGCGGCAATGGTGATCTCGTCCTGCACCGGCTGTTCAGCGGCAGCGGCGGGAAGGATGAGGGCGAGAACAAGGATGAACGTAACAGCGAATTTTTTCATAACCGGTGTGAATAATAATCAACTCGCCGCCAAAAGGCAACAGGAAAAGGCGGAAAGAGACAACGCAGGGAGCGGAATCATGAAAAAAAATCTAATTACAGTATTTGCAATGATCGGGATTTTTTGCACGAACGCCATGCCGGGTAGTGCGAGCGGGTCGGTTGTCGTGGACCGGGTGGTCGCGGTGGTGAACGACGAGATCATCACCATGAGCGACCTCCAGCGCGAGGAGGCGTTGAAGAAGAACGATGTCGCGCGCGACGATCGGCTGGTCCTCGAGGACATGATCGACCGGAAGCTTCAGATGGCGGCTGCGAAGCGCGAGGGCGTGGATGTTACGGACAAAGAGCTTACCGACGCCGTCGCCGATATCATAAAACGGAACAATATGGATATGATGCAATTCGGCGTGGCACTGTCCAAAGAGGGGCTTACGCTCGAACAATACCGGGCCGAGCTCCGGGAGCAGATCACGCTTTCGCGTTTGTTCAACAAATACGTTCGCTCCGGTGTTAATGTGGACGAGGCAGAGGCCCGTGCTTTCTACCGGAATAATCAGAAGACGTATTCACTGCCGGAAGAGATCCGGGTGCGGCAGATTTTCCTGACTGTGCCGGACAAGGCGACGCCGGAACAGGCTGCGGCGATCAAGGAGAAGGCGCAATCCGTTCATGCGCGCATCCAAAAAGGCGAGGATTTCATCAAACTTGTCCGCGAGGTCTCGCAGGGCGCGACTGCGTCCCAGGACGGCGATCTTGGGTTCATGCAGCGAGGGGACGCGTTGCCTGAGATACAGCAAGCGGCACAGGCTCTCAAACCCGGCGACAGTTCAAGCCCTTTCCAGTGTGCCGGCGGCTACAATATCATCAAACTCGAAGAGATACGGACGCCGGTCCGACCTTTTGAAAAGGTAAAGGACGAGATCATGAAGACCCTCTACGAGCAGAAGGTGGAGAACACCTACCGAAGCTGGCTGCAGGCGCTCAGGGGCGATTCGCATATCGAGAATAGATTATAGGAATATCGCAGAGGGCAAAGAGCGAAAAGCAAAACAGAATTAATGCAAACGCATAAAATATTGTTACATGTAGGGCAAGGCTTTAGCCTTGCTTTAAGCAACCCTGAAGGGTTACCCTACAAATGATATAACAATAATTATTACGTTTGCTATAGTTGATTCAGACGCTCTGCGCCATGCTCTCTGCGCGATGCCTCTCCCCTCATGAAAACCGTCAAACTCAAGCAAAAAGAAGAACGCCGCATCCTTCGCGGACACCCCTGGGTGTTCAGCAACGAGCTCGATCGCTCCCCCGTTGAATTCACACCCGGCGAGATCGTCGATGTGCTGGACAGCATGGGCCGTTTCCTCGGCCGGGGCTATATCAATCCGCACTCGCTCATCGCCGTACGCCTTCTCACGAGAACACAGGAAGAGATCAACGTTGGTTTTTTTAGAAGGCGGATCTCCGCTGCCCGCAGTCTGCGGACCATGCTTGGGTTCGGCGATTCCTTTCGCGCGGTCTTCAGCGAAGGCGACAATCTGCCCGGTCTCATTGTCGACAAATACGCCGACGCGCTGGTGGTTCAGTCCTCAACCGCGGGGATCGATGGGATGCTGAACGAGATCCTTGACGCGCTGAGGGAAGAATACGCGCCCGAGGCGATCATACTCAGAAACGACACCGCATCGCGCGAGCTCGAAGGTCTTGCCCGGGAAACGCGAGTGGCGCACGGGGCAATTTCCGGGCCGGTGACGTTCGAGGAATCCGGAATCAAATACCGTGTCGATGTTCTCGAAGGACAGAAGACCGGGTTCTTTTTCGACCAGCGCGAGAACCGGCTGGCGCTCAAAGGGTATGTGCAGGGCAGGCGCACGCTCGACTGTTTCTGCTACGTGGGCGCCTGGGCGCTCTCCGCGGCGCGCTTTGGCGCAACGGAGGTCATCGGGCTTGACTCGTCGGAGAAGGCGATCGCACTGGCAACGGAAAACGCCGCACTGAACGGCCTGTCGGTGCAGTTTAAAAAAGCCGATGTCTTTGATGAGCTCCGCGTCCTCGAAAAGCAGCGGGAACGTTTCGGCTGCATCGTCCTTGATCCGCCCGCGTTCGTGAAGAGCAGGGCAAAGGTGCGCGAGGGGCTCAAGGGATACAAGGAAATAAACCTGCGCGCCATGAAGCTGCTCGAGCCGGGCGGCGCGCTCGTGACCTGTTCCTGCTCGCATCATATAGATCAGGAACTCTTCCGGGAAATGCTGATCGACGCGGCCTACTCGGCAGGGCGGCAGGCGAGGCTTCTGGAAATGCGCTCCCAGGCCCGGGACCATCCGGCCCTGCTTGCGGCAAAGGAAACGCAGTATCTGAAGTGCGCGATTTTAATGGTAGATTAAAAAGATGATCATGACTCTTGGCTCATAGTCAAACCAACAGCTATGAACTATCAGCAATGAGCCGGTTTTTTATCTTGACGAACCGGCGTGCCCTGTGTTAAAAAGTATCCGTTCCCGGGCGATTAGCTCAGCGGGAGAGCACTGCCTTCACACGGCAGGGGTCGCAGGTTCAAACCCTGCATCGCCCACCATAAATTTACAAAGGGGTTAGCATACAACTGCTAACTCCTTTTTATTTTACCCATCTCTTTTTTTACCCCGTAGCAGCTCTCGTGCGGATAAAATATCTCAAGCGACAAAGACAATATGAATTACGATGCCCACGTAATGCGTTACGGAGTGCGATGATTCGAGGCTGGACTTATTCAGCCACTTGTAGTAATGTTTTTAAATATTTGAGAGATTAGCTATAGTCGGGGAAGGGCATGGCTGATTTAGAATCCATCCAGAAAAAGATCATCGCATTCCGGAACGAGCGCGACTGGGCTCAATTCCACGACCCCAAAAACCTCGCTGAAGCCCTCTCCATTGAAGCGGGTGAACTGCTTGAGAACTTCCTTTGGAAGACCACCGAGAAGTCTCGCAATCTTACCGCAGAAGAACTCAAGAACGTAAAAGAAGAACTGGCAGATATCTTTATCTTTCTTACTTATCTCAGTGAGGAATACAAGATCGACTTGCTGACGGAAGTGGAAAAGAAAATCGCGGTGAATGAGGCGAAGTACCCGGTAGAGAAGGCGAAGGGGTCGGCCAAGAAATATTCGGCATTGGATTGAGAGTGGCGATTTCGGGACCTTGACTTTAGGCTTCCTGTGATTTTTTGTGAGGAGAGATTTCATGAAGCAAGAGATTATCATATCGCTGAGCAAAACATTCGAAGAATCGGCCTATGAACAGGACGGTGTTGAATACTGGCTTGCAAGGGATCTTCAGGTTTTGTTGGAATACAGCGAATGGCGCAACTTCGTACAGGTTGTTGACAAGGCAAAAATAGCCTGTAAAAATGCTGGTCAGAGCACTGCCGATCATTTTGTTGACGTCAACAAAATGATCGAATTGGGCAAGGGGGCTCAAAGAGAAATTGACGACATAATGCTGACGCGTTATGCTTCTTATCTGATAGCGCAGAATGGAGACCCTCGTAAAGAACGGATAGCTTTTGCTCAAAGCTACTTCGCGCTTCAGACGCGCAAGCAGGAACTGCTGGAAGAGCGTATTGCCCTTACCGAACGTCTGCAGGCCAGGGAAAAACTGGTTGCGACCGAGACCGAGCTGTCTAAAATCATTTATGATCGCGGCGTCGACGGTCAAGGATTCGGGCGCATACGGAGCAAGGGCGATCAGGCGCTTTTCGGCGGCCACACGACAATGCAGATGAAAAAGAAGATGGGGATTCCCGACAACAGACCTCTTGCCGATTTTCTGCCGACCATCACCATCAAGGCAAAGGACCTGGCCACTGAAATCACTAATTTCAATGTAACCAAAAAAGACCTCCACGGCGAAAGCGGCATTACATTCGAGCATGTTAAGAATAACACGGATGTGCGAAACCTGTTGGCCAAGAGCGGCATAGAGCCTGAAAGCCTGTTGCCGGAAGAAGACATTAAGAAACTTGAACGTCGTGTAAAAGCGCATGATAAAAAGCTTGTCAACGGCGTTCAAAAGCTCAAGAGCATTGATGGTGGCGAAGAGCATTAGCGGGTTCCTAAATGGGTGATGACCATTTTAAGAAAATGATTCTTGCGTTTATCAAGAAGTATGGTTCTGCGAGTAGGCAAGATTTAGACAAGCTGCTGGTAGATAAGCTTTCGGATATATTAGATGAAAAGCAAAAAAGGAACAAAATAAGCAATTTGCTGTCGCAAATGTCTAAAAAGGACAGGACCATTAAAAATAGGGGTTCTGACAAAAGTCCGAAATGGATCTTAGCATGACGTTTTATTTGTAAAATTTGTATTAATATTTGTAAGTTAATTGAAACGCCTTATAACTGTTTGATCGAACAGGAAAAAATGGGATCTGCCCAAGACCTTCCTCGCCGGCTCGGACGATTCCGCTACGCAAGCAAGGCGCAGTTGGCGCTCCAATTTCTGAGTGCGGGACGGGGACGTAGTTGCACCCGTTGCGTAGCGGGATTTAGAGAAAAAGAATGACCCCAATGCTGACACCACCACCCTTGAAAAACAGAACGACGAAATGGTCTATGCCCTCTATGGCCTCACGCCTGAACATCTCGGGGCCGTTGTGTCCCGAGTGTCTTTTCTCTTGATTGATAGTGCACTGTCTCACATAAAGGTACGATAGGACTCCCTTGATGACGTTGAGGTTGTCGAGGAAACGGAATTGGAAGCGGAGGAGAGCACGGATAATGTGGAGGCTGAAGAAGTATGAGCGAAGCACCTGACAGACCGAAAATCTATCATATTACCCATGTGGATAATCTATCGTCTGTTCTGGCTGCTGGCGGGCTTGAATCAGATGCAAGGCGGCTTGCTCAGGAAGCTGGGCACACGACTATCGGCATGACGGAGATCAAACAGCGCAGGTTGACGCTGGAGGTTGATTGCCACCCAGGAACCAAAGTCGGCGGGGATTCCCTTGGTAATGTTGTTCCTACTGTACATTCTTTTTGACCAGATAATATTCAAAACGATGTAAGGGGGGATATGAAAAAGAAGGACCCGGAAAAAAATAAAGACCTAGTGTCTACGGAAAGTTCGTTTTTGCTTTATACAACAGAAGACGGTAAAACCCGCATTCAAGTAAAACTGCAGGATGAAACCGTATGGCTTACCCAAAGACTTATGGCAGAATTATTTCGGATATCGGTTCCAACGGTTAACGAGCATATAAAGACTATCTATAAAGACGGCGAACTGATTCCTGATGCAACTATTCGGAAATTCCGAATAGTTCAACCCGAAGGGGTAAGAGCTGTTTCCCGTGAGGTTGATTTTTACAACCTCGATATAATTATTTCCGTAGGCTATCGGGTCAACAGCCTGCGCGGCACGCAATTCCGTATCTGGGCCACACAGCGTCTGCGGGAATATATCATTAAAGGCTTCACCATGGATGACGAGCGGCTTAAACAGGCGGGCGGTGGCAATTACTTTGACGAACTGCTTGCAAGAATCCGCGATATACGTTCATCGGAAAAGGTGTTCTGGCGCAAGGTGCTGGATATTTACGCAACCAGCATTGACTACACCCCGGACGCAGTCATTTCGCAAGAATTTTTCAGAATAATTCAAAATAAAATGCACTGGGCTGCGCACGGCCATACAGCGGCTGAGATCATTGATAAGCGGGCTGATTCAGCATTGCCCAATATGGGACTGACTTCGTGGACAGGAACAACTCCCCGTAAAGATGATGTTACCGTTGCCAAAAACTATCTGAACGAAAAAGAGCTGAATCTGCTAAATCGCATTGTTACCGCCTATCTTGAATTTGCCGAGCTTCAGGCGCTGGAACACAAGCCCATGTACATGAAAGACTGGATAGCCAAACTCGATGACTTTCTCAAACTCAGCGGAAGAGAGCTTTTGAATCATGCCGGAAAAATCAGCCATGATGACGCAACAACAAAGGCGCTTGCCGAACTTCAAATATATCGCCAGTTGCATTTGAATGATCCATCCCCAGTAGATCGACATTTCATTGAAGCGATAAAAGAGGTGGAGGTTCTTGAAAAGGAATCAAAGAAGGCCAAGAAAAAGGGCGGAAATAAAGAATGAAACTGAAATTTGAGACTCCTTTGGTGACATTCTAACTGTGCATTCTTCTTATCTGATGGCCAGATCGAAAGCGTAAAAAGCATTCATAGAACCAACCAAAATTATTCACGTAACCCATTTATTATGAGGATGGAACCATGTGCGACCTCTGCACCAAACACGGCGATGGCAGGATCTGGTATAAGAACGCGAGAAATTATGCCGAGGATCTCCTGTCAGACCTTGAACGCCGCCGGTATATCGAGAACTTTCTGACCACCGCGTTCAGCGAAGGGTTTCAGACTCTCGGAAGGCTCGAGACCATCTACAAGAAAAAAGGCAGGCTTCCGGAAGCGGTCAAGAATGCCATGGTCGCCAAGGCAAAGGCGGAGCATTTCGGCCAGGTGCTGCCTATCGAGGAGATCAGCGAGGTGGTGCGTCAGGCCAGGACCGTGGTACGCATGCCCTGTGCCTGCAGGTGGAACATCGGGAAAAAAGAGGAGCGTTGCTGCTACGCGGTGAGCTACGGGCCCGAGGCATGGTACCAGGGCATCGATATGGGATATTTCGGCATGGCTTCGGATGAGGGCCTCGAATCGCTCTCTCCGGACACGGCTATCGCACAAATGAAGGCAATGGAGGCGGACGGGTCGGTCCATACCATCTGGACCATGATGACGCCGTTCATCGGGGCGATCTGCAATTGTTCTCCTGATGAGTGTCTTGCCATGAGGACCCTGTCACGGACCAGTGTCGAGACCATGGAGCGGGCCGAGTATGTGGCGAACGTCGATGAAGAGCTCTGCACCGGGTGCGGGCTCTGTGATGCGCAATGTCACTTTCACGCGATCGAGAGCGTGACCCGAAACGGCATATCTTGTGCCCGCATTGATCCGCACAACTGTTTTGGCTGCGGCCTGTGCCGCAGGGCTTGTAGTACCGGGGCTATCTCGCTTGTGTTGCGATAGGTGAGAACGGGGAGAGTAAAACAATAAAAAAAGCAGGTCCTGAATGAACAGGACCTGCTTGATAGGTTAATGCGCAGACTTACAGCTTTACAACATTGGCTGCCTTGGGGCCTTTGGGCGAGTCGACAACGTCGAACTGCACTTGCTGGCCTTCAGCCAACGACTTAAAGCCGCTGTCCTGAATATCGCCGAAATGGACGAACACATCGCCGCCCTTTTCGCGGGTAATGAATCCAAAGCCTTTGGAATCATTGAACCACTTTACCGTACCTGTTTCCATGGTGAGCTACCTCCTTCTTGGGAATTGAAGCTCACGGAAAAGGCCAAAAAAATCCGCAAAGCCTAACGTACTTTGCGGTTACCCTACAAATACATCCGGAACTTCTGAAAGACATAATGGCACTTCCGAACCGTAATGTCAAGGATTATTATTTAAATAAAAAGTGGTCACCCACCGCGTGCAGAGGACAGGGAATTCAACGGCGGCGGAAAATCGCTCTCAGTACGTTGCGTTTTTGACCGCGTCAAGAAGCGAGGCGATGGTCTTATCAGGGTCCTGGAGCGTCTGGTAAAGGGGCGCTTGTTTAACCTGTTTCTGGAGGTACGCTTCCTCTTCAGGGGACAAGACGACAAATTGGATGCCTGCTCGGTAGCGGTCGCTGTTCGGCTTGCTCCAGATGAGCACGCCGTATTTCTGGCCGCCGATTTGTTCCTTGAAACAGATCAGGCCGGGATCGATCCGCTCGCTTGACTCAACCCCCACGCCGATCACGCTGATATCCACGATCCGGACAACGTGTTCCGTCCGCGTGGGCAGGTCGAAGGAGATGACGTCCAGGGAGTAGGTGCGATGTGAGGTGACGCGATACCGCTGGATTCCCTGGCTCCGTTTTTCTCCCCACGTAATCACGAAAAGCGTTCCTCCACAGGGTGCTATGACCGGCTGCTCTAGTTATATCAAAAAACTGACCCGGTGTGAAGAAAAAAATGCGACCCGTCCTTTTTTTGGGTGTCCCCACTATCCGGCATTCCCCTTGACCCCGTCACGACAAATCGGTATTATATCATTCAGGCGTCCCATGCCGTAATCCCCATGACAGCAGACAAAACCATATTCGGCCTCCGGTTCCGTTCGAATGAAAAACTCCAGCCCTCGATCGACGGGCTCAGGATCTTCCTCGACAGCCCAAAGAAGGAAGGCAAGGGAAAGCTGCACGGCGACGACCTGGCCGCGTACCGAGATCTGCTCAAGGCCGTCGAGTCCTTTGAACATGACCAGAAGAAAGACGTTCGCAACTGGATGCTCTTTACCGTGCTTGATCACTCCCACCTTGTCAAACCCGCCCTGAAATCGGCCGTGGAGCAGTATAAATATCATATGCATAACCTGTCCGAACTCGACCTTAAAAAGCCGTCAGCCTTCATCAAGTCCGCCGAAGAAGAGATCTCCAGGCTTAATCCGAAAAAGAAGGACGAAGCTGCGCGAAAAGAACGACTCCTGGGAATGGTCAAAGATCGGAAGCAGGCCCTCGACGCTCTGAAGAAGCACTGGTTCGCGCTGGCCGAAGAGTTGAGCCATATCATCGCGTACCTCAGGGACAATCTCACCAAGATCGAAAAGCTATCCGAAGAGTCGATCGCCGTCCTGGTGAGCGACCAGATTAACAGAAAGAAACAGGATGACCTGATCGAGGACATAAAAACGCAGTTCAAGGAGCGCCTTCGGGAGTCCCTGCGCCAGGGTACCATCACCAGGGAGCAGCTCGAAGCGGCGAAGGAAGAGGTCGCCGGTCTTTCGAAACGGACCGCGGATCTCATGCGGGCAGACATCTATACGCTGACCGAGCTGTACGAGACCATCCACGAATACAGCGGGACGGCGTCTCGCGAGCTCGACAGAATGATGGGCGAGATCGAGACAAAAAATCATGCCAGCTTCGATGACGACCTGGAGCTCTACACACAGGTTGAAAATACTCTGATATTGCTCACCGGCAGCTGCCGCTTTGAGATAAAGGCAACCGACATCGGCGCCGAGACAGAGCATGACCTGATCCTGAGTGAAAAAAGAAAAGAGATGCTCGACCACCTTTTTGATCTGTTGCGAAAGGGGTCCTCGTCCTGATGAATCTGCAGAGGGTATTTCACCATGGTCACAGGTTGGGGGTTGCGACGGCGCTGTGTTTCCTGACCCTGGGATTGATGTCGGTGCCCCGTGTGTTCAGCGCGGAAGAACGAACAACCGCCGTTACCTCACCTCGCATCCGGGCATTTACGCCGGGCGAAACACTGACCTATGAGATCAGTTGGTCGAAAATCGTCACGGCAGGGACCGCGGTCATGGAGGTCAAAGAGGAAAGACTGCCAAACGGGAGAAAGGTCTTCAGGTTCATCGCAACATCCCGCTCCGTGGGCGTGGTGGACAAGGTCTATCCGGTGAACGACAGGGTCCAGAGCCTCTTTGACCCGCAGATCATGCAAAGTCTTTCGTTCGATCTCAGCGAGAGCCACGGTAAGAGAAAGAGACGCCACACGCTGACCTTCGACCATGCAAGCCGAACAGTCGTCAGTACGGTGAACGCCGATCCGCCGCAGACCCTGACCATTCCAGAGAAGGTACAGGATGCCCTGTCGTCGCTCTTCTATCTCCGGACCATGGAAGACTTCACGATCGGCAAGACCCATGTCATCGATGTCCACGACAGCGGCAAAAACTGGTCCGTCGAGGTCCTTACCCTGGGCAGGGAAAAGGTGAAGACGCATGCCGGGGAGTTCAACACGATCAAGGTCAAGACCTTTCCCCGGTACGAGGGTGTCTTCATGAATAAGGGGGAAATCTTTATCTGGCTTACCGACGACAGCCGGAAGCTGCCGGTGCTCATGAAAAGCACGATCTCGATCGGGTCCATCGTGACCACCCTGACGGACATGAAGCTGGGAGAGGTTGCGCGTTGATGTCATCGCTGCCCCGCATTGCTTTTCAGAAAAACAAAAAAGGGGTCAGCCGATAACCGGCCAACCCCTTTTCATCATACGTATCAAAAGATATTTACGGGAAGGTCCCGTGGCGCGATTCCCTACCCCGCCTGCAGCTTCTCTTCTTCTTCCTGGCGGGTCTTGCAGTCAATGCACAGGGTGGTTACCGGCCTGGCCTCCAGCCGTTTCATGCTGATTTGTTCTCCGCATGACTCACAGACACCGTACACGCCGCTGTCGATGCGCGAAATGGCATCGTCGATCTTCTTGAGCAGTTTCTGCTCTCTCCCCCGCAGCCTGAGGACGAAGTTATTGTCGAGTTCGGCCACAGCCTGGTCCGTGGGGTCGGGAAAGCTTTCTTTTTCCGAGCTGATTTTGCTTGTCAGCGTGTGTTCCGCTTCGGCAAGAAGGTCCTGCCGCTGTTTGATGAGCTTCTTTTTTATTATCAGAAGTTTCGAATCCGCTACCATTCCACAACCTTTCCATAACAGTATAAAAGGGCTGTTACCGCCGAGGTGGCGATGCAGCCCTTTGAGATTTAATGGTGTACTATATCAAAAAAGCCCGCATGAGTCAATTGTTAAATAGCAGGGTCGCCGCATTCGCTGATTGACAAATTAGGGCGATATCGATACTATTAAACATGCCGAGCGAAAAACAGATGCTCAATATGATCATGAGACTGGGCGTGGAGCTCACCGAGGTGAAGGATGTCGATGTGCTTCTTGAACGGATCCTTCGCGAGGCTCGCCAGCTTGTCACCGCTGATGCAGGATCGATCTATATTAAGGAAAAGGACACGTTAAAGTTCAGCTATACCCAGAACGATACGCAGCAGAAAAAGCTCTCGCCCGGCAGGAAGCTGATCTATTCCACCTTCTCGATACCCATCAACAACCAGACGATCTCGGGCTACGTGGCGAACACCGGTGAATCCGTGAACATCCCGGATGCCTACAAGCTCCGCTCCGGTCTGCCCTATTCGTTCAGCAAGTCTTACGATGACCTCTCGGGGTACCGGACCCAGTCCATGCTGACATTCCCGCTCAAGACCAACCGCGGCGATACCATCGGCGTTCTCCAGCTTATCAATGCGAAGGATTCCAAGGGCAGGGTCGTTCCCTTCTCGAAAAAGGACGAGCCCCTGATCCTGCACTTTGCCAATATGGCCGCGGTGGCCATCGAACGGGCACAGATGACCCGGGCCATGATCCTCCGTACCATCAAAATGGCGGAACTGCGCGACCCCATGGAAACGGGCGCCCATGTGAACCGCGTCGCGTCCTATGCGGTTGCGATCTATGAGGTGTGGGCCGGGAAGCAGGGCGTTCCCGAAGTTGTGATCGATAAGAACCGCGACATCCTCCGCATGGCGGCCATGCTCCATGATGTGGGCAAGGTGGCGATCTCCGATTCGATCCTGAAAAAGCCGGGCCGACTCGACGATACTGAGCGCGATGTCATGAAGCAGCACACCATTCTGGGCGCGCGGCTGTTTTCCGAAAAATATTCCGAGTTCGATGAAATGGCGGCGGTCGTTGCCCTCACGCATCATGAGAAATGGGACGGGACGGGTTATCCGGGGCATGTGAACGTCAGTGACGGCCAGGTGCTTCCGGGCTACGAGATGAGCGATGGAACGGCGCGGCCCATAAAAGGGGAGGAGATCCCCATATTCGGAAGGATCGTTGCTCTTGCCGACGTGTATGACGCCCTCGGATCACACCGGGCGTATAAAGAGCGGTGGGACGAGACGCAGATCCTTGAGGAGTTGAAGGCCTGTTCCGGCACCTTCTTCGATCCGGAGATCGTTGAATTGTTTTTATCCTGCATGGACACGATCCGCAGCATCGGCGAGAGGTATCCCAACCATTAATTTCCCGAATACTTCGGATTTAAACAAGATTAACATAATGAGCGGTATTTCCGATTGATCTTTATTCTGAACAGCTTGTTGAAGAACGCCTATGGTTCCAGCTCATCGAGCTGGTTCCTCAAATCCGCATATGAAAAAAAGCAAACCCCCGGCTTGGCCACAACCGGATTTTAAAAACACACCGTTCACGTCCCTGAAAGGCCGTGTTCCCGCAACAGCCGGATCTTCAAAAAAAAGCACAACGCCCCTGGTGCGCAAGAAGAACAACAGCAGCACCGATGAAGACGATGCCTCGCTCTTTCTTCGCGCAACAGAGGGAGCAAAGAGATTCGGTCAAGCTCCTGACGCGCACGATCTCTCGGCTACCCGGCAGGCCCCTGTGGAAACCACGGTCCGCGCGCCGGAAGACAGCCGGCTTTTTCTCGTTGCCATGCAGAAGATCGGAACGACCTTCGGCGATAGAGTACCTGAGCGGGAACTTGAAGATGCGGAGCGACGGTCACCGACGAGCAGAATGCGGCAGCTGAAACGCGGTACGATCCGAATCAGCCGGGAGCTTGATCTCCACGGCTTTCTCAAGGACGAGGCACTTATGCGGCTTGAGCAGTTTGTTGCCGATGCATACAGCGGAGGGCAGCAGGCGGTGCTCGTGATCACGGGTAAGGGCATCAATTCTCCCGAGGGCCCGGTATTGCAGGGGGCTGTGGCCGAGTGGCTGAGGAAAAAGGGGAAGGGGCTTGTTGCGGAGTTTTCACCGGCGCCGCGCGCGCTGGGAGGGAACGGTGCCTTTGCGGTGTTCTTGAAGAAGCAGTGATCACCACTCGGGAAAACGGGCATTTTTCTGTTGTTACGACACAGGTCCCTGGAATATATCGTACGTTAAGCAAGGAGGTAACGGTGACGAAGCCCGTATCGTCAAGCGGTCAACGGTAACGTAAAAGACGTATGGCGTTACCGAATACCGAAACAGGCATCGTAACCGTTGCGGATGTCCTGAGTGTTTTCACGATGTAATCCAGTCCGCAAGGGATGCTGAACTACAGGGAAAATCGGGTTTTTGCCCTTGACAGGCGCTTGTGATTTGGATATAGTGCTGGGGCTGTGAACGACTGGGGGATCGTCCAGTGGTAGGACGGCAGGCTCTGAACCTGTCTACGGGGGTTCGAATCCTCCTCCCCCAACCATGTAACGACCTATTGTAAAATGAAGATTGGAAATTGCAAATTGGAAATTGTTGCAATCCGATCAGGCTTTTTCATTTTACAATCTTCAATATGCAATCTCCAATTTCCAATCTGACGCTTCACCAAGCATGGTCCCATCGTCTAGCGGCCTAGGACGCTGGCCTCTCACGCCGGAGACACGGGTTCGATTCCCGTTGGGACCACCATCTTAATAAAACAAATCCTTACTAAAAATCTATTTGATTTTCCGGCCCTGATGTGACGTGTTCACGTTCGATCATATCGGGGCCAGTGGTGATCTGGATTTATCTCGTCTTAATAATCCCGGAACAAGTTGACATATCGCATAATTATCATTATGATATTGATGATGCATCAAATATGTACGGTTGCCACATTTTGTTGCGCGTTCAATTGTCTAATAATGGAAAGCCACTAAAGCTGCAACATGGAGGTTATTATGGCAGAGATATGTCCGGTGGTAAATACTGAGAAGTTGCTTCTTGCAACAGATGCTTCACAATTCAGCGAGGGCGCCATACGCGAGGCCATCCGGCTCGCAAAACGGTGTTCAAGCAAGCTTTCGGTATTATCCGTGATCGAAACGAACCCTGAGTATGAAACGATCGCGCCCCAGCTTCTGGAAAAAGCTGAGAAGTCCGCACAGGAGCATCTCGGATCCGTGAAAGAACGGGCAAAAAAAGAGGGGGTGGATTGCACCACCAGCATCCTTGAAGGTGAAGACTCCTTTAACTATATTTCCGACGAAGCGGCCAAGAACAAGGTATCGATGATCATTATGGGAAGGCGCGGCCGTTCGGGGCTGAAGCGGCTTATGATGGGGAGTGTCACCTCGCGCGTAATCGGCCACGCGCCATGCAACGTGTTAGTCGTGCCAAAGGCGGCGCAGGTGGATTTCAAGAGCATCGTGGTTGCGACGGACGGCTCGAAATACTCGCTTGCAGCGGCGTCCGAGGCCATCGGGCTTGCGAAGCAGAACAAGAGCGAGTTGACGGTCATCAGTGTGGTTCCGTCAGAGCTTATGACCCCCACGGACATCGACTTGACCATGACCCACAAGGAACTCATCGCGGATAAAGAGATGCACGAGGCGGAGAAGAACGTCAAGTCAGTTAAAGAAGCGGCGCAGAAAGAAGGTGTCGCGGTAAAGGCCTTTGTCATGAGCGGCAGGCCCGCCGACGCCATCATCGAGATCGCCAGGGACAAGAACGCGGACCTCATCGTGCTGGGAAGTCATGGCCGGACCGGTCTGGAAAAACTCCTCATGGGCAGCGTGGCAGAGCGGGTGATCGTACTGTCGTCCTGCGCGGTGCTGGTAGTGAAGCGGAAATGACTACGAGGGATGAGGGATGATCGTTCGCTACGCGCACAAGGACGAGGGACGCGCGTATCCTTTCCTTTTCGTCCCTCTTCTGTCGTCCATCGTCCGTCGTCTTATTTATTATGCTCAACATCCTAATCATATCCGATGAATCGAAGTACATCGCGGCCCTGTTCAAGGCTACCGGTTTTACTTCTGATACGCAGAATCAGAGCAGGGAGAGTGACACTTCGGGAACAGTTCCCGCCGGCATGGAAGGGTATGATATCGCCTTGCTGGACCTTGATACAGAGAACTGGCAGCATCGGCTTCTGGACGTGCGACAGAGCATGCCCGTCATAGCCTTCTCTCATCCGGACCTGAACCGGGCAGTGGAGGCTATGAAACTGGGGGCGAGCGATTATCTGGGAAAGCCGTTGACCACAGAGACCCTGAGTCAGGTCATCGAGAAGCACAAAAAACAGATCCTGAACCAAAAGTATGGATTTGATGAGATTATCGGGACGAGCAAGCCCATGCAGGAGGTCTTCGGGCTTATTAAAAAGGCCGCGGCGAGCGAGAGCAATGTGCTGATCACCGGTGAGAGCGGTTCGGGCAAGGAGCTTATCGCCCGCGCGATCCATCGCTGGAGCCCGCGGAACGAAAAGTCGTTCATGACCATAAACTGCAGCGCGATCCCGGACACGCTTCTTGAGTCGGAGCTTTTCGGATTTGAAAAGGGATCGTTCACCGGCGCCCAGTACATGAAGAAAGGCCTTCTTGAACAGGCTGACGGCGGAACGGTCTTTTTTGACGAGATCGGAGATGTTTCGTTGTTATTCCAGACAAAGATCCTGCGGGTCCTCCAGGAAGGGGAGATCATGCGGATCGGCGGAATGCGTCATATGAACGTGGATGTGCGTTACATAGCCGCCACGAACGTCGACCTCAAGACAGCCTGCCAGCGCGGAACCTTCAGGGAAGATCTCTTTTACCGGCTGAACGTTATCAATATCCATCTGCCCCCGCTGCGCGACCGGTTGGAGGATGTGCCGCTTCTCGCAAAACATTTTATCCAGGAACATGCGGCAAAGCGGAAAGACATCATGATCAAGGGCATTTCCAGCGATGCCCTGCACATCCTCAAGGAGCACAGCTATCCAGGCAATGTGCGTGAACTTGAGAACATCATTGAACGCGCCATATCCTTCGCGAACACCTCGGACATTCTGCCGACCGATCTCCCTCCCTATCTTATGCTGACATCCCCTGCTAAACCCAGACCCGCGGCACAGCGGCTTCGGGATGCCATCGTGGCAACGGAAAAAGAAACTATAGCTTCAGCGCTCCGTGAGGCTAATGGAAACATATCCCGCGCAGCAACAGCCCTCGGTATCTACCGGCAGCAACTTCAAAGAAAAATAAAACAATATAATATCGCAACATAAATAAACTTAGTGCAACATCATGGTGCACTAACTGCCACGAAAAATCGCACAATTTAATAAAAAACCGCATCATTTGATTGCACCACCATGCCCACAACATTAAAATTAATATAAATTTCAACCAGTTATAATATGGCATGTCTCTTGTAATACAATAAGATAGAAATTGATTCAGGAGGTATTAGATGGAAAAACTAATAAAAATGATAGAGGATATCATGGTAGCAATCACCTTTGCCGAGGCTGGAGAATTCGACGAAGCGAACAGAATAGCCGGGAATGATATTGCCCGGGATGAGAAAAGCGCGGAGCTTATTTCTGTTAGAAAATAATCTGTGCTGATCTCCTAAGTTTGCGCATGCTTCTTGACAACATAATATGTGGATCATTCGGGCTTTCCTGAAAAAGAAAACCCCGATTTTTTTGACCAATAATAATCATTATAACAACCTGAAGAAATAAACTTATGTTGACTAATAAGACAATAGATAGAGAAAGCCAGCAAAAGCTCTATGTCCAGATGTTCTCTATTATCAAAGAAAAGATAGAGACTCGCGAATGGCCTGTGGGATCGCAGATTCCTACTGAAGACGAGCTTTGCAAAATCTATGATGTGAGCAAGGCAACGATCCGGATGGCCATTGCCGATCTGGTACGGACCGGGTATCTCAAAAAATTGCAGGGCAAAGGCACCTTTGTCAAGCATTCAATTCCAGACCTCGGCATAACCATGAAAACAAGATTGACCGAAGATATGTTCGGAGAGGGGGTGAGCGCACGAAAGGAGCTTCTGGTGAAAGGGATCAAGGTGCCGCCTGCGGACGTGAAAAATTATTTAAAGGCCGAAGGCGACATCTACTACATTCTCTGCAAGAGGGTCGTGAACAGTGAGCCTGCCTACCTTGAGGAGTCATTCATTCCGCTCGACAGCGTTCCCGACATAGCAGAGTTTGAGGTCTGTCAGACCCCTTTTTATGAAATGGTGCAGCAGAAGTCAACAAAAAAGATCTTCAAGGTCGTCCAGATGATCGAGATCACCGGAATGACCGACGACGCCGCTTCAATTCTCAAGACCGGTGTTGGCACGCCGATGCTCCTGCTCCATCGGCTTCTCGTTGCGTCCGATGGGAGCCCGATCGCCTATACCCGCTTGATGGGATGTGGCAGAAAGTACAAGATCCAGACGGAACTGATACAGATTACCTCGTAACCGGTCACAAAAATATACAGAGGAGGGTTTGATATGGGAGCAATGAGAAACACCTACGAATTTTTGAAAGCGGCGTCCATAGCGCACGCCAAGTGGGACTATGAGGTCTCCATGAGCATCATTCATAACCGGAAGAAGATGTGGCTCCTGTTGCTCATGCTGATGCCGATTCTGATCATTACACTGGCAGACGCTGGTAATATGCTGGGCGGCAAGACCGCCTATGCACCGGCATTTTATTCAGACAGCATCTTTCTGATCTCGATCGCCATCGGCCTGGCCGCAGGGCTCATCACCGGCTGTATTGGCGCGGGCGGCGGATTTATCATCACCCCGGCGCTTATGGCCGCGGGCGTCAAGGGCATCCTGGCTGTGGGCACCGACGTGTTCCACATCTTTGCCAAGGCCATCATGGGCACCACGGTCCATAAAAAGCTCGGTAACGTATCGACGAAGCTGGCAATAGCGTTCCTCGTCGGTTCGGGCGCCGGGACGTTCATCGGCGGCTCCATCAACAGGTTTCTCTATGACAAGGATCCGCTTCTTTCCGAGGCGTTCATCAGCCTGGTCTATGCTGTCCTGCTCGGCTTTCTCGGCGTGTATGCCATGATGGACTTCTGGAAATCCCGCCATGCGACGGGCGGCGATGCCCACGGCGGGTCCTCGGGCACGACCGACTTCGCTCGGAAGCTCCAGAGCATGAATATCCCGCCCATGATCACCTTTGACGAAGATTATGTCGAGGGAGGCAAGAAGATCTCCGGCGTGTTTATTGCCATGGGCGGCATGATCGTCGGCATCCTGGCCGCCATCATGGGTGTGGGCGGCGGGTTCGTCACCTTTCCCATGTTCGTGTACACCTTCGGCGTGTCCACGGCGACTACCGTAGGCACGGATATTCTCCAGATCATCTTTACCGCGGGACTGGCCTCCATCGTGCAGTACGCCATCTACGGCTATGTGTTCTATACCCTGGCCATGGGCATGCTGATCGGTTCGCTCATCGGCATCCAGGTCGGCGCACTCACGACCAAGGTGGTGAAGGGCATCCAGATCCGCGGGTTCTACGCCGTGTCCATCCTCGCGGGATTCATCAACCGGGCGGCAACGCTGCCCAAAAAGATGGTGGAACTTGAGTACATAAACATGTCCAAGACGACCATCAACGCAATCGAATTTTTCGGCAACATCATTTTCTGGGTCGTGGTCGCCATCTTCGGCATCTGGATCTTCAGCAAGTTCTTTGCCAACATTAAAACGCTCAGAGAGGAGGCATAGCCATGATCATAAAAAATAAATCCACATTTTTCACCGGAGCATTCCTTGCGGTGACCTTTGCCGGCGTGCTCGCTCTTATCTTCTCGCCTGTCTTCGGTGACGGCAGGAACGGGCTTGTATACGCCGACGATATGTTCAACAAGCTTTCGAAAGGGTCGTCCTACTTCATTCCCAAGGTCATGAAGAGTAACGAGAAGTTTGCGAATACTTCCCTGGCGATCGCGATAAAATATGAAAAGCCGGAACAGATTGACGGCACCGTGAAGCTCCTTGCTGATGCGGGCATTGATGCGAAAAACGCGAACCCGGAGCTTCAGGTCAATGGCAATCTCGGCGTACTGATGTCGAAGATACTCCAGGATGCTGACGACATGTTCAAGAACGACGGCGCAACGGTTGCCAAGCGCTACGGAGTCGAGGAAAAGAAGGTCATGGAGTCATGGCATGTCCTGCTCAAGACCATGGACAAGGCGCTCAAGAAGCAGGGCAAGATCGAAGAGGCAAAGATCGTCTCTGATGTGATGAAGAAGGCCGTGGAGCCGGCATATAATTACTACAAGATCGAGGCGCAGCAGGTTGCGGACAAGGCGCTCATCATGACAGGGCTTCTCGTATTCTACGTGGTCTATACCATGTGGTGGGGTTTTGCCATATTCTACATGTTCGACGGGATCGGCCTTACCATGAAAAAAGCCAAAGTAAAAAGAGAGGTATAGGAGGGAACATGAAAGTATTGGTACCGGTTGACGGATCCAAACATGCATCAGAAGGCATCAAGGTGGCATCTCACTATGCAAAGACAAAAGATGCGCAGCTGTACCTGATAACGGTCATCCCGTCGGTGGCGGACATCGACCTCGAACTTTCCGCTTCAGAGCGCAACCGGCTTCTCGAAAGCATGAAAAAACAAGGAGAAGAGCTCCTGGCCAAATCAACGGAATTGATGAAAGCGTGCGGAGTTGGCAAGGTGAACACGGTCCTTGCCACGGCGCCCTCTCCCGCACAGGAGATCGTCTCTTTTGCTGAAAAGGAAAAGATCGACCTCATCGTGATCGGAAGCAGAGGGAGGAACGCGAACAGTCGCTTCAGCCTTGGAAGCGTGGCAGCCAACGTCGTGCGCCACAGCCACTGCTGTGTCTATGTCGTGAAAGAACCGTGCTGGATATAAAAAAACGCGGGGGTTCGGTGGCGGCGCCATCGAACCCCTGTTTCTTTTTAAGCGGGGTTACGCTATAATAACGTCACATGAAGATACGGGATAAACTCTTCGTCGGTTTCGGCCTGTATATATTTCTTTTGGCCATACTCGGATTCTTTGCCTATAAAGAGCTCCGGACGATCTCTCTGCGGCTGGTCCTCGTGGAGACGGCGGACGATATCACCAATACCATCCTTGAAGTACGGCGATATGAAAAGAACTTCCTCCTGTTCAAGGACCAAGAAAGCCTCGACGTATTGCAAAAGTATCTCAGTACGCTCAAGAAAACCATTGATGACATCAAATCGGAGATCGCCCGGGAGATCGGCGGTAAGGATAGCGCCATGATGAAGCAGACCATCGCCGAGTATGAGCGCCTCATTGAAACCATCGCGGCGAACGATACCTCCCAGGAAGAGCTGGAGGAACTCGTGCGGCTCAAAGGACAGGACGTGGAGCGGACGCTTGGCAACACGGCTCTCCGGGCGTTTCTCGTCCTGAGGCGGCAAGAGAAGAACATCATGCTGTACAAAAATAAAGTGGTCTATGAGAATTTCATGAGGACTGCGCAGCACCCGACCCTTGCCTCCCATCCCGCGATCCGGGAATACCGGGACCTCGTTACCAGGCTGTATGGTCTCTACGAGGCGAAAACGGAAGCAATTGAGAGAATGCGCATCACGGCCCGGGACATCCAGTCCTTTACGCAGAACCTTTCAAAAAAAGAACGGGCGAGCATTGCCACGACGATCAAGATGTCCATCACCCTGCTGGTGGTCGCGCTGGTGCTGGTGGTTATTTTCGGGACCATCATCAACATCAAGCTGGCAAACAGCATCGCATCGCCGCTTCGCACGCTTGAAAAAATAACCAAGAAGATCGCCCAGGGTGATTTTTCGGAAAGCATCGAGGTTAAGGGAAAGGACGAGCTGGCATCGCTCGAGGCGTCGTTCAATCTCATGGAGGAGAAGCTGAAGAACGCACTCTGGTCGCTCGAGCACACCATCGAAAAGCTGCGGGAGAAACAAGCGCAGCTGGTGGAGGCGGAAAAGCTCGCTTCGGTCGGGATGCTCGCCGCCGGCATAGCCCACGAGATCAACAATCCACTCACCTCGGTGCTTACCTTTTCCAACCTCATCCTCGAACAGTGTCCCAAGGCCGATCCGAGATGCGACCAGCTCAAGATCGTAGTTCGCGAGACCGAGCGGGCGCGGAACATCGTTCGGCAGCTCCTCAATTTTGGAAGAGAAGTGAATATCAAGCCCGTCAAGATCAACATCAACCGGCCGGTGGAAGAGATCATGGACTCACTTGTCGCGCAGGAGGCTTTTAAGGGGATAGAACTCTCCATAAACCTGGGCGAAAATCTGCCGGATGTGTATGCCGACCCGGCCCAGATAGGGCAGGTGGTCCTGAACCTTTCATTAAATGCCATTCATGCCATTACACCGCCGGGAAAAATCGAGGTGTCCACCCGGGTCATTGACACGTTTGTCGGGATCGTCTTCCGTGACACGGGCTCGGGTATAGCTCCGGAGCATATGGGCAAGATCTTCGATCCCTTTTTTACGACCAAGGGAGAAACGAAAGGTACGGGCCTCGGACTGGCCGTGAGCTATGGTATCATTAAGAAACATGGCGGAGATATCGAGGTCGCCAGCGTTATGGGACAGGGGACGACATTTACCGTGAAGGTGCCGATCCATGGATAAGATAAGAGCGCTCGTCGTGGACGACGAGTCAAGCGTATGTGAGGCCATGAAGGCCATCCTTGAGATGGAAGGAATTGAGGTGATCGCCACGACGAGCAGTGTGGACGCGGTCGATATGGTGCGAAAGAACTCTTTTGACCTTATTGTATCGGACCTCAAAATGCCGGTCATGAATGGATTCCAGTTCTATGAAAAGGTCCGGGAAATCGACACTGACAGCATATTCATCATCATCACCGCGTTCGGCACCATCCCGTCAGCCGTGGACGCGGTCAAGAAAGGGATCTACGACTACATCCCCAAACCGTTCTCGCCGGATGAAGTAAGGTTACCCGTCAGGAGGGCGCTCGAAAAGCGAAGGCTGGAACGGGAGAACCTCGTTCTTCGTACGCAGATCGAGACGCGGTATTCGTTCCAGAACATCATCGGCAACAGTCCAGAGATCCGCGAGACATTCCGGGTCATGCGCCACGCGGCATCGAGCGAGAGCAATGTGCTCGTGACCGGCGAGAGCGGAACAGGCAAGGAACTGGTGGCGCGGGCGATCCATTCGAACAGCGTGCGGGCCCGTCGGAAGTTCGTGACGGTGAACTGCGGAGCCATCCCCGATGGGCTTATCGAGTCCGAGTTCTTCGGCCACATGAAGGGATCGTTCACGAGCGCGATTGCGGACAAACGCGGACTTGTGGAAGAAGCGGACAAGGGAACCCTGTTCCTCGATGAGATCGGCGAGCTCTCACCGCCGCTCCAGGTAAAACTTCTGCGGGTCCTGCAGGAAGGTGAGTTTACGCGTATCGGCGACGTCCAACCGCGCAAGGTGAATGTGCGCGTTATCGCTGCCACAAATAAAGACCTGAAGAAAGCCATCGCTGAGAAGAATTTCCGGGAAGACCTGTTCTACCGGCTGAACGTGATCCCCATCGAGCTGCCGCCTCTTCGCAGGAGAAAGGATGATATTCCCCTGCTCGTAAACCATTTTATCGACAAACACAAGAACAAAGCGCCGGAAAAGAATATCACCGGAGTTGTTAAGGACGCGATGCAGGCGCTCCTGAACTACCATTTCCCGGGTAATGTGCGTGAGCTCGAGAACTCGATCGAGTATGCCATCGCCTTTACTGCGGGGCCGGTTGTGCAAAAAGAAGATCTACCCAAGTATATTCTTGAGGATAAGAAGCTCAGCCAGGATGCGCAGAAGATCCCGATCATGCCGCTCAAGGATGCGAAAGGCCAGTTCGAAAAGAGCCTCATTATCGCGGCGCTGATTGAATCAGGCGGTAATATATCCGAGGCAGCGCGCCTGCTCAACGTCCACCGTCAGAATCTCCAGCAGAAGATCAGGCTGCTTGGTATTGATATGGTATCTGTCTCTCCTATAAAATAATTGATTGCTCCAAAATACCTCTAAATTATCCCCCGTCTCCGTTCTCCCCGGCATAGTGCAGTAATAACTTGCGCCCCCTCATGCAGTAAAAAAACTGCACCGCACAACTTAACCTCTTGAAAAATAGCAGGTAAAATTCTGGCACGCCCCATGCAATATAGTTAGATCAGAAGCGGACAAAACAATAAAAAAATCCAACAGGAGGTAGTTAACATGAAGATCATGGTTGCTTATGACGGCACGCTGCAGGCGAAAGAAGCCCTGGTGTACGGTATGGACAAAGCGCGGGAGAAGGGCGGAGAGGTAGTGGCACTCCATGTTTTCAACAACAGCATGTTCATCGATTACGATGCTATCGTTGATGCACAGGGCATTGCAAAGGCTGAAGCAGAACAATTTATCAACGAGGCAAAGACCATCATTCGCGAGAAGGGCAAAGGTGTGAAGGCGAGCCTCTTCAGCACTGAAGGGAATCCGACCGAGGAAATGATCAGCTTTGCAAAGGCGGAGAAGGTGGATGTTCTGCTCTGCCCGCCGAAGTTCACGAAGATCATCAACAAGTATCAGAGGGCTTTGGGTGAATCCGAACTCACGAGCGAAGCAGCAAAGCTGCATGTTGCCGCACTTTCCACGAAGTCGATGTAAAAGAAAAGACCCGCTTCTCGCGAAGGCCAGGAGGAAGGTTTTTTCTGATTTTAAGAACGATACGAACTATCTGCGAAAATGATTGGTTGTTACAGGGAGAGCTATCATGGATTTTGAACACGCATTTCTTCAATCGAATTTTTTTATGCTATTTCAGATGATGTTCATGGGATCGCTTCTCGTGCCCAGCATTATCGGCAGGATAGACCTTTACGGGAAGGTTGTGAGGGCGCTCGCGTCGAATGTCGTAAGTTTTGGACCAGTTGCCCTGCTTGTGTACGTTCTCTATCAAGTATCACATTTAAACTGAGAAGGACGTGACCAGTTTTAGGGTTCGAACTTGGTCATATCGATCTCCCAGAACTTGTTGGACTTATGGTTGGTCCTGGAAGATTTTTTCGGAAGCAAAGGGGTGTTGAGCCTATTCCAGATCTTGAGCAGTTCCTGCTGGACAACGGGTACATTCCCCGCGAGAGCAAGTGCCACCAGCAGTTGAAAAAGAAGAATGTTCCTGAGGTTAATCGCGAATATTTCGATGTGCATCATTGCCTCCTTGGTCTAAAGAAATTAAGCAGTATGAATTCGGAGTGTATCTTGACAACGGGGTTGCAACTCCTGCAGACCAGCAGGCTCATAAACGCCGGCTTCTGCAAATGCGACGGCAACCCAGAGGTCTTCGAGCATTGCGATAAACTTTTTCATAGTGGTCTCCTTGGAATCTGAATTATGAACATTGCCTGGTTGATATCATATATAGCAATGACCATGCCTGATTGCAAGGCATTGAGTTAATTGTAAATTGTGATAATTTGTAGTAAGTGGTGCAATTAATAGATGCGCTAATATGGACATGTTAAATGCAGATTTAAATAACTGCTAATAAAATAACAAGTTATTAATGCATCTATATGATGCACCAACATTTCATGTTGCACATACAGAGCCTGACTTATTACCCAGAAAGAGGTCGCTTATGAAGATTCTTACCATATACGATGGCACAATCCAGTCCAAGACCGCCCTGCGCTATGGGATAAGGAAAGCAAAGGAAAAGGGTGGAGAGGTCTTAGTCCTGCATGTATTCCAGAGCAGCTTGTTCATTGACTACGGTGCCGGTCCCAAGGCAGAGGAAGCTGCCCGTGCTGAGGTAAAGAGGCACCTGCAAGATGCCGAGAACATGATCCGGGAAGTTGGTCCGGATGTGAGTGTAAAGATAATGTCTGTAGAGGGAGACCCTGCAGAGGAGACCCTGCGTGTCGCAGAAGCCGAGCACGCAGGATTGATCCTTGCCTCACCGCGCTACAGGGCGATCCTGAAGAAGGCCTCCTGCCCGGTATACATCATGCCAGGAACCATCCTGGTCCCCCTCGGCAGCTCGGACATGTCGTTGGCCAACAAAGAGGACATCATCGCAGAGACAAAGGCCACGAGTTCGAAGGTGTTGCTCCTCGGTATTGTGCCTGTCCATCTCTACAGCGCGGGAGAAAAAGTGGAGCTTGAACAGGTGAAGAAGTGGACAACCGCGACGGTCAAGAAGATCAAAAGCGCATTGACCAAAGAGGGGATCGATGTTTCGGAGGCGATCAAGTCCGGTTACCCGGACGAGGAGATCCTGAAGGCAGCCGAGGAATACTCGGTGTCCCTGATCATGCTTCCCGCAGGCGGAAAAACGCCTTCCGAGCTGACCAAGGCCGCGTCTATTTTACTCGATGAGCCGGAACGGGCGCGCATGCCGATTCTGCTCATGCGTGAGGCAGGGGTGTAAGGGAAAGTCTCTGATGATGTTATGTCACCAGTACGGCACTGGTAACGACCGTCTGCTCGTGAGTCCTCCAATTAAATTATTACTTGCCATGACTGACAGTTTGTTGTACTCTTGTTCTACGAAGGACGGAGCAGTTTGTCGCGCACAACATGTTGGTTGGTCATCAGGCCATATATTTTCTCAAGGAGGAACAAGATGAAAAAAGTTGTGATCGTTGTGGTAGCAATGGCCATGGTTATGGGTATCGGTATCGGGAGCGCATCGGCAGCCAACAGCTTGCAAAAGGGAACCATAGGATTTAATATCAATGCGGTTAATAGCAGTGATAGTTTCGTCATCACCGGCAAATACTTTATTTTAAGAGATCTCGCCGTGCTTGCCGGGTTTGGTTTCGGCGCAAAAGGCGGTGATGCAAAGGGCACTGATATTGGAATAGGCGGCGGTGTAAGAAAATACCTGAAAATCGACGACTTTGCCCCCTTTGCAGGAGGTAGTATTTTCTATAGCAAGACGCGGGACGGAGACCAGAAGGACATGAGCATCATGGGGGAATTCGGCGCTGAATACTTTCTACACAAGCAGTTCAGTGTTGAGGGAAGCGTCGGTTTCGGCTACACATCTTCAGAAACAGAAACAACTGCCGGTGCCGTGACGACCAAGTATAAGGAAACGACGATTGGGACTCAAAGAGCAGCGATAAGCTTTAACTTCTATTTTTAAAGTATCAGCAATCTTTTCCGTGAAATCCCCCGGCAGGTATCGATCTGTTGGGGGATTTTTTATTCTGGAAACGGAAGTTGGCAACAGGTGAACGCGGATTGTCTCTGATAAAGCCAGACGAATCATCACCACAAGGGTGAGTCTTGTTTTAGTTATAGAGATACTTTTTATCTGTATCTGCGTCCCCAATGTTCTTTTGAGGATAAGTCGTCTTATTTCGTCTGCGTTTTTGTGTAGTTCAGCATCCCGCCAGCCAGAAGAATGTCCCGTTGTCTCATGCTCAATGTATATTTCAGCGGAACACGATTGCCATTCGTCGTGTCATTGAGCATCAGGTCCGTTCCCGCCTCGAGGGCTGCTTTGATCGCGGCGATTTCGATCTCATCATTTGCTCCGATCGCATCATAATCAGCTTCGTTCGTGAAGGTGAGCGGCAGAATGCCGAAGTTGATGAGGTTCGCCGCATGGATGCGCTCAAACGATTTTGCGATCACTGTCTTGACGCCCAGGTACATGGGACAGATGGCCGCATGTTCGCGGCTCGAACCCTGACCATAGCTCGCTCCTGCGATCACGACATTGTGCTTTCCTGTTTTTTTGTTCTCAAGCGCTCTTTTTGCAAAGGACGCATCGACTCCCTCGAACACGAACTCCGCGTACTTCGGAATATTCGAGCGGTATTTCAATCGCGATCCCGCAGGCATAATGTGGTCCGTTGTGATCTTGTCGCCGACCTTGATCGTTACCACGCCATGAATGACGTCGGGAAGCGGTTCTGCAGCAGGCGGATCGCCGATGTTCGGGCCCCGGTAGACGGTCACCGACAGCGGGTCCTTGGCAGGGGGAAGGACCATCGAGTCGTTGGTCCAGAATTGTTCGGGCATGGCGATCTCGGGATAGGGGATTTCGAGATCACGGGGATCCATGATCCCGCCGGTGAGCGCGGCGGCAACAGCGGACTCGGGACTGGCGAGATAGACCTTCGCGCTCTTTGTGCCGGAGCGGCCTTCAAAGTTCCTGTTGCTCGTGCGGACCGAGATCGCGTCGGTCTTCGGCGCCTGGCCGCTCCCGATGCAGAAACCGCACGTCGATTCGAGGATCCTCGCTCCCGCGGAGACGATATCAGCCATTGCACCGTTCCTGGCGATCATCTCGAGCACCTGGCGGGACCCGGGCGCTACGCCGAAGCTCACATCCGGAAAGACCCTTCTTCCTTTCAACATCGACGCCACGATCATCAGGTCACGATACGATGAGTTGGTGCATGAGCCGACCATGACCTGGTCCACTTTCGTTCCCGCCAGCTCCTTCACCGTACCGATATTATCAGGGGAGTGCGGCTGTGCCATGAGCGGTACGATCGTGCCGAGGTCAAGTTCGATCACCCGGTGATAATCCGCATCAACATCAGCAGCGAGTGCAAGCCAATCAGACTCTCTTCTCTGTGCCTTGAGAAATGAACGGGTAATGTCATCGCTTGGAAAGATCGATGTGGTCACCCCAAGTTCCGCGCCCATGTTTGTGATGGTCGCGCGCTCGGGTACGGAAAGCGTTTTGATCCCGTCGCCGCCATATTCTATCACGGTGCCGACGTTACCTTTGCTCGTGAGCATCTTGAGGATTGTGAGGATGATGTCCTTGGCCGATACCCAGGGCTGAAGTTTGCCGGTTAAATTTATTTTTACGACCTTGGGACAGGTGAGGTAGAACGGTCCGCCTCCCATGGCCGCTGCCACGTCAAGTCCGCCTGCGCCGATGGCGATCATACCGATGCCGCCGCCGGTGGGCGTATGAGAATCGGACCCGAGGAGCGTCCTGCCGGGCCTTCCGAAACGCTCAAGGTGCACCTGGTGACAGATGCCGTTCCCCGCTTTCGAATAGTAGATCCCGTATTTTGATGCGACGGTCTGCAAATACCGGTGGTCATCGGCGTTCTCGAACCCGTCCTGGAGCGTGTTGTGGTCCACGTAGCTCACCGAAAGCTCGGTCTTGACCCGCGGCACATCCATGGCCTCGAACTGCAGATAGGTCATGGTGCCGGTCGCGTCCTGGGTTAGTGTCTGATCGATCCTGATCGCGATCTCGGTACCCGCTGTAAGCGTTCCTTCGACCAGATGTGATCCCAATATTTTGTAAACGAGATTATTACCCATAGTGTCACCCCTTCATCACATTGAATGCCCGCATATTATATTTCAAGAGATCGGATAAGGCAACGGGAATTTGACGATGAACCCTTATTAGCCACGGATAAACGGTAAAGCGTAAACTTTCTGGTCATGATAACATTGTCATATGCAAACCTTATTTTTCTGTGCTATAGTTAGCATATTCCGATACACTCGAAATGCAACTTACATACACTTTTCAAAGGAGGCGCATCATGGTGCAGAAGGCGAGTCCCAAATTGACGGAAATGATGAACCAGGCAATAGCAGGAGAGTTGCAGGCAATCGTGCAGTATATGTGGCACCACATCATGGTGAAGGGCCTCAATTCAGCGTCTCTCATGGACGTGTTCGAGGATATTGCCGTTGAGGAGATGAAACACGCCGAGAAGATCGCCGAGAGGCTTTTTTACTTCGATGTGGCCCCCACCATCAAGCCCAATCCCATAGCCAAGGGCGGAACCCCCGAGCAGATGCTGAAGGCCGACGTAAAAGCCGAGGAAGAGGCCATCACCTTGTACAAGGACATAATCAAGCGGGCCTCTACAGAGGGTGATGACACAACGAGACTGCTCTTCGAAGAGATCCTCTCGGATGAGGAACGGCACCACGATACGTTCACGACGCTCCTGGGAAAGTAAGTCGCTGCCTGTAATCGCAAGCTTCAAAGGTCAAAATGCAAAATGCAAAGTGGAAGACCGATTCGGTCTTTAGTCCATTTTGCATTTTGCTATTTTCAATCTGCAATTATCAATTCGCCCGTTAAGGGCGTCACGGCATTTTGAACTCTTTGCCTGCGATCCGCACGGTAAGCACGGGGCAGGAGGCCTTGCGCACGACCTTCTCAGCGGTGCTTCCGAAGAGCATATGGTCGATGCCTGTTCTGCCGTGGGTGCCGATAACGATCAGGTCAGCGCTCCTCTCCTTTGCGGTCTGGATGATCTCGACGAACGGCACACCGCGTACGACAATCTTCTCCACGTCTTTCACCTGTTTAGAGACCTCCGCGATCCACTTGTCCATCTCCTTCCACGCGCTCTTCTGCATGTCCTCAACCAGATCGCCCACGGAGAGCGACGAGGGGATGTACCACTCGGCAATGCTGATGTCCTGGATCACATAGAGCAGGATGAGCTTTGCCTGGTAATCCTTTGCCAGCGAGACGGCATGGTCCATGGCCGCGCGGGCGCCGTTCGAGAAGTCAGTCGGGAATAAAATAGTCTTGATCTGCATAGGCCCTCCTCAGGTTGATTTTAATGTTAGTTTAGCTCCACTCCGGGGCGCTGTCAAACGAAAACACGAGGGATTGCAGGGCCTTCCTTCGTTGCGATCATGCGTCCGCGTGAGTTGACCCAGGGGAAAAAAACCATTGACAATTCAGCATCAGGCTGTTATAAATGTCGCCTATGCTTAAGGCAACAGAAAAGATATGGATGAACGGATCGTTCGTGAAGTGGGACGATGCGAAGGTGCATATCCTTACGCACACGCTCCATTACGGGACCGGCGTGTTCGAAGGCATCCGCTGCTACAAAACCGATTCCGGTTCGGCCGTGTTCAGGCTGCAGGAGCACGTCAACCGGCTTTTCGACTCGGCCCATATCTGTCTGATGGATATTCCGTTTACCCGCGAGGCCGTTGCGGAGGCGATACTCGAGACCATCCGCGTGAACAAGATAGACGCTTGCTACATCAGACCGCTTGCCTATATCGGCTATGGGGCAATGGGCGTTTTCCCGAAGGAGAATCCTATTGAGCTCGCGATCGGCGTCTGGCCGTGGGGCGTCTATCTCGGCGAAGAAGCGCTGAAGAACGGCATCCGGGTAAAGATCTCGTCTTTCAGCCGGCCCAATGTAAACGCGACCATGGTGCGCTCGAAGACCACGGCGAACTATGCCAACTCTCTGCTTGCCAAGCGCGAAGCGCTCAAGGACGGCTACGACGAAGCCATACTGCTCGATACTGAAGGATACGTAGCCGAAGGGAGCGGAGAGAACGTATTCATGATTCGGAAAGGCGTGATCAAGACGCCTCCGCTCACCGCCATTCTTGAAGGCATCACTCGTGACACGATCATCCAGCTTGCCGCCGAGCGCGGGATGCGTCTCGTCGAGGAGCGGTTTACTCGGGATGATCTCTATATCGCCGATGAGGCTTTCTTCACCGGCACGGCCGCGGAGATCACTCCGATCCGTGAAGTGGACAATCGCAGCATCGGTGAAGGCAAGCCGGGACCGGTGACGAAGGAGCTGCAGGCCGCGTTCTTCGACATCGTCCACGGCCGTGACAACCGACATGCGGGCTGGCTCACCTCCATCACGGCGAAGCAGCCGACGATGAAAAAATAAGAACCAACCACAGAGAGCACAGGGAAAGGCAAGACCTTGAATCACGTTTTATCTCTGTGGCCTCTGTGGCGAAAGTTTTTTAAATGCCGAAGTGGTGGAACTGGTAGACACGCACGTTTGAGGGGCGTGTGGGGCAACCCATGGGGGTTCGAGTCCCCCCTTCGGCACCATTTTTTATTCGTATCGAACCTCATCCAAGCGCAGTATGCCCTCTCGCAGTTCTGAATCGATCTGATGAAAAAACTAATCTCCCTACTACTACCCTGGTTATTTACCGTTTTCCTCCCCGTCACGGGTGTTGGTCAAGAGCCCACAAACGCTGAGTTGGGGATCGTGTCCGCGCCGCTCGCGAACGTGCATGAAGAGCCGGTATCGAAATCAAGGCTCGAAACGCAGGTGCTCATGGGTGATGAAGTGCTGATCCTGGGAAAACAGGATAATCGTTACCGCGTGAAGATCCCGAGCCAGGGAAATCGCGAAGGCTGGATCCAGCAGGAAGCGGTCGACATCCCAAAGGACAAAGGCCGATCCTACCTGAACGCGAATCGTCAGTGGATCGTTATTACGACGCCGAAGGCCGAGGCGATGATCCTGGACAGGACCGGTGACCACAAGGTCTCACTGTATGCCGGCACGCGCCTGCCGGTGATCCAGACCACCGAAAAGGGGCATAAGGTCCAGTTCCCCGACAGGTCGGTTGCGATCATCGATGTTGCGGAAACAATGCCCGTGAAATCCGCTGATCCCGTCATAAACGATACCAGGCCCGAGGAAGTTACAAAGACGGCAAAGCAGTTCCTGAACGTCCGGCACCTCAGCGGCGGGATTTCGGCACAGGGCATGGACATCAGCGGCCTGATCTATATCACCTACCGGATCCACGGGTTCCCGCTCAGCACGGATCGCGCGTCGTTCAAAGACAGGGCCGAGCGTGTATCGAAAAAAGAGCTTGAACCCTGCGACATCCTTGTTTTTTATGGCGAAGGTCTCGGTTTGTACCTTGGGAGCGGGCGGTTTATCCAGGTTCCGAAAAAAAAATCGGCGCAGCTCGCCGGGATCCAGGATCGACGGTTTGCCAGCTCGCTCCAGTATGGTCTTCGAATCATCGGCGCCGGTCAGCCGGATGAGAAAAAGAACATGGCTGCCATGACCGCCGATGATATCCTGCTTGCGCAGGCGCGGATTTCGAAACTTCCGCTGAACAAGCGGATCGCCTCCTGGGCTAGCCGCTTTATCGGGACGCCCTATGATACGGACCCCCTCGGCCTCTATGTGCGCACCAACCGCATCGTGGCTGATGAAAAGGTCGATTGCATGTATCTTACTTTTCGTTCGGTAGAGCTCGCCCAGACAAGCACTCCCGGTGAGGCCATTGACCGGGCGCTCAGCCTGCGGTTCATCACCCAGGGCAAGGTCACGGACGGACTTGTCGCGAACTACGACGAGCGCTTTCAGTACGGCGAGGACATGGTTTTGAGTTCCAAGTGGGGAAAGAACATCACCGCTGACCTCGGCGCGACCAGGCAGATCGCGGGCTCACGCGGCAAAGACACTGTCGACATCCTGCCGAAAAATGTCCTCGCGACGCGGGCGCTCCAGAAGAAGCTGCAGGATGGCGACATCATCTACTGGGTCAAGGACCCGAAGAAACGCGTGGTTGAGGAGATCGTGGCCCACCTTTCGATCGTCAGGATCAAGTCCGGCAAGCCTTACCTGATCCATGCTGCCGGAGACAAGGACCGGCAAGACAAGTTCGGCGGAGGCGTGGTCAAAGAAGTTCCCTTTTCCGATTACGTGCGAAATATGCGGTTCATCGGCGCATTTGTTACGCGGTTCGAGCAGTAGTTTCCTGGCTGCAATTTCGGTTTGACAATCCCTTCATTTCTCTGCTATTCTCTGCCATAATAACAGTCAGGTTTTAAGGAGTTGGGAGCATGCTCCTTATTCCGCATTCCGAAATCCACATTCCGAAATTCATCGTAGGAGCCCTATGCTCTCCAAGGTCATCAGCGCTGCGGTGCTCGGCATCGACGCCTACCCGGTAGAAGTGGAGGTTGACATTGCGAGCAGGGGGCTTCCATTCTTCTCAACGGTGGGCCTGCCCGATGCAGCGGTGAAAGAAAGTAAGGAGCGCGTGCGTGCGGCGCTCAAGAACACTGGATTCGATTTTCCCCTCAAGCAGGTTATCGTGAACCTCGCGCCGGCGGACATCAAGAAAGAAGGGTCCGCCTTCGACCTGCCGATCGCCGTCGGTATGCTGATCGCCGAAGGCGTCCTGACCCAGGAGATGGTGGACGGTTACTTGATCGTAGGCGAGCTCTCGCTTGATGGCAGGGTAAAACCTGTGCGAGGCGCACTATCCATGGCCGTTCTGGCAAAGAAGGCCGGGTACCGCGGCATGGTGATCCCCGAGGACAATGCGCAGGAGGCGGCGGTCGTCGAGTCTGTCAAGATTTTCGGAATGCAGACCCTGCCGCAGGTGGTGGAGTTTCTCGCGGGCAATGCTCTGGTCGAGCCGGTGAATATCAATATCCAGAATGCCTTCGAAACCTACTCCGCGTATCAGGAAGACTTCTCCGAAGTAAAAGGCCAGGAACATGCCAAGCGCGCTATCGAGGTCGCGGCGGCAGGCGGCCATAACATCATCATGATCGGCCCTCCCGGTTCGGGAAAAACCATGCTGGCGCGCAGGCTTCCGACAGTGCTTCCCCAGATGAGCTTTGACGAGTCAATCGAGACCACCAAGATCCACAGCATCATGGGCCTGCTCAGAAAAGGCCAGCCGCTTATCGCGACAAGACCATACCGTTCGCCGCATCACACAATCTCGGATGCCGGCCTTATCGGCGGCGGCCAGGTGCCGAAACCCGGCGAGGTGAGCCTGTCGCACAACGGGATTCTCTTTCTTGATGAGTTGCCTGAGTTCAAACGGAATGTGCTCGAAGCGCTCCGCCAGCCCCTCGAGGACGGCCAGGTAACGATCTCTCGCGCCATCACATCGCTCACGTATCCCGCGTCATTGATGCTGGTGGCCGCGATGAACCCCTGCAAGTGCGGCAATTGGGGAGATCCGGCGCACCAATGTCAATGTACACCGCATCAGGTGCAGACCTACCGGTCGCGCGTCTCAGGCCCGCTTATGGACCGCATTGATATTCATATAGAAGTGCCTGCAATAAAGTTCAATGAGATATCGTCGGACACGCCTGCGGAAGCATCATCTCTGATCCGCGAGCGCGTTACCAAGGCGCGGGCAATTCAGTATGCACGCTTCAAGAGCGACGGCATCTACGCCAACGCCCACATGAAGCCTCGGCATATCCGGAAGTACTGTAAGATCGACGAAGACTCGCTCAGTCTTATGGAAAAAGCAATGAACCGTCTGGGGCTTTCGGCACGTGCGTATAATCGCATCCTCAAAGTGGCGAGAACGATCGCCGACATCGAAGGCAGCGAGAAGATCGCGACCGAACATATCTCCGAAGCGATACAGTATCGGAGTCTGGATAGAAGGATGAGTTGACGATGATCCTCTGAATTTATAATGCACTGAACGCAGCAACGTCACGCATGGAGTATGGAGAAGAGACTATGAACATTAGAAAAATGATGCTTATTGGGGTATTAATTTTAGTTTCTGTATCGCATGCCGGTGCAAATGAAGAAAGCGATCGGATTAATGGCGTCGCAGATTTTCTCTTGGATAGGGGAAGAGAAAATTACCTCTATTTATTCGAACAAAGTATCAAGGACAATAAAGCCGTCAAGTGTTACTTTCCCACAATATATTCGAACTTAGAGCAGGGAGATTTGAGATTATTATTGAAGAGCCGAAAAACATGGAAGAATTCTGTTGATGTTGATTTAAAAAATTTAATGGTCAGGGTTGCAGCTAAGGAGTTAAGCAAAGCTGTAGATTTCAAGAGAACTGCAATGGATGTGACGGAGAGATACCTTGAATTTGCTCAGTATATTAGTGTCATGTACGAGGGCATTCCGCATCCTCTGACCGTTAGCTCACCAGTAAAACCTCCGCAGGATTTGCAAGACTTAATGTATGGATTTTATGCCGGCGTTCTCGATATGCGGGATAGCTTTCTCAAAATCGACGCCAAATTAAAAAATATTGATCAATTATGCGAGACGCCTGAAATTACAATAGATGACATTCCGAGTATCGAAAAAGACATTAAGGACTCAATCGACAAGTTAAATCTCTGGAAAAAGCATTTTGAGGCCAACAAAGGCAAACTCGTTGTCGATGTAAAAAAACTCAAGGATGATTGCCAGACCGACCCCAGCCAGCGTATATGCAAATATAAGGCGGATGCCTTATTAGGGGAATGGAGTAAACTGGCGACAGAAGCCATGAATGAAGGTAGCGGTAAAATAATCGCTACGTTTGACAATCTGGAAATCTATTACAAGCAAATCATGGCTGCGGACACCAACACGGCTAAGGCCATAATAGCGACAAATTTTTTAGAAAAAAGCAAATCAATAGCCGACAAAAAAGCTTCGGAAACGTTCAAGGAGCATGTTCTTTTTTTTGCTGAATTGTCGGACGCGGAATCGTCTGGCCAAGCAAAGGAAGTCCTCAACGCATATATGTTGCCGCCTGTTAGTTTTGCGGTCAAAAGGGAGAAATATAGAAATCATATACTCATTTCTTCTTATCTTGGATACTTGTTCGGGGAAGTAAGAAATTCACAGGATTTTGGAGATAAAGATAAACACGGAATTTATGCCCCGATCGGCTTGGAGTATAGCCACGGATTTGGCTGTGGTAGCTCGATGAGTTTTATGATTGCGCCCTTCGATTTTGGAAATCCGATTAACCTGAAATTGAATGGCATTAACAAGAATGTGGACCTGAATGAGATTGTCGCGCCGTCATTTCTTGTGTCATACGATGTTGCGAAGTATCCTTTAAGCATAGGTGTGGCTTATCAGAAAGGGCGTAAAAGCGAAACAACGAGCGCCACAGAGGAACGATTATTCCTCTTTGTTGGTTTTGACATGCCGTTGTTTACGCTTTATTGAGCCGCCTAAAGAGATAGAATCCTGTAGGACGATTAAATTATCAGGTTCACATGAGGTCGTTACCGCAACACCCCAACACACCTACATGATCCTGACAAAGCGGGTGGAACGCATGGCCGCGTTTTTCGAGAAGTTCGCGGATCGGGATTACGTGGGAAGCCCGGTGCTCTGGTTCGGTGTTTCCGTGGAAAACCAGGCACAGGCTGAGCGACGGATACCGTTCTTGTATCAAATGCCAGCAGCTGTCAAGTTCGTTTCGGTCGAGCCGATGCTTGGCCCGATAGACCTAACCGGCTATCTAAGCAAAAAGCGCGGGCCTCTCGTACCCCGCAGTTTTCAGCTTTGGGCGTCGAGCCGACTGATAGACTGGATAATCTGCGGGCCCGAGACCGGGCCGGGCGCACGGCCTTTTGATCTGACCTGGGCCCGGGGCCTGCGGGACCAGTGCCAGTCCGTCGTGGTACCCTTTTTCTACAAGGGGAAAAAGCCGCCAAAGGATCTGAGAGTCTTCGAAGAACCAACCCCGCCGCCTTGCCCCACCCGCCGCGCGGCGGCTAAGTGAGCTCCCCCATCGCTCAGTCACAGCGCTTGCAGTCCTGTCAGCCCCCTTGCAGATCGGCCTGCATGACCCTGTGACCGGGACATTGCAGCCGGCAAGGGGGTCGCTTCACGCCCGAATCATGTCAGGCTTTGTCAGGGCAAGCGCAGCGCCGTCGCTCCACCACGCTCGCCTGAGCTTTCGCAGAAAAGGCGCTCGCCAAAGCGAGCGCCCGGCGCCACCAATATCGTCAGTGGGAGATAAATGCGCGGGACTTTCAGCCTGGGCATATAACGGTTTACTTAAAGATGCACGGACGATTGCTGATATTTAGCCCAGAGAGAAGATCGCAACGAGCACATCTCAGCGACGATTCAGCATCTGAGCTTGGCTAGGAGGTTGAGCCGATCTTCCAAATACAAGATGATTTAGAATGAATGGGATATGGCATTTTGAAGCTCATCGGCACTCGTATTTGTTTCTTCCTGTCCTTAACGCGAGTTTCACTTTTTTAGAATCGGGAATTGCTAATTTCAGTTTAAGAATGAATCGTATTAAACGTCACATTCCGAGTCCGATATGCGAGGTGTTTTGCTGCGCAGACTATCCTAGAACAACAGATGAGGGTACTGGCTCTGATTCATTATAAGCCGAAAATAATATTGAATTTTCTTGACAACACCTTATTTTTACTGTAATTTTAAAAAAGTTAGTCATCGTATAAATGCACTATCATGAAAAAAACCATATTTTTCAGAAAGTTAATTCTATGAATTCTGTCCGCCCTCTTAGTCTTTATTGGTAAGTGAGGAGGCGGGCTTTTTAATTTTTCTACCCTGTTTTTATAAAATCTACCGATAAGTCTATTATGAATTATTTCGTTTAAGCATATAATGCCTAATAAAAGAAAACGATATTTACATACAACTCGGGTTCAAGCTGCACCGTCACTTCAAGAAGACTTTAGAAATATTTTTCCAATTATTTTTACTCTTTTCGGAATTATTCTTTCTGCTTTGTATGGTGTTATTTTAAGTGGTCTACATAACCAATCCTATGTCCATCGCAATTTGACAGATGCATTACTCAATTTAACGAAAATTCTTGGCTCTTTAGATTTTGAAATTTTCTATAAATTATTTATTTATTCGTTTAATGCATTTATTATGTGCATGACGTTCTATTTTCTTATTATGGCTTATATGAAAACAGACGATGCAATTAAAGCTCTCGGCGAAGATTTAGGTCCAAAATATTCAACAAAGAGTATCGGTAAGAATCATGGTACCTCTGTAGCGTTATATTTAATGCTAATGATGATATCGTCTGTGATTCTCCCTTTGGAGATTAGTGCTTATGATTATATGGTTTATTCGCTTGTGATAGATCTTTTTATGATCTTATTTTTCGTTCTCATTTTTATCAGTAGATTTCTAGAAAGAAGTACTATTAATGCTTAAAGAAAGGGGAATGCGGCAATGATAATCGGAATTATCGTGCTAACATTTATCCTTATATTGTTTTATTTACTCCTCAAAAGTATTCTAACTTACTTATTTAGAGAATATCATTTGAGAAATATTATCTCTATCTATCCAAAAAAAGTATTTGAAGCATCGGACAATTCACTTACTCTTATTGAAAGGCCCTTTAGCGATTTGCTAAATGAAATATCATTAAGAAAGCGCTCAAAAAGCTATCAAAACGTAGGTTTAATTACAAAAATGAAAAGCTTTTTCGAGAGAAAACCTCTTGGATATGATTTTGTAGCTAGTCATTATCCTGCTAGCTTGGGCAACCTGTCTGAAGTCGCACGAAGAAAAATTACTGCAGATTCTGAAGTAGTAGACAGCATAAAACATGAAGCATACAATTTATATAAAGGTATCCAGTTTAATGATAGTGCCTTGATCCTTAATTCGGTTGCTAACACATACAGATGTATGAAAGATTTTGAAACAGTCGATTTTGAAACAGGTATTGAAATAGAAATAAATAGTCAGTTTTATACTTTATTAAAGAAAGTAAAAAAAGAATTAGATAGGCTCGATATTTTTAAATCTTACATTGAGCTTATTGCTTTAGAAAATAATGGAATATTAGAAGAACTTTCTTTGGCGAATTTTAATGACAAAGAATTAATAATTTATGAAACATTAAAGATAAGACTCGAATCTTTCTTTCAATCGTTCACTTATCCGATTAAAGAAGTCATGATTACCAAAAAAATCAAGGAGTGTCAGGAGTTATTGAATCACATAATTAATTCACCCGCACTAACTAGTAAATTTATAGTACAGAATTTGTGTTAAATAGAAGAATGGAAGATTTACAATCATTACTTAATACGGTCATCAGAAAAGATTACTCTAATGGTGAAAAGATTTGGGACGAGTGGTTCTTTTATGAAAACGTATTTTCTTTTATAGATGTCTATGAAAAGTTCTATGACAAGTATTATAAACTAACCGACAAGTTTGATTATATCTGCTCTCTAGGTAAATCAGGTTATCCACTCGCAGCAAAACTCGCCTTTGATTCCAAAAAACCGTTGCTAATCAGTTCAATGTCTGAATTTATATATGAGGATAGAACTTTCATCCTCGGCCTGCCACCGGAATCTGCTAATTTTAGTGTCAAGGGGAAAAAAATATTTTGCGTTGATTCACATACGAGAACAGGCGGTACAATTCGGCTTGCCAATAATCTGATCACAAACAGACAGGTTAAGCACATAGAATATGCGGTATTATTTGATTGTATTGAGGATGAAAAGCATAAAAAATCTTATTTAAAATCAATTAAATCATTATACGACTGGGAAACATTACATAAGCCGTTAAATCAGATGGTCGATAAGTCTAGAATGCTAAATGACGACTTTTGGATGAAAGAGGACAAATACTGGCTGACATACATAAAAACGGAAAATTTAAAAGATAATGTGCAAACTCTTCCAGAGATAAATGTAACAACAATATTGACGCCGGAAGAATCAAAAAAATTTATTACGGCTGATTACATAAACCCATTAGATCTGTACCTTGATCCTAAACTTTATTCAACATTTATTAATAGATTATTAGATCAATTAATAAATGTAGACATCGATACCTTTGTTGCCTTATCTGTTGCATCGATACCAATAGCTTTTAATTTAGCCATTGAACAGCAAAAAAGATTTAAAACAAAAAAAGTAAAATTTATTTTTTTAATGAATGAACCACTTCAATATTATCGTGAAAAAATGGCAGATGCGACCGGCATATTACTTTGTGATGATGTCATCGTAAGCGGTGGTTTACTGTATGCTGTAGCAAATCTGTTAATTGGGGAAAATAACAATAAAAAAGTGAAAATAATAGCTACATTTTTCCATAGCTTACAATTTCCCTCTGCTGGCCGATGGTATCTCAGTTCTGTAATTAATCAAACAAAAGCAAAATATATTGCTGGTATTAGTTTTTAATTGCAATAAATTCAAGCATTCATCCAGTGTCCATCTTTGTTTTCAGTGGGCAGTCATAAGAGACTCGGACTGCTATTCCATTTTAGTTGCTATCCGAGTTTATGAATTTGAATAGATAACGCAGTATTCCTTAACAATTTTAATTGCTGTAATTGCGGCTTTGAAGTTGCAGTCAGTAGCACTCATCTACTATTTTTCTTTAAGAAGCTGCATATAAACTCTTTATTCCTTTTGCACGGCTTCATCCCGTTGCTCAGCCAATCGACGAGCTGCTCCGGGTCCCGCCCCATGGCCACACCGAGGCGATCGAACGACATCCCGTGGACCTTCTTGAAGTACCGCAGCCGTCCGAACAGATCATCCGGGCCGTCAAAAGGTACGTACCCGAGAAATTCGATGATCTTGGGGATATGCCTTAACTCCGGTTCCGTTCCCCGCTCCCAACTACATATCGATGCCGCTGAGACACCCATCTTGTCAGCAGCTTGCCGCTGGAACAACCCCAAATCCATCCGGCGCTTCTGGATATGCTCACCAAGCGTTTTGGGTTGCAAAACGTACCCTTTTAGGTATATTCTTAACGGTAATGACAACCGAAACTTTGCAAACCCGACTGAACCCCTGCAAGTGCGGCAATTGTGGAGATCCGCAGCACCAATGTCAATGTACGCCGCATCAGCTGTAGACATACCGGTTGCGCGTCTCCGGCCCGCGCGGGGTTCTATGCCACCTTGCTCATTCTCATCGAGTTGGCCCGTTCGCTCGTTCTCAAGTAAGGGCATAACCCTTCGTTCCTGCGTACCGCATCCGGCGTCCGCTGAACTCAAAAGTTGAACTAAGCCGCTGAAGGAGATATAGGCATCATATGGGTCGATCAACAGTACATTATGCGGACAGCGACACGAACAACACGCTGAAGAAGCTCCACAAGAAGCTTCGCCCGGCGGGGACGCCTGTCCAGCGCGTCGAGTACATCATCGAACTGCTGTTGTTCCGCATCTTCGAGGTGAAACTGAAGCAGGACCCGGACTTCAAACAACTCCGCGACCTGTTCGCCCGCCCCAATGACCACCTGCTTTTCAACTCACTGCACACGGTTCCGAACGAACGGCTGTTGCCGACCCTGAACGAGAAGTTCTTTCCGTTCTACGCCAGTATTCTTTCTCAAGCCCGGAAGGTCTACAAAACCAATCTGGGCCAGAAGGTTCAGGACCAACTTGTTTTGATCGAAGAGGTCTTCAAAAACTCTAACTTCACGAACAACGTCAAGAGCGGCGACCTTCAGGAAGTTCTCGCACTGATCGGAGAGATTGACGAAGATCGCCTCTTGAAGACGGACCTTCTCGGGGACGCCATCGAATCGGCTCTTTCCGAGACCGGCGGCACAAAGGACATGGGCCTGCACCGCACGCCTGACCACATCCGACAATTCATGGTCGCCCTGACCGACCCGACTTTTCTGGACAGCATCTTCGATCCGGCTTGCGGTACGGCGGGTTTCGGCTTTGACTCCTACGGCTATGTGACGGAGGCCGTCCGCCGTTCCGGGAAATGGCCCGGTCTCAAGGCACACCCGGAACTCATCGCCTATTTTCAGAAGCACTTCGCTAAACACCCCGCCGCCATGCCGTCGCCGACGAAGGCCCTCGAATTCTACCGTTCCGGCATACATGGCATCGAGTACCTAGGCATGATCCGCAAAATGGCCGCGATCAACTTCTATATCCGCGGCCTGAACCCGCAAAACATTGAGCAAGGCGACTCGCTCGCTCTCTTCGATCCAGCCAAGGACGGCGGAAGCAAGACCGTCGTTCAGGCCAATCCGCCCTTCGGCGCGGACCGGGACCAGGAAGCCTACCCAAACGTGTGGGCGGAGTTTTCCCGCGAATCCGAGACCACCATCCTTTTTGTGAAGCTCATGCTCGACGCGCTGGCCCCCGGCGGCCGGTGCGCGGTCATCGTGTCCGAAGGGTTCATGACATGGGGACAGGCCAGCGCCCGCACATTACGGAAGATGCTTGTCGAGGAAAACAATCTCCGGGCGATCATCAGCCTGCCGCAGGGAGTGTTTGTTAGCAAGGGCGGTGTCGGCCCGAAGACCTCCATTCTAGTCTTCGAGAAGGGCGGACAGACCAAGGATATCTGGTTCTATAAGGTTACGAATGACGGTTACACAATGGGCACCAACCGCCGTCCCATCGAAGGTTGCCAACTGGTCGAGGCTCTTGAATTGTTCGATAAATACGTCAGGCATGACAAGACACCTCCGGAAACCAAACATTCCTTCAGTGTGCCGGCGGCATGGATTGTGAACCTGGACCCCCGCGTCAAACTCCGCATCGCGGCCGACACCACCACCGACTTTTACGAGCGGGCGGCGAAGGAAAGTGAACCCCTGGGCGCGAAACTCGCCGACCAACTGCGCGCCGGCAAGATCACCGAAACCGACCGCAGCGGGCGACTGACCCAGCAGGATGAAGTCTGGCGAGTCAAGACCATGAATGAAATTGCGAAACGCATCGAGGTCGCGCACCTCTATTCGTTCAACCTGCCCAACGCCCGGAGCAACCTATCCAAAAGCCAACTTGAGGAATGGAACGCTGTCTTCAAGGGCGCAAAGCGAAAGAACGGGCACCCTCTCGACGCCCGCTATGAGGCACTCAAGGACTGCCCGCCGGAGAAAGCCCATTCCGCACTCGCCATGCTGGACGTGCAGGATTCCATAGAGTTCGACATCGCCCGGCAATACCTCATGGCCTACCCGGTCGAAGAACTGGCGAATCACGACCAGCTTGCCACTCTCCGGAAGATCATCGAAAGCGGCGCACGTTACCCACGATGCAAGTTAGGCGAACTGGTTGAACCCAAGCACGAACGCTTGCGAAAGGAAGATTATTCCGGGCAATTTGATATTGTAGAGAAGATCACCTTTGCTGATGGATGCATTCACTTTCGCGAATTTCCAGAAACCGGCATGGATCTCTACATTGCGGACCGCGGAGAACTAATCACATCGAAGATCAACCTACATCAAGGTGCTGTCGCATTAGCGCCACGCCGATTGGTTTGTTCGACGCATTATCAAGTGTACCAACCGAAGACGCCTGATAGCCGCGCTGACTACCTTTGCCACATGCTCCGTTCGCCGCAGTTTCTTGCTCAGTTGATCGATCAGAAGAACAAAGGCATCAAGACCGAACAGGGCTCGGATTTCCTTTGTGGTTTCGAGATTCCGCTACCGCCGCCAGAAATTCAGGAGACCATAGCTCGGCGGCTTGATGAACTCGTATCCGTCGCGTCGTCGTGTCGCATCATCCAATCCAAATTCACAATCGTGTTGCCGGACTCTATCCAAGACAACCTTCGCCCGATTAAAGACGCAATCCTGGAAACAAGGAACGGATGGTCGCCGACGTGCAACGGTGGCGAAATACCCGTCTTGACCCTGGCATGCTTGAAACGGGGCCGTATTGATCTGACCGAAAGAAAGTACACGTCCGAATTCCGCCCGAACATCGAAACCTTCTACGTTCACGAGGGGGACTTCTTCTACAGCCGTGGCAACACCCCGGAACTCGTCGCACTTGCAGGGATTGTCGGGCCGACTGAGGATAAAGTCGTCTTCCCCGATCTCCTGACCCGCGTTGTGTTTGATCGCACCAAGATTCTGCCTGAGTTTGCGGCTATCCTCTTCAATTCGACGTATGGCCGCCAGTATTTCGGCCGTGTTCCGCAAGGGGCATCACCGAGTATGGTCAAGGTCTCCCAAGATTATATGGGGGAGTTTCGCGTTCCCTATATGGAAGACATTCACACTCAGGAAGTTCTCGTCGCCTCTGCCCGACAGAATCTCGACGCTCTGTCAGCCGTTGGCAGACTTCAGGACGACGCGCAGAAACAACTTCGCCGGATCATCGAAGAGGTTTGGGGGGTGACATGCCCGACATAAATGCCAACGAAGCGACTGCGACCGACCTTCGGGTCATCGAAGACCTGAAGAAACTCGGGTGGAAGGTCGGCGACACCCTGCTTTACCAGCCGCAGTACCCACTGACGCCGGAACAACAAAAAGAATTTCCCGGTCACAAGTACGTCAAGCCGGATGTGGTTCTCCAAGACCTTCAGGGAACGCCGCTCGCGGTCTTCGAGAACAAACTGGACGATCCCAAAAAGGCGCTGCCGAAACTCCAGATTCTCTACTCTCGCATTCTCCACCCCCAGTTCCTCTACGCCTGTTCCGCCGAGCGGACGCTGTTCTACGACATGGCCTGGACCGGGCTTGAGGCGGGCGAGTTCCGTCCGGTCAACTCGTTCCTGTCCCTCGAAGACATGGGCGTTCGCATGGCGCAGGAGCAGAAGCGGCGGCAGGAACGCGAGATCGTCATAGACACGACCATCGCCGGTGGCTTCGATTCGGCGGCGGGCAAGGAACGGTACTATCAACTGGACTGTATCAACGTCCTGCTGAAGGGTTTGCGCGAAGGGCGCGGTAAGATGCTGGTTCACATGGCGACCGGCCTAGGCAAGACGCGGACCACCGTTGCCCTGTGCAAGGCGCTCCTCGACACCGGCCTTGCCCGGCGGATTCTCTTTGTAGTGGATCGCCGACTGCTGGCAGAGCAGGCGCGGGATGACGGCTTCAGTCTCATCAGCCCGACCTATACGGCGGGCTGGATCACGACTTCCAACTACAAGGGCTTCAAGCATAAGGACATTCACGTTGCCGTCATTGACACGCTGGAAATCCTCTACTCGGGGATTCCCAGCACCTACTACGACCTGCTGATCGTGGACGAATGCCACCGGTCCATAAACGTCAGCCGGCGGGTCATCTTCGATCACTTCCTTTGTCCCCGGATCGGACTCACCGCCACGCCCCGGATTGCCATCCCGAAGGACCCGAAGAAGGTGACGGACGACGACCTTGCCATTCTGGACACCTACCGACTTTTCGGTTGCGAAGTCGGCGAACCGACGTACGAATTTGACCTTGGTCGGGGCATCGATGAGGGCTTCCTTGCGCCCTACAAAGTTGATGAGATCAAGACACACCTGACGCAGATCGCGGAGCAGGAAGGCGTCGAGTTCGATTACGTTCTGGACCCGGACGAGCGGAAGAAGATCGAACTCGACAAGACCAAGAAACTGAAACTGGAGCAACTGAACCGAAAGTATCTCACCGAGAACACGGCCAAACGCGTTGCCGAGGAAATCCGCAAACGGACCGAGTACGGCGAGAAGATGATTCTTTTTGGCGTGAGCCAGGCGCATTGCATGATGCTGGCAAACGCCCTGAACGCGGTCTTCAACGACGAAGGCAAGAGCCCCCGCTACGCCGAACCGATCATTTCCGAGAACGCGGAGTTGAACCGGACCCTGAAAGGCTGGTTCAAGAAGCCCTACCAGAAACCCTACATCGCCGTTTCTGTGGACATCATGAGCACCGGGGTGGACATCCCCTGTGTGCGTTACATCGGCTTCGCCGCGCTCACCCGGTCGGTCGGCAAGTACATTCAAATGCTGGGCCGTGGCACCCGCCTTGATCCAAAAACGGGCAAGTTCAGTTTCCAGATCCTCGACTTCGTGGGTCTGTGCAAACGCATGGGTGACAACGGCAAGGGGACCGAGAAGAAGAACAAGAAGGTTGTCACTGGAACGGGAGGCGGGGGAGGAGGCGAAGGTGGCGGGGAACCGGAAGGCTACTTCATCGTGGACAACCCGGACCCGGAGCATCAAATCCAGCGGGTCAAGGTCCACGAAGGTGTCCGCGTGGTCGAGAACACCCCCATCGAAGAAGCCAAGCGCATCTTCGAAGCGGCCGTCAGCAACCCGGACAACCCGGTCATCGTGTCGCTAAAGCAGAAGATAGACGAACGAGAGGACTACGAACCGACGGCTGAGGATGTCGAGGCGGTCGAAGATTGGGTGTCAAAACCGGAAATCTGGTTGGACGAAGGCAACCTCCAACGCATCTACGACTATCCCGCCGGGTCCGTGTGGGACTTCTTTCTCCACGTCCTCGGCAAGCGCCGGATACCGACGCCGCTTCAGCGGGTCCAGACTGGCTACGAGAATTACATCCTCTCCGCCGAGTTTACCGACGCCCAAGTTCACGTCTTAGAGCTGATTAAGGATGTGTTCGTTTCAACACTCAGTGAACACGGCACAGTAGATGCGCAATCGATCTTCCAGAACCCTATATATGAGAGCATTATCGGGACTTACGATGAAGTGAACCAGGCCTTCGATTGCAAGATTGACGAGGTAATCAAAACAATGTCCGACAACTTCAAGTTGGCACGGGCAGCATGACACAAGAGCGGCTTACTTAAACTTCCTGGGAGCACCCTTGAATTACGACGCTATAGAAAAAAGCTATTGGGAAGCGCAGAGCAAGAGGATCGCGGCTCTGCGGGACAAAATCAATGCACGTCCACCAGTCGGTGATGGGCGCATCGTACCGGAAGACACCGACCTTTCGATTGGGGATGGTAGGCGGTTATCGATGGCGGTAATGTTCATCGATATTTGCGGTTTTTCTTCACGTCCAATGGAAACTGTGGCAGAGCAGGACTTAATGTTGCGCGTCCTGAATCTATTTTTCACAGAGATGATCCGAATCGCAGAAGATTACGGTGGAAACGTCGAGAAAAATACAGGCGACGGACTTTTGATTTACTTTAACGATAACGAAGGAAGTCCACCAGAGACTGGCTCTAAAAGAAGTGTTGCCTGCGCTTTGACGATGCTGGCGACAACAAAACACCTGATAAACCCCATCCTAAACAACTCGAATACGAAACCGATCGAGCTCAGGGTGTCGATTGACTACGGTAATGTAACGATAGCCAGAATTGGCGCGCCAAAGAGATTCAACGCAAATGCTGCTATTGGAGCTACCGCTAACTTTGCGTCAAAAGTAATGCGATTCGCGAGCGCTGGTGACATTGTCATAGGCGAATCTGCCAGGAAGCAACTTCCAGAGTCCTGGAGAAACATCTGGACGGAGCTTGTGCCTGAGCCTACTGGTTGGACTTACACGCACGACGGTTCACCCTACAAGCTATATAAATACAAAGGGCGCTGGAAAGACTTTATATAAGGGGGCTCACTATGCAAACGGAAAGTCACCAGTCATCTTCGGACGCAGAGTTAACGCCAAACGTTGACAATTCAGCCCCGCTTACTGTTGACCGATCAGCATCAATAAGCACAGAAGGAATTAAGCATGACGCGACAGTCAGTGCTCATGACCACAAGGAGTTGGAGATAAAACTTAAATTCGGGGAGGAAACACATCAGTATGTGCGCGACTACATTAGGCTAGCTGATCAAAAGGCCGCGTTTTTCTTCGCTGGATCTGCGGCTTTTCTTGCCTACCTGAATACGCTTGGACTCACAAACAATTGGATTTCTAATCCAAGTTCATGGGGTCTAATTCATATCCTTTCTTTCATTGCAACAACTTGCCTAATTGTTGGGAGCTTGTTTTGCATAGGAACGGTAATGCCGCGCTTAGGCGGAGCTTCAAGAGGCATCATTTTCTTCCACGCTATTTGTCAATATGAAAGTTCCTCTGAGTATTCCGAAGACGTACTCAGTCGAAAGCTGAGTCAGCTATGTGACGCAAAATATAAGCACACATATGAGTTATCCAGTGTGTGCCGTGCCAAATACAGCTCACTAATTTATGGTTTTAAATTTGGCATTGTCGGTGTCATAGCAGCGTTCATTTTGCTATCACTAAGGTGATAAGTTCTAATATTCCGATCAATCGGACGCCCATAAGTGGGGTGCTTTTCGAACGTGCCGCCTCATGCTGGCGCCAGACTCGCCCCTGCGGGGCGGGGCCGCTTAGCACCGCATTCCGGAACTTGGCCTCCACTTATTTGCTGCGTGATCCGATGCAATCCGAATAGCAATCTGCTGTAATGATTTAGATTACACTATAACCGAGACGACTATACGTAAGGAAACCTTCTTGTCATTAAACCTGAAAATAAAAAGCAAGGGCCTTCTTGGAAACCTGTCCCTTTTGCAGGCGAGACTCCTTGGACACGGCCAGATACGAAAGACCGTTGACAACGAGGCGCCGCTGCGATCGGAACTATTCAGCAGCGATCAGATGGATCAGCATGGCAGGACCCTGGCGGGTTTGCACACGTTGGGTCCGGGACGGGCACGGGACCGGCTTCTGACGCGGCTGGCTGAGAATGAAGACCTGCTGCTTGGGGTCCACAACCTGCTGACGGAGGCTATTAAGGCAAACCGCCGGATTACGCCGGCCGGGGAATGGCTGCTCGATAACTTTTATCTGATCGAAGAACAGATCCGCACGGCCAGGAGACACTTGCCAAAGGGGTACAGCCGGGAACTGCCTCGACTGCTGGATGGTCCCTCGGCCGGTCTTCCGCGCGTGTATGACATTGCTCAGGAGACGATCTCACATGGCGATGGGCGGGTGGATCCGGAAAGCCTCAGCCGTTTCGTGGCGGCCTACCAGACAGTCACCGCTCTGAGGTTGGGCGAATTATGGGCAATCCCCATCATGTTGCGCCTGGCGCTGATCGAGAATCTCCGACGCGTTGCAGCCCGGATCGCCACTGACAGGACCGACCGAAACTACGCCGATTATTGGGCAGACCGGATGACGGAGATTGCCGAGAAGGACCCGAAGAGCCTGATCCTGGTGATCGCGGACATGGCCCGTTCGGACCCGCCCATGAAGAGTGCTTTTGTTGCGGAACTTTTGCGCAGGCTGCAGGGACTGGGGCCTGCTCTTGCATTGCCGCTCACCTGGATCGAGCAGCGCTTGTCCGAGAGCGGCCAGACAACAAAGCAATTGGTGCAGTCGGAGAACCAGCAACAGGCCGCTGATCAGGTCTCTATGAGCAACAGCATCGGCAGCCTCCGTTTCCTGGGCGCGATGGACTGGCGCGAGTTCGTCGAGACAATGAGCGTCGTCGAGCAGGCCCTGCGAAAGGAAACCAGCGGGGTTTACGGCAGGATGGATTTTTCCACGCGTGACCGTTACCGCCATGTTGTGGAGAAGATAGCAAAGAGCAGCCGGCTGTCGGAGAGCGAGGTGGCGGCCGCTGCGGTCCGGCTTGCGCGTGAGGCCGCGGCCCGGAAAGACGCCGCCGTCGATTTGGACGATCGTTCGGCACATGTCGGCTTCTATCTGGTCGACAAGGGTTTGCCGCAGCTCGAAGGAGCAACAGCGGTGCGACGTTCCTTCTCCGGGACGCTTCAAAAATTGAGCTCACGGTTTCCGTTGCTGCTGTATGCAGGCACGATTGCGCTGATCACGGCGATTGTTAGCGGGAGCTTATTGGTGAATGCACATGTCGCTAGGTTGCCTGGTTGGCTTCTCGGGCTGATCAGCCTTCTTTCGATGTTTGCTGCAAGTCATCTGGCTGTGGCCCTGGTGAACTGGCTTGCACCGTTGCTCGTGAGGCCGCATTTGCTGCCGCGGATGGACTTCTCCAAGGGTATCCCGCCTGAATCGCGCACTCTTGTCGTTGTCCCGACCATGCTCACCAGCGCTCAAAACATCGAGAAAATGATCGAGGCACTGGAAGTCCGGTTCCTGGCAAATCGCGGCGACAACCTGCACTTCGGCCTGCTGACGGATTTTCAGGACGCGGCCGGGGAAACGTTGCCTGAAGACGAACCGTTGTTGTTGCCGGCCCAACAGAAGATCGTAGAGCTGAATGAAAAGTACCAGAGTTTAACAGGCGACACGTTCTTCCTTTTCCATCGCCCGCGCCTTTGGAATCCCCGTGAGAGGATCTGGATGGGATACGAGCGCAAGCGGGGGAAGCTTGCGGCTTTGAATTCCCTTCTTCGCAACGGGGCACATGATAATACGGGGTCGCACTTTTCGCTTGTCGTCGGTAACACGACCGTCTTATCGAAGGTGAAGTATGTAATTACCCTTGACACGGATACGCAGCTGCCCCGCGATGCGGCACGGCAGTTTGTGGGGGCCATGGCGCACCCGCTGAATCGCGCGCACTACGACGAGGACAAGAGGCGTGTTATTGCCGGGTACGGCATCCTTCAGCCGCGCGTCGGGGTGAGCATGGCCGGCACGAAATGGTCCCGGTATGCGCGCATGTGGGGGAGTGATCCGGGCATTGATCCGTATACGCGCGCTGTCTCCGATGTCTACCAGGACCTGTTCCAGGAAGGCTCGTTCATCGGTAAAGGCATCTATGAGGTTGATGCGTTCGAACGGGCGCTGGACGGACGATTCCCCGAGAACCGGATCCTGAGCCACGACCTGATCGAAGGGTGCTATGCGCGTGCCGGGCTGTTGAGCGACGTGATGGTGTACGAGGAATATCCTTCTTGCTACAGCGCGGACGTGAGCCGCCGGCATCGCTGGATCCGCGGAGATTGGCAGCTTGCGCGATGGCTGCGGTCGCGCGTGCCGGGCATTGATGCGCGCTTACAGAAGAATCCTCTCTCGCTCCTGTCCCAATGGAAGATCTTCGACAACCTTCGACGCAGTCTGGTGTCCCCGGCGCTGATACTCCTGTTGCTGATGGGCTGGACGGTCTTGTCATCGACCTGGTTCTGGACCTTGTCGATGATCAGCATCATCTTTATCCCTTCTCTGATCACCTCTTTCCCGGGTCTGTTTCAGAAGCCGGGCGATGCGCTTCTGGGGCAGCACCTCGCTGCCGAAGGACGCTCCCTTGGCAGGCGCTTTGCCCAGGCCCTCTTTACGCTCGCCTGTCTGCCCTACGAGGCGTTTTACAGTCTCGATGCGATTCTGCGCACCACGTGGCGGATGTTGGTCACGCGCAAGCGGCTTCTCGAATGGGGCATGTCGGGAGATACCGGGTGCAGTCGCCGCAATGGCCTTGCCGCCTCCTGCCGGACGATGTGGTTCGCCCCCGTTCTTGCAACCGCCGTAATGATCTTACTCAGGCTTTCGAGTCCGTCCACGGTGGCTGCGGCCGCGCCCCTGCTGGGCCTCTGGTTTGCCTCGCCAATACTGGCCTGGTGGATCAGCCGGCCGATTGCCCGCCGCGGAGCAACGCTGACAGCCGGCCAAACCCTGTTTCTCCGGAAGCTTTCCCGCAAGACCTGGGCGTTCTTCGAGAACTTCGTCGGGCCGGAAGATCACTGGCTGCCGCCGGATAACTATCAGGAGTATCGCGCTGCCGTGGTCGCACATCGCACTTCGCCGACCAACATGGGACTTGCGCTGCTGGTGAATCTGTCCGCGTACGACTTCGGCTACATTCCTGCCGGACAACTCATCGAGCGCACGGAGAATGCACTGCGAACGATGGATGCCCTGGATCGGCACCGGGGCCACTTCTACAACTGGTATGACACGCAGTCTCTGAAGCCGTTGCTCCCTGCTTACATTTCAACGGTGGATAGCGGGAACCTCGCCGCCCACCTGCTCACCTTGCGGCAGGGTCTGCTCGCGCTTCCCGATCACCAGGTCCTCCATTCGAGATCGTTTGACGGGTTGCGCGACACCCTGCAGATACTCGTGGACGCTGCGGAAGGAGCAGCTCCCGCCAGGCTCGCTCAACTTCAGAAGGGCCTGGAGTCCGCGTATGCTTCCCCGCCGACCACTCTCGCGGCTGCGCGGTTGTGCTTTGAAAAACTGGCAACATCCGCCGCGGAAGCGGCCTCAGAATTCGATTCCCTTGATCTTGATCCCGAAAGCCAGGCAACGTGGTGGGCACATGCCCTTACCGCGCAATGCCGGGCGGCCCTCGATGAGATGACCTTCTTTGCCCCGTCGTTTGTTCGCAACGGTGATGAGATCCCGACACTGCGCGAACTGGCAAGACTTGGAAACCAGCACGCCAGGGCAAGGATGAGGGCCATCGAAGCCCTTGCCTTGCGATCCGGAGAACTCAGCCGTATGGAGTATGATTTCCTGTACGACAGGTCGAGCCGGCTCCTGGCCATCGGGTACAATGTTGGTGAGCGCCGGCGGGATGCGGGTTATTACGATCTACTTGCTTCGGAAGCGCGACTGTGCTGTTTTGTGGCGATCGCGCAGGGACAACTGCCGCAGGAAAGCTGGTTTGCCCTGGGGCGCCTGCTCACCATTGCTGATGGAGGACCGGTCCTTCTTTCGTGGAGCGGTTCGATGTTCGAGTACCTCATGCCGCTTCTGGTGATGCCGATCTACGAGAACACGCTGCTCGACCAGACCTGTCGGGCGGCGGTGGAGAGACAGATCGAATATGGGTGGCTGCGCGGCGTACCGTGGGGCATGTCTGAATCCGGCTACAACACGGTCGATGCGCATCTCGATTATCAATACCGTGCTTTTGGCGTGCCCGGCCTGGGGCTCAAACGCGGACTCGCCGAGGATATGGTCATTGCGCCCTATGCCTCGGCCCTGGCGCTGATGGTGGCGCCCGATGAAGCGTGTCTGAACCTCGAGCGACTCTCCGCGGAAGGATTTGAAGGAAAATACGGCTTCTATGAAGCGATCGACTACACGCCTTCACGTCAACGACGCGGGCAATCGAGCGTCGTAGTCCGGTCGTTCATGGCGCATCACCAGGGTATGAGCTTTCTTTCGTTGGCCTCTGTGCTCCTGGACCGTCAGATGCAGAAGCGGTTCGAATCTGACCTGGAGCTCCAGGCAACCATGCTGCTGCTCCAGGAGCGTGTGCCGAAGGCCACGGCGTTTTATTCGCACACCTCCGAGCTTTCCGAGCTCCGTACGACCTCCAACGGTCCGGAGTTGCCGATGCGCGTACTCAACAGCCCCGACACAACCGTTCCGGAGGTGCAGTTATTGTCCAACGGCAGGTACCACGTGATGGTCACGAATGCGGGGGGCGGTTACAGCCGATGGAAAGACATCGCTGTCACCCGCTGGCGCGAAGACAGTACTTGCGACAATTGGGGCACGTTCTGTTACATCCGCGACGTGGCGAGCGGAGAGTTCTGGTCGACCGCATATCAGCCGACGCTCAAACGACCGAATAAATACGAAGTGATTTTTTCGGAAGCGCGAGCGGAGTTTCGCCGCATTGACAACGACTTTGAAATGCATACGGAGATCAGTGTTTCGCCCGAGGATGATATCGAACTGCGCCGGATCACGGTCACCAACCACTCCGCGAAGCTTAGAGAGCTCGACATAACGAGTTACGCGGAAGTCGTTCTCGCATCTTCTGACGCGGACGCACTGCATCCGGCGTTCAGCAATCTCTTTGTTCAGACCGAGATCATCCGCCCGCAGCGCGCCATCCTCTGCACCCGCCGGCCGCGCTCCCTTGACGAGCAGACGCCGTGGATGTTCCATCTCATGGCCGTACACGGGGCGGATGTTGGAGAAATCTCCTATGAGACCGACCGTATGCGGTTCATCGGCCGGGGCAACACCGTCGCCGACCCGCACGCGATGGGCGCTTCATCGGGCCCCTCGGGAGCGCTTTCGGGCAGCCAGGGCTCGGCGCTCGATCCCATTGTCTCCGTACGGTATCGGATAGCGATCGAACCGGAACAATCGGCCGTCATAGACATTGTCACCGGCATCGGAGAAACTCGGGAGGTCTGCATGGGCCTTGTCGAGAAATATCAGGACCGGCGTCTCGCGGACCGCGTCTTTGATCTGGCATGGACGCATAGCCAGGTGCTCCTGCAACAGATCAACGCCACCGAGGCCGACGCGCAGCTCTATGGACGCCTGGCCGGCTCGGTGATCTATGCCAATGCTTTGCTGCGCGCCGACCCGGGCGTCATCATCAAGAACCGCCGGGGGCAATCCGGTCTCTGGGGCTACGCCATTTCGGGTGATCTTCCGATCGTGCTGCTCCAGATCGAACATCCGGACAATATCGGCCTGGTGCGCCAGCTTGTACAGGCCCACGCGTATTGGCGTCTCAAAGGTCTGGCAGCAGACCTGGTGATCTGGAACGAAGATCGCGCCGGTTACCGCCAGCTCCTGCAGGAGCAGATCATGGGGCTCATTGCCACGGGTGTTGAAGCGAACGTGACTGACCCGCGGGGCGGTATTTTCGTACGGCCCGCGGACCAGATATCGCCTGAGGACCGCCTCCTGTTCCAGACAATCGCCCGCGCCATCATCAGAGACAACCAGGGATCGCTGGCTAACCAGCTTAGCCTTCGCACTGCCGGGGAACCACGGATACCGCGCCTCCAGCCGACTCGCCGCCATCTTGCCGAATCCTCGACCACGCCGGCATTGCCTCGCCGCGACCTGATGTTATTTAACGGACTGGGCGGGTTCACGCCTGATGGCCGCGAGTACATCATTACGACCGCGCACGAACAGGTGACTCCGGCGCCCTGGGTGAACGTCATGGCAAACCCGCTTTTCGGCACCGTCATTTCAGAGAGCGGTCTTGCCTACACCTGGAGCGAAAATGCCCATGAGTTTCGCCTCACTCCCTGGCAGAACGACCCGGTAAGCGATTCGAGCGGAGAGGCGTTTTACATCCGTGATGAAGAACGCGGACACTTCTGGTCCCCCACGCCGCTGCCCAGCCGCGGGGCGACGCCTTACGTCACCCGCCACGGCTTTGGCTACAGCGTCTTCGAGCACACGGAGCGCGGCATCCGCTCTGAGATGTGGGTTTACGTGGCCGTGGATGCTTCGATCAAGTTCACGGTGTTGAAAGTGCGAAACGAGTCCGGCAGATCGCGCCGGCTCTCCGCCACCGGATACGCGGAATGGGTGCTGGGAGATCTGCGGCCCAAAACAGCCATGCACGTGGTCACTGAACTTGATCCCCACACCGGCGCGCTCTTTGCGCGGAATTCCTACAACACGGAGTTCGTTGACCGGGTTGCCTTCTTCGACGTGGATGAGGTGACCCGAACCGTGAGCGGCGACAGGACCGAGTTCCTCGGACGCAACGGTACGCTTCGGAATCCTGTGGCGATGACCCGGGTGCGCCTCTCCGGCAGGGTGGGGTCTTCTTTGGATCCCTGCGCCGCTATTCAGGTTCCCTTCGATCTGGCCGACGGGCAGGAGCGCGAGGTCATCTTCAGACTCGGCGCAGGGCGAGGTGTTGATGACGCCGGCAAACTGGTGCGTCGCTTTCGAGGATCTGCCGCCGCGCGTGGCGCGCTCGAAGCAGTGTGGCAGTACTGGAACCGCACGCTTGGGGCGGTGCAAGTGGAAACACCCGACCAGTCCGTCAATATCCTGGCCAATGGCTGGCTCTTGTACCAAACGCTCGCGTGCCGTCTTTGGGCCCGCAGCGGATACTACCAGTCGGGCGGCGCCTTCGGTTTCCGCGACCAGTTGCAGGACGTGATGGCGCTTATCCACGCCGCGCCGCGCCTCGTGCGCGAGCACCTCCTCCTGTGCGCCGGCCGGCAGTTCATGGAGGGTGATGTTCAGCATTGGTGGCATCCTCCATCAGGCCGGGGCGTGCGTACACACTGTTCGGACGATTTCCTCTGGTTGCCGTTGGCTGTTGCCCGCTATGTTCTGAACACCGGGGACACCGGGGTATTGAATGAAACCGTCAACTTCATCGGGGGCCGCCCGGTAAACAAAGACGAGGACTCGTATTACGATCTTCCCCAAGCGTCTGAACAATCGGCCAGTTTGTATGATCACTGTGTGCGGGCCATCATGAGGGGCATCAGCTTTGGCGAACACGGTTTGCCGCTTATCGGCTCGGGTGATTGGAACGACGGCATGAACATGGTGGGCGAACACGGCAAAGGTGAAAGCGTCTGGTTGGGATTCTTCCTGTATGAAGTGCTCATGCGGTTCACGGAGATCGCACGTCTGCATGGCGACCTGCCCTTTGTTGAACGCTGCCGGACGGAAGCGGGGGAACTGCGCCGGAATATCGAGCAGCATGGCTGGGACGGGGAATGGTACCTCCGCGCGTTTTTCGACGACGGTACTCCGCTCGGTTCGGCAAGTAATCCCGAATGCCGGATCGATTCCATTGCGCAAAGCTGGTCTGTTCTCTCAGGCGCCGGGGGTGCCGAACGCTCGCGCATGGCAATGGAGGCAGTGGATAAGCATCTCGTTCGACGGGACCAGAGACTGATCCAGCTCCTGGACCCGCCCTTCGATAAGTCGAATTTGAATCCCGGCTATATAAAGGGGTATGTCCCCGGTGTCAGGGAGAATGGCGGGCAATACACTCATGGGGCGATCTGGACAGCGATGGCATTTGCTGCATTGGGCGACAGCCGGCGCGCATGGGAACTGCTGGCAATAATCAACCCAATGAACCATGGGAGATCTCCGGAGGAAATTGAAACCTACAAAGGAGAGCCGTACGTTGTCGCAGCCGACGTATATGCGGTCTCACCGCACATCGGTCGCAGCGGATGGACATGGTACACGGGCTCGGCCGGCTGGATGTATCGGCTTATCGTGGAATCACTCCTGGGGCTAAGGCTTGAGGTGGATAAACTGCGTTTCGAGCCATGCCTCCCAACGGATTGGGAAATGTTCAAGGTGCATTACCGGTACCGGGATACTCTCTATCATATCACTGTCCAACAAACGCCCGCGGACATCAGCGAGACGAGTGTGACCGTCGATGGCGCTCTGCAACCCGACAAGGCCGTTCCCCTTGTTGATGACCGTAAGGAACACTCGGTCGAGGTGAGGATACCTGTTGCAGGTGGTTCACATTCGGGAACAGGAGCTTTTCCATGAAAGAGGGCATCTCGGCGATCACCTCTATGGATCAACTCGGTCTCTCTGCCCGCGCTTACAACCGCATCCTCATCGAAATACTCCAATCGTCCTTCCAGATATTCAGGACACTCGAACGGTACATGCCGCAGAACTTCGATGATCTTAAGTTTGTTCGTAACTACTCAGGTCAAAATATTGTCCGCAGATTACGCAGATTTCACAGATTAAATCGAACCTGATTTATTTTCTTAAAATCTGCGTCCATCTGCGAAATCTGCGGATAAAAAGGTTTTTATCTGTTGTAACACCCTTCTGGGTTCAGAGGTGCTGAGTAGTTACGTTTGTTCAATCAATTTGGGTCGGTGTCTTAATCCCAATTACGCGCCTATACCTCAGAAAATCCCATTTTAACTTATAGTTACCGCAGAAATTATCCCCAGATCTTTTCAGCACGTCCAATCGCTATCTCTGAGTGTTTTCATCTGAAAATGATCGCTCTGAGATCCGAATCACCAATTCAATTTAAATCGCAATAATTCGTTATAATGACTGAAAAAACATTGCACCAGTGCTACTTTTTTACTCGACAAATAATAGTTGATTTGCTATATTCATCCGGAAATAAATTTTATTAATATACAGCAAAACATCATATTTTCAATAGAAGGTGAACATGATCCTTGTTAGACAACGTTAGACAACGGTCATCAATGGTGAAAATAATTTTTATTAGCTGTTAAATTAATGCGAAGGAGGTTTGAAATGGGGGTATCAAGACGTGATTTTTTGAAGCTCTCCGGCAGTTCGCTTCTCCTGGGGGCACTTCACGCCGATCCTGCTTCCGCTGACACAAAAGAGCGGGAAATCAGGATCAAGGGCGCGAAAGTGACCACCACGATTTGTCCGTTCTGCTCGGTCGGGTGCGGCATCCTCGTGCACACCAAGGATGGAAAGGTCGTCTACACCGAAGGTGATCCGGAACACCCGATCAGTGAAGGAACGCTATGCTCAAAGGGCGCATCGCTGTTCCAGATGATGAACAATCCTACCAGGCTGCAGAAACCCCAGTATCGTGCCGCGGGTGCAACGGAATGGAAGGAAGTGGAGTGGGACTGGGCATTGGATGAAATCGCGAAACGGGTGAAGGATACCCGCGACCGAACGTTCAAGCTCACCTCCAAGTCCAAGGTGAAGGAAAAGGCGGCAGACGGCACGGAAAAAACCGTTGAAAAGGACTTTGTGGTAAACCGGACCGACGGCATCGCCCATGTCGGGAGCGCGGCCCTGGACAACGAAGAATGCTACATACTTCAAAAACTGGTGAGGTCATGGGGCCTGGTATATATTGAACATCAGGCCCGTATCTGACACTCCGCGACGGTAGCGGCTCTGGGAGAGTCGTTCGGACGCGGTGCCATGACGAACCATTGGATCGATTTCAAGAATGCTGATGTCATCCTCGTAATGGGGAGCAATCCGGCTTCAAATCATCCCATTTCCATGAAGTGGATACTGAAAGCCCAGGAGCGGGGCGCCAAGCTTATTGTTGTAGACCCCCGCTTCACGCAGACAGCCACCAAGGCTGATGTATACGCGTCCATGCGTTCGGGCACGGACATCCCCTTCCTGGGCGGGATGATCAAGTACATCCTTGATAATAATCTCATCTTCAAGGAATACGTTATCAAGTATACCAATGCCTCGTTCCTCGTGAACCCGGACTACAAAGGCCCGGGCGAACTGGACGGTCTCTTCTCGGGTTATGATGAAAAGACCAGGAAATACGACAAAAAAACTTGGTCGTTCCAGATGGACGAGAACGGCGTCCCGAAGAAGGATCCTTCTCTGAAAGACCCGCATTGCGTGTACCAGTTGATGAAGAAACATTACTCGCGCTACACGCTCGACAAGGTCTCAGGCATCACCGGCACACCCAAGGACAAACTGGAAGAGGTCTACAAGCTCTATGCTTCGACCGGCAAGCCAAACAAGGCCGGCACCGAGTTGTATGCCATGGGCTGGACGCAGCACACGGTCGGGACGCAGAACATCAGGGCTATGTGCATCATTCAACTGTTGCTCGGCAATATGGGCATCGCAGGCGGCGGCATCAATGCCCTGCGCGGAGAGGGCAACGTTCAGGGTTCAACTGACCACGGCCTGTTGTTCCATATCCTCCCGGGCTATTTGGCAACACCGACCGCGTCCATAGCCACCCTCCCTGCGTACATTGAGAAATACACACCCAAAACCAAGGAACCGAAGAGCGTGAACTGGTGGTCCAACCGGGGCAAATACATTACCAGCTACCTCAAGGCCATTTACGGGAGCAGGGCCACCAAGGAAAATGATTTCGGGTATGCGTGGATGCCGAAGCTCGATGAAGGCATGAACGCTTCCTGGCTCATGATTTTCGATCAGATGTTCAAGGGGAAATTTGAAGGCTTCTTTGCATGGGGCCAGAATCCCGCGTGTTCGGGAGCTAATTCGAACAAGACCCGGCAGGCGCTTGCCAAGCTCAAATGGATGGTGAATGTCAATCTCTACGACAACGAGACCGGATCGTTCTGGAAGGGTCCTGGCATGAATCCGAAGGATATCCAGACCGAGGTCTTCTTGCTGCCCTGCGCATCATCGGTTGAAAAGGAAGGCAGTCTTTCAAACTCAGGACGGTGGGTGCAGTGGCGTTATAAGGCAATTGAACCCATCGGCCAGTCCAAGCCGGACGCGGAAATCGCAAACGAACTGTACTTCCGGGTAAAAAGCCTTTATCAGAAGGAAGGTGGCAAGTTCCCCGCGCCCATCCTGAACATAACCTGGAACTACGGTGAAAAAGACGCCCAGGGGAAAATCCACGAAATTAATGTGCATAATATCGCAAAAGAGATCAACGGCTACTATCTGGAAGATGTGTACGACAAGACCGCAACACCGCCCAAGCTCCTCGGCAAGAAAGGCGAGCTCTGCGCGTCCTTTGTGTATCTGCAGGCGGACGGTACAACCTCATCTGGCTGTTGGATCTATTCTCAGAGCTACACTCAGAAGGAAGGCAAGATCATCAACATGATGGCGCGACGAGGGAAAGATGATCCTACCGGCCTTGGCCTGTTTTCGGGATGGGCATGGGCATGGCCGGTCAACCGGAGAATCATCTACAACCGGGCCTCGGTGGACCCCAATGGTAATCCCTGGGATCCGAAGCGTGCATTGCTCAAATGGGACCCGGTCAAGGAAGATCCGGCGAGCAAGAAACCCGGCACCTGGGTGGGAGATATCCCGGATGGGCCAGCTCCGCCCATGGCAACGGAAAAAGGAAAGTTACCTTTCATTATGATGGCCACCGGCGTGGGACACCTTTTCGGGCCCGGCATGGCCGAGGGCCCCTTCCCCGAACACTATGAGGCACTTGAGTGTCCGCTCGAGGAAAATATGCTGTCCAAACAGCGGATCAATCCGACGATCAAGATTTTCGGTGATGAGGCGGGTGCCGTTTTCTCCTGCGATATGCGGTATCCTCTTGTTGCCACGACCTACCGCGTTTCCGAGCACTGGCAGACCGGCGTCATGACACGACATGAACCGTGGCTGCTCGAGATGCAGCCCCAGATGTTCGTTGAAATGAGCGAAGAACTGGCAAAGGAAAAAAATATCAAAAACGGTGAAAAGGTCATGGTGAAATCAGGCCGGGGCGAGCTCTGGGCAATCGCAATCGTTACGACGCGGTTCAAACCCTTCAAGATCGGAAACTCCACCGTGCATCAGGTGGGCCTTCCCTGGCACTTCGGATGGCAATACCCTGTGGACGGCAGCGGCGGGGACAGTGCGAACCTGCTGACGCCGACCGTCGGTGATGCCAATACCATGATACCCGAATCGAAGGCCTTCATGGTCAATGTCGTAAAGATCACGGGAGGGAGGACATAATGACAACGATTACTCAACCCCCCCAAAAAGCCGTGCTGGTCGACCTGACGCGCTGCATCGGATGTCGCAGCTGTCAGGTGGCATGCAAATCATGGAATGAACGTTCCGTGAAGAAGACAGTGAATCAGGGAGTGTACACGAATCCGCCGAAACTGAATTCCGATACGTATACCCGTATCGAATTTCTGGAAGGGGCGTCCGGACAGGCGCCGGCATGGCACTTTATCAAGGACCAGTGTATGCATTGCGATGATCCGGCCTGCGTATCCGCGTGTCCGGTGGGGGCCTTCAAAAAACTGCCGAACGGGCCCGTGAACTATGACTATGACAAATGCATCGGCTGCCGGTATTGCATGATCGCGTGTCCCTTCCAGGTCCCGAAGTATGAATGGGAAAAGAGGATCTTTCCCTGGGTCCGCAAGTGCACCTTCTGTTCAGACCGCCAGGCTGATAATCTGACCCCTGCGTGCATCAAGATTTGTCCGACCAAGACCATGTTTTTTGGAAATAAAGAAGAGGTCCTGGCCGAGGCGAAGAAGCGGCTCGCGGAACATCCCGGTAAATATGTGAATTATGTCTATGGTGAGAAAGAGGCGGGCGGAACATCCTGGATGTATATCGCGGCTGTGCCTTTTGAGCAGCTGGGATTCAACATGAACATACCCGCCAAGAAACTTCCGGAAAATACCTGGGCCATGCTCAGGGAGATCCCGTTCAAAGTGGTCGGGTTCGTTACCGCATTGTCGCTCATTGCGGTCTTCCGCAACCGGGGCAGTAATCCCGACGCTGAATCCACGCACAAGGAGGAGAATTAACCATGACATTCCTGGAAGGAGTGAAAAAAAGCTTTGAAACGAAAGGAATGCGTCTCCTCCTGCTGCTCGTCAGTCTGGGTATTGTGGCGACGCTTCTCCGCATGTTCAAGGGTCTTGGCGCGGTTACCAACCTGACCGATGAGTATCCCTGGGGGCTCTGGGTCGCCGTTGACGTGTTCTCGGGCGTGGCCCTTGCGGCCGGTGGCTTCACCATCACCGCTGCGGTGTACATATTCAATATGAAAAAGTACAAACCCATAACCCGGCCGGCCATTCTGACGGCCTTTATCGGTTACTCCATCGTCGTCGTGGGACTTGCCATCGACATCGGCAAGCCTTTCAGCGCATGGCACCCGATGGTTTACTGGAATTACCGCTCGGTCATGTTCGAGGTCGTGATGTGCATCACCCTGTACACCACGGTGCTGTTGTTCGAATTCGCGCCGGCATTTCTGGAGCGCGTGAAGTGGCACGGAGCGCTGAAGGTCATCAAAAAAATCACCTATCCCCTGGTAATCGCCGGCATTGTGCTGTCGTTCCTGCACCAGTCGTCGCTTGGCGGTTTCTACCTGATTGCGCCGGCAAAGCTGAACCATCTCTGGTGGACGCCGAACCTGCCCTACATGTTCTATCTCTCGGCGATTGCCGCGGGTCTCGCCATGGTCGCTTTCGAGGGTATCGTGAGCACCCGGGGCCTCAAGCGGGAGTCTGAGACAGAAATTGTTCAGGGTTTGGGCCGGGGCACGCGTATTGCCCTGCTGGTTTATTTGATCGCGAAAATCGCGGACATGTCGTATCGGGGCAATTGGCCGCTGCTGTTGGACTGGAACAAGGCCAGCTTCTTCTGGAGCGCGGAGATACTGATCGGCGTGCTTATTCCGATTGCCCTGTTCTCGATGAAGTCCGTCAAGGAGTCCGAGAACGGCCAGCTGATGGCATCAACGCTGGTCATCATCGGTGTTGTCTTTAATCGATTCAACATGACCTTTTTCACCCAGGCTGGTTCGGGTACCTTCTATTTCCCGTCGATTTGGGAAATTTTCGTGACGCTGGGACTGCTCTCGGCCATTGTCATGTTCTACCGTCTGGCTGTCATGCACCTGCCGGTATTCCATGAGGGTCCGTTGAACAGATAGGCTCTCAATGGTGAGAAGTAATAAAAACCCCGCCTTTGATACTGAAGGCGGGGTTTTCTTTTTCCTATTCTCTGAAGAGAGCCTTGCGTTCTTATAAGCCGTTCCATCCTGATCTCATCAAAGCATCCACCTCTTATAACAGATAGCGTTGCCAGACCCTCGTGTAAACGCACGATAATCACGAACGCCTCATGGCAGATGATTACGCTTCTCTCGCCCCCTTTTTTACCGTAACGGGACGGGGAGAGTTGAGCGTCTTTGTTCTTTATTGATTCATGTCGTGAAACAGTATTTATTTTGTTTGGGTCTGGCCTCAATTACACGATGGGGATAGGGGTTGAAATTAATTGTTTGGGCATCATCCTGTTTTTCAGGCAGGGCTGACAAAGACATGCACCCGCATGAGGTCCCCGCGATTGACAAGATATCCCAAACAGGGTAAATTGCGCAATGCAGATCGTGCTGCGGGAAAGCGACGATCATCATGCACCGGATTAGGATCGGGCGGAGACGCAGGGGAACTTCGGTCGATTGCGGAAAGATCATCATGATTCCACGGGAATTATTAAATAACGGCGCAATAAAGCTCGGCATTCCCTTGACCGTTGAACAGGCCAATTCCGTGTTCATCTATCTGGCGGAGCTCAAAAAGTGGAGCCGGAAGATCAACCTCACCGCGATCAAAGATGAACGGGATATTATTATCAAACACGTGCTGGATTCACTTTCATATATTCATGGATTTACGCCCGCCCCGGGACTGCGATTGCTGGACATGGGATCGGGAGCGGGTTTTCCGGCGCTGCCGATCAAAATAGTTTGTCCCGGGATAGTGGTCACCATGGTGGAATCAACAAAAAAGAAAGCGTCTTTTCTGCGCCATATCATCAGGACCCTGAAGCTCACGGAAACCGCGGTCGTCGATTCAAGGACGGAAGAACTCGATGTTCACTTTCTCTCCGCGTTTGATATTGTCACGGCCCGCGCTTTTGCTGACATGAAATCAGCTATAGCAGAAGGAATGCCCTTGCTCAGGCCGGGTGGGCTTATAGTACTGAGCAGGGGACCGGAAGAGACGATCAACGAGCAGGACCTGGCCAGGGCTGGTGTTTCGCTGGAACGCCGGACTGACCTGACGCTCCCGTTTTCGGATTATAAAAGGACGATCTGGGTCTTTAAGAAGGCTGGTTAAACCTCAATGGTTTCAACGTGTTGGATGTCTGGCAAAGACGGAGATTGTTCCACGTGGAACATCAGCGCGCGTCAGGCTGATTGACAGGACAGCCTTGATTCGTTCGAAAAAATCAGAATGGGTCCATCCTGAACCCTTTGATGTCATTCTGAACGTAGCGAAGCGAAGTGAAATATTTGCTCAGGGCAGGCTCAGTGAAGAATCTTTCAACTGGATGCAAAAGCAAGATTTCTCGCTTGGCTCGAAATGACAAAACAGGAGATTTCCAACTTATTACGAGACCGTCACTCCTTATATACACATGAAAATTTACGTTAATTCTTGGTTCAAAGAAAGATTTTTATGTTAGAAGGGCCGCTTACAATACCGGAGGAATGGCGTGAAATTGCCCAAGAGATCCTTTTTCACGGCGGGCCGGTTTTTGCCATCGGAGCGCCGGGTTCGGGAAAAACCACGTTCTGCCTCTATCTCGCCGGCCTCTTCTGCCGGTCCGGCAAAAAGGTCGTTTGGATCGATGCGGACCCCGGCCAGCCCTTCATCGGCCCGCCGTCAGTAATATCGCTCACCGCGTATACAGAAGCCGCCGAGCTGTTGAGTCGAAAGAACCCTATGATCATGGGCTTTATCGGCAATACTTCTCCCGTCGGCCGCCTGCTTGAGATGATATCGGGTCTTCAAAAGCTTTATTCGCTGGCCCAGTCGCTCGATCCCGGCCTTGTTCTTATTAATACCTGCGGACTCGTGAATGGCGGCGCCGCGCGGGAGCTTAAATGCCATGAGATCGACATGCTTTCCCCCCGCTATGTGATCGCCTTGCAGAAGGGGACCGAGATAGAGCATCTGCTGGCCCCGCATTCGCACAGGGCCGGCTTGCTCATCCATCGGATACCCATATCGCCCGATGCAAAGGCATCCACCAGAGAGGCCCGACGGTCGGCCCGCGAACAGCGCTTTAAGGAGTATTTCCGCGGCGCGGACTTTCAGGAGATCTCTCTCCATGATGTCGGAATACTTGGCCCGGGCCTCGGCACCGGCGAAAGGCTGGGATTCCGGGATATTAACCGGCTTTCGAAGATATTTCAGGCGATCGTGATCCATGCCGAGTTGTCCGCTGACCGGCTCTTCCTCATCATTGAAGGCGAGTATATGGAGGAGGAGCTCTACACGGCAAAGGAGCAGTATAATGTCCGGGAGGTCATGGTGGTTAAACGATCAGAGCTGGACCATCTGCTCGTGGGGCTGAATGACGACCGCAACCTTTGCCACGGCCTAGGGATCCTCCGCTCCATCGATCTGAAGGAACTGTCCATACGGGTAATTACTCCGCTCCGGGACGTTTCCGGGGTACGACATCTTTCGCTCGGGTCGATCCGCGTCAGTCCTGCCGGAGGAGAGCTGGGGCTGGTGTAGCCCGATGATCCACTTGTAACAACGCTGTATTCGCTTGCTAACCACGGGTGCACATGGCAATACCAGGTGCTCAGTGTCTCAACGCAACGGGTTGTTGCCCAAACCCCGTTCACCCTTCGACAAGCTCAGGGCGAACGGTATAGCCTTTGATATTATGAACTTTTCCCGTTCGTGCTGAGCCTGTCGAAGCACACAATTGGTTTATGCAACAGCCCGTCAATAATAGATTTCACCATATTGATATGAACCTGATACCGCGTTCGTTTCTTGATCGTTGATAAAAGCCGTGTTCATCCGCTGTTCCCCGTTGTTTTTACGTTAAACCTGTTTATTGTTTCTGTTCATTTCTGCGTAACATCACCCCCTCAAATATAATTTTAAAAAAAATTCTCCACTCATATGACCCCTATCATATGCTTCTCTTCCCGCTACCCGTATAATCGGTCCACATCAACGAAAGACGATGTAAATTTATTCCTTGAGGAGGATGCTATGTTTTGTTATCAATGCGAACAGGCAGCAAACGGCAAAGGGTGCACCAAGATCGGGGTATGCGGCAAGGACCCGGAGGTATCATCACTTCAGGACCTTTTAGTCTATTCCATGAAAGGGCTTTCGCTCGTTGCAGTTGAAGGCAGGGGACACGGCGTCAATGACCAGGAAGTTAACCTTTTTCTGACCAAAGGGCTTTTTTCAACGCTCACGAACGTCGATTTCGACCCCAGGCGGTTCGAAACACTCATTCAGAAAAGCGTTGAGCTCCGCGATGGGCTGAAAACAAAGGTCACAGCAGCCGGCGGCAGAACGGACTTCACTCACGGCAGCGCTTCCTATAAACCAGCAGCTTCAATCGAGGCTTTGGCAAAACAGGGCCGGGAGGTAAGGGAGCGGGTGCCTGATGCAGCGATCAACCCCGATATCCAGTCGCTCCAGGACATTCTCCTGTTCGGCCTCAAAGGCGTGGCTGCTTATGCAGATCATGCCCAGATCCTCGGAAAAACCGATGATACGATCTATGCGTTCATGGCCGAAGCACTGGCAGCCATGACGGGGACCGATCTGGGCCTGAACGAATGGGTTGCGCTTGTGCTGAAGTGCGGTGAGGTCAACCTCAAGGCCATGGAGATCCTCGATGGCGGCAATACCGGCACGTTCGGCCACCCGGTCCCGACCAAGGTACCGCTCGGTGCGAAAAAAGGCAAGGCGATCCTTGTTTCCGGCCATGACCTGAAAGACCTTGATATGATCCTGAAACAGAGTGAGGGCAAGGGGATCAATGTCTATACTCACGGCGAGATGCTGCCGGCCCATGGCTACCCGAGCCTCAAAAAATATCCTCATTTTTTCGGCCATTACGGTACGGCCTGGCAGAACCAGCACAAGGAGTTCGCGCATTTTCCCGGCGCCATTGTGATGACCACAAACTGCATCCAGAAGCCGCTGGCGTCGTACAAGGACAATCTCTTTACCTGCGGACTCGTGGGCTGGCCTGATGTGAAGCACATTTCAGACGGAAATTTTATCTCCGTGATAGAAAAATCCCTGTCGCTTCCTGGATTTACCGAAGATGTACCGGGCAAGGAGGTTTTTGCCGGATTCGCGCGGAATGCGGTGCTCGGCGTGGCGGACAAGGTGATCGATCTGGTCAAGGACGGAAAGATCCGCCACTTCTTCCTCGTGGGCGGGTGCGACGGCGCAAAGCCCGGCAGGAACTACTATACGGAATTCGTGGAAAAAGCGCCCAAGGACACCATCGTGATGACCCTGGCCTGCGGCAAGTTCCGCTTCTTTGACAAGAACCTGGGAGACATCGGCGGCATCCCGCGGCTGCTCGACATCGGTCAATGCAATGACGCTTATTCGGCTGTTCAGATCGCGCTCGCGCTTTCAAAGGCCTTCAACATCGGCGTGAACGAATTGCCGCTGTCCCTGGTCCTGTCATGGTACGAGCAGAAGGCCGTGGCTATCCTGCTCTCCTTGCTGTCTTTGGGTATCAAGGACATCCGGCTCGGGCCGACGCTTCCGGCATTCATCACTCCGAACGTGCTCGATGTGCTGGTCAAAAACTTCGACATCAAGCCCATTGCAGCAACGGCCGAAGAGGACCTCGAAACGATCCTCGGACCCTGCTGGTCAAAGACAAAGGCAGAGTGTGTGGAAGCTGAAGAAGTAACAGTCTGATACCATTCAACCTCCATTCCGGCAGGGCGGTTTTTCCGTCCTGCCGTTCTTTTTTCTCGATCCTGTAAATGATTGTTCCACGTGGAACATTGAACAGGGTGTAGGCGAAATGCAGGCCCTGACAAGCCATTTATTGCCGAGGAATGACAAGGGCTTAATGACCGCAGCCATTGTCTCTTTATACACGCGCGAAAAAAACGGCATGCTTGTAACAAGCCTCTTTCGTCCATCTGATTTTAACTATTCTACAAGTGTTGCCCAGCTTCAGTCGCGGGAAAACCGAGTTTTTTTCTTCCTTTTATCATCATCCTATGGTACATTAACCAGGTTTTGGACCAGCGGTATCGGGGGGTGTCGGAAGAATGGGCAGGGTCATAGCAATTGCCAACCAGAAGGGCGGCGTGGGCAAGACCACGACTACCGTGAACGTCGCGGCATCGCTCGCTGCTGCGGAAAAAAAGGTGCTGCTCATCGATTCAGACCCCCAGGGAAACTCCTCGAGCGGCATGGGCATCAACCGGAACGAGATCATCGGCAGCACCTATGACCTGTTTACCGGGAAAAAAACACTTCAGGAAATTAAAAAATCAACACACTTCCCCTGGCTCGACGTCGTCCCCGCGAAGATCGACCTGGTGGGTGTTGAAATAGAACTTATCCAGATGATCGCCCGCGAGCGGGTGCTTAAGAAGGCGATCTCGACCTTCCGGAACGATTACGACTATATCCTCATCGACTGCCCGCCATCGCTCGGCCTGCTCACCGTCAACGCGCTGACCGCGGCGGACGGGGTGCTGATCCCGGTTCAGTGCGAATACTACGCCCTCGAGGGACTGACAGCGCTCATGAACACCGTCACGCTCATAAAACAGGATCTGAACCCGGACCTCGCCATCGAAGGCGTGCTCCTCACCATGTTCGACAGCAGGAACAACCTTGCCTCTCAGGTGGCCCAGGAAGTGCGCACATATTTCGGCAACAAGGTTTACACCACCGTCATCCACCGCAATGTTGCCCTTTCCGAGGCGCCAAGCCACGGGAAGCCGGTGCTCCTGTACGATATCCGGTCCCGGGGCGCGCAAAGCTACCTGGAACTCGCGAAGGAGGTCATCACCAATGCAAAAGCAGGCGCTCGGTAAAGGTCTCGGTGCGCTTATTCCCGACCTGTCCTCGCTCGACGACAAAGCGCGAAAGGCCATCGGCATCTATGAGATCGAACTGGACAAGATCGTGCCGAACGAGTACCAACCAAGAAAAACGTTCCAAAATGAGAGCTTGAAAGAGCTTGCCTCCTCGATAAAAGAGCACGGGGTGATCCAACCCATCATCGTCCACCGGATCGGGACGAACTACGGACTCGTCGCCGGTGAACGGCGGTGGCGGGCGGCACGGCTTGCCGGTCTCAAGACCATCCCCGCGCTCGTAAAAGAGGCGACCAAGCGCGAGCTCATCGAACAGGCCCTTATTGAGAACATCCAGCGAGAGGACCTGAACCCGCTCGAGGCTGCCGAGGCGTATAAGCGGCTCCAGGACGAGTTCAAGCTTACACAGGAAGATCTCGCCAGGCGCGTTGGTAAAGAGCGGTCAACAATCACGAACTATCTTCGTATCCTCGGACTTCCCAAAGAATTGAAGCAGGGCCTCTCAACCGGTGCGCTCAGCATGGGCCATGCCAAAGCGCTTCTGTCGCTCGAACGCGTGCGTGACCAGATCCAGGCAGCGGCGACGATCGTCAAGAAGGGTCTCTCGGTGCGCGAGGCCGAGGCGCTCGCCAACCGGCTCAAGAACCCTGCGAAGGAAAAAAAGGTGCGGCAAAGCCACGAGCTGAAAGCGGTGGAAGAGAAGCTCAAGAAGGCGCTTGGCACCAAGGTGAGCATCGCGGCCAAGGCCAGGGGCGGCAGGATCGTGATCGAGTATTATTCAACTGAAGATCTGGACAGAATCCTGGATAAGATCGGGTAATAAAAACCGAGGTTGTCAGGTTCACGGTTCAAGGTTCATGGTTCAGGCTTAATAAACAACACCGGAATATTGAACCTATTATTATTTTGAAATTCGTTCAGCGACTCTTCAAGTCGTTCGAGTTTCACGGCCTTCCAACCTTGAACCGTGAACGACTCGACTGAGCTCGTCGAAGTCCTGGAACTTTGAACCTAAGCAGTTACAAGTATTTTATGAATTATAAGGAGGGCTCATTCATGTTGAAAAAAGGTTCAGGCACACCGGAGCAGTCCGAGATCACGGCATTCCTCGGAAAGGGTACGGAGTTCAAGGGAGTGCTCAGCTTCGAGGGCACCATACGCGTTGACGGCAAGGTCGATGGAGAGATCATCTCCAAGGACACGCTCATCGCCAGCGATGGCGCATTTCTCCAGGGAGAGATCTCCGTGGGCACGATCATATTGAGCGGCAAGATCGTCGGCAATATCAATGCAGGCCAGAAGGTACACCTCCTCGCCCCGGCCTATGTCCAGGGAAACATCAAAACACCAAAACTCATCATTGAGGAGGGTGTCACTTTCGACGGCAAGTGCGAGATGGCCGGTGAGAAGAAGGCCGCGGAGCAGAAGGTCGTGTCTCTGAAGGAGCGGTAAGCAGAAACGAATAGATCATCAAAGCCTTATATTGCTTGCGCAACAAGCCCTTGACAAGCGCACTAATTTGATGCATATTAATACATATGATAATGCATACCTGAACACGGAGGCAGCTCATGCGCACCACCCTGAACATTGAGGATGAGTTACTTGATAGGGCGGCAAAATTGACCGGCATCAAAGAGAAAACGTCGCTTATCAAGCGGGGGCTTGAATCGTTAATAGCGATCGAAAGTGGTAAACGACTCGCACAACTGGGTGGCTCCGAAAAAGGTCTGAAGGCGATACCCCGGAGACGGACAGAAGGCAGGTAACATGATACTTGTCGATACTTCCGTATGGGTAGAGCATTTTCGACATGGAAATATCGGGCTTGATACTCTATTGCAGGAAGGACAGGTTGTTTGTCATCCTTTCATTGTCGGCGAGCTCGCCTGCGGAAATATAAAAAATAGATCGCGAATCCTGTCTCTTCTCAGCACTCTCCCGATAGCACACACTGCAGAACATGAGGAAGTAATGCACGTTATTGAGAAGTACCAGCTTATGGGCAAGGGATTGGGATATATTGATGTGCATTTGCTTGCTTCGGCGATGTTGACACACATTCCACTATGGACACTCGACAAGAGACTGAACAGTGTTTCAACAACCGTGGGCGCCAAATGGTAATTCCGCACGTTGGGCTGAATTTTCTTCGTTTAGCACGACGTTGTAATCGAGAACCTGTTGGGCAAGCTGCGCTATTTTGCCCAACCTACTCGCTTCTATTCCGCTGCCTCGATTTTTTTTGTAAAATGGATCCTGAGAAATCACAGGGGAATTAAGTGAAAAGAGATTTGGCGAAAGACGTTCTTATCAGCTCTTTGATTGCTATTGTCTTGTATGTTGTTACCGGAAGCTGGGAAGCATCTATCTTAGTAGGATTAGCATACTTTCTTTATGACTTGAGATGGATTGTAATTCATCATAGAAGACGCGAGGAAACGCGCCGAGACTAGTCGAATGCACTATGCCATTCAGCTTTAATAGCGAGCATTCAATCATTCGCTAAGATAGTGTCGCGAAAATAAATCCTCTCAAGTGGAGCACTGCAAGATCGGCCTCAAGGAAACAAAGGAATCCATGATATGATTCTCTTTCATCACTATCGCTCCCCGGCGCTCTCCACGTACCAGACCGCCGACCTGCTCACAACGGCCCAGCATAAGGTAGATCCCGCAATAACCGGGATCAAGACCGAGTTCTGCTTCAACATCGCAGCCACAGAGCCGTTGTCAGCTGACGAAATGCGCCTGCTGCGCTGGCTCCTGGCCGAGACCTTCGAGCCTAAAAAGTTTTCCGACAGCAGTTTCCTCATTCGTCCCTCGTCCCTCGTCCCTCGTCCTACGGTTTTAGAGGTCGGCCCCCGCATGAACTTCACCACTGCCTGGTCCACGAACGCGGTCTCGGTCTGCCACGCCTGCGGCCTCAGAAAGATCACGAGGATCGAGCGTTCCCGGCGGTACCTGCTCCTGCTTGATGATCCATCAGCCATGAGCAATGAGCTCAAAATTGTCTTTCTCTCCCTTGTCCACGACCGCATGACCGAGTGCCCGTATCCCAACCCGCTCAAAACTTTCGAGACCGGCATCAAACCGGAACCCGTGCGCATGATCCCGCTCATGGAACAGGGCAGGGCTGCGCTCGAAACGATCAACCGCGAGATGGGACTGGGGCTCGATGACTGGGACCTGGATTACTATACCAATCTTTTTGTAAAGGACATCAGGCGCAATCCCACGAACGTGGAGTGCTTCGACCTGTCGCAATCCAACAGCGAACACTCGCGCCACTGGTTTTTCCGCGGCAAGCTCATCGTCGATGGGAAGGAAGTTCCCGGCAACCTGATGAAGATCGTGAAGGCCACCTACGACGCGAACCCGAACAACAGCGTTATCGCTTTCAGCGACAACTCAAGTGCCATCACGGGATACGATATTACCACCATCATCCCCGAGCTTGTCGGGAAGCCGTCGGCGTTCATCGCATCGCGGCGTACATACCATATTATTTTCACGGCCGAGACGCACAACTTCCCGTCCGGCGTAGCGCCCTTCCCCGGCGCCGAGACCGGCACGGGCGGCCGCATCCGCGATGTGCAGGCAACGGGCACGGGCGGCCTCGTGGTCGCGGGCACGGCTGCTTACTGTGTGGGCAATCTCCGCATATCCGGGTACGAGCTTCCCTGGGAAGACGCGGCATATTCCTATCCAACCAATCTCGCGTCGCCGCTCCGGATCGAGGTCGAGGCCAGCAACGGTGCGTCGGACTACGGCAACAAGTTCGGAGAGCCCGTGATCCAGGGTTTCACCCGCTCCTTCGGTCTTCGCCTGCCTGACGGCGAGCGCAGAGAATGGCTTAAGCCGATCATGTTCAGCGCCGGCGTGGGCCAGATGGATTCCCGCCACACGAAAAAAACAGAGGCATCAAAGGGCATGCTCGTGGTCAAGGTCGGAGGCCCGGCCTACCGCATCGGCATGGGCGGCGGCGCCGCCTCGTCCATGATCCAGGGCGAGAACATCGCCGAGCTCGACTTCAACGCGGTACAGCGCGGCGACGCGGAGATGGAGCAGAAGATGAACCGCGTGATCCGCGCCTGCGTGGAACTGGGCGAGAGAAACCCGGTCCAGAGCATCCACGATCAGGGCGCGGGCGGCAACTGCAACGTGGTGAAAGAGATCGTGCACCCCGCGGGCGCGAGGATCGAGATCCGCAAGATCCAGGTCGGCGACAACACGCTCTCGGTCCTCGAGATATGGGGAGCGGAATACCAGGAACAGAACGCGCTCCTTTTGAAACCCGAACACGAGGGACTGTTCCGGTCGCTCTGCGATCGCGAGAAGATGCCGATGGCGATCATCGGCACGATCACCGGCGACGGATATATCGTTCTGTTCGATGAGATCAACGGAACGACACCCGAAAAACTGGAGCTTGCCAGGGTGCTCGGCGACATGCCGCAAAAGAGCTTCACGCTCGAGAGAAAGAAAAGAACGCTCAAACCGCTCGAACTTCCGAAAGGCCTGACCATTCGCGCAGCGCTCGATCGTGTGCTCCGTCTGGTCTCGGTGGGCTCCAAGCGCTTTCTCACGAACAAGGTCGACCGCTCGGTCACCGGGCTCATCGCGCAGCAGCAGTGCGCGGGCCCGCTCCAGCTTACGGTGTCCGACGTGGCCGTGATCGCCCAGTCTCACTTCGGCCTGACCGGCGCCGCGATCTCCATTGGTGAACAACCCGTAAAGGAATTGCTCGACCCCGCGGCCATGGCAAGGATGAGCGTGGGCGAAGCGCTCACGAACATCGTCTGGGCAAAGGTGAGCGGGCTCGGCGATATTCGCTGTTCGGCAAACTGGATGTGGGCGCCGAAGCTTCCCGGCGAAGGCGCGAGACTCTACGATGCGGCCGTTGCCATGCGCGACGTGATGATCGCACTCGGCATGGCAGTGGACGGCGGCAAGGACAGCCTGTCCATGGCCGCCAGGGTCACGAATCCCGACGGTTCTCACGAGACCGTGAAATCACCCGGCACGCTCGTGATCTCGGCCTACGTCACCTGCCCGGACATCACCAGGACCGTGACCCCGGACCTCAAGGCGCCGGGGAAAAGCAAGCTTATGTTCATCGACCTCTGCAGGGGCAAGAACCGGCTCGGTGGTTCCGCGCTCGCGCAGGTCTTCGGCCAGGTGGGCGACGCCTCGCCGGACCTCGACGATCCCCTGCTTCTTGCCAGGGCATTTAATGCGGTACAGCAACTGGTTTCCGACGGATTGATTCTCGCGGGCCATGACCGCTCTGACGGGGGCCTCATCACCACACTGCTCGAAATGGCCTTTGCGGGAAATTGCGGCATTGAGGCGGATCTGGGCAACCACGGACAGGGGCAGGAGGACGGGATCGAACTTTTGTTCTCTGAAGAACTGGGACTGGTGCTCGAATATCTCCCGGCACAGGAGGCGCAAATAATCTCCGTTCTGTATAAGGCCGCGTTGCCGCATCGGGTGATCGGCAACACGAGCGTACAAAAGCGAATTATTATTTCACTCCGAACTGGTTCGACTAATGCTCACCATCATGAGCGACAGTCGAATGATCCGAACAGCTCGACTGAGCTCGCCGAAGTCTCTGAACTCCGAACTATTTTGAACGAAGACATGCTTGTGCTCAGAGACATCTGGGAAGAGACGAGCCATCAGCTCGATCTTCTTCAAAGGAATCCCGAGAATATCCGCGAAGAGCGCAGGAATATCTATGACCGCACGGGACCAACTTTTGCGATACCGTTCGTGCCGAAACCCACCGACATATCGATCATGGATCGCAAGGACAAACCAAAGATCGCGGTCATCCGCGAAGAGGGAAGCAACGGCGACCGCGAAATGGTCTCCGCCTTCTTTCTCGCGGGCTTCGAACCCTGGGACGTGACCGTCACCGACCTGCTCGAAGGCCGCGTCACGCTCGACCGGTTCAGGGGCGTTGTGTTCGTGGGCGGGTTCAGCTACGCGGATGTGCTCGATTCGGCAAAAGGCTGGGCCGCTTCGCTCCGCTTCAATAAAAAGGTCTGGGACCAGCTCGAAACATTTTATCATCGACCCGACACCTTCAGCCTCGGTGTGTGCAACGGCTGTCAGCTCATGGCGTTATTAGGATGGGTGCCCTGGCGCGGCATTGCGGATGAGCTCCAGCCGCGCTTCATCCACAACCGGTCGGGCCGTTTCGAGTCCCGCTTCTCGACGGTCAAGATCCTGAAAAGCCCTTCGATCATGCTGCAGGGCATGGAACATTCAGTGCTCGGCATCTGGGTGGCCCACGGTGAAGGCATGGCCTACTTTCCGGATGAGAACATGCTCAAAGAGTGCGAGCATGGACTTGCCCCTGTTCGCTATGTGGATGATGCATCGAAGATCACCGAATCCTATCCTTTCAATCCCAACGGCTCCCCCGCGGGCATTGCCGGGCTTTGCTCCCCCGATGGCCGCCACCTCGCCATGATGCCGCACCCGGAACGCGCGGTGCTCACCTGGCAGTGGGGCTGGATGCCCGGGGACCTCAAAAAATCCCTCGCTGCCTCGCCGTGGCTCACCCTGTTCCAGAATGCGCGCGAGTGGTGTGAAAAAAAATAACCGGCGAGAGAGATCATTCATCTCAATCGTCGGCCATGTTTTCCCGCAGCCGCCATCTCAAGTACCACCGTACGAAGGATCACTCCAGCGAAACCGTAAAGCTCCCCGGGTACCCATGCTCGGAGAATTCCCTCTCAGCGTCTTCAGCAGCCCTCAGCGAAGTATACTTTCCTGCGTAGACCCGATGAAAGATCTCTCCATTAATGTTCGTCAGGTGGATCTCCGAGAAGCCGACGGTTCTTTTCATTTCCCCGGACAGGCGTTCTGCATTGCCATATTCCTTGAACGAGCCTATCTGCACCGTATAGTTGCCGGCATCATAGTTCTCGATCGCGCTATAGTGATCCGCGCCGCTTCCGCGGTACCCAAGCGCCTCGATCCTCACCGGCGCTGTTCCCGCAATATCGACTCCGAGCGTCTTGGCCGCTGAATAGGACAGATCGATGACCCTGCCTTTGACAAAGGGGCCCCGATCGTTTACGCGCACAACGGCCTCACGTCCGTTTTCCCTGTTCTGGACCCTGACGAACACGCCGAGCGGCAGCGTTTTGTGCGCGGCGGTCATGGCATGCATGTCATAGGTCTCGCCGTTGCTCGTTTTTTTTCCGTGAAAATCCGGACCGTACCAGCTTGCGATGCCGCTCTGAACGAACCCCGCATGGGTCTGCAGCGGCTCGTATCGCTGGCCCAACACCGTGTAGGGCCTTTGATATGCCTTCTGCCCGGAAGCCGGAGGCTTTGTCGCCGTGAACTTTTTCGGCGCGCAGGATGAAGCCAGTAGTAAACAGCACAGGACCAGTATGCTCCGCTTCATCATTGTTGCCATACCCCTTGCTCTTTTATTGCTCCCCGTGTATTATCCTTCGCAGGAGCGCTCACAAAAGACGAACGCGATGCTATAATACAAACTATTGAATGGGAGAGCAACAGAAAAAAGGCCGGCTGTTCCGTCAAAACATTTTTTTCGCGCAAGGAGACGCGTCCATGATAAAACATGTCGTGATGTGGAAGCTCAAGGATTTTGCGGAAGATGCGGACAAGGCACGGAACGCGAAGAGGATCAAGATCGAGCTGGAGGCGTTAAAGAACACGATCCCGCAGATCTTTCACCTTGAGGTCGGCATCAATTTTCTCGAAGCCGATGCCGCCTATGATGTGGTGCTCTTTTCCGTTTTCAAGAATGAGAAGGACCTCGAGCTCTATCAGAACCATCCGGACCATCGCGCGGTCGCCGAGTTCATCGACAACGTGAAAGAAGACCGGGCCGTTGTCGACTACAAGACGCTTTGACATTTTTTGTCTATATATAAGGAAGCCGCATTCAATTCTGAAGTGCAACAAATGAGCGAGTTACTTCCAGAGGTGTTTTGAATCCCAAGCATCTTCTGGGTCGGTTGTTGATCAGCTTTTCGTTTTCTTATCTGCTTTTTGTCAAACGTACTGAAATCAGTGCTCTTTGGCAAGTTGCGTCGGCTAAGACCATTTATTGAGCCACATAACACACCAGACTCCGGTCTGATAATGGAGTGGCAACCCGAAGGGCTCATGCAAAGTTGTCGCATGTAACAGTAAAAAATCCCCCAGCACCTGCCGGGGGATTTTCACTCTGAAAACGTATGTTTTGAAGAGTTGGAGATTGTATCTCGCCTTACATGGTCTGTACGCCTGCCGCACGGCGCCTACTGCACAATAAGGTGTCCTTCATGGCTCAGGATAATGAACTTATCGCTTCCAATATACTGCAATTCAATGGCATCATATTGGCCTCCGCTGATTGAACCCGTGATTCCAATTGTAGTGCTTGGCTTGGTCGCACTTGATGTGTAAACATAGTCTGTTGTAGCCATCACAGCGGCCAGATTGGCGCCGTCCGAGGATGAGGCCAGACAAAACCAGTTATTGGATGGCCCGCGCGGCGTCCAGCTCAAACCTGAATTAATTGATGTGTAAAGTTGACCGCCTAATTCCGAAGCAACCAAAGTAACTCCGTCTGCGGATGATGCTACAGATGACCAATATCTGGGTGCATCGCGGGACGTCCACGTTGCGCCGGAATCATCGGAGGTATACAGGCCTCCATAAGCCGCTGCAACCAGTTTTGTGCCGTTAGTAGATGAGGCAACAGACGTCCACGACAGGGTTGGACTGGTCGCGCTTACTATCCAATCTACACCTGAATTAGTGGAGGTCCACAGCTGGCCTCCGTATACTCCTGCAACCAGTTTGGTGCCGTCTGAGGATGATGCAACAGACTGCCACGATGCGGTTGGACTGGTGATCACTTCGCCCCAAGTCACACCTGAATCAGTGGAGGTATACAGCTTGCCCCCATATACTCCTGCAACCAGTTTAGTACCATCCTCAGATGAGGCAACGGTCCGCCACGACAGCGCTAGGCTGTTGCTTACGGTCCAGGTCATCCCTGAGTTAATGGAGGTATAAAACTTGCCCCCGTCCACCCCTGCAACCAGTTTTGTGCCGTCCGCAGATGAGGCAACGGTCCGCCAATAAAAGGTTCCAGTCTGTCCGCTTGAGATCCAGCTCTGCCCTGAATTCGCGGATGTCCAAATTCTGCCGCCGTAATTGAGGACAACGAGTTTAGCGCCGTCTACGGACGATGCCACGGCGGAGAATGAAGCCGATGCCAGTCGCTGGGTCCAATATTCACCAATATTAGCTTCAGGCAGGTTTCTCGTTATTATGGACTGCCCTGCATTCTGCGCGATCTTCCAGCCGCCCGAGCCGATACCTGCTACCTGTATGATATTTCCATTTGTTGGCGATGGCGGCAGCGTGATCGTGACCTGTGTAGACATATCTGCTAAATAACCGGTGTTCGCCTGGGCCTGCACCGGTGTGGTGGTGACGTTTACCCAGGTGACACCCGGTCCTGCCGGTCCTATGGCCCCGTTACAGATATAATCCGAAGACGTAATTTCGGCGCTATCAAGAATGTTATTATGGTTGGAATCCTTGCCGACACTGACCTTCTTGCCTCCGTCCGTGCAGTTTGTTCCCGCGGGCTCGGACGTAACTGCAACAAGGGTATCAAGGCCATTGCTGCCAGACGCCCCATTACACACATACTGTGTACTGGTAATTTCTTCGGGATCGAGAACTCCGTTGTTATTACTGTCTATGCCGGCATCAACCTGAATGCCCTCGTTCGGACAGGCGCTGACAGGCGCGAAATTATAGATTTTTGTAACGATTGAAGGGTCAGCCGATGTGGCAGCAGTACCCCCCCCCGCCCCCGCCTGAGCAACCGACAACGACCGCCGCAGCACAGAGAGCTGCCAACCTTTTTAGAAGACAAAACCCGGATTTGTTCATAATTTCTCCTTATGCTCACGTGCAAATAATCGCATTGAAAACCATTGTATCGTACGAGTTGTCCGAAACGCAGACGCATCCCATCATGAGGCCTCTATTGGCTGCCTTTTCTTCATTGTCGCGCAGGATTCTGTTTGTCCGCGTGAAATGCATATCGAGGCGATCGAACATCAAATACTGCGCATGTCAATTTTACGACCACCTCATCTATCGTCCTGACCCACTTGTTATTTCTTTTACTATACGCGCGGTGAATATTTTGTCAAGCTGCTACCCTGCAGGCAGTGTAAAATTCCCGCAGTAGAAAAAGGTTGATTCAATAAACCCCGTTAGAGAACTTCGTTTTCTCATGATGTAAGATTGTGTCTTTGAACCACAATCTGAGGAATGATACGTACTGCCGACAGAAGTTGGCATCTTTCTCTAACGGGGTAAACATTGCATCCGGAAAGCCTTAATCGCCGAGCGACCGGTGTTTTTATAAATACGCCGCAAAATACGGTTTGATCTCCCGGAGCAGGTCATCCGCGGCAAGCGGCACCATCTGGGCGAAGCAGTCGAGGTTCACCAGGGCGTTCACGTTGGCGTCCTTTTTCGCAGCGTCCCGCAGCCGCAGCGCGAAGTCCCGGTTCACGATGCCCACCTGCGTGTAGACATTCGCGAGACCATCAAGGTTCCAGGCGGGCGACTTGCCGTCCTGTTTCTGAAAATACTGCGCCATAAGGTACATCGAGGCCATCCTGAAGATCGTTTCCTCGAGCGAGGCAAAGGGAAGGTGGAACCGCACCATGGGCTTGAGGTGGTCCATGATCGGGCATCCGCTCGTGGTCATGATGATGCCGATGAGCGGGCTCAAGCCCTGCTGAACGGTCGTTGCTTTTGAGTACTGCCGCTCTTCGGTCGTGACAACAACCGTTACGTGCTCATGCGAGACCAGATCCTTGAACTGTTCCGCAATATCGGCAAAGTTGCGCGCTACCGGGCAGTAGGGATGCTCCCTGTCCGCAAGCGGGCAATTCTCGCATTTTTTATGATTCAGGAGCGCCCAAGGTGGCGGGGCGGGCCGCTTTTCGACCTGCAGGTCAAGCGTAGTCTGGTCCAGGACCATGGCGAAGTTCTTGACCATGCCGGAACGGAATACATACTTGTATTCAATGGTGATTGCTTTTGACATTTGTTCCCTCCCTGTGCGGAGACAGTATCGCATTGCGCCGTACTTGTCAAGACAAGGGGCACGTCAGTAATATGCAAATATACAATGAAATGATGAATTTTACAGTTGCAGTCTGCGTTCAGAAGGAGTAGATTGAATCACTGAATATCAAGGAACACCACGCAAACAGGGACGCATTTCCCTGGTTTTTTTTACTTCAACAGAACAAGAGGAGAACACCATGGTTCAGGCAAAACAGGGAGATACGGTTCAATTACATTACATGGGCAAACTGCAGGATGGGACCGTCTTCGATTCCTCACGGGAGCGCTGTCCGCTGCAGTTCACCATCGGCAACGGACAGGTGATCGCCGGATTTGAACAGGCGGTGATCGGAATGAAGGTCGGCGAGCTCAAGACCGCACGGATCCCGATGGAGCAGGCGTATGGTCCCCATCGCGAGGACATGATCGTGAAGATGGACCGCAGCAAACTGCCGTCGGGCGTGGATCCAAAGATCGGCCAGCGTCTCGAAATGACCCAGGTCGATGACCAGACCAGCCTGGTCACGGTAACGGATGCGAACGAAACAACCTTGACGCTCGATGCCAACCATCCTTTGGCTGGCAAGGAACTGACCTTTGATATTGAGCTGGTCGGGATCGTGTAGGGGATCGACTGATTTTCTCTGATACGAAGGCAATTAATGTTGATAAAAACGTAAAAAGACTATTCTCACACAAAGCCACGAAGCTCACAAAGAAAACCTAAACTGCCTTTTTCTTTCTTCGTGTCTCCGTGCCTTCGTGTGAAAAAATGTATTTTTTAAATAGGAGCCGTCATGGACATCACGATCACCTTTCCCGGCGGGAAAAAGGTCAACGCTGAAATGAACGGAATGGTCATTCCCACGGACCAGTCGAAACTCCAGGGCGGCGAAGACAGCGCGCCGAGTCCCTATCTTCATTTTCTTGCCTCCATCGGGACCTGTGCCGGCATCTATGTCCTCAGTTTCTGTCAGGAGCGGAAGATACCAACCGACCACATTACCCTCACCGAGCGGCTCGAATATGCGACCACGCCTGAAGGGAAACAGGTCCTGGACACCATCGCCATTGACATCAATGTTCCGCGGGACTTTCCGGAAAAGTACCACAAGGCCCTTATTAAGGTCGTGGACCAGTGCGCCGTAAAGAAGACCATTATGTACCCGCCGAAGTTCGCGATCAATACCATCGTTCGGGGATAAGCCCTGCAAAGGCGCCTCAAGTCCTGCTCTACGAGTACTACCAGGTTGTCCGCCTGTTCTCCGCTTCGCCCGTTGGGGAGAAATCAGGTGTAAGCGGGAATTCACTATGAAAAAAACACTCGGCCTGCAATCCATTTTTCGCATCGTCCTCTACTACCTCGTGTTCGGCATCGCCTGGATCATCCTGTCCAAAAACGTGCTCGACCTGCTCACTCCGGATCCGCATCAGATGAGCGTTTTCCAGACCTATACCGGCTGGGCCTTTGTTATCGCCAGCTCCCTGCTCATCTATTTTACCATCCAGCGCGAGCTCCGGTCGCGAGCGCGTACCGAGATGATCTTGCGCGAGTCCGAAGAAAAATACCGCACCCTTATTGAAACCGACAACGACGCAGTCTTCATCATTGACGCGGAAACGGGGATCATCCTTGACGCCAACAAAAAAGCCGACGACCTCCTCGGAATGCCCCATGAGAAGATCATCGGAATGCACCAGAAGTCGATCCATGCCGGGGAAGACGCCGACCAATGCGCCAGGATCCTTGAAGACGGGCTCAGGAACGACGGCGTCGTCTCCGGCGACATCTGCGTTTTCAACCGGGGGGGGAGGAAAATACCCGTTGAGGTCAGTGTGACCGTCGTCGAACGGCGCGGAAAACGGGTCATTCAGAGCTTCTTCCGGGACATCACCAAACGAAAACATGCCGAAGACCTGGCAAAGGAACGGCTCCAGCGCCTCACCGCTCTTCATGCCATCGACATGATCATCAGCTCGAGCCTCGATCTTCGGGTCACGCTCTCGGAGTTTCTCGACCTCGTGATCGCACAACTGCACGTGGACGCCGCTGATGTTCTGCTCCTGAACCCGCACACCCAAACCCTCGAATACGCCGCGGGCCGCGGGTTCCTTTCGAAGGACATTCAACGATCGCGTCTCCGTATGGGTGAAGGCATTGCGGGCCTTGCCGCCCTGGAGCACCGGAGCATCAGCATCCCGAATATCCTTGACCCCGCAAGCGGTTTCCGGCGCGCGCCGCTCTTCGAGAGCGAAGGCTTCATCGCCTATGCCATGGTGCCGCTCATGGCAAAAGGCCATATAACGGGCGTGCTTGAGGTCCTTCACCGGTCCCCCCTGGTCCTTGATACGGAATGGCTGAATTTCCTCGAAGCGCTTGCGGCCCAGGCCGCCATTGCCATAAACAACGCCGCTCTTTTCAATGAGCTCCAGCGATCAGCCATCGAGCTCACCGTGGCGTACGATGCCACCCTCGAGGGCTGGGCCCGCGCCCTCGATCTTCGAAACCGGGCGACCGAGCGCCACACCGAGCGGGTCGCGGAAATGACCATGCGCCTCGCGCGAAGCATGGGGATCAGCGAACAGGAGCTGGTGCATATTCGTCGAGGCGCGCTCCTGCACGACATCGGCAAGATCGCCATTCCCGACAGCATCCTGCTGAAGCCCGGCCCCCTTACGAGCGAGGAGTGGACCCTGATGCACAAGCATCCCCAGGACGCCTTCGATATGCTTCAGCCTATCGCGTATCTCCGGTCTGCGCTGGACATTCCTTATGCGCACCATGAAAAGTGGGACGGCAGCGGGTATCCCCGCGCGTTAAAGGGAGAACAAATTCCTCTCGCGGCCAGGATCTTCGCTGTCGCGGACGTATGGGACGCCATGACCGATGAGTTGCGGCCGTACAGAAGAGCGATGTCAAAAGAGGAAATTCGAGAACACATTCGCGGGTTGGCGGGGAGCCACCTTGATCCAAAGGTGGTTGAGGCGTTTTTGAAGCTGGAGTGGTAGTTCTGATGAGAGGACCATGCCCGGCGTAAATAACTTTGAAAAGAACGTGCAACAATACGAAGAGTGGTTTGTCGATAATCCCTTTGCCTACGTGTCCGAGCTCCATGCCGTGCAGAAACTGCTTCCGGTGAAGGGGAGCGGGATCGAGATCGGCATGGGAACCGGCCGTTTTTCAGCGCCGCTCGGGATCAAGCAGGGGATCGAACCGTCGCGCTCCATGGCAGAGGTCGCGAAGAAAAAGGGGCTCGACGTCCTCTCCGGTGTAGCCGAGAACCTGCCGTACAAGGATTCAGAATTCGATTTCTGCCTCATGGTCACCACGGTCTGTTTTCTTGACGATATCGATCGGGCTTTCCAGGAGGCTTACCGGGTGCTCAATCCGCGCGGCTCGTTCATCATCGGATTCGTGGACAAGAACAGCCCCATCGGTAATACATACCAACAGCAGAAGAACGAGAGCCTGTTCTACAAGGCAGCCACATTCTATTCCGTCGATGACCTTCTCGTTCATCTCAAAAAGGCCGGGTTCCTGAAATTCCGCTTTTGCCAGACGCTCTTCGGTCCTCTGCAGGACATGCAGGAACCGTCAGAAGTTAAAGAAGGGTTCGGTGAAGGTTCGTTCGTGGTGATCAGGGCGGATAAATCTGAAGAGGATATGTAGGTAGCTACAAATACACAAAAATTACGGGGAAAAACGCGCGCCTGACGCGCCGCTGGTTGAAGTCATAGTGCGATATAACTGGCCCTGGTCTGCTCAAACAAGAGATTCTACTTCTGCCTGTCAATCCAGTAGTCCGGTTGCCGATGTAAATGAGCGAATGCAAGAACGACTATTTTGTCAGCTTGAATGGAATAGAGAATCTTATATGGGAATTTGTGGACGATGTAACGCCGGATTTCCTTGCGCTCCGGCGGCCATGCTTGAGGGTACTGTTGAATGCGGAGAAGGGAATGTCTGATTTGTTCCTTGAATTGGGATCCTAAGCCGGGTTGCTCTGTTTCATAAAACTCTTTAGCCTCATCATATTCCCGACGGGCAATTTCGAGAATCTCAATTTTCATTTAGCGAACATATCCTCGAATGAGACTGTTTTAATCTTGCCGGCCTTGTATGCCTTGAGTCTTTTCTCGGCTTCAACCGCCCATATCCTTTCAATTTTTGGATCGGTTATATCAAGGCTCCGAAGCAAGGCTTCGATAAGAAGGGATTTTTCCGCTGGTTTAAGGTTTAAGGCTTTTGAAATTATAGTTCTTGTCGGGCTCATATATTTACCAAACCTCCACTATCCGTTTATTTGCTGCTGTTCTGTTGACAATTATAACAATATAGCAATTGTTTATCAATCAGTTTTCGCTAGTAAACATCCTTGTTTCCAATTTATCTAACATACAATAAGAAGCTGACAACCAACAGCCCAAGGCCGCATAGGATGATGCTAAAAATGCCGCCGATGCTTTTACGTTCAATAACGCCTAAAGCTTGTAGGCTGGGCTAAGCCCAACGTATTCGTATTGAAAGATGTTGGGCAAGTTGAACTTTTTGCCCAACCTACCACTGTTCGTCAAGACCATCAAGAAGTTCCTCGTAAACCTTAAACGCCATCACAAAGACCTCTACGAAGCTCTGGATAAGGCCCTTTCCGACCGGTACATGACCAAACAGGGAGAAGCTGTCTTCTCGATGGTTAAGCCTTCGGAATCGACAAAGACACTTGCGAGCTTGGCTGAGGACGTTTTCACCCTTGTGGAACATTTCAGGGGAAATGAGCCGGTCGTCACCATGACCAGTTATCAGTTCCTTATCCGGCTGCTCAAGGAACAGTGCATCCTGGCGCGTGTTGATACGCATACCACTCAGGTCTCGGTCAAAGAGAACAAAGACGTTTCGTCTGACTCATTGCAGAACCCTTCCGACCCTGATGCCGGGTATAACGGCTATAAGGGCCAAGGCTATCAGGTGCAGGTCGCCGAAAGCTACGGTACTTCCGAAGATACCGACACCCTGAATTTGATCACCGGTGTGATCGTCGAACCTGCACACAAGCGCGACGCTCATGCCCTGGTCCCTCTCATCGAAACCATCACGGAGCTTGGCCTGAAACCGAAAGAAGCCTTGGCCGATACCCTTTACGGCGGTGACGAGAACTGCCAGAAGGCGGCAGCTCTGGGTGTTGAAATCATTTCGCCGGCCAAGGGCACAGGACCCAAGGCCTCTTCGCTCACGGAATTCACCATAAACAGCATGAACGAGGTAACCGCATGCCCAATGGGAAATGCACCGGAACACACAGAAAGCCGGAATGACAAGTACACCGCGTTCTTCTCAAAAAGAATCTGTCGCGGCTGTTCCCGAAAGAAAATGTGCCCGTCGAAGCTCGTCAAAAAAGGACGCTCTCTCAGATACGACGATAAGGCGATCCGTCTGGCACGGCGGCGTGTGTACGAAGAATCCCCCGAGTTTCGGAACCGGTACCGTTTTCGTGCGGGAATCGAAGGGACCATGTCTCAGCTTGATCGCTTGACTGGAATCAAGAACCTTCGCGTCCGAGGCATGTCCAGCGTGAGCTTCGCCGCTTACTTAAAAGCAGCGGGGATCAACATCATCCGGGAGGCGGCATATCGAATCCGGGAAGCCGAAGGAGAACCGGCCCCCACAGCCGCTTTTTCCTTGCTATCTTGTGCTGTCAAAGAGCGATTGCAGCGCGTTTCAGCGGCCATCCAATGTTGGAGCAGTCTCCAATGGCCGAATATGCACTTCGCGGCGCTTTTTGCCGCGTGACTTCTTACGAGACCATCAATATTAGATGCTTTCAAGGTATATAGTACTATATGCTTTTCGTACATACGGTGACATGAATATATACCTGATTCACGACTGTGTCAACGCTGACGAATAGGGTTTGACGAATGGGGTTGACGAATGGGGTGACGAATGGGGTATTTTATGGGTAAATGCTGAAGAACGGGTGGCCAACTGCCTTTTTTAGCAGGCTGTTGAAAAAGTCACTGCTTACGGCATAATTCGTCATCCCCGTGAAAACGTGGATCCAGAACATTTTTGGACCCTGGATTCCCGCCGCAGCCTGCCCCAGCATGACGCAAGCAGGGGCGGGAATGACAGGAGGGGCGCGAGATCAATTTTTGAACAGCATCTTAGTCCAATTGTGTCTCGATGCTCCTGCCTTGATTCCATTCATCCGGGCGAAAAAACCGTACAACCGTGTCAGCGCTACGACGAAAGAAGCGGCGTGTTCCCCGACGCACCGATAAGCTTCCGCACATAGAGCTGCTGCACGATCGAGAGCACGTTGCTCAGGGTGATGTAGAGCAGGAGCCCCGCCGGGAGCCATGCGAACATGAAAATAAAAGCGATGTTCATGAACATCATGATCTTTGCCTGCTGCGGGTCGGGAGTGGAAGACGTCATTTTCATCGTCAGGATCATGCTTACGCCCATGAGCACCGGCAGGATGTAGAAGGGGTCAAAGACCGAGAGGTCCTTGATCCAGAACGAAATGAATGACGCGTGGCGCAGCTCGATGGACACGGACAGCACGTTGTAGAGCGCCACGAAGAACGGGAGCTGCAGGAGCATGGGCAGACACCCGCCGACCGGGTTCACCTTGTGGTCCTTGTAGAGCTTCATCATCTCGGTATTCATCTTCGACGGGTCCTTCTTGAGTTTCTCCCGGAGCGCCAGGATCTGGGGCTGGATCTTCTTCATCTCCTCCATGGACATAGCGCTTTTCAGAGAAGGATAGAACAACAGGATCCGCACCACAATGGTGAGCAGGATGATCGCGATACCGTAATTCCCGGTGAGCGCATAGAACTGCTTCATGAGCCAGAACATGGGCTTGGCAAGGATGCCGAACCAGCCGTAGTCAACCATCTGCTCCAGTCCATGGCCGTATGATTGCAGTTGCGAATAGCTCTTGGGTCCCGCGTAGAGCGTGAAGGCGCGCGCTTCCGGTTTTTCTTTCACGGTCAGCGCGGTCGTGAGCAGGTCGCCGACCTCTTTCGGGGCCGTTGTTCGCTTGCCCGTCACGAGACCCTGGCCCCCGTAAATGATGGTGGCGGTGAAATACTTGTCCGCTTGACCAAACCATCCGATGGCGCCGGCGTGCTGCACCTCGCCCTTTATGTCCTCAATCTTCTCGCTCAGCACCTTGCCGTCGGTCTGATCAACCAGCGCGACGCGTCCGCTTGCATCCGAGCTCGTCTTGTCCGCAAGACCGAAGTCTGTTCCGAGAGACAGGTCATAGCCGTCCAGCCCGCTGGTATTGACGACGACATCAACCTTGTACTCATCATTGTAAAAGGTCAACCGTTTTTCGATACGCAGGCCGGCAGGACCCGCATAGGTGAGGACCAGGGTCTCTGATTTTTTGTCCATGCCGAGCCGCACGGCGTCGCGGTCCGCGCGATACTCCACCTGAGAAAGCTTGTACAGTTCCTTGTCAAGAGGGATCATGGTCAGCGGCGCGACCATGTCCTTTTTGTCGATACCTGCATAGACCGGCAGAAGCTGGACATTGCCGAGCTCCTTCTTCGGAGCTTCAACTTTCGGCGCCTGTCCCATTATCTTATGGTACATGACCACGAGCCCGACCGGGGTCTTGTCCGACTCCCGGTAGTGCTTGAGCTCCCAGCCCGAGATCACCCCGCCGGCCGTGTTCACCGTGGCCTTCACCAGATCGGTCTCAATGATGATGTCGCGGCCCCTGGCAGCTTGCTCGATCTTCGCGGCCAGTGCAGCGGCGCGAACCGGTTTCTGCGCGGGTTGTTCCGGCGCTGCCTCCTGCTGTGCCTGCACCGGGGCAGCGGGTTTCTCGGGCAATTTGGGCGCAAAGAAACGCATATAGCCCACGAACACGAGCAGAGAAAGGGAAAGCGCTAAAATGAACCTTCGTGTTTCCATGGAACCTCCGAAATTATTTTATTGGGTCGTCAAGATTTAACCACAGAGCACACAGAGAAAACCTTGATTGAATGGAGGAAAGGCCTCTGTGTTCTCTCTCCCCTCCGGAGCCTTGTTGCATTACCAGTTTCGTTAATTTTTAATTATCTTTAAATCAAGAGAGCACTGAATATCTTATTGATAAATAAACTCAAGGTATTCTTGTTTTCCCAGGTATTTCTCAGTGCCCTCTGTGGTTATAATTGCTTCTTCGGTTTTTATGGAACGTTTGACACTACTTATTTTACCGGGTCGTATCCGCCCGGATGAAAGGGGTGACATTTTAGAACCCGTATGACGGTCATCCAGAGCGCTCTAAACAGGCCTTTTTTCTGAAAGGCCTCGATGGCATATTCCGAGCATGTCGGCGTGAACCTGCAGGCTGGCGGCAACATCGGCGAGAGGGTGCGTTTGTACAGTCGAAGGAGAGCAATCAAAAATCTGTTCATAATCACGGTGCGGTGCTTTCCTGTTTTCGGTCGCGAAGCACGGTCCGCTGGAGAACGGTTTCAACGGCCTTCATGATCCGCTCATGCCCCGCGGTGACCAGCTCCCGCCGCCCCACGAACACCAGGTCGAACCCCAGTGTCCGGTCCCGGAGCGTTTTCATAATGCAGGCCCGTATCTGCCGTCTCAGCCTGTTTCTGGTGACCGAGTTCGCCAGCTTTTTACTGACGGCGATGCCGACCCTGAAATTCCCCGTTTTGTTCCCGGTATAAAAAAGAGAAAGACCGTCAACCGACAGTCTTTTGCCCTTCATGGTGGTCACAAACTCTGAATTTTTTCGTATCCGCTCGCTCTTTCGGTATGCGTACGGCATCGCGCCTTTCCCGGCCCAATGTTATACGGCCAGACGCTTTCTTCCCTTGGCCCTGCGGCGCTTGATGACATTCCTGCCCGTGGCGGTGCTCATCCGCTTCCTGAAGCCCTGTGACCGTTTCTGCTTAAGGTTGCTTTTTTGTGCTGTTGTTTCCGACATCGTCTTGCTCCTTCAGTGATAATTTTGAACAGGCGGGTATTATAAGCGAAAACGTACATATGTCAAGCGAAAAACCAACAAAAAGGGGCTGTTGCCCGAATTGCCCAACTTCCCTTTGACCCGCCCGAGGGAGTGATAATTGCATCAACGCTTACCGTTTATGCCGGGATACGCGAGGCGCGGAATCGATCCGGGCCGCTGCCAGGACACCGGCAACAGTGCTTGACTTTCGTTATTCCCTTCTGTATATTACGCTATGCACAAACAAACCAAGCCGGTTCGGGCCGGCAAAAAATTGGTTCCCGGCCTTCGCGGCCGCGTCTGGATAGACGGGACCGACGGGACGTTCCTGGGATACGGCCGCGTCGTAATGCTTGAACGGATACGGGAATTCGGGTCCATTACCAAGGCCGCCAAGTCCATGGAGATGTCCTACCGCCGCGCCTGGGACCTCGTGGATTCCATGAACCGTCAGGCGAAGCGGCCTTTTGTCGAGCTTGCCACGGGCGGCAAGGGCGGCGGCGGCGCCCGCGTCACCGAGGACGGCGAACGCGCCATTCATCTGTTCTGGAAATTCTCGGAGGATTTTGAGGCATTTGTCGCAAAGGAACAACAAAAGCTTTCAGCTGATGAATTGTTTAAAAAATAGGCAACTACACAGGTGGCCGAATTTATAGAGAACCACGACATATTTGCTGCCGCCATTACCGCATAGTGTCGTCATTCCCGAACGATGTAATCGGGAATCCACCGGTTTTCAACGCTCCTGGGTCCGTCCTCGAAAGTACTTATCGGGGATAGGGGCATGCGGGGACCCAGGGAATTAGTCACATGAAGAGTTATTAAAATAGTCGCATAGATCGATCGGGAGGAAAATTCATATGGGATTTTTGAAGGGTATTTCAGCAGGGCTGTTGCTCACCGTAATAGTCGGAGGTATTGTTTTCGCATCAACGGAAACGAGGATTCGCTGCGCATCCACCACGAGCACACAGAATTCCGGGTTGTTCGATTACCTGCTCCCGATATTCGAGAAGAAAACGGGGATCAAGGTGGACGTGGTTGCCGTCGGCACCGGCGCCTCCATCGAGATCGGAAAGCGCGGGGACGCGGATGTTGTCTTTGTCCACGCCAAAGAGCAGGAGCTGAAGGCTGTGGAGGAAGGCTATTTCGTGAACCGGCACGATGTGATGTACAACGACTTCGTCATCATCGGTCCGACAAATGATCCTGCGAAGATCAAAGGGATAAAGTCAACGACTGATGCCTTCAAGAAAATTGCGGAATCAGGATCATCCTTTGTCTCGCGCGGGGACAAATCCGGCACGCATACCAAGGAACTTTCTCTCTGGAAAAAAGTCGGTATTGAGCCGGCGGGCCAGAAATGGTATCTCGAAGTGGGGCAGGGCATGGAAAAGACCCAGCGAATTGCCGATGAAAAACGGGCCTACACCCTCACGGACCGCGGCACGTGGCTTGCGACAAAAGACAAGGACAAACTCGACATGGTCATCGTCCTTGAGGGTGACAAGGCGCTGTTTAACCAATACGGCGTCATGGCGGTGAATCCCGGGAAGTTCAAGACGGTGAAGTACAAAGAGGCCATGGAGTTCGTGAACTGGATCATCTCGAAGGAAGGACAAGGCGTGATCGCGGCATTCAAGGACAAGAACGGCAACGCGCTCTTTATTCCGAACGCCCAGTAACGTCGCAAGGCGAGCACGGACCCGAGCGGCATACGAAATGATACCCCCAGTATCCTTCAACGCTCCGGTCCGTGCTTTTTTTCTATGAACTCACTTATCCAGGGTTTTGTACAGGCCATTGACCTGATCCTCCATCTTGATCCGGTGCTCTTCGGGATTATTTTCCTTTCCCTGAAAGTATCGGGTCTTGCCCTGCTGATCGCGACGGCGTTCGGCCTGCCTGCGGGCGCGCTGCTCGGTCTGAAGCGGTTTCCCGGCCGCGACCTGGCCATCAGCACCGCTAACACATTCATGGGGCTGCCGCCTGTGGTTGTCGGCCTGTTCGTCTATCTCCTGCTTTCACGCAAGGGGCCCCTGGGTTTCATGGGGCTCCTCTACTCCCCGACCGCGATGATCATCGCCCAGACCATTCTCGCGACACCCATTGTTATCGCGCTTTGCCAGTCGGCTATCGTCAACGTCGACCCCATCATCAGGCAGGCGGCCCGGACCCTCGGCGCGACTCCGCGACAGGTGACGCTCACCATCATCAAAGAAGCGAGATACGGCATTCTGTCCGCCATCATCGCGGCGTTTGGAAGGGTCATGGCCGAGGTCGGCTCGATCCTGATCGTTGGCGGGAACATCGCGGGATACACACGGGTCATGACCACGACAATCGCCCTGGAGACTGACAAGGGAAATTTCGAGCTCGCCCTTGCCCTGGGGATCATTCTGCTGGCCATCTCGTTCAGCATCAATTCTATCCTGCATGCTGTGCAGAAAAAAGGAACGGTTACGGTATCATGAAGCTGACGGTGTCAAATATCGCAAAGGCATATGAAGGCAGGGTGATCCTGAAAGACTGCTCGTATTCATTCGACCGGAACGGGACCTATGTGCTGATGGGTCCGAACGGCTGCGGCAAGTCCACCTTGCTGAGGATCTGCGCCCTGCTCGAGCAGGCGGACGGAGGGACGGTCACCTATGGTGAGAACGGCGCAGTGCTTCAGCCTGATATGGCGCTCAGACGACGGATCACACTCGTCCTGCCCAGGATCGGCGTGTTCAACACAACCGTGTCACGGAACGTGGCATATTCCCTGCGAGTCAGGGGGATTGCTCATGCCGAGATCGAGTCCCGGGTGAACAAGACACTTGCTTTCGTCGGCCTCGACCAAAAGAAGACCCAGCAGGCGAGGACCCTTTCAAGCGGCGAAACCCAGCGTCTCGGCATTGCGCGCGCCCTCGTTCTTGATCCGGAGGTACTCTTCCTTGATGAACCGACCGCGTCCATTGACGAAGAAAACACCCGGATTATCGAATCCATTATCAATGACATGAGAAAACAGAACCGGTCCAAGGTCATCATGACGACCCACGATCACGCCCAGGCTGAGCGGATCGCGGACAGGATGCTGGTGCTGGAGCATGGGATTTTAAAAGGATAGCTGGATAACCGGGAGAAGGGAGTTCATCCGCAGCCCCGCTTAATCGCCCGTCCACACCGGACGATTGTTTGATTGACAATTTCACCTCATCGCATTACAATTCCATCCGAATAAGGCATCAGACACCAAACATCATCAAGGAGCGCTTATTGTGACGATTACGGTGAAGGGTCCCATCGTGGAGATGGACGGCGACGAAATGACGCGCATTATCTGGAAGATGATTAAGGACAAGTTGCTCGCGCCGCACCTGAACATGAACCTCAACTATTTTGACCTCGGCATCAAGCATCGGGACGAGACCGATGATGCCGTAACGATCGAGGCGGCGAATGCCGTCACCCTGCACGGCGTGGGCGTGAAGTGCGCGACCATCACGCCGAACGCGGCACGGGTGAAGGAGTACAACCTTAAGCAGGCATGGAAGAGCCCGAACGGCACGATCCGCTCCATCCTTGACGGCACGGTCTTCCGCAAGCCCATCATCGCGAAGAACATTCCGCCGGCGGTTCGGAGCTGGAAAAGGCCGATCAGTATCGGCAGACACGCGTATGGCGATATTTACAAGTCGGTCGAGTATAAGGTTCCCGCGCCAGGCAGGGCAGAGCTGGTGTTCACGCCTTCCGCGGGCAAGGAAACGGTCTCGCTCGTGATTCACGAGTTCACCGGGCCCGGCGTGATCATGGGCATGCATAATACCGAGAAATCCATCCAAAGCTTTGCGCGGGCCTGCATCAATTACAGCATCGGCGAACACTGCGACCTGTGGTTCGGCGCCAAGGACACCATTTCCCGGACGTATCACGGTTTTTTTAAAGAGGTCTTCGACCGGGAGGCCGCGGCCCGCAAGGCCGACCTTGCGAAGGCAGGCGTCACCTATCGCTACATGCTGATCGATGACGCGGTTGCGCAGATCATGAAGGCGGAAGGCGGCATGCTCTGGGCGTGCATGAATTATGATGGCGACGTGATGAGTGATCTGGTGGCCTCGGGTTTCGGCAGCCTCGGCCTCATGACCTCGGTGCTGGTCTCGCCCGAGGGAAAGTATGTGTTCGAGGCCGCGCACGGCACAGTAATGCGCCATTACTACGAACACTTGAAGGGCAACCCCACGTCAACGAACTCCGTGGCGTCCATCTTTGCCTGGACCGGCGCGATTGCCCGGCGCGGCGAGCTGGACAAGACGCCGGAGGTGGTGGCGTTCGCCAAGAAGCTGGAGTCCGTTGCGGTCAAGACCATCGAGGAAGGCGTGATGACCAAGGACCTTGCTGCGATCGCTGAACCGAAGCCTGCGAATTATGCGACTACCGAGACGTTTATCGACAATGTGGCGAAGAAGTTGTTGTGATGAGAGGGCAGGGAATGGTAGGCCGAAGATTTGACCCCCGGTGGTTTCATGCAAAGAAAACCGGGCGGCATTTGAAGTAATGATTATCACTCGAAAAACGCAAAGTGTGGTTCTTCCCGACCTCCGCATTTTGTGATAGTGTCATTCAGCAAAAAGTAGATTCTATAATTCCCCGGTTTTCTCGGCAGCCCCGTTACGAGACATTCCCCCATATTCTTCTTTTTACTGAACCAAAACATGATATAATTTCCCCCATGCGGAAAGTGCTTATGACGGGCAACGATGCCCTTGCCGAGGCGGCGGTCCGGGCGGGATGCAGTTTCTACGCTGGTTATCCCATAACGCCCCAGAATGAAATCCCTGAGTACCTGTCCCGAAAGCTGCCTGCCGCGGGCGGAACGTTCATCCAGGCGGAGAGCGAAGTGGCCGCGATCAATATGGTCTACGGTGCATCGGCCTGCGGGGCCCGCGCCATGACGTCGTCGAGCAGCCCCGGGATCAGCTTGAAGCAGGAAGGCATATCGTTTCTGGCAGGAGCCGAACTCCCCGCCGTGATCGTCAATATGCAGCGGGGCGGCCCCGGCCTCGGCAATATCTCGGCCAGCCAGGCGGACTATTTTCAGGCGGTCAAGGGAGGCGGGCACGGGGATTACCGGATGCTCGTCTACGCGCCCTTCAGTGTGCAGGAGCTCTGGGACCTTACGATGCTCGCCTTCGACAAGGCTGATGAGTACCGGACCCCGGTGATGGTCTTGGGCGACAGCATCCTGGCACAGATGATGGAGCCTGTCGAGCAGACCCCCTATATGCGGCCCCGTCTACCCGAGAAGACCTGGGCCCTCGGCGGCTGCAGGAACAGACAGCCCAATGTCATCAGGACCCTGTACATGGCGGAAGGCGAACTCGAACAGCGGAACAACGCGCTCCAGAAAAAATATCGCACCATGAAGATGCGGGACGTCCGGTATGAGACCTATGCCGTCGAGGACGCCGGGCTGATCGTAGTTTCCTTCGGGATAACCGCCCGCATCGCAACTGCCGCGGTCCGCATGCTCCGGGAGGACGGCATGAAGATCGGCCATTTCAGGCCGATCACGTTGTTCCCCTTCCCGGAACAGCAGCTGCGAGAACTGGCAGGACCACACCGGAGGTTCATGACCATTGAATTGAATGCCGGCCAGATGGTGGAGGACGTGCGGCTGGCGGTCAACGGCAGATCAGAGGTCCTGTTCTACGGGCGGCCCGGCGGTTCGATCTTCACACCGGAAGAGTTGTACGAACGGCTGAAGGGTGCAGTAAAGGATAACGGATGAAAAAGAACGTTGACAGGCCCCGGAGCCTCAAGAATACTTCATTTCGCTACTGTCCCGGCTGCGGGCACATCATCATCCACCGCCTGATCGCCGAGGTCATCGACGAGCTGAACATCCGTGAGCGCACCATCGGCATCGCACCCGTCGGATGCGCTGTTTTTGCTCATGAGTATTTCGACTTCGACATGCTTGAAGCGGCCCATGGCAGGCCGCCTGCCGCCGCCACCGGCATGAAGCGGGTGTGTCCCGACAGTATCGTGTTCTCCTATCAGGGTGACGGCGATCTGGCCGCGATCGGGCTCGCGGAGATCATTCACGCCGCCAACCGCGGGGAGAACATCTCGGTCTTCTTCATCAACAATGCCACGTACGGCATGACCGGCGGACAGATGGCGCCGACAACCCTTCTGGGGCAGATTACCACGACGACGCCGAACGGCAGGGACGGCATTACAGCAGGCTACCCGCTTCACATGGCGGAGCTGCTTGCCACGCTCGAAGGCCCGTCGCTGATCGCCAGGACCTCGATAGATTCACCCGCAAACGTGAAGAACACCCGGGCGCTCATTGAGGATTCCTTCCGCTGCCAGATGGAGAACAAAGGCTTCAGCTTGATCGAGATACTATCCGCCTGCCCCACCACCTGGAACATGACCCCCGCCCAGGCCACCATCTGGCTGCGTGAGAAGATGATGGACGTATTCAAGCTCGGGGTGTTCAAGGATGCCCGGTAAGCAGGCGGGACCTGTACTTCTATGGGAAAACGCATTATCATAGCCGGCTCCGGCGGACAGGGCGTGCTGTTCTTCGGGAAGCTGTTGGCCTACGCAGCCATGCTTGAAGGCCGGGAGGTCACCTGGTTCCCTTCCTACGGGGCCGAGATGCGCGGCGGCACCGCGAACTGCACCGTTATCATATCGGACAGAATGATCGGCTCTCCGGTCATCAGGAACCCCGACGTGCTGGTGGTCATGAACGATGATTCCTATCGGCGCTTCGTGGAGAGACTGTCTCCCGGCGGCATCCTGATCTATGATCCATCGCAGATACGATCCGCAACACCCAGGGGCGGCATCAGGCTCGTCACGACACCTGCCGGCGCCATCGCTTCATCCATGAACAATGCAGGCCTCGCGAACATGGCCTTGATGGGTGCGTTCATCGCTGCTGCCGGCATCGTCGATATTAAGTCCGCGCTCAGCGCGCTTGACGAAATCACCCCCGCTCACCGGAGGGAACTGCTCAAGGTCAACAAGGACATCCTCATGAAGGGATATGATGGTCTGCAAGATTCAAACGGAACTTGTTAATCCCGCGACTTGAAATCCCCCGGCTCCCTCCGGGGGAGGAATGCATGGTGGCGCGGGAGGTCGCGTTATTGTATAGGTCCCGCCGTGGCGGGACTGCCGGAGGGGGGCTCCACTAGTTTCGATTGATCGAAATCACAAAACTTGTTGATGATGATTGGGAGAGCCTCAAGAAGCTGCAGAAAATGTCCAGGAACTGACGACTGCATCGGAAGACAACGTGAAGATCAACTGAGGCGGCAAGGAGCATATTCATACTGCTCACCCCGGGCCTGATCCAACGGAAACAATGAGCCATTGTCCCGCAGGGTGTCAGGTGCCATAACATGAAGAAAAATAAAACGAAAACTTGACACACCCAAAGAAATGTGTTAATTTTTTTAACATGCCAGTTAAAATACTATTGGCCGACAAGAGCATCACAATCCAGAAAGTGGTGGAAATGCTTTTTTCGGGAAGAGACTACGAAGTCGTTTGCGTGAGCGACGGCGAGACGGCACTGAACGAAGCGACGCGGGTCGTCCCCGATGTGGTGCTCGTGGACGTGGGTTTGCCGCGCATCGACGGCTATTCCTTGGCGGCGCGGCTGAAACAGACCCCGCAGTTCGCGCAGATGCCGGTCATCCTCATGATGAGCAGGGACGACGTGTATGACGACGCAAAGGGCAAACAGGCGGGGATCATCGACAACATTGCCAAGCCCTTTGAGTCCCAGGAACTTATCGGAAAAGTGAAAAAAGCGCTTGCCGGGGCCGCGCCACGGCGTGCTGAGCCCACGCCTTCCCCCACGCGCCAGCCCTCGGCACCCCCACCAGCGGCACCACCAAAACCCAAAAAGGCCGCGCCTGCGGATATCTTTGATATTATCAGCGAAGCCCCTTCTCCGGCGGATCTCGTGCGAACAGCCTCACCGGTTGAGGAAGAGTCTGTGTACGAAGTTGAGCCCGTCGTGGAAGAGGTGGACGAACCACTTGCGCGCGACATGGCGAAGTCGTTGCCAGTCGGCGCCAAGGCCGTGGAAGAGATGCGGGCCGGATTGGGCCTGACCAGGGATAAAGAAGAGCCCCAACCCGAGATCACTACCATTGAAGCCCTTAATCGCGCTCTTGGGGCGGATCAGCAGGCAGCATCGAGGCCCAGGACCCCGAGCTCTCCGCCGCCGCAGTCCACACCGCCGTCGATTCAGGCATCGTCGCCGTCTGAGGCCGAGCTGCGCAAGATGGCAGAAGAGGTCATGACCAGGATGGCGAAGGATGTATTCGCAAACCTGCCGCCTGTTCAGCCACCGAAGATTTCCGATGAGACTCTTCGCGCCATGGTTGATGAAAAAGTTGCACGCATGACGAAAGAGGCTTTAGCAAACCTGCCGCCTGTTCAACCACCGAAGATTTCCGATGAGACTCTTCGCGCCATGGTTGATGAAAAAGTCGCGAGCATGACGAAAGCGGCCCTGGAAAAGATGCCGGCGCCGCAACCGCCGACGCTTTCTGCGAGCGAGGTATGGAGCATAGCGGAAGAGACCATCGCCAAGATGGCAAAAGACGTGTTCGCCCAGATGCCGCCGGTCCAGCCGCCTCAGCTGTCCGATGAGGCCCTGAGCGCGCTGGTGGAAGAAAAGGTATCGAGCTTGACGAGCAAAGCTTTCGAGAAGAGGCCTGTTGCCCTGCCGCCGGACCTCTCCCCGAGCGATATGTGGAGTGTGGCCGACGAGGCCGTCCAGAGGATCGCAAGAGAGTTATTTGACAAACAGCCATCGACGAAAACGTCGCCGCGTTCCGATGAGACGCTCAGGACCATGGTGGAAGAAGTGGCCGCGAAGACGGTGGAAGAGGCGCTTGAAAAAAAGGCCATTTCGCATCCAACACCGATTCCCGCGGGCGAACTGCGGAAGATGGCGGAAGAGACCGTCTCCAAGATGGCGCTGGAAATATTCAGTGACATGACTCCGCCCATTCCGAAGATCTCCGAGGACACGGTGCGGAGAGGGATCGAGGAAGCGGTCATGAAGATCGCCCGGGAAGTCGCCCGGGAAGTGATCGAAAAAGTGGCCTGGGAAACAGTCCCTCAGCTGGCAGAGGTCATGATCAAAGAGGAAATCGAACGATTGAAAGCGATGGAGTCTTAATAAGATACATTCCAGGATCCAGGCACCAAATCCCAAATAAGCGCCAAAACACCAAGCATCAAATGGCAAACGTTTTGAATTTGGTAATTGGTAATTGGAATTTATTTGGGATTTGTAATTTGAGATTTATGATTTACATAAAGGGGACTTGCTCCCCTCTTTTATTTGGACGACGGTGTGCGGGTAAACCCCGTGAGAGAACACATTCCCTCATGATGACCGATTGCAGCTATCGACCGCAATTTTTCACGGAGTATATCAATCGCCGACAAGAGTGAGCCTTCTCTAACGGGGTAAAGGAGATCGTGCTTCATGTCAGGAAAAGAATTGCCCAAGGCCTATGACCCGAAGTCAGTAGAAGAAAAATGGTACGGTTTCTGGACGGAGAAAAAATATTTTCACGCCGATGAACGTGCGAGCAGCGCGCCTTTTTCGATCGTGATCCCCCCGCCGAACGTGACCGGCTCGCTCCATATCGGCCACGCGTTGAACACCACGCTCCAGGACATCCTTGTTCGATGGATGCGCATGTCCGGCAGAAACACGCTCTGGGTGCCGGGCACGGACCACGCGGGAATCGCTACGCAGAACGTGGTTGAGCGTCATCTGGCAAAGGAGCATATCGACCGCCATCAGCTCGGGAGAGAGCAGTTTGTCGAGAAGGTCTGGGAATGGAAACAGGAATACGGCGGCAGGATCATCAACCAGTTGAAGCGCATGGGCGCGTCCTGTGACTGGGACCGAGAACGGTTCACGATGGACCCCGGTCTTTCGAAAGCAGTCATTGAGGTCTTTGTCACCCTTCATGAAGAGGGACTGATTTATCGAGGCGAGCGCTTGATCAACTGGTGTCCGCGCTGTCACACGGCGCTGTCGGATATCGAGGTGGAGCACGAGGACGAGAAGGGCAAGCTCTACCATATTGCTTATCCCCTGAGCCACGACCACTCTATCCGATTGACCGTCGCGACCACGCGGCCGGAGACCATGCTCGGAGACACCGCCGTCGCCGTTCACCCGCTTGACCCGCGCTATAAGGATCTGATCGGCAAGACCGTTGACCTGCCGCTTACGGGCAGGAAGATCCCGATTATCGGTGACTCGATCCTGGTGGACCTCGAGTTCGGGACCGGCGCCGTCAAGGTCACCCCTGCGCATGATTTCAACGATTATGAGGCAGGACAACGGCAGAAACCGGAGTTGCCGCGCATAAAAATACTGAATGACGGGGCTGAGATACGAGGCGACATTCCCGATGTACTGCCGGACGTTCTCAAGCTGATCGTGGGAAAGCCGGCGAAAAAGGCCCGCGGCATGGTGGTTGAACTGCTCCAGGAGCGGGGTTTCATGGTCAAGACCGATGACCATGCGCACTCCGTAGGCAAGTGCTACCGCTGCAAGTCCATTGTTGAGCCCGCTCTATCCCCCCAGTGGTTTGTGAAGACCGGACCTCTTGCCGGACCCGCGATCAAGGTCGTGGAGGACGGCCGCGTGCAGTTTGTTCCCAAGGGTTGGGAGAACACCTACTTCGAGTGGATGCGGAACATCAAGGACTGGTGCATCTCGCGCCAGATCTGGTGGGGGCATCAAATACCGGCATGGTATTGCAGGCAGTGTGATAAAGCCGTACGCATTTCAAAAACAGGTGCAGGTGCTGTCGGTGAGGGTGGGAGGATGCCAGCCCCGCCGGAGGAAGTTGCAACAATAGGAGTCGATGCGGTAGCCATTGTCCAGAAGGAGGCGCCAAAGCAATGTCCCCGTTGCGGTTCTCACGAGTTAATGCGAGATCCCGATGTTCTCGACACATGGTTCTCGTCGGCGCTCTGGCCTTTCTCCACACTGGGATGGCCGGACAAGACCAAAGAGGTTGAGACGTATTATCCCACCTCGGTGCTCATCACCAGCTTTGACATCATCTTCTTCTGGGTGGCGCGAATGATCATGATGGGGCTGCACTTCAAGCACGAGGCGCCGTTCCGGCAGGTGTATATCCATGCGCTCGTGCGCGACGCCGAAGGCCAGAAGATGAGCAAGTCCAAGGGCAATGTGATCGACCCGCTCGTGATGATCGACCAGTACGGCACCGACGCCTTCCGGTTCACGCTCACGGCGTTCGCCGCCCAGGGCAGGGACATCAAGCTTGCGCCTGAACGCATCGAGGGCTACCGGAATTTCGCGAACAAGATCTGGAACGCGAGCCGCTTCGTGTTCATGAATCTGGAAGAAGACTTCGCTCCGAACTCCGAACTCCTAACCCCGAACGCAACACTCGCCGACCGCTGGATCCTCTCGCGCTTGAACTCGGTCGCGAAAGACGTGCAGGCCGCGCTTGTTGACTACCGGTACAACGACGTCGCCTCGTCGCTGTATCACTTCATCTGGCATGAGTACTGCGACTGGTATCTCGAGTTGTCCAAGCCCGTCTTATACGAGGAAAAGGGATCCGCGTCGCGGCAAGCGACGCAGACCGTGCTTGCCCATGTTCTCGAAACCGCGCTTCGCCTGCTGCATCCGATCATGCCGTTCATTACGGAAGAGATATGGCAGGCGCTGCCGGAGGGAGTAAGAGCGAAGGGACGAGGGACGAGGGACGAGGGACGAAAAAGCTCGGCCGAGTCGATCATGGTTGCGGCATATCCGGTGGCGGATGAGAAACTGATCAACGCCGGGATCGAGCGGGACATGCAGATGGTCATGGACCTGATCCTGGCGATCAGGAACATCCGCGGTGAGATGAACATAGCGCCGTCCATGCAGATAAGCGTCATCGTGAAAGTGGAGACCGCGGAACTCGGCGAGCATCTTGAGAAGTGCGCCGGATATGCAAAGACCCTCGCCCGGATCAAGGAGCTTCGCATAGGCGTGTCTGAAGCAAAGCCCAAATCCGTGGCAACAGCGGTGATTGCCGGCGCCGAGGTCTATGTGCCGCTCGAAGGTCTGCTCGATCTCGCCCAGGAACGCGACCGGCTCCAGAAAGAGATCGCGAAGATATCAAAAGACATCGAAGTATTTTCCAAAAAGCTTTCCAACAAGAATTTCGTTGATAAGGCGCCGAAGGAAGTTGTCGAAAAGGACACGGCGAAGCTTGAGGAGTTCAAGATCAAGCGCGGGAAACTTGAGCAGAGCCTGGGGATGCTGGGATAAGTCTTTTCCGTCGGACAGGTCCGACCTTTCAGAAGCAATGCCATGCGCGACAATTATGATTTGATCCCTTTGCACGGCGGTTATCTCAAACTGTGCAGTTTCCAAAATGATGCTGAAAGGGCGCGCGATGAAAGAAATAACCGGCAATAATCCGTCGATCACAGAAGAATACCGGCAGTTCATCGCAGATTTGAAAGTGCGGGTCGCCGCCGCCCGTCTTTCCGCCGCGCGAGCCGTGAACCGCGATCTGATTCTGCTTTACTGGGACATCGGGCGTGGCATCGTGGAGAAACAGCAGACGCTGGGATGGGGCGATTCGATTGTCGAGATGGTTTCGGCGGACTTACGACAGGCATTTCCCGGCTCCTTCGGTTTTTCACCGCAAAATGTGTGGCGGATGCTTCAGTTTTTTCGGACGTATACAGATAACCTATTTCTCTCACAGGCTGTGAGAGAATTGGAAAAGAAAGGGCAGAAAACGCCGGGCCGCGAAGAACTCTCACAGCTTGTGAGAGAATTGATCGCCGCAGTTCCATGGGGCCATCATGCAAACGTTTTGGCCAAGCTCACCGACCCCGCCGCCCGCCTTTACTACCTCCAGGCCACCGTCCAGTTCGGCTGGTCGCGCAACATGCTGCTCAACCAGATCAAGGTCGGGGCCTATGAGCGCGCCGTTGTGGAAAAGAAAACGCACAACTTCCCTCTCGCCCTGCCGGAACATCTTGCCGAGCAGGCCGAAGAAATGATGAAGAGTTCCTACAACCTGGAATTCCTCGGCATCCGCCGGGAAGTGAAGGAGCGGGAACTGGAGGACCGGCTCATCTCCCGTCTGCAATCGTTTCTCCTCGAACTCGGCTACGGGTTCTGCTTCGTCGGACGTCAACACCGCATTGCCCTCGGCAACAAGGAGTATTTCATTGATCTGCTTTTCTATCATCGCTTTCTCAAGGCGCTGGTGGCCTTCGAGCTGAAAGTCGGTCCGTTCGAGCCGGAGTTCGCCGGGAAGATGGATTTTTACCTGAACGTACTCAACGACAAGGAACGCGGGCCGGGTGACCAGTCCTCCATCGGCATCATCCTCTGCGCGGAAAAGGACGATGTGGAAGTGGAATACGCCCTGCGCACGAAAGCAAATCCCATCGGCGTGGCCGCGTATCACTTGCAGTCGAAGCTGCCCGGCGAACTGAAGGGGAAACTGCCGACCGCCAAGCAGCTTGCCGGGGTCGTACGGGCGGAGCTGGATATGGGAAAATGATGCGATGAATCAGGCCTCGATTCATCGAGTCTTCGCAAATGAAATTTACTGAGAGAGCGCATCAAGGGAACATCATGGGGCCAGGTCTATAATGTTGTACCGGTGTAGATAATCCCACCTGAATCATGGCCAAACGTAAAACAGACAAATCCCGTGAGGAGCGTATTGACGAAGAAATCATCGTAGACTGCTACGACGAAACCGAGCGCGCCATGGGGTGGTATTATTACCTTGAGGACCGCTTGGAGTTTCCATTTAACGGAAAATGTATTAAAGCCAGATCAATTTCCCCATTGAAGACCGGCGAGGTAGTGGAAGTCCTCAGCATGGCGCCGGAGGATGAATGCAAACATGAAATGTTCGTGACGATCCGATGGGAGAAACGAAAATTCGGCGTGCCGCTCTCGCAGTTGGAAGGTATCAAGGCGAGCAACGGTGCCAAGCAGGCTGTTGAAGACTGGCGCTACTGGGTGTCGATGGGAGATGAATTTTGAGCGGATATGATTCGGAGAAGACCCATACCGGTTCATTCATCGTGTTCAATGTCTATATCAATTCTTGTAAAGACAGTGGAAGAGGCGGGAGATGAAAGAAAATACGCTTGCTGTATTTGAAAACTACAAGATCCGCAGAATATATGATGAGGGATCCGAAACCTGGTATTTCTCCGTCGTGGATATTATTCAAGCTTTAATTCAACAGCCGGAGTATCAGGCTGCAAGAAATTATTGGAAAGTTCTGAAGAACCGTCTGAATAAAGAAGGAAGTGAAGCGGTTACAAAATGTAACCGGTTGAAGCTGGTTGCTGAAGACGGTAAAATGCGCCTTACCGACGTTGCTGATCCTGAAACGCTTCTCCGGTTGATACAGTCCGTATCCAGATAATTCACGGACAATTTTGCGATTGCCAACCATCTCAAGTAGTGCTATGTTTAATGCTCAATAACACCTCACAGGAGGTGCGGTATGTCTCGCATAAGTCTCTCAGAGGATATTCGCTCTGTTACCGAGCTGAAACGGAACACGCGGGATATTCTTGATCATCTCCACGCCACGGGGCGGCCGGTAATACTGACGGTCAACGGCAAGGCCGATTCCGTGCTGCTGGATGTGCATGTTTACGAAAAAAATCTGCATGCCGGAAACCTTGCAAAACTCCTTGCGCCGGCCGAGCGGGATGCGGAAAGCGGCCGGACTCGTCCGGCCCGGGACTTTCTAAAAGAGTTTAAGCACGCCAAAAAAATACAACGTTGATATTACCGCAGCCGCGGAAGCTGATGAGAACAGTTGCTGGAGGAATTGACGAAGTCATGAACATTTTCCCGAGGCGCGATGTAGACCCTTATCTTACGAGTCTCATAGAGCGCGCACTTTCCGAAGACCTCGGCGCCGGGGATATAACCTCCGAGGCGACGATCCCCGCTGAGTCAACGTCCGAAGCCGTGATGCTGGCGAAGCAGCACCTGGTGCTTGCCGGGATTGAGGTCAGTCGGGAAGTGTTTCTCATTCTCGATCCAACCATTCAGTTCACGCCCTTTGCGAAGGACGGCGATATCATCCACGCGGGTACCGAGCTTGCGCGGCTGTCCGGCAATACGAGGGCGCTTCTGGCGGGAGAGCGCCTTGCGCTGAACCTGCTCCAGCATCTGTCCGGCATTGCGACCTTGACGGCAAAGTATGTTGAAAAGCTGAAGGGACTCAAGGCCGAGGTTCTGGATACGCGTAAAACACTCCCCGGTTTGCGGCAGCTTGAAAAGTACGCTGTCCGGATGGGAGGCGGGAAGAACCACCGCATGGGTTTGTATGATATGATCCTGATCAAGGACAATCATATCAAAGCGGCGGGAGGCATTACGAAAGCGTCCGCGTCCGCGCGAACGAAGACCGGCACGCTGAGGATCGAAGTCGAGACCAAAACACTCGATGAGGTGCGCGAGGCTTTGGCGGCGAAGGTCGACATCATTATGCTGGACAATATGCCGATCGATATAATGCGCGAGGCAGTGAAGCTGATCGCAGGCCGCGTACTCGTGGAAGCCTCCGGCAACGTGACGCTTGAGACGGTCCGGCAGATCGCGGAGACAGGCGTGGATTTCGTGTCGTCCGGAAGCCTGACGCATTCGGCGCCGGCTGCGGATATCAGTATGAAAATCAAATAGCAGTGTTCAGGGGTCGGGGTTCAGGGGACAGTATAAGATGTGCGAGGCTTTGCTGTTTGACTGAATCCTGACAACTGACCCCTGTACCCTGGTTTATCTATGTATAAAGAAAAAATTCTGAACCTGCTCCGGTCGTCCTGCCCGGGATTCATCTCCGGAGAAGCACTGGCGAGAAAATGCGGTATTTCCCGCACGATGGTGTGGAAACACATCAAGTCACTGGAGCGTGAGGGATTCGGGATCGAGGCCGTCCCATCGCAGGGATACAAAATCACGACCGTGCCTGATATCCTCAGACAGAACGATATCAAGCCGGGGCTCAGGACCACGGTCATGGGAAAAAAAATACATTTCCTGTCCGACGTGGCATCCACGAACACCCTGGCCATGGAGATGGCGGCTGAGGGAACGCCCGAAGGGACCGTCGTGATCGCCGAGACGCAGACGGGCGGCAAGGGGCGGCTCGGCAGGAAATGGATCTCGCCGAAAGGGAACCTCTATCTGAGCGTGGTCCTCCGTCCGAATATTCCGATGCAGAAAGCGCCCCTGATCACTCTGACCGGCGCTGTGGCCGTGGCGTCGGCGATCAGGACAACGTGCGGGCTGGAGGCGGGCATCAAGTGGCCGAATGATATCCTTATCTCCGGCAAAAAGGTCAGCGGGTTGCTGACCGAGATGAGCGCCGAGCAGGACCGCATTCGCCATATCGTGCTCGGCATCGGCGTGGATGTCAACATGGAGATGGGCGAGCTGCCCCCCGAGGTCCGCAGCCTGACGACCACACTCGCGGCAGAGGCGGGAGCGAAGATAAACAGGACCGTACTGCTTCAGCAGGTCCTGCGGGACCTTGAGCGCTGGTATCAGAAGTTCCTCAATAATGACGGGGATGTTCTCGAAGAATGGGAAAAGCTCAATATGACCGTGGGCAACCGCATCACCGTGAGCGGAGCGGGCGAGGCTTTCGATGGTCTCGCGCAAGGGATTGATCGTGATGGCAGACTTATCGTCAGGCTCGATGACGGCACGATACGCACGGTAGCGGCAGGGGATGTGACGATAGTAAAAACATAGGGTGCAGGGTTCAGTAGCCAGGGTAAAGGAAGGCCTAAGGCACCAGGTTTTTTCAGCTCATTGCCTGGCCCCCGGACCCTGACCCCTTGACCCTTATTTTTCCGGAGGAAAAATGCTCTTAGCCATCGACATAGGCAACACCAACGTGGTCCTCGGTGTGTTCGACGGGGAAAAGCTTGTCGAGAACTGGCGCGTGGGCACGAACACGCAGATCACGCCCGATGAGTACGCCATGATCTTCAAAGATCTCTTCGGCTTCGCCCGGATCGAGTTCACGCAGATACACGGGGTGATCATCTCGACGGTGGTGCCGCCGCTCCTGCCGGTGATGGTCGAAATGTCCCGGAAGTACTTCAAGATCGAGCCCATGGTCGTGACGCATAAGCTCAAGACGGGCATCACGATATGCACTGATAATCCAAAAGAGGTGGGAGCGGACCGTATTGTGAACGCGGCCGCGGCCTACAAGCGTTACGGCGGTCCGCTCATCATCGTTGATTTCGGCACAGCCACCACCTTCTGCGCGATCACGAAGAAAGGCGAGTACCTCGGCGGGGCCATCTGTCCGGGCATGAAGATCTCGGCTGAAGCTCTGTTCAAACGCGCATCAAAGCTGCCTCGGGTCGAACTCGTTAAACCCGCGAAGATCATCGGTTCGGACACCATCAGCGCAATGCAGGCGGGAATCATCTACGGCTACGCAGGTCTGGTGGACGGCATTGTCATGAAGATGAAGGAGGAGCTATCGGCCGAAGCGAGGGTTGTGGCGACCGGAGGTCTTGCTGAGCTTGTTTCTTCGGAAACAAAGACCATTCAGGAAATAAAACCACATCTTACTCTTGAGGGGCTGCAACTGCTGTTCGATATAAATCGTTGATATTTCAAATAGCTAAGCTATGACTGTGCGCATATTCTCTTTTTTCTGCAAGGAGTGTTACTCTGTGTAACCTTGACGATTGCATAAATTTATGATATTTTTTCTCTACCATCTTGTATTGAGGGAGAACGAATGAAGATTCTTGTTGTCGATGACGAAGAAGGCGCTCGCGATCTCTTCAATACCATATTGACCGATGAAGGCTATGACGTTTCCCTCGCCAACGGCGGTGAGGAAGCGCTGAGCCTTTTCAAAAGCCGCCCCTTTAACCTCGTTATCACGGACATCAAGATGCCGGTCATGGACGGCCTGCAACTCCTGCAGGAAATCCGGAAGATGGGGTCAAAAACAGACGTGATCATGGTTACCGCGTATGGCGAGGTGGAAAGCTATCTCAAGGCCATGAGCCTTGGCGCCGCCGAGTATATCAACAAGCCCATCCGTATCAAGGAACTGAAACAGATCGTGCACAAGGTGCTGACCGAGCAGCGGGCGAGGTCGGGCAGCTGATGTCCCGCCTGCGTAAAGACCCCATCGTCGGCCGGTGGATCATCATTTCCACCGAGCGTCCGAAAAAACCCGAAGACTATTCATTTGAAGAGCTGCCTGATGATGTGACGCCTGCGGAGTGTCCGTTCTGCGGCGGCAATGAGGCAAAGACACCCCCGGAGATCGCCTCGTTCCGCACCGAGAAGTCCGCACCGAATAGCGAAGGCTGGTGGGTGCGCGTGATCCCGAGCAAGTTCCCGGTGCTGCATATCGAAGGCACCCTTGAGCGCGAGGGCAGCGGCATCTACGACTGGATGAACGGCATCGGCGCCCACGAGATCATTATCGAGAGCCCTGAGCACGCGCTCCGGCTCGAGGAGCTCCCCGAAAGCCAGGTGGAAAAAGTGCTCTGGTCCTACCGTGACCGGATCCTCGATCTCGAGCGGGACAGCAGGCTCCGCTATGTCCTGGTTTTCAAGAACCAGGGCTGGACCGCCGGCTCGGCCCTGAACCACTCCCATTCCCAGATCATTGCCACACCGGTCGTCCCCAAGGCCGTGAAGGAAAAGCTGGATGGCGCCAAATCGTACTATGATTATAAAGAGCGATGTCTCTTCTGCGACATCATCAGGCAGGAACTTGCAACTCCGGAGCGCGTGATCGAGGAGACGCGCCACTTCCTGGTCATGGTGCCCTTCGCGCCTCGATTTCCCTTCGAAACCTGGATCTATCCCAAAAAACATCTGTGCTCCTATGTGGACATTTCCAAGGAGGAGATCATGGACTTTTCCCGGACGCTCCGCCATACGCTCCAGCGTCTCGGGAAGGTACTCAAGAATCCCCCGTACAATTATATGCTTTACTCCGCGCCGAACCGCATCGCGCGCCGCGGTCACTGGCATACCCTGAACGACGACTTCCATTGGCACCTTGAGATCACACCACGGCTCATGCGCGTTGCGGGGTTCGAGAGGGGCTCCGGCTTCTATATCAATCCCACGCCGCCGGAAGCGGCTGCTCAGTATCTAAGGGAGGTAAAATTGTAACGACACGCACCTCATCGACGAGTTGTTGTTTTTTTCGGCGACCCCTGCACCGTATCCCTCCGGCAATAAATCTCAGAACCGCAGTCAACCACAGCGTGACAGACGAAGGCCCCGGAATCTTTATTGCCCTTTTCCGAGATTTTCGCAGTTGTCGTACTCCCCGCGTTCTTATCCTTTTGCAGCCGATCAGCAATACAAAACCGGAAACGGATAACTCAGCGGAGAGAATCGGCCGACGTTGTTAAGAGTTGGCTGATGCAGAACTGAAGCGTCCCTTTGACCTTGTCCCTGCTTTTCAGGATTTTTTTACCGATCTCGATGATCCCCCGGGACGCGGGGCATCGGGGATAGAGGTCCACAAAGGCCCGCTGTGCTTGAACAGCCGCATGGACAGCCACGTCGAGAGGGAGATTGCCCAGGTAGTCAAGGGATATGCTCTGGCACGGCTCGGTAGCGAGCGAGAGGCGCCTGAAAACCTCAAGTGCTTCTTCGTCGTTCTTCGCCAAATTGACGAGCACGTGAAACTGCTTTTCCTGGTATCTGCTGTACAGCACGGTGATGAGCGCGGCGGAATCGGCGATGGACGCGTGCTTCGGAGAAGTGAGGATAAGGATCTCCTGTGCAGCGCTGCAGAAGAAAGCGATATTTTCGGAGATTCCCGACGCCGTGTCGATGAGGAGAACATCAATATCGCCGGCGAAGACGTCGATGGCGTTCAGAATATTGAGACGCTGGAGCTCTGTGAGGTCCTTGAGTTCCCGCGGCCCATGGCCGGCGGAGAGGATAGTGCTGCCTGCCGGATCTTCCCCGAGAATATCCTTGAGCGAAAGCTCCCTGTTCAGCAAGTGTTGAATAGGGTATTTCGGCGGCAGGTATGGCCGTTCCCCGATAGTTCTCAAACCGAAATCCGAGTCCATGAGCATGACCTTTCTGCCGAGCTTGTTCATGGCAAGCGCGAGATTCACCGCCACAGTGGTCTTGCCCACGCCGATCTTGCCGCTTGCTATGGCGATGGTTTTTAAGAATTTTTTTTCGCTCATGAAAGGCACCTTTGTTGCTGATATCGATTCAGCTTCCATTGCCGAAGAGAGTATCGATGGTCTTCGCAGAGATCATCGGCATTGATAACTATATTTATACAAGAATTGTGCCTACCACAACCCATTGAAATAAAGTGCGTTTCATTTTGACGATGTCAGATTAATGGCTGTTTTTCAGTATATGCGATCAATATTCATGAAACGAAACGGCTGGAGTTAAAAACGAGTGTCAATAGGTTGACAGGGTTGTGGTCTTCTGTTATGTTTGTCCTATACATTATGAAGAGAGTTCTTGTCATAGAAGATGATGAAACCGTTCGAGATGTCCTCCGCTCCTTTCTCGGGCAAAAAGGGTTCGAGGTAACGCTGGCTCATAATGGCGAGTCAGGGCTTGATCTGCTGCGGACGGATAAGTTCGATCTTATCTTCACCGATCTTGTGATGCCCGGCATCAGCGGGATGGAGGTGTTGAAGGAGGTCATCGCGGCCAAGATCGCCGTCCCCGTTATTGTTATGACGGCCTTCGGCACCGTACAGACCGCTGTTGAGGCCATGCGTATCGGCGCCTTCGATTACATCACCAAGCCCTTCAATCTCGACGAACTCATGATCGTCCTCGAGAAAGCGTTCTCCGCGGCAAAGCTCCAGAAAGAGAACCTGATGCTCAAGATGCAGCTCAAGAACAAGTACAACTTCAAGGGGCTCGTCGGTGATTCTCCTTCGATGCAGGTGGTCTACGGATTGATTGAAAAGATCGCGGACACGGACAGCACGGTCCTCATTACCGGCGAGAGCGGGACGGGCAAGGAGCTCATCGCCAAGACCATCCACTTCAACAATATTTCGCGCTCCGGCGGCCCCTTTGTGCCCCTTAACTGCGCCGCGATCCCAAGAGATCTTCTTGAGTCCGAGCTCTTCGGCCATGAGAAGGGCGCCTTTACCGGCGCTATCAATACCCGGATCGGCCGCTTCGAGCTGGCACAGGGCGGTACGCTTTTTCTCGATGAAGTGGGCGAACTCGATCCCTCGCTTCAGGTCAAGTTGCTGCGAATCCTGCAGGAGCGGGAGTTCGAGCGGGTCGGCGGCGTCAAGACGATCAAAGTGGACGTGCGGATCCTTGCCGCCTCGAACAAGGACCTCGAGAAGGTTACGAAGGAGGGGAAGTTCCGGGAAGACCTCTTCTATCGCTTGAACGTGATCCCGCTTCACCTGCCGTCGCTCCGGCAGCGGGTCGAGGACATCACGCTCCTGACAGCCCATTTTATCGAGGAATTCTCTCAAAAGAGAAAGCGTGAAGCATTCACGATCTCATCCGATGCGATGCACTGCCTGCTGAAATACGACTGGCCGGGGAACGTGCGGGAGCTCGAGAACCTTATCGAGCGCCTTACCATCCTGGTGAGCAACAAGGTCGTGACCGTAGCGGATCTTCCCGAGAAGTTCCATCAGCTGGACTTTGTGGACCGTGAGCGGGCGGGCGGTGCTCTCACGCCGCCGGACCAGACCGCACTGAAATCCCCGCCCGCGACGCTGAAACACGGCGCGATGGAATTCGGAGATGACGGGATCGACCTCAACAATATGGTGAGCAATCTGGAGCGGAACCTGATCACGCAGGCCCTCGCAAAGGCCGGAGGAGTGAGAAGCAAGGCAGCCCAGTTGCTCAGACTCAACCGGACGACGTTGCTCGAGAAGATGAAAAAAATGGGCATTGAAACACAAAAGAAGTAGGTCAGCGGCGAACTCACCACGCTATCCCTACGCAGAAATGAAAGCGTGAATATTCCCTCCCCGCAGTATATAACCCGGAAAACAACGGCAAGCCGATGACAAATATGGATAGACGCGGATAAACAGGGATTTTGACCCGGCTGTTCGGCTGAGACTTCGTCGAGCTCAGTCGGGGCGCTCACGACAAAACCTGCCCTGTCTTCGCCCCGTCATGGCGGGGTTTAATAATGCTGCAGGTGATGCTCTTGTCAAGTGCTGTTCAGTTAAAACAGGAAGGGGTAGTGCGCGTTCGAATCGCCGCGTGGTTGCACTGGAAGAAGAGAGAAGGGCCGGTAATGAACAGAAGGATTATTTTTTAGGAAGCGGGCCCGTTCCCGGTTTTTTTAATTTTTTGATCGACCGTGGTCACGTCCGTTCCCGTGGGCAATTCGAACGTAAACGCGGTGCCGCCCTCATTATTTTCGAACCAGATGACCCCGCCATGCTCGGTGATGATCCCGTGGGAGATTGAGAGACCCAGCCCCGTTCCCTGGCCCACGGGTTTTGTGGAGAAAAAGGGGTCGAAGATCTTCGCGGCGATCTGCGAAGGAACGCCGGCGCCGTTATCGCTCACGGTTACGATGACCCGCCGGCGCTCTTTGTCGCCCCGGGTACTGAATACGATCTTGCCATTTGCCTGTCCGGCGTCGAGGATCGCCTGCTCGGCATTGAGCAGCAGGTTCAGGACCACCTGCTGGATCTGCTGCGAGTCCACGAACACTGTTGTAGCAGGAGCGTAGTCCCTGACGATCTCGATAGAATTGGCCTTGAGCCAGTAAACTCTGAGGCCGATGGCCCGGTCAATGATGTCGTTGATGGATTCGAGGCTCTTGGACGGCGTCCGTTGTCGGGAAAAGGTCATGAGATTGTCCACGATCTTTTTACACCGCTCGGCGCTGTCCAGGATCTTCTTCAGTTCGGCTTTGGTCTCCTCGTCGGTCACTTTCATGGAGAGAAGTTCGGTATAAGCGATCGTCCCAGTCAACGGGTTATTGATCTCGTGTGCCACACCGGACACCAGAAGGCCGATGGACGCCAGCTTATCGGCATGATACAGCTGGTCCTTCAGTCTTCGCACCTCGGTGATATTCTTCAATACATGGATGGTGAGGAAGTAGTCATTTTCACGGAGTGGGAAAATACTGACCTGATAAATGTCATCGTTGATCTTTTTCTCGTATGTCCGCGGCATGCCGTCCCTGCGGACATCATTGAGTAGTGTTTCGTTCGGGATGTCCCCATTGAATACCTCCTCGAGTTGCCTCCCGACGAGGTCCCGCGGGTGCATGCCGATCGCTGTTGAGAAGGATTTGTTCACTTTCACGAGTCTCTGCGCATGGTCAAGAACGAAGATGTGGTCCGTAATGGCATCGATGATCGACATCCACTGCTTCTGGTTTCTGATGATCTCCAGTGTCTGCTCTGCGTACGCCTGGGAGGTCCCGGAGCGCGCGATGGCGCGCAGGGCGATTGCCGGGTAGCCGGCAATGGTTTCTTGGTCCATGCCGACGCAGTCTGATGCGCCGCCGCGGAGCGCATGGAGAATTGCCGCCTCATCGGCATGGGGCGACATCATGATGACCGGTGCGTGCTGGTTGATCGCGGCAAGATCACACGCGAATTCGGTGGCGTTGGGCCTGCCCCGGACCTCGTTGATGAACAGGACATCAATGGTCTCTCGCCTCATGACCGCGAAGCAGTCCTCGCGAGTGGGGACAAATTCGAGGCGCGCTGGCATGTTCGCTTTTATGAACGCCGCACGGATACGCTCGCGCGTATCGAGGTTGTTCTCGATGAACAGGATGGTATGCTCCGACTTTTTCAACGACACCGGGAACGTCTCCCTTCCGGTACGGATCCTTTCTTCAGCCATACCAATGCAAACAAAGTGATACTTGCTACCTTTTGTTATTATAACAAATTCCATGGATTCTGCCCGGGCATCATTCCCGGAGGTCCTGTCGTCTCACGAGGCCTGATTCTATTTCAGCCGCGAGTTCAGCCGGGCAGGCAAGTTTATGGTTTTATCGGGTTTATGATGATGAATGGCTGTGAGGGGATGTTCGTTCAGACAGGTATGAATTTCTTTGACTTCGTATCGAGTATCCGCCGTACCACGGAAAGAAGATAATACGATTCGAACGGCTTCTGAAGAAAGCCGTCAATTTCCTTGATCTCGTCCTTATCCGCAACATATCTCGAATACCCTGAAACCGCGAGAACTTTAACGTCGGGATTGATCGTTTTTATCTGCCGTATGAGCTCCTTGCCGTCGATGCCGGGCATGACGATATCGGATATGACAAGCGCCACTTCGTGAAAAATTCTTCGATAAATGTCCATTGCCACAACAGGATCGCTGGTTGCAAACACCTTGTATCCATTGGTTTCCAGCGAATCCCGCATGATGTCCAGAACATCCTGTTCGTCATCGACGACAAGCAGGGTTTCCTTTCCGCTGGTCCGCTTTAAGGGCTCCTTTGTTCCGGCGACTGCCGTGGGGGCTGCAGCAGGCAGGTACACGGTAAACGTGCTCCCGACGCCGAGCGTGCTCTGAACAGAGAGATATCCCTCATGGTCCTTGACGGCTCCATAGACCATGGACAGGCCGAGCCCGGTGCCTTTTCCCTGCTCTTTCGTCGTGAAGAAAGGTTCGAATATCTTGTTCAAGATGTCTTCGGGAATCCCCGCGCCCGTGTCAGTGACGCTTATCTGGACATATTCCCCGGGAGGGACATAGGGCGGTACATCCGGCATGCTCTTCACGACCGTCCTGGATTGCGTATGGATGACAATGCGCCCGCCCTTTTTCGGCATGGAATCACGGGCATTGACGATGAAATTCATGATAACCTGCTCCATCTGATTGACATCGCCCTGGATCAGGGGGAGCCGGTTATCAAGTTCCACGCTCAGGTCTATGCTCTTGTCGATGACCTGCTCGAGCAGTTTGATGGTTTCATACACCACGTCGTTCAGGTTGATCGGGATACGCTCATATTTGCTCTTGCGCGCGAAGCCCAGCAGTTTTGAGATCATTCTCCCCGCTCTTCGCGAAGCGTCTTCGATAACGTTCAGACTGCGTGTCGCCTTTTCGTCCAGCACGGAAAACCGGCGAACGAGGTCGGTGTGGCCGAGGATGGCGGTCAGAATATTATTGAAATCGTGGGCGATACCGCCGGCGAGTACCCCGATGGATTCCATCTTCTGCGACTGGAGCAAATGTTGCTGGAACTTCTGCTTTTCAGTGATATCACGATAGAAGGACTGAATGAACAACGCGTTGCCGATGGAGATGGCCTTGGAACTGATTTCGAAATAGACCGCTGTGCCGTCCTTTTTGTTGTTCTTGGCTTCAAACACGAGAGATTCGCCGTCTAATATCCGGCGCAGCCTCTCCGCCATTTTATCCCAGTCACCATCGCCCGCCAATAGCTTCATATGGGTGCCGACAAGCGCCTCTCGTGTAAAGCCGTGCATTTCGCAGGCCTTGTCATTTGCGTTAACGATGATGCCGTGCCGATCCATGACGATAATTCCGTCCGTTGCGTTCTCAAAAAGGGATCGGTGCCATTGCTCGGATTCGTGGAGTTCTTTTGTTCGTTCTTCAACCTTGTCTTGAAGCTGAAGGGAGTAGTTTTCGAGCTGCTTCTTTTGCTGTTCCAGATCATACTGCAGGGAAAGGTTTTTTATAAGCAATTTTTGGCTGACGTATCTCCATGAAATTCCACCAAGAGCTGCGGCCAATAAAAAAATATTATTATTGATAAATATTCTAGCATTAACAATTTTATCGAAAATTAAAATTGGTACAAGATAAATGCTATATACCACAATCGCTACTGCAACCGCTAACTTGACGGAAATCGGGAGAAATCCGAGAACAAAAGCAAGAACAATGATCATTCCGGCATAATAAATAGATTGATGACCTCCAAAAGATAAAATCATCAATTCAACCATTAATGATGTTATTATCGTAGCCAAAATAACAGAAAATAAAAGAAATAAATAGCCCTTCTTTAATTTGAGGAGAAAATAGAGAATCGCCATGAAAAAGACAGCGAATAGTCTATAAGTTAAAAATGGCAGAAAATTTTCAGGAGTTACAAGGTAATCCAACAAACTTAATGACAAATCTATGACGCCACCTATAATAATAAGCGTAGGAGCAAGAGAGGCCGCAGTGGCATATAATTCCTTCTCTATATAGTGGTCTTTTTTACTATCTTTATTAGTCATGATTGAAATTTTATCATAAAATGATGATAATATCTTAAATAAATTTCTTTTTTAGTATTGTTTTAGCAGTATCATAACCAACATACGCCACTCCTGGAATCCCAAGCCCGTGCGTTGTCCAATGACCGGTTAAGTAAAGACCTCGGATGAAAGAAGGTTTTCTAAAATCAGGAATTGTCAGTTGCGTTGGAAGCCCCGCCCATCCAAAGGCGGCACCATTATAATTAAAAGTATATCGTTGTAAGGTATGCGGGGTAGCTGTCTCTCGATATTGTATGAATTTTGATATTTCGGGAATCGCGTTTGACTCTATTTTTTTAATAAATGACTCTTGCCACTTAATCTTGTTATCTTCCCAATACTGTTTATTTTTAAAAGGTGCAAACCGTAAGGCGACTATACTTTTTTTATCGGGTGACAGATGCATCAGGTACTCATTTATTTCATCAACATTGGGATTTTTTAATGAAAAATATTCATCGCCTGAAGTAGTATGAGACAAAAACCATAAGTTAGCTCGAGGCTCGAGTGCGGTATTAAAAGCTTCATTCATGCCTAAATATAAAATAAACATCGAGGCTGAAGGAATCATATTTTCAATGTCGACTAAAAATTGATTTTTAACAAACTCTTTCCGAATAAGCTCAAGGAAAGTCTGGCGAGCATCGCAGGCAGATATTACAAATTTTGATTTAATAAACCCATCTGTTTCTAAAACTACACCTGTAACAATATTGTCTTTAACCTTTATTCTTTTAGCAAGAGAGGACAGTCTTAGCTCGCCACCATGCCCCCTCAATATCTCTACGAGAGCATTAGATAATGCCTGCATTCCGCCATCTGGATAGTATCCGCCATCGAGGATAGACTCCTTAAAAATACCTAACCCCAAAAAAGCGGAGATCCGCGATGAAGGCAAACCGGTATATCCACCTAAGGGGACAGAAAAAATGGCTTTAAGCACATCGTTATTAAAAAATTGGTCTAATAATCTTTTAAATGTCCAATTTCTTATAGACATTAAATTAGCTGGATCAGGCTTAATGAGGAACTGAATAAATTTCTCTATATTGTCGCGTTCTTCTGGAAAAACTATTTGAAATTCGCTGATGGTTTTATCCAGTTTCGACCAGAAAGAAATTTTCAGCTTGGGTGTTATTACAATATTTGAAGGATCGAACCGCAATAGCCGCAATTTTCGTTCGATTTCAAGGTCGCTAAAAACCTTTCCGAGAATACCATGCTTACATCCACCCATTGAATGGGCAGCGGCATCAAACGTAAAGCCTTGTCTCCTAAACGAAGTACAGTAACCGCCGGGTTTATTATGCTTTTCAACTATGAGCACTTTCATTCCAGCCTTTGCAAGATAGCAGCCGCATACAAGGCCGCTCATGCCAGCACCTATTATAACAGCATCATATGTCCCCGCGTCCATATCAGCCTTAGACTTTCCCCGAACTTTTTTGATCCAGCAATTTATTTATGAGAGCGACAGCTTCTTTCACGGTTGTAATTTTGGGGACATCCTCATCTCTTACGGAAACCTTAAATTTTTTTTCAAGTGCAACTGTAATCTCGATCGCTTTAATAGAGTCTACCTCCAGATCTTTAAAAAAATTTTTCTCAGGGGTTATCTCATCCTCATCAAACCCCGAAACTTCAGAGATTATAAAAACGATTTCCTTTTCCACATTGTCAGCCATTGTTAAATTCACATCCTCCTTAGTTGATAAATTTTGATAAAACCAGACAGGCATTGTTACCGCCAAATGCGTAGGAATTATTCAATGCTATGGTGACGGAATGTTTTCGTGATTGATTGGGAACACAGTCGATATCACATTCAGAGTCTGGAGTTTCATAATTGATGGTTGGCGGAATCATATCGTTTTTAACAACGAGTGCGCAAGTGATTGCTTCGATTGCCGATGCTGCTCCCATGGTGTGACCAAGCATGGATTTGATGGAACTGGCAGGTATTTTATTACACCGACGCCCGAATACCTCTTTGATGGCGGCGCATTCATTTTTGTCGTTCGTCAACGTACCGGTACCATGGGCGCTGATATAGTCAATATTTTCTGATGAAACGCCCGCTTCTTTCAATGCTTTTCTCATGCACAACTTGATTCCATCGACCGAAGAGCTTGTCATATGGTGGGCGTCGCAGCTTAGACCATATCCCAAAACCTCGGCATAAATGAGGGCCTTTCTCTGTAGGGCGCTCTCCAAAGCTTCTAGAACCAGCATTCCTGCGCCCTCCGCTACCATCATACCTTTTCGGTTTTTATCGAAAGGACGGCATTTGTCCGGAGCCACCGCTGCAAATTGATTAAAGCCAGTGAATGCAACTTTAGAAAATGCATCGAAACCACCTGCCAAGACCGCCTGTGCTCGGTCCAACTTGATTAAGTCAAACCCGTATCCTACTGCATAATTACCCGCCGAGCACGCTGTTGAAAATATCATATTGCCACCGTCAAGGTTGAATTCTTTTGCGATCATAGCGGGAGTTGTCTCGGTCGGGATCTGGGCCACCAGTCTATCGCTGATATCAATATTATTTCCACGCAAGAGTATCTCGTTGACTTTTTCGACGGTTTGAATAGAACCGATATTCGTTCCAATGCATGTAGCGATGTTGATGGTTGAAGCATCGCTACTCAATATATGAGCATCATTCAATGCCAGCTTTGCACCAGCAAGCGCCATCTGAGATGACCGACTCAAGGTTCCGAGAAGCTCTTGCCGCATAAAGTTCTCAGGTTTAAATATTTTTACCTCACCGGCCATATGGGTAAACTGGTTCGAAGTGTCAAAGGACGCAACAGGGCTTATACCTGATTGCCCCTTCAAGAGATTATTCCAGAATTGTTCCCAACCAATCCCTATTGATGATATAACGCCAAGTCCTGTTATAACAACTCGCTCACTCATTTTTTACGCTGAATACCAGCTCCGCCTCTGCTATTTTTTTATTGTCAACAAATGCCTCGCCTGAAACAAAAGCTCCGCTTGGCAAGGTTTTCACGTTTTCAACCCGGATTTTCAACTGATCGCCTGGTACTGCAGGTTGAAGGAACCGTGCTTTGACCGAACCGAAATAATACAATGGTTTTTTTTCGCTGTTCCCGGCTTTTCCGCTTGTGGCAAAGAGAATGATAGCGGTCTGCGCCATTGCCTCGATAATGAGAGCGCCGGGCATGACGGCCTTTTCCGGAAAATGGCCGAGGAATACCATGTCATTGCCGGAAATGTTCTTCACGGCAATTGCGTGTTTTCCCGGTTCAATCTCCACGATTTTATCGATCATGATAAAAGGGAATCGCTGAGGAATGAGTTTCTTTATTTCTTCGAAGTCAAGCTGCATGGGTCACCGGATTTCCGCATAGAGCATGGAGTAAAGAGCAGAGAGTTATACTCTGTGCTTTACTTCATGCTCATACATTATACGCTACGCTTATTAATCGTATCAAAATAGAAACTACATTATTAGAAAATCTCCCCCCGCCCCTCTTTGTCAAAGAGGGGCGTTTCCTCCCTTTGGAAAAGAGAGGTTAGGAGGGATTTTGAAAAATGGATATCAATACGATTATGAGACCGTTAATATCTTCCCAGCACAATAGCCGTGTTCTGGCCATAGGGATCTGCCGAAGTTACAAGCACATTCTGTATCCGCCTCTGTCGCGCAATATTGGGGACATAATCGAGATCGCACACAGGGTCTCGTTCGTGGTAGTTTGCTGTTGGTGGAATCATCTCCTTCCGGAGCGCTCCGACTGCGGCTGTCAAAGACAGTGCGCCCGATGCGGAAAACGATTCGCCCACCATGGATTTTATCGAGCTGACAGGCAGCGAAAGTGCCCGCGCCCCAAAGACTTCCTTGATGACGTTCGTTTCCATCCGGTCGAACCCTTTTGATGAATTGGCACAGGCGCAGACATAGTCGATGTCTCCGGGATTGAGAGCGGCTTCCTGCAAAGCGAGCGTTATGGCGTTTTTCAATCCCTGACCTGCATGATGAAAGTTGCTCTCAGCCAGAGGGTCAAAGGCATTGCCGTAACCCAGAACGCGCGCGAGAATCACCGCATTTCTGTTCACTGCGTGCTCCTCCTCTTCCAGTACCAGCACTGCCGCACCTTCGGACAGAATCGTACCGTTCCTTCGCGCGTCGAACGGGCAGCAGATTGGTTCAGAGCCGTCGGTTCCGGATAAGCATCCGAGATTATGAAAACCCATAAAAGTCTCTTCGCATAGTTCTTCCACTCCTCCTGCCAACACAACATCGGCCCGGTTCAATCGGATAAAATCCGCTGCATACGAGACGGCATCGAGACTGGCGCAAAAACCGGTGGATATTGTAGTGTTGAAGCCTTTGATCTTGAATTTTATCGATACCTGGCTGGCCGGCGAATTGATGACCGTATTCGGAAAGTGCGATGGATTGACGAACCGCGGCCCGTCAATGAGGCCTGATCGGTCGAATTGTGAAATGCTGTGGAGACTCCCGAATGTCGTGCCGATGGAGACGCCCATCGAATGGGTAGTGTCTTCCGTGATCTCTATCCTGCTGTCGTCTATGGCGAGTTTGGCAGCGGAGCAGATGAGTCTCGTGCTTCTATCGAGGTCCCGCAGTCCTTTTTTGCCGAGGAATGAAAGGGCGTCAAAATCCGTGATCTCTCCCGCGATGTTGACGCGAAAAGGCGATGTGTCGAAAAGGGTCACGGGACGAAAGCCCGTCTTGCCTTGAGACAATCCTTCCCAATAGGCATCTTTGCCGATTGCAATAGGCGAGAGAACGCCGATGCCGGTAATGACTATTCTCCTGTTCATGCCGGGCCTATATCCCCAATCCACCATCGATCTGTATTGTCTGCCCGGTAATGTACTGCGAGTCATCACTGAGCAAGAAAAGTACAGCCTGTGCCACTTCATCGGCAGTGCCGAATCTCCTGAGCGGGATCATGCCCATAAATTTTTCTCTTGCCTTCTCGCTGAACTCAGCGGTCATCTCGGTGCTGATAAAGCCGGGGGCAATTGCATTGACCCTGATGTTATAGGGTGCCACCTCTTGTGCGAGCGATTTGGTAAAGCCGATCACACCGGCCTTCGCAGCAGCGTAATTGACCTGGCCGGGGAGCGGGTGGATGCCGCTTACTGACGAAATGTTGACGATGTTCCCGCTTTTCTGCTTGAGAAAGGTAATAATGCACGCCCGGGTGGTATTAAAGACCCCCGTGAGATTGGTATCGATCACATCGGACCAGTCTTCCTGACTCATCATCATGAGCGACTTGTCTTTTGTAATGCCGGCATTGTTAACAAGAATGTCGAGCCGGCCGAATTCTTTTTTTACTGTATCGACGAGCGTTTTGGCGCCTTCAAAATCCCTCACGTCAAGCTGAACGGGCAACGCTCTTCTGCCGAGACGTTGCACCTCTTCAGAAAGTGACTCCGCTGCATCGCGTTTACTGGAATAGGTGAACGCGCAATCAGCACCCGCACCGCAGATGGCAAGGACAATGGATCGGCCGATGCCCCTTGTTCCACCCGTTACGATCGCCACTTTATGAAGAAGAGGGTTGCTTTTCAGACTCTTCTCCCGATTTGAATGTGTGGCATCGATTTGTACAGTTTGAGAGACATGTGTGTAATACACCCTGCCTGAGTATGATCTTTATAATGCTTTGTACTTATACTTATATCATTTTTTTAAAGCGGCTTCAAGCAATAGTTCATCCTCCGGGCGATTTGTCGCCATTCCGTATATATTACTGCTTCGTGATCGAGTAGAAGACTATCGATCCGGAATCGACCCGGGTCATTGATAGTGCGCTATCCGGGATATTGGCATCACGGAATACTTGCAGAAAATCCTTCTCAGTGCGTTGTAAAAAACCGTCCCAATCAACAAGCCAGTGGCAAAGCTCTGGACGGTAATGGTCCGCATCTTTGAAGGACGCAATAAGTTTTCCGCCGGGATTGAGCAGCAGATACAGGGAGTTCAGCATTTTCACCAGAAAATCATCGGGAAGATAATCAAAGAAACCGATACTGTAGATGACGTCCTGCATCCCGAATTCCGTCTGCGCCGTCTCGTTATCGAACATTCTAAGCGCATTGTACTGAATCAATTCTGTATGCTCTTCTGTAAGCTTTGCAATAGCAAAACGATCGAGGGCGAACTCCAGGGCAGCAGGGTCCAGATCAACACAGGTGAATTTAGCTCCCGACGCCTTGATCTCCGGCGCTAATTCGAAAACTTCCCTGCAGGAACCGCAGGCCACATCAAGGACCTTTGGATTGCCCCTGCTTACCAGTTCTTCTTTCAACAAAGAACGCATTTTGACGATCCGCTCCCGTACTCCGACACCAAGGGTCGTGGCTTGCGTGTATTTGTCCAGATAGTATCCAATGCCATCCGACATCGGCATGTTCTTATAAGCCAGTTCCAGGGTCATAAAATCTCCCTGCTGTCCCTGCGGCCATGTTCGGCAGCGATTGATGATATAGCTTTTTGAAAGGATCGGGTGTGTCTTTTCGCGGAAGTAGACCTGGGCTTGTTTAAGGGCCAGCGGATCATCCACTCCCTCTTCAAACTGGGCGCAGGCTTCAAGAATGGTGTCGTTCAGCATGGTAATTTCATCAAGGAACGCTTCCTTGTTCGCGTCCGGCATGGAACATCGGACTTCGAGGTCTCCCAGCGCCAGCATATATTTCTCGATCTTGGCGTCAAGCGCCTCGACATAGGTTCTCGGTCTTTCCTGAATCAGTCCTGTATGCTTCTGAATCACCTCTCCCTGGTACATTAATGAGTCTTGCATGATGTTCTCCCTTTTAAGTTCAAATGGTTGTTTATTGAGATCACTGGAGTTATAAAACAGCAACCCATCCGTTTTGCCTGGATGAACGTACAAGAGCTTTTGATTACGAATAAGGCAGGTAAAAGAGCGAAGCGCGAAGTTGTGTTTGCATTTTGAGATCCTGATTCTCACAACGGCACTTCTGAAGAAGTTCGACAGGCATAATGATCACCTCCTTTTTCATGAGCGACAGAGAATTAAGAAATATTCCGGCGGGATGTGCTCTGAGCAAACCAAAAATGAAACCAAATTTATTTGTAAGAATGTTAATCTAATCGATTTTTATTGTAAAGGAATTAATGAATACTGTCTCAGATTTTATAAAAGAAGGATGTGTGTTCATCTGTTAGGGCTTTAGTATTACTGATGGTCCTTATTCCCATGAGCGAATAAGGATGTGTAGAACAAAACTATTTAGTGCAATGATTTTACTGCATGAAGAACATCGAGAAATCAAATGGTTTGCAGTGCAGGAGAAAATGCTTTGTAGCTTTTATCAGGTTCATAGGCTAACTGCGTCCCCGGGAAGAGGAGGCATGCTTCGTCGAGAGCTTGTCCGAACAGAGGAGGCGAGGCGCAAGAATACCGGGCTTCCCCCTCGCCGTGATCCACTATTCATGCTGCAGGAAGGGGAAAAGTTATGGACAAGCCGCGGGCTCATTTGTTAACAAATTCAAAACAGCTTGAAATCCTGTCTGCTTTGTGAAATAATGGGTTCGCTTGGAGCTGTGCAGCCAAGATGATGCGGTGTTAAATGGCAAGGAAGACATATAATTTGGCTGAAGAGGTGAAGCGTGATTTTTGAAGCGATTTTTCTCGGCATTATCCAGGGGATCACGGAGTTTCTCCCCATCAGCTCCTCGGCCCACCTGATCCTGCTCCCCTGGATGTTCGGCTGGCAGGGCACGCTGATCGACAGCCTGAACTTCGACGTGGCGCTGCACGCCGGCACGCTGGTCGCGATCCTGGCGTTCTTCTGGCGGGACTGGTTTGATCTGTTCGGAAAATTCTTTACCGGCATCAAGGACGGCACGTGGAAATCCAACGAAGGCAGGCTCGTGTGGTTCATTGTCCTGGCTACGATCCCCGCGGGCGTCCTGGGCTTGAAATATGAACATGTGGTGGAAGAGAGTTTCCGGAACCCGCTCCTGATCGCCGGGGCGCTCGCTGCGATCAGCCTCGTGATGTGGGCGGCGGACCGATATTCAGCAAAGAACGCGGGTCTCGGGCGCCTGACACTTGGTCATGCGATCTTTATCGGATTCGCCCAGGCCCTTGCCCTGTTGCCGGGCGTGTCGCGATCGGGAATTACCATTAGTGCCGGTCTCATGGCCGGATACACGAGGGCGAGCGCGGCACGGTTCTCCTTTCTCCTTTCCACGCCGGTCATTGCAGGAGCGGCTATTCTGAAACTTCACAAGCTTCATCTTGCCGACAACGAAGTGCTGCCCTTTGTCTTGGGAACCTTGTTCTCGGCAATCGTCGGGTATTTGTGCATAAAATTCCTGCTCCAGTATCTGGATCGGCATACGCTGAATATCTTTGTCTGGTACCGCCTGGCGCTGGTCGGAGTTGTGGTGGCGTTATGGGCGGCGAGGCGATAACAAAAAGTAGAACGAGGGATGAGGGACGATTGACGAGGTAAAAAACTGCATCAGGATGAGCAGGTTCTATCCAGTATCAAGAGTCAGCGCATGTTGCGAGAAAATAATTTATTTTCGGATAGTCCGAATTAGGAGCCTATGGCGGTTAACGCAACGAAACAGAAGCACTGGAACGAGATGGTCGGGCTGCTGCTCTTCGCCATCGGACTGCTGATCACGCTCAGCCTGGTCTCGTACACCGCGGTCGATCCCTGCTTCAGCGTCTCCGGCACGGGCGCGGGTATCAGGAACACCATCGGGATCATGGGCGCGTATCTCTCCGACGCATTGCTCCATCTCTTCGGCCTCTCCGCATATGTGATCCCGCTTCTCATGTTCGGGTATGCCCTGCTCTTCACCATAGGGTGGGAGGCGGAGCACCCGCTTCTCAAGAAGGTCGGCGGCATCATATTCTTCCTATCGGCAGGGGCATTCTTCGGGCTCGGGAGCGAAACAACCCGGTTGTTCGGGGAGTCTGTGCCGTCAGGCGGCATGCTTGGCGGTTTCATAGCGCGCGTGCTTGTTTCCGGATTTTCCGGAATCGGCGCCACCATCATCACGTTCACGGCCATGGTCATCGCCCTCATGCTGCTCACACCTTTTTCTCCGCTCAAGGCATTCGCGTGGCTGAGCGACCTGAACGGACGCATGATGGAACAACTCGATATTCTGATAACCGTGTACCGCGGCCGCAAAGAAAAAGCGCGCGAGGCAAAAATGCGGCCCGTCGTGCCCAAGGAACCGCCGAAGATCATGGAAACCCAGAAGCAGCCGTCTCCTGCGCCGAAGATCGTCAAACCGGAAAAGCCGGTGAAGACCGTTCAGATGCCTTTGCCGGGGATGGAAAAAGGGGACAAGGATGCGAAGGGGGCATATGAGCTTCCATCACTGGACCTGCTCGATCCTGTCCCGGTGATCGCGAAAAAGGTCTCGAAAGAGGACATGTTCGCCCAGTCCGAACTGCTGCAGCACAAACTCCAGGACTTCGACATCCAGGGACGCATCACGCAGGTCTATCCCGGCCCCGTGGTCACCATGTTCGAGTTCGAGCCGGCCCCGGGCGTGAAGGTGAGCAGGATCGTGAACCTCTCTGACGACCTGGCGCTTGCCATGAAGGCCGGCAGCGTGCGTATTGTGGCGCCTCTTCCGGGCAAAGCCGCCGTCGGCATCGAGGTGCCGAACAACACGCGCGAGACGGTCTACTTCCGCCAGATCCTCGAGACGCCGGAATACCAGTCGAACAAATCGAAGCTCAAGATCCCCCTGGGCAAGGACATCTTCGGCGCCTCGGTGATCGGCAGCATCGACAAGATGCCGCATATGCTCGTGGCAGGCGCCACCGGCTCGGGCAAGAGCGTTGCCATCAACTCCATCATCCTGGCGATCCTGTACAATGCGCGACCGAGCGAGGTCAGGCTCGCCCTGATCGACCCCAAGATGCTCGAGCTCTCGGTGTATGAAGGCATCCCGCACCTGCTTTCTCCGGTCGTCACCCAGTCCAAGAAGGCGGCAGAAACGCTCCGGGCAATCGTGGCCGAGATGGACCGGCGGTACCGCACGCTCTCCGAAAAGGGGAACAAGAACATCGACTCCTATAACAAGGCCGTCCCCGAGGCAGAACGGCTCCCCTACATCGTCGTGATCATCGATGAGCTCGCGGACCTCATGATGACGGTGGCGCGCGAGGTAGAGGACTCCGTCATGCGACTCGCACAGATGGCGCGGGCCGCGGGCATCCATCTGATCGTGGCGACCCAGCGGCCGAGTGTGGATGTGATCACCGGCCTGATCAAGGCGAACCTGCCGGCCCGGATATCCTTTCAGGTTTCATCCAAAACCGATTCGCGCACCATCCTCGATGCGAACGGCGCCGAGAACCTGCTCGGCATGGGCGACATGCTCTTCCAGCCGCCCGGTTCGTCCCACATCATCCGGGCCCACGGGTGCTTCGTATCAGAGGCCGAGATCAAGCGCGTGGTGGAGTTCGTCAAGAAACAGGGCAAGCCGAACTACGACCTGCTCCAGCAGCGGGCAAAGGAGATCGTCGAGGCCCAGGTCGCGGAGGTTGAGAAAAGCGAGCGGGACGAGCTGTACCAGCGTGCCGTTGAACTGGTCCAGATGAACGGCCAGGCCTCCACGTCATTTATCCAGCGCAGGCTCCGCGTGGGCTACAATCGTGCGGCGCGCATGATCGAGATGATGCAGGAGGACGGCATTGTCGGGGCTGCTGACGGATCCAAGCCGCGGGAGGTGTTGGTGCGCAAGAACATGGACGGTACCCTGAATGATCTGGACGAGCTGTAGGCATCAGGCATGTTCCATCCACGGGCTGACACGCCTCGCGGTGATCTGTTTCGCCGCTCGTGTCTTTATTGAAAAACAGCCCTTGTCAATTTGCTCATAATAGGATATAGTTTCACCAATGCAGTATAATTCTAATTTACAGGAGGGAAAGACATGGCAAAGGCAATGACGAAATCACAGTTGGTATCGAAGATCGCGGAAAAGGCATCACTTACCAAGAAGGCAGCCGCTGAGATATTGGATTTCATCGCGGCGGTGGCCTATAAAGAAGCAAAGAACACCTTCACGCTGCCCGGGCTCGGCAAGCTCGTGCTGGTGCAGCGCAAGGCCCGCATGGGCAGAAACCCGGCAACCGGTGAAACCATCAAGATAAAGGCAAAGAAGGTCGTAAAGTTCCGGGTTGCCAAGGCAGCCAAAGATGCAATCCTCGGATAACCGCAATCAATCCCTCGCGTAACCAGGCCCGCTCCTGAAACGAGCGGGCCTGAAGTATTTCAGGAATATCGCGGAGGCGGATTTCCTTTCCCGCTCCTGACTGGTTTCTCTCTGCTTTGCCAACGAGTACCGAGGAAAAACAGCAGAGCCACGCTATTTCATCCCTTTGTCTTCCCGAACACCCGTATCTCCACATCGACATCTAACATCAGCCGAGAAAGCGCCTCCACCCTGGACTTGGTGCTCAGATCGATGTTCCAGTAGAAGGGGGTCATTGCCAGCAGGTCCATGATCTCTGCGGAGCTCTTCAGCTCGATCTGATAATTGGTACTCGTTTCCATGAGCGGAGTGAAAAGCCCCCTGGCCTGTTCTATCATTGCTGATTGTTCATGCTCCCTGACAATTGGATAGATGATCTCTCTCAGGCCGTTCAGGTGTCTGGGGCCGGGGCTTACGATCACGAGCATGCCTGTCTCATTCAGGACCCTGGAGAACTCCGCAAAATGTACCGGCGAAAAGACGTTCAGAACAACATCAAAGGATGAAAGGGCAAAGGGCAGGTCGATAATGCTTGCGACAAACCAGTCAATTGTCCTGTCGCGCCTGGCAGCCTGGCGAACGGCGAACTTCGCAATATCGACTCCGTAGCAATCGATGGGAATTGCGCTCCCGTGCCTGCCAGCCAGAAACTCCTTGAGGCGCTTGAGATAAAAACCCTCACCGCAGCCCGCATCAAGAATACCGCAAGCCCGTTCATGCTCCGATCGATCGAGATTCTTTTCGATAGCCTCATTGATTCCATCGGACACCCTGTTGTAATGCCCCAGGTCAAGAAACCGCCTCCGGCTCCGGATCATGTCCGGGCTGTCTCCAGGCTCCTTTGAATGTTTCTGGTGAGCAAGCAGAAGATTGACGTACCCTTCCCGGGCCGCATCAAATGTGTGGTAATTGGAGCATTGGTAGCCGTCAGCAGAGTTCAGCAGACGGTTTTTGCAAACCGGACATTGCAGAATGGGGGTCATATGCCGTTACCCCCAAAGGTCCTTATCGCTTCCAGAAAGTCCTCTCCATACCGCTGAAGCTTCACATCTCCCACGCCGGAGATTTGCCGCATCTCGGACGCGGTTTTCGGGAACTGCCTGCACATCTCATGCAGCGTCTTGTCTGAAAAAATAACGTAGGGAGGCACGCGGTTCTCTCCGGCGATCTTTTTTCTGATCACGCGCAGCCGATCAAAGAGCGTCTCGTCATACCAGCCGCCCTCGGCTGTTTTCCTGCGTCGCTCGTTTGTTTTCACCTCTTCCCGCTTGAGCCCGAAGACCTCTCTTTTCCCGGTGAGCGCTTCCGAGCCCGCGGGCGTGATCTTTAATACCGGGTAACGATCGCCGTCCTGTCTGATCAGCTCCTGGGCAAGAAGTTCGTTAACGATGAAGCGCCAGTGGTTTTTGTCCTGATGTCTTCCCGCGCCGAAGGTCCTGAGCTCATGATGCCCGAGTTCCCTGATGCGCCTGGTGTCCGCGCCGATAACGATGTCGATGATGTGGACGATGCCGAACCGCTCGTTGGTCCTGGCCATGGCCGACATCAGTATCCGGGCATCGGTAGAGATATCGATCTGGTTCACCGAACCGGTGCAGATATCGCATGCGGTGCAATTGTTCCCGGGATACGCTTCACCGAAAAAGGAAAGAAGCTGCTTCCTTCTGCATACATTATGAGACGCGAACCGCACGGTCTGGTCCAACTTCTCCATGGCGATCGCGCGTTCCGCTTCGTCTTCCATCTTGTCGATGAAATACCGTATCTTCGGGATATCGCCCCTGCTGAAAAAGAGCAGGCAATGGGCCGGCTCGTTGTCGCGGCCCGCGCGGCCCGTTTCCTGGTAATAGGCCTCGATATGTTTCGGGAGATCGGCATGGACCACGTACCGGACGTTCGACTTGTCGATGCCCATGCCGAAGGCAATGGTTGCCACGATCACCGGGGCTTCATCCCGGTTGAACGCCTCCTGGTTCTTCTCGCGTTCTTCCGCCGACAGACCGGCATGGTAGGGGAGCGCGTTGATGCCGTGGGATGCAAGGAAGCCCGCTGTTGCCGTGACCGAGGCCCGGGTCGTCCGGTAGATGATCCCCGATTCGCCCTCGTGGTCCCTCACAAAGTTCAAAAGCTGCTGTTCGATCCCGTCCTTGGGCCTGACCTGGTAGAAAAGGTTGGGCCGGTTGAAGGATGCGCGAACGGTATGGGGCGTCCTGAGCCCGATCTTGTGAATGATGTCCTGCTGGACCTTTTCCGTTGCCGTGGCGGTGAATGCTGCAACCGGGACATTCGGAAAGAGCTCTGGAATTGCGGAAAGGGCGAGGTAATCGGGCCGGAAATCGTGTCCCCACTCGGAGATGCAGTGCGCCTCGTCGATGGCGAAGAGCGAGAGAGGGATGCCTCTCAGCGTCTTGATGAACTGCGGCATGGCGAAGCGTTCCGGCGCGATGTAAAGGAGTTTGATCTGACCGGCGCTGAGCCTGCGCTCTATATTCGCCAGTTCCCGCTGGTCAAGCGAGCTGTTCATGAACACGGCCGCAATCCCGTTTTCCCTCGCGGCGTCTACCTGGTCCTTCATGAGAGAGATGAGGGGGCTGATAACGACCGCTGTTCCCTCCAGCAAGAGCGCAGGGAGCTGGTAACAGAGCGATTTCCCCCCTCCCGTGGGCATGACCGCGAAGACGTCCTGCAGGTTCAGGATTTTATCGACAATGGTCTCCTGATTCGGACGGAATGACTCAAAACCGAAAACCGTGCGGAGAATATTGTGAACTGAAGAAGCTTGTGAAGGAGAGCGGGTATCCATGCGGTCTCATGATAAGCTCGGAGCCGGGTATTGTCAAGATTGGTGAATGAAACCAATTTTCTGTCTTCTCAGCAGGTATTGTTTATGGTATGATACGCTCCTCGGGAGGAAGTAATGACTGCTCATCATAGTGCATGGGGAAAACAGTGTCTCATTGCCGCTGCCCTTCTCTTCTCTGTCTCAGCACCGGGTGCAATAAAGCCTGCAGATGCCCAGACCATGCAGGACGTGGTTGTTTCTGTCGAAAACCATTACCGCGATCTTGCGGACCTCACGGCGAAGGTCATTCAGAAGAATAACCTCAAGTCCATTGGCAAAACTCAGAAGTTTGAGGGCACGCTCTGGATCAAGAAGCCGGGCAAGCTGCGGTTAGAGTACTCGAACGGTCAGCTGATCCTCATCAACAACAAGGCCGCGCTGTTCTATTCTAAAAAGAGCGAACAGGTGATCAAGAAGACCTTCACTGATTTCGAGCACATGAACATCCCGGTGGCGTTCCTGCTCGGCGCAGCCCATATCCGGGACGACTTCGACGTGCTGCAGTCGGACCCGAAGACACCGCGCGTGCTTGAGCTTCTCCCCAAAAAACCGGGGGCAGCCATGAAGAAGATACGACTCGTTGTCGATGACGTTGGCCGGATCACCGAGCTCATGATCTTCGACCGGTCCGGGAACACGACCACGATGGCCTTTACGGACATCCGGGAAGGCATTGGTCTCGACGACAAGCTCTTTGTCTTTAAAGCCCCGAAGGGGACGGAGATAATCGAGCAATAGCTCGAATTGCGAATTGAAGATCGTAAATTGGAAATTGCAAATTTGAAATCTACACTTTTCACTATTCACGTTCCAATCAACCGGAGGTTGCCATGGCCGCAGAAAATTCATTTGATGTTGTTTCAAAGATCGATATGGCCGAGGTGACGAACGCGGTGACCCAGGCCATGAAAGAGATCGGCCAGCGGTTCGACTTCAAGGGGAGCAAGTCGAACATCACGCAGGAGAAGGACGCCCTCGTGATCGTGTCTGATGACGAATACAAGCTCAAGAGCGTGATCGATATTTTGCAGGGCAAACTCGTGAAGCGCGGAGTGCCGGTCAAAAACCTGTCCTACGGCAAGGTGGAGCCGGCCCTCTCCGGCACGGTGCGCCAGCGCCTGACGCTGCAGCAGGGGATCCCCACGGACAAGGCCAAGGAGATCGTGAAGGCGATCAAGGACTCCAAGATCAAAGTGCAGGCTTCAATCCAGTCGGACCAGGTGCGCGTATCAGGCAAGGACCGGGACAATCTCCAAACGGTCATTCAGCTCCTGAAGGGAAAGGACTTCGGCGTCGAGCTTCAGTTTGAAAACTACCGGAGCACGTAGCGGGAATATGCCCGGAAAAAATTCAGGAGAAATGGAGAAAAAAATGGTGGAAAAACCGGGAGAATCGGCTGTTACCCCGTTTCGCATTTCTACTCCCCCTTTCCCTGTATGCAGGTTTCCTAACTTTGATCTTCACAGGCTTTGAGGTTTTTCAATTGAAATACGAACGACCATTTTTTTTGTAAACGAATAATGATCGCGTTTCAAGCTGCGTGACACCTGTTTCCATCAAACTATCTTTTCGCCTCGCCTGTATCCGTCCTAACTGATGAATTAATCTTGCATTATTTGCTTAACCTGATATAATTTTAAAGATTCAGTTTGTTAGGGAGAATTCATGAGCCTTGTCGGCAGGCTGGAAGATCTTGCACTACCCGACATCTTCCAGATCATCAGTCTGAGTAAAAAAACCGGCACCCTCGTTGTCCGAAGCCGCAGGGGAACGGGCATGGTTGTGTTTAAGGATGGTCAGGTGATCCAGGCCGCGAGCGACAGCATTCGCGACTCGCTCGGCAACATCCTGGTGTCCCAGGGCATGCTGGACGAAGCTGCGCTGTCCAAGGCGCTGGCATTCCAGAAGAAAGAGCCTGACAAACCGCTCGGCATGATCCTCACGGACATGGGGGCGGTGGCTGCGCAGACGCTTCAGAGCGTCATTCGCAAGCAGATCGAAGAGATCATTTACGACCTGCTCGACTGGGAGGGGGGGTTCTTCAACTTCGAGCTCGGAGAGATCATTCCCAAGGACACGATCGAGATCGACACCCAGGAATTTCTCCTCAAATCCGGCATCAGTGCCGAATACCTTCTCATGGAGGGCACGCGGATCCTCGACGAGAGGCGGAAGGATGAGAAAAAACCGGCAGCTGCCCGGCCCGCCCCCGCCCCTGCTGCCCCTGCTTCGCCATCGCCTGCCGTGCCCGCGGCTGCACCGAAAGCTCCGCCTTCTCATGTCAGCTATGAACCTGCCAAAGAAGAATTCCGGACTCGAATAGAAAAAGAAGGGCCCCGCAAGGATATCACCGCGCTCAAGTCCATGTTCGACGAGCTCAGGTTCCCGACCGCCACGGCCGAGGTGACGCTTCTGATCCTGCGATACGCAAGCGAGGTGGTGAACCGCGCGGTCCTGTTCATGGTAAAAAAGGACGAGGTGCGCGGTCTCGGTCAGTTCGGCATCGAGCTCACGGGGAAATCCGCGGACCAGGTCGTCCGCAACATCAAGGTCCCGCTGAATCAGCCCTCCGTGTTCTTCAGCGTGATAGAAAGCCGGCGCAGCTATCTGGGCGCCCTCGAGTCGAACCCGAGCCACACCTACCTCGTGAACGAGCTCGGCGGCGCGATGCCCGATGCGGTTATCGCCATCCCGCTGGTCGTGGACGGGAAGGTGGCACTGGTCGTGTACGGTGACAATCTGCCCGAGCGAAGACCGATCAGGGGTTTGGATACGCTCGAAATATTCATGAATCAGGCCGGCATGGCGCTGGAAAAGGCGCTTCTCGAAAAGAGAATTGCGGAACTTCAAAAGGAGCAGCGATGAAGAACGTTCTTATTGTCGAGGATTCCAAGGCCATTCGTACAATGATCCGGGTCGCGCTCGAGGAAGCGGGCGGTTTTTTCGCGGTGGAGGCAGGCAACGGTTTTGAGGCGCTCAAGACGCTCCCTTCGCGGCGCTTCGACCTCATCATCACCGACATCAACATGCCCGACATCAACGGCCTTGAGCTTATGGGCTACGTGAAGTCCAATCCCACCTACCGTGATATTCCGCTTATCATCGTAAGTACTGAAAAGAGCGATGAGGATAAGAAGCGCGGGATCGCCCTCGGCGCATCGGGTTATGTGGTGAAGCCGTTCAGGAAAGAAGAACTCATGGCCATGATCATGAAGGTGCTGGGAGAAAAATGATAGTTCGGAGTGCGGAGTTCCCCCGATAGAGATGTTCGAGGGCAGGCTCCGTGCGGAGAGAAGCGATACCATGAAGACAGACCGGCCCATAAAAGACTTTCTCGCCGAGGCAGAGGACATCCTGGAGACGGCGAACCAGACGCTGCTGTCGCTTGAAACAGGGCAGGCCGCGGGCCGCATTGACCCTGATCTGGTGAATGCCCTGTTCCGCGCGATCCATTCCTTCAAGGGGCTTGCGGGCATGTTCGGGCTCAAGGAACCGTCGGAGCTCTCGCACAAGCTGGAATTTCTCCTCGACGAGCTCCGGCTCGGCAAGGTGGGTATGGGCCGGAAGGTCCTTGACGCGGTGATCGAGATCGTGGCGCAGCTCGGCAGGCTGGTGCAGCAGGCCGGGACGGACCATCCCTTCGAGGACATTGCGTCCGCCCTGGCGATTATTGACGGCATCCTTCAGGCAAAGCCGTCCGCCGCGGCCGGCCGGCCACTTGGCGAGCAGATCGGTCTTGACCAGGGAATTCTGCAGGTCCTAACCGAGTATGAAGAGCACCGGCTCAGGGAATGCATCCGGGAGCGAAAGAACCTGTTCATGCTCAAGGCCCAGTTCGAGTTCGCCAATTTTGAGACGGCGATCAAGGAGCTCAATGCCACGCTTAAGAAACACGGCGAAATCATTTGCACCCTGCCGACGGCGGGCGGGGGGAGCGGGATTGGTTTCAGCATTGTCGTTGGTACGACCGAGGATGCGGGGGTGCTCACGTCCGCCATCGCTCTGCCGGATGTGGCTGTCGAGAAGATCGCCTACGCCGAAGAGCGAAGGACCGAAGAGCGAAGGATCGAGGAGCCGAAGGCAGACGCGGCGGCGGGTCTCAAGTCGGTGAGCAACACCGTCAGGGTGAACATCTACAAGCTCGACAGCCTTATGAACGTCGTGGGAGAGATGCATCTGATCAAGAACATCATCGTCCGGATCACGAAGGAGCTTCGCGCCTCGCAGGGCGTAATCGGCATTTCCGCGGATCTCTACAAGGCGCAGCGCAGCCTTGAGCGGAAGCTGAACGAGCTCCAGGAGGGCATCCTTGAGGTCAGGATGGTCCCCATCGGCCAGATATTCACGCGCCTGGCGCAGGTGGTCAGAAAATATGTGAAGGACGCAGGGAAAGAGATCGACCTGCAACTGCAAGGCGAGGAAACGGAACTCGACAAGATCATGATCGAAGATCTTGCGGACCCGCTCATGCATCTTATCAGGAATGCGATCGATCACGGCATAGAAGCCCCCGAGGTCCGGAGACAGCTTGGCAAGCCGGAACAGGGGAGCGTGAAACTGACGGCATTCCCCCGGGGCAATCATGTGGTCATCACGATCGAGGATGACGGCGCGGGGATGGACCCCGCGAAGATACTGAACACCGCCGTTGAGAAGGGCGTACTTTCCCCGGATCACGGGCTCGATCTCGAGCGCGACCGCAAGGAAATCTTCGATCTCATTTTTCTTCCCGGCTTCACCACCAACAAGGCGGTGACCGAGATGTCAGGCCGCGGCGTGGGCATGGATGTCGTGAAGCGGAACGTTTCCAAGCTTTCGGGCATGATCGATATCCAAACCGAGGTTGGAGCAGGCAGTATCTTTACCCTGACGCTTCCCATCACGCTCGCCATCATCAAGGCGCTCGTCATCGAATCGGGCGGGCAGGTTTTTGCCATCCCGCTCAGCTCGGTGCTCGAGATCCTGCAGGCAACCAGCGATCAGGTGGAGACCATCGAGGGGCGCGAGGTGATGGCCGTGCGAGAGGACACGATCCCGCTTCTCCGGCTTGCCCGGGCATTCAATCTCTCCGCGGAACACGAGGGTAGTTCTTTCTATGTCATTCTGGTAGGCATTGCCGAACGAAGACTTGGCATTATGGTTGATCATCTCAAGGACCAGCAGGAGATCGTTATCAAGCCGCTGGGGAAGAGGTTCTCAGAGACGCCGGGCATTGCCGGGGCCACTGAGCTGGGGGACCGGCGGGGCGTCGTGCTCGTTCTCGACGTGGAATCGCTCGTTGATGGGGCATTGAAGAGAGTAGCAGTCAATAAACAGTGATCAGCAGACAGGAGTCGGAAGACGGGAGTCAGGAAACAGGACGAACCAACCGTGTTCGTCCGTGACCGGTCATCTGACCACGGTCTTCTGAAAAAGCATGTACAAAGAATTTTACAGGCTCAGGGAAAGACCTTTTAATAAAACGCCGGACCCGCGGTTCCTCTACCACAGCCCGAAGCACGGAGAGGCACTCGCGCGGCTTCTGCATGCCGTGGAGGAACAGGACATTGTCCTGCTCACCGGCGAGATCGGCTCAGGCAAGACCACGCTTTCCCGTGCCTTCATCGATTCGCTGGACGAGAGCTATCACCCGCTGCTCATTATCAACCCGAGGCTTTCTCCGTCGCAGCTCCTGCGCACGGTGGTGTTGCGACTCGGCATGGACGATGTGAACCGGTACCGGCATGACATCCTTGAGGGGATCAATGCGAAGCTCTATGAGCTGTACGAGGCGGGCAAAAGGCCGGTGATCATTATCGACGAGGCGCAGCTTATTCCGGGCAAGGCGACCTTCGAGGAGCTGCGGCTCCTGACGAACTTTCAGCTCGACGATCGCAATCTCCTGGCCCTTGTGCTGATCGGCCAGACCGAACTCCGGGAGCGTCTCAACAAGAAGCCGTACCGGGCGCTCCGCCAGCGTATCGGGATGCAGTATCATCTGGGCCCGCTCAACGCGGAAGAGGTTGAGGCCTATGTTCGGCACCGGCTCGAGATCGCCGGCCGGTCAGAGCCGTTGTTTGATCCTCAGGCGCTCGCGCTGCTGTTCGAGCACTCAGAGGGCATTCCCCGCCGGATCAATACCATCGCGGGAAACGCGCTTGTCGAGGGTTTCGGCAGGTCGGCCGAGATCATCGGGCCGGAGATCATTGAGAGCGTGGTTAACGATGGGGCGTAAGGTAAGGCACGATAGACGAATGTAAGGCACCACAGACGAAGGACGAGGGACGAGGGACGAGGGACGAAAAAAGCGTCCGTCGTTGATTTTGAGTAGGAGCGAACGCGACATGGACATTCTTGCAGCGCGAAAGAAAGCAGCGGAACAGGCGAATGCCCGGAACAAACCGGAGCCGCACGCAGCGGCACCTGCAGCGCAACCGGAGCCGGAAGCAGCAGCGCCTGCAGTGCAACCGAAGCAGGAACCAGAGGCGACGCCTGCTCCCGCGGAGTCTTGCCTGGCCGTGCCCGCCGCATCTCCAGCTGCGGCTGGCGTTGCTCCCCTGATTGAGGAGTCCCGCGACAAGGCAGGGGCCGTGCCTGTTTCCTCGGCTCGCGAACCGGAAAAAACGCAACAGGGAGAGATCGAGCTGCTCTCATTTCGCCTCGGCGGAGAGGAGTATGCCGTGCTGGTGGCGGATGTGCGGGAGGTCCTGAAGTTCTTTCATCTGACGATCGTGCCGAATACACCCGACTATGTTCTCGGCGTCATGTCCCTTCGGGGAACGATGCTGCCCATTATCGACCTTTGCAAACGGTTCGGTCTTGCAGCGGCCGTAAAAAACGAAAAATCGAGGGTCGTCGTGGCCAGTTCCGCTGACGAAGAGGCAGGGCTCCTGGTGGACCAGGTGACGGGCGTGTTCAGGATTTTTCCCGATGAGATCAAGCCGATTCCGGAAAACATTGAGCAGGGGGCGGAGTTCCTGAGCGGCATCGTGAGGACAGCGGACCGGCTGTATATCCTGCTGGACCTGGGAAAGGCCCTGGGTGTTTAACAATTCCCCGGGCACGATGCTTCGTGCCGGCGGCAGCATGACGATGCCACCCCCATGGAATGAAAGGGCAAAGACCTGTTTCTTGCCGAACAGTGTCATGCGTGGAATTGCTGAACAATCCCGACCCGCACGCAGGTAAGGAAGGTTTTCTCTCTATGGAACGATTCGAGAAATGGAAAAAATGGACGGCATTTGGAATTCTCGGCGTCATTGTTGCCGCCGGGTGTGCGGCGCTCAAGGAGTCGAGGCCGATCCTGCCGATCAGGGAGTATGAAACGATGATCGCCGGCCGGCTGGACGCGAACTACGTGGGCACCGATACCTGTCTCAAAGCATGTCACGTGCACGACAAGATCCGCAAGGATTTCGATCTCTCGACCATGGGTGTCCAACTCTCCCGCGAGTCGGGATTGCCGCTCGTGAACTGCGAGAGTTGCCACGGCGCTGGAAGCCTCGCGATTGAGAAGCTGACACCGGAAAGACTCCAGGACGATCAGAAAACCGGGAAAAAAACGGCCTGCGATTTTAAGACGCTCATTGACATCAAGAACCTGCCGGCACAGGCACGGTCGCTTATTTGCCTCAAATGTCATTCAGCCAACGCGTCGTTCAACCTGCACAACTGGAACGCGGGTGCGCACAATATCGCCGACGTGTCCTGTTCCGACTGCCACCCGATCCATGGAAACCACAACCTGAAGGTGCGGTCCCGTGACATGGCGGACATGTGCGACAAATGCCATCCTGACGTGAAGGCCGCCTTCTCGCTCCCGAATCATCACCCGGTGCCGGAGAAAAAGGTGTTCTGCAACGACTGCCACGACCCGCACGGCGGCAGCAGCGAGAAGAGCCTGAGGCAGGACACGGTCAAGGCGACCTGCACGCAATGCCATGCTGAAAAGGAGGGGCCCTTCCTGTATGAGCATGCGGACATCATGGAGGATTGCCGCGCCTGCCACACGCCGCACGGATCGGTCAACAACAAGCTGCTCATTCTGCGCGAGCCGTACCTGTGCCTGCAGTGCCACCCGACCCACCGGCTTGGTGAGACAACGACCCCGGAGAGAAAGCAGGCGTTCTACACACGATGTTCCGATTGTCATTCCCAGATCCATGGCACAGACCTGCCTTCGCCGAACGGCGCGGGCAGATTCATTCGATAAGGATGCTTGAAGATGAATAAGCAGACCATAATGCTCCTGATGATCATGTTTTGCGCCTCACCAGCAATGGCGCAGCAGTTGCCCGGCGATACGGGCCCGGAAGAGGTCCTGGAAGGAATGATCGGGCTGACCTATACCGGGATATCGTCTGAACGCAGTTCCCGGGCGGGAGAGTATGAATACCTCCACTCCTCCGCGGGCGGCGATCTGCACGTGGAATGGGTCCCGCTCCCGCACCGGTTCTCGCTTGAGGGCCACGCCCTGAACCGGAAGGACTACTTCAGCGAGATGGACTATGCCTACCATGATATTGTGCTGTTTAATTTTCTTGAGCGGGGAATTTACCACAACCTTGATCATTACTCGTTCGGGACCGATGACCCGGCCACGACGATGCTGCGCTTTATTGACCTGAATCCCGGTGACCAATACGGGATCGAGAACTCTTTGCGCAAGGGGTTCATTCGGTTCAAGACCCCTGATTTCCCTTTTCATCTGTACGCCGGTGCGACGAGAGTCGACCGCAGCGGGACCATGCAGCAGCGATTTCTGAGTGGAGATTTCAGCGACCTGAACAAAGTTTCCCAATCCCGCGTTATTGACTGGAGCTCTACGGAAGTCCGGACGGGGATGAACAGTCATCTCGGTCCCCTGGAGTTCGACTATAATCACGCGGAAAAGAAATTTACCGCATCAGGAGACAAGGTACTGTATGACCAATATCTCTTCATGACCCCCCATAACCTGGTGCCCGACCTCACGTCCTTCTCGGACACCGTGAAGCTCCACTCCTCCTTGAACGGCAGACTGGTGGTTTCCGCGACCTTTACGGAAGGAAAGAAGAAAAACGAGGACAGCGATGCGAAGACGAATTTCCGCAACGCTGCCGGCGATATCGTGATCACGCCGGTTGCCGGCCTGACGCTCTTTCTCAAATACCGGCATTATGAGCTCAGTCTCAACAATCCCGATACGGTGACGACGTCCGGCATTGTGCGCACCTATGCGGTCCGCGATTCCATATCTTCGAAAAAGGACATGATGACCGGTTCTGTCCGGTATCGCCTTACCGAGCGCATGACCGTCAAGGGCGAGTATGCGATTGAAACGATCGAACGGAACGCCTGGTACGGGGACAGCATCGCGCCGCTCCAGATCGCGCCGGTTCAGACAGGGACCGCGCCGAATTACTGGGACGCCGCCCACCGAACGACCAAAACAACGGAAAAGATCGGCATTTCCTATCGAGCCATGAACAGTCTCTCCGTGAGAGCGGACTATACCGCGGTGCAGATATCGAATCCAGCGTACGCCGCCGATCCTGACCGCGTCAATTCGGCCAATGCTGCCGCAACCTGGACACCCGTCCGATGGGTCATCGCGCTGGCGAGCTACGGAGGAGTGCGGGAGAAGCGCGATGGACTATCGGCTCCGCTTGCGGGCGGCTCCAGGAAGACCAACCGCGATCAGGGGCTCGGCAGCGTTACCTTTCTTGTCGGGAAGCGTTCCTCCGTCACCGCAAGCGCTCTGTATTATCAGAACAAGGCGAAGGAGACACTCACCTACCGGGATGCCGCGGGTTTGCCGATTCTGGGAGACACTGTCCCCTATGCTGACATTGCGCAGGTGTACTCCGTGACCGTAACTCATGCGCTGAGTGACCGTGTAACGTTGACAGCAGAGGGGAGCAAGAGCACCTCGCGAGGCGATTTCCGGAACAACGGCTCGGTGGTCAACACAACGGGCATCGATTTTTTCTCTGACATGAGGGTCGTCGAGGACATTTACACTGCCGGCCTGGAGACACAGCTTGGCAAAAACATGAGCAGCGAACTCCGATACCAGCAGCGGCGCTATGATGACAAGATCGACAATTCTCAGGACGGCAGGGTGAATATTATTATGGCCTCCGTGGCCGTTAAATGGTAGCAGGAAGATAATGAGACGACTGCGATGGAAGCTGTATACTGTACTCCTGATACTCTGCGCGTCCACGGCCCTGGCTGCGGATAAGACCGTGGGCGTGATCATGTCGGGGAATATCAGTTTCTATCAGGAAGTGCACAAGGCCTTTGTGGGCGCTCTGGTAAAAGAGGGGTTTGATCATCGCAAGGTTGATACCTTCCTCCAGATGCCTTCACCCGACCCGTTGTCCTGGACGAATGCGGCGCGCAGGCTGGCGGTTGCCGAGGTGGACGTGCTGGTGACCTACGGAGCGCCCGCCGCACTGGCTGCGATCAGGGAGGCCAAAGGCATCCCGATCGTCTTCGCCGGTGTCTACGGGCCGAACGCAGTGGGCGTCTCGGCCAAGAATGTCACCGGCATCAGTTCCAAAGTGCCGATGTCAAGTCTGCTGAAATATTTAAAAAAGCTCACGCCCTTTACCCGGCTGGCCATTGTCTATAGTGAGCTGGAGCCTGATTCGGCGCGTCAGGCGGACGAACTGACGCGGCTCGAGAGTCAGTATGGGTTCCAGACGGTCAGGATGTCCGTCAAGAGATCCGAAGATGCCGGGAAGCTCGTGTTCGCGGGCAGGGCGGACGCGGTGTTTATCTCGGTAAGCGCGGTGGTGAATGAGGCGATCGATGTTGTCGTGAAATCAGCGCATTCCGCCAGGATCCCCACGATCAGCCAGACCGGCGGTACGGCGGAGCACGGGGTCATTCTCAGCCTGGCACCGAACGCAACGGAGCAGGGGGCGGCGGCGGCTCGATTTACCGCGAGAATGCTCAGGGGTGAGAAACCCGCCGCTTTGCCGGCTGAGGTCCCCAAGCTGGTGGACCTGGTTCTGAACCTCAAGGAAGCGGGAGTACTCGGCATCAAGGTGCCGTCTGATCTGATCACGGATGCGACGCAGGTGATCAAGTAACGGTGCGCGTCCGGACCATGAATCGATAAACGCGGGCCGTGCCGACGGCGCGGCGGCGGGCAGGCACATCCAGGAGAAGGGCGGGGTGGACGTGCAGCGTGTGTACAGCGGGATGAAAAATTTCCGGGGCCATGATCGGGATGGCGGTTTGGGAAAGGTACGTTTCTCGAAACGACGGAGAAGTTCTCAGTGGTGCAAGAGGAGATCGTTGACCGGCATGACGGTTTAGCCGTCCCCTGGGGGGCGCCGACGCTCGTGAGTAGAATTCACTAATGAGGGGCAGAGAATGAATGGCACAAATACAATGATGACGTATATGCAGGGTTGGAAATTGACAAAAAAATTCCTGGTCAGCATCCTGCTGGTGCTCGCCGTCGTGATGACCATCATGGTTATTGTTCTCAGCATCCACCAGAAGGGCGTCCTGATCGAGGAGCTCAACAAAAAAGGAAAGAACACCGTCGAATTTCTGTCCGGCATATCGGCAGAGCCTGTTCTCTCCTATAACTTCGCCTACCTGGAGAACTACGTGCGAGACTCCGCACGGGACCAGGACGTCGTCTATGTTGTTATCCAGGACAACCAGGGGAACCCCCTCACTCACCAGAAGGAAGAGCCGAAGGACAAGGACGGGATCCTGGAGTTCACCGCGAAGATCATGAACAATAACGACCAGATCGGCATTGTCAAGGCCGGGTATTCCACGCAAACCATCGACACGTCACTCCGCGAGTCGCAGATGATCATCATCGGCCTGTCGCTGGGCATGATGGCGGTCATTTCGCTGGTCGTATACCTGCTCTTCCGGGTGCTGGCCCTGAGGCCGATCGAAAGTCTCCATGCCATCATAACCCGGGTCGCGTCCGGCGATCTGTCGCGGACAATGGAGGTGTTGACGAATGACGAAATCGGGGAGTTGGGCCGGGCGGCGAACAAGATGGTGGTGGATTTGAGGCACCTGATCGCAAGCGTTCATCGGACGGCGAAGCAGACAGCGGCGTCAGCCGAGCAGATTGCCGCGGGGTCCCGTCAGGTGCAAGAAGGAGCGAATGCAACATCCGAGGCAATGGCACAGACCGCAACGACCGTGATCGAGATGGTCGCTTCTTTCAAGGGGGTCGCCGAAAACGCCGGGGAGATGTCCCGTGTCGCCACGGACGCGTCGTCCTCGACAACGGAGATGGCATCGTCGATCGAAGAGGTGTCCAGGAATTCGGGCGCGCTTGCAGCGGCCGTAGAAGACACGGCCTTGTCAATCGAGGAAATGATCGCCTCGATCAAGCAGGTGTCGGAGAATACCGATGCGCTTTCCGCATCAGCGGAGCAGACCTCATCGTCCATCACCGAGATGAGCTCCACCGTGAAGGAGGTCGAACAGCGCGCCATCGAGTCGGCCCGCCTGGCGGAAAAGGTCTCCCTTGATGCCTCGGATCGCGGGATGGCCGCCGCCCGGGAAGCGATCAAGGGCATGCAGAACATCAAGGAGACCGTCGAGGCCACCGCCGCGGTGGTGAACCGTCTCGGGAAGCGGTCGCATGAGATCGGACAGATATTGAAGGTCATCGATGAAGTGACGGAACAGACCAGCCTGCTGGCACTGAACGCCGCCATTCTCGCATCGCAGGCCGGTGAGCACGGCAAGGGATTCGCGGTCGTTGCCGAAGAGATCAAGGACCTCGCGGAGCGCACCGCCGCGTCCACCCAGGAGATCGGCAGCCTCATCGCATCGGTGCAGGAAGAGACCGCCGAGAGCGTACAGGCCATGGGCAGAGGGCTCAAGGCCGTCGAGAGCGGCGTTGATCTGGTGAATGTGACCAATGATGTTCTCGAACAGGTAACGAACAGCTCGCGGCAGTCAGCGGACATGGTACGGGCCATCGAAAAGACCACAGCGGAGCAGGCCAGGGGAGTAGCACAGATCACCGAAACCTCCCTCAGCATTTCGGACCAGCTCGAGCAGATCGCCGGCGCTTTGAAGGAACAGCGCAAAGGGAGCGAACGGATCGTGCAGGCGGCGGAACGGATGCGTGACATCACCCGGCTGGTGAGGTCCGCGACCCAGGAGCAGACGACGGGCAGCAGGTCGATCGCGAACGCCGTTGAATCCTTGACAAAGCAGACCTCTCAGGTCGCTCACTCCACGTCGGAGCAGAGTCTGGGAGCGCAGCAGATCAGCGATGCCATCAACCGCATTCAGAAGATCACCGGCGACACGGTGAATGTGTCCATTGAGATGGATAAGGCCGTGAAGGTATTCAAGCAGAACGCGGACGCGCTCCAGGGGGAACTGGATGGCTTCAAGCTCTAAAAAACAGAAGACAGAAGCTTTTAACTCAGTCTGACATCTGATCGCTTGTCGTCGGACGTCCGTATTTCAGTCTGTAGCCTGTGCTCTAATCGTTCATCGGAGGAATTATGGGTAGTATAAGACAAAGACTTATATTCCTGGTCTTCGCGGGGCTGTTCGTGGCAATGGGGTTGGTCGGGACGTCCCGGTATGTTAGTGAAAAGCGGGACATCAGTACCACTGTCCGGATCCAGGGGGAGCAGTCCGGCAAGCTCATGGCCGGGCTGGCTGCGCCCTATCTGCTGAGCTCGGACCTCAGCGGACTCAACTCCCTGGCCGGGCATTTCATCCACCTTCCCGCTGCCCAGGAGATAACCATTGTTGACCGCGAGGGAAGGGCGCTCGTTCACCTCGCCAAGCCGGTCTTGGAGAAGAATCGGGTCGTGGTAGGGCCGCAGCCGATCTTTTCGGACACCACGAAGCTCGGCGAGGTCCGCCTTTCCGTATATCCGGTGAAACCGAAAGGCGGACTCAGCGCCTCACTCCTGGGAGTGTTCTTCGAATATCTCGTTCTCTTCATTCTCCTGGCGGGAATCCTGTTCTTCTCCGTGACCCGCATCATCACAACGCCGGCCAGGGAACTCAGCCGCGCGCTCAAAGAGGTGATCGATCGAAAGGACTTTACGCTTCGTGTGGAGGTGAAGGAACGTGATGAGCTCGGAGACCTGGCGAACAGCGTAAACGAGCTGATCGCGCATCTCGAGCAGTTCATCGTTGGAATGAGCGCGATTTCCGCGCGGATCAATGAGCTGAGCCCGCTTATCTCTTCGGACACGCGGGAGATCAGAAAAAATGCCGAGATCGAATCCGGGGACACCATGAGTGTGTCTTCGTCGGTTACCGAGATGTCCTCTTCCATCCAGTCCATTGCCGAAAGCGCTGAAAGCCTGTCGGTCTCGGCTGAAGAAACGTCGTCAGCTATTCTCGAGATGAACGCCTCCAATCAGGAGGTCGCCAGCCATACGTCCGAACTTGCCTCATCGGTCGAAGACGTGACCGCCTCGGTCACCGAGATGATCGCTTCGATCCGCGACGTGGCCGGCCATGTCGAGAGCCTCTCCTCGGCGGCCGAGGAGACCTCGGCTTCGGCGATCCAGATCGAGGCAACGGTGCGGGAGGTGGAGCAGGCGGCCAAGGAATCGGCCGGGCTGTCGCAGCAGGTGTCCCGGGAAGCACAGGACATAGGGGTGAAGTCCATCCATGCAACCATAAGCGCCATTGCTACGATCAAAGACACGGTCGGGAAGTATGCCGAAACGGTCACGCGGCTCGGGAAGCGATCGGAAGAGATCGGCAAGATCCTCGGCGTGATCGTCGAGGTGACGGAGCGCACGAACCTGCTGGCATTGAACGCATCCATTCTCGCGGCCCAGGCCGGCGAGCACGGCAAGGGATTCGCCGTGGTGGCCGAGCAGATCAAGGCGCTGGCCGACCGCACCGCCGGCTCCGCCCAGGATATCGGAAAGCTCATCGCGTCGGTGCAGCGGGAGGCCAAAGAGGCTGTGCTGGCCACCTCGGGCAGTCTCACTGCCGTGGAAGAGGGCGTGCGGCGTTCTCAGGAGGCTGGTGCGGCGCTCGATAAGATCCTGGCGAGCTCGAGCCGCTCGGCGGAGATGGCCACCATGATCGAACGGGCCATGACCGAGCAGTATCGGGGCATCAAACAGGTGAGCGAGGCGGTGATGAACGTCAAGCAGATGATGGAGCAGATTGCCGGGGCGACCCAGGCACAGACCAGGGGCACGGAGAAGATCATGAGCGCCGCGGAGGAAATGCGTACGATCGCGCGGCAGGTGCGGACCGCCATGACCGAGCAGGGCCGGGGCGGCAAACAGATTGCGGTGGCGGCCGACAATGTCACCCTGCGCGCCGGCAAGATCGCCGCCGGCAGCCGCGAGCAGCGGCAGGCCATCGGTCAGATCATCGAGTCCCTGGAGCGGATCCAGGACCTCCCGCGCCAGAACATAACGCGCGTCGATGGCATGACCGTCGCGCTCAAGACACTTGGAGAGCAGGCGGAACTGCTCAATCAGGAGATCCTTGCGATGAACACGACCAAGGTGAAGAATAGCGCCGGAATATCGGGAGCGAGGTGATGCAACTATGCGAACCATGATAATGAGATTTTTTAAGGAAGGCAAGGGAAAGAGGCTGAAGGACCGCATTGACGCCAGCATGGGACTTAAGTTCATGTTCGCACTGTTCGGCGCTGTTGCCGTGCTTATGGTAATGGGCTCGTTTTTTGTCGCGCGCATGCTGATGGACGGGCAGTATCGGGCGCTGGAAACGCGGGGCCGTGAAATGGGCCAGCTTCTCGGCAAGGCCGGCACTGATGCTCTTCTGCACCGGGACATCCCGGTGCTCGACGGTCTTGTCGCGGAAACGGTGAAGTCCCCGGACGTGCTTTACACCTATATAGCGGACTCGTCGAATGTGATCCTGAACAATGCATCCGTCAGCTTCAACCGTGCCCATCCTGATGTGAAGAAACTTCTCGCGCAGGGGGAAATCGAGGACACGGCGACGTTCGCGGCGAAAGCAAAGGAGAAGTTCGATCCCGTCGAGGTGCAGGTTGATGTCAAGGACGGCGACACCCGCACCGGCCTGGTCACGATGGGATTTTCCCGGGCAGCGGTCCGGAAGGACGGTCGGGACGCGGTTTTGCTGCTTCTCGGGACCAGCGTACTGATCACCGGCGCCCTCGCCCTGATGATCTACCTCATGGTGCGGAGCATGATCGTTCTGCCTGCAAAGGAAGCGGTGGCCGTGGCCTCGAACATTGCGGCAGGAGACCTGACGCAGAGCATGCGCGTAACGTCGAGCGACGAGCTCGGGATGCTCGGGCGGGGCCTTAACCGCATGACCATCGGGCTCAAGGGCATGATCGAGAACGTGCGGGAGGCGGCCCGCAAAACAGCGGCGATCTGGGGAGAGGTGAAGGGGACCTCCCAGGAGATCACCGGGGGAAGCAAGGGCCAGGCGGAGGCCGTGGAAGAAGTGGCGTCGTCGGTGAATGAAATGCACTTCGCGCTCAAAGAGATGGCCGATAACGTCAAAGACCTGTACTCCCACTCGGAGACGACCTCCTCATCAGTGATCGAGATGGCGGCGTCGAGCAATGAGGTCGCGAAAACGATCGTGCAGCTGTCCACCGCCATTGAAGATACGTCCACCGCCATCATTCAGATGTCTGCCGCGGTCCGCCAGATCGCGGAGAACGTTGAGGTGCTTTTATCGTCCGCGGAAGATACGGCGGCCTCGGCGACCGAGATCAGCGCATCCGTGAAAGAGGTGGAATCCAATGCGAAGGAGTCCGCCTCGCTGGCCGAAGCCGTTGCTTCGGACGCCAAACAGCTGGGCATGCGCTCCATCGAGAAGACCATAGAAGGCATGAGCCGGATCGAAACCACGGCGCGCCGTACCGCAGATGTGGTGAACCGTCTGGGAGAGCGCGCGGAGAATATCGGCAGCATCCTGACGGTCATCGAGGATATTACGGACCAGACCGGGCTGCTTGCACTGAACGCGGCCATCCTCGCGGCGCAGGCCGGTGAGCATGGCAAGGGATTCGCGGTGGTTGCGGCCGAGATCCGCGAACTCGCGAACCGTACCGCCTTGTCTACGCAGGAGATCGGAAAACTGATCACCGCGGTGCAGGAGGAGTCGCGCGAGGCGGTCGGGGTCATGCGGGAAGAGGTTTCCCTGGTGGAGGAAGGGGTGCGTCTTGCCCGTGATGCCAGCAGCGCTCTCGAGAAGATCGTTGAACGCGCGGACCATTCGCGGGACATGAGCAGGAGCATCAACAAGGCCGCGACCGAGCAGGTGCGGGGCGTCAGGCAGGTGAGCGATGCCGTTGACAAGATCAACGAGATGACCCATCAGATAAGTCAGGCCGTGAATGAACAGCGGCAGGGCAGCGAGCAGATCACGAGGGCGTCGGAAAAGATGCGCGAGCTCACGCGCTTTATCAGGTCCTCAACGGACGAACAGGCACGGGGGAGCAAGGACATTTCCGCCGCGGTCGAGAACATGAGCGCAAAGATCGGCATGGTGAACAGGGCCGCCGGTGAAGTACAGGCCGGAAGCGACCTCATTGTAAGGTCGATCGAGCGCATTAAGGAAATCGCACGATCGAACGCCGACCTGGCGGCGGGACTGAACGTGGCCATGGACGTGATGGTCAAACAGTCGGAATCGCTCAACAAGGAAATATCGAAGTTCAGGACAGAGCGTGCGTAAAGGGCGGTGAGCGTTGTCTCTCACCGGGGTCCCGTATCATCAGGGTCAGGGGGCAAGGGTTTGAAAAGCATGCTATCAAAAGAGAAAAAGGATGCCGTGGTCGATGACGTGGTCCAACTCGTGACGTTCAAGGTCGGCGGCGAGGAGTACGGAGTGGACATCCGTCTGATAACCGAGGCGGTCCGTCCGCTCAAGATCACTCCGCTTCCGCGAATGCCGGAGTTCATAGAGGGCGTGGTCAATCTGCGCGGCGTTATCATCCCGATCGTGGACCTGCGCAAGCGCTTTGCCCTTTCTCAGATCGTCGATAATCCAAGGAAGATGCGCATGCTGATCACCAAGGGCGCCATTCCCGGGGCATCGGGAGCAACGCCGGAGGCATTGCTCGGGCTGGTGGTGGATGGCGTGCAGGAAGTGATCCATGTTCCCGGGAATGACATTGAACCGGCGCCGGAGGTCGCGAAGGGTCAGTATGCCGGGTTTATCACCGGTATGGGCAAGGTGGGCGACCGGCTCATCATCCTCATCGACATCACGAAGATACTGAACCAGCAGGAGCGCTCAGCGTTGGCGGAGGCGGGTCATGCAGGATATTGAGGCCTTAGGCAAAAAGCTCCAGAGCATTGACGCGGAAGAACGGCGGGAGGCCGCGGTTGATCTCGGCCGTGCGGGCAAGCAGGCAGTTCCCCTGCTCTTGCGCGCCATGGCGGACAAGGACTGGCGGGTGCGGAAGACAGCGGTCGAGGCGCTGGTGGCAATCGAAGGGGAGAGCGTTATCATTGGTCTGATCGAGGCGCTGAAAGCTGAGGATAACGCCGGAGCCAGGAACTCGGCCATTGAGGCCCTTGCTCAGATCGGAGGGCCCGCGCTGGAAGCCCTGCTTCCCGCTCTCGCGACGCCGGATCCGGATGTACGGAAGTTCATCGTCGATATTCTCGGAGACACCAGGGATCCCCGCGCCGTGCCCGCGCTGATCGACAGGCTCGTCGAGGACGTTGACGAGAATATCCGCGTGGCTGCCGCCGAGGCGCTGGGAAAGATCCGTGATCCCCGGGCAGTGGATGCCCTGCTGGCCTGCCTGAACCGACACAATCAGGGCTGGCTTGACTACGCCGCGGCCGAAGCGCTCGGCGAGATCGGCGAACAGCGGGCGCTCGGAACGCTTCTTGCCGCGCTCGACCGGAGCAATCTCCGTGAACCGATCCTCGAGGCGCTCGGCAAGATCGGCAATGTGAACACCATCGATCCGCTCGTCGCAAGCCTTGCTGACGCGCTCAGGATCGTTCGCGAAGTTTCGATTGTCGCCATAGACGCGGTCTACCGCAAGAGCAGTGCGACGGACCGGCACATGATCATCGAGTCGGTGCGCGCAGGGACGATCAAGCGGGCAGTAGATCTTTTGGAAGAGACCCTTGTCTCGAGCACCGGCGATCTTCAAAAAGCAGCCATCGCCCTGCTCGGCTGGATCGGCCGGGAAAGCTCCATCCGCAAGCTGCTCTCCCTTTTGAACGAGGAAGAACTCCGGGATTCCGTTGCGGATTCACTCGCGCACATTGACAAGGACAAGGCAGGTTTTCTTTTCCCTTACCTCACGAGCGACAATGCGCTGGTCCGGCGGACCATAGCAGAGGTGCTGGGGGAAGTCGACCGTGCGGAGGTCGAGGAACGCCTGATCCCGCTCCTGCGGGATGAAAACGGCCACGTGCGGAGCGCTGCCGCGAACGCGCTCGGCCGCCTGCGGAGCCGGATCGCGGTCACACCGCTCCTGGACCTGCTGGGCGACGAATACGAGAACGTGCAGGAAGCGGCTATCCATGCCCTGGCCTCGATCGGCGATGAGTCCGTGCTCGACGGGCTCACGAAGGACTTCTCTTCCCGCGACGCTATTATGCGCAGGAACATCGTGCTGCTGCTCGGAAAATTTTCCACGGAAAAGGCCGTGGACGCCCTTGCCTTCGCCCTGAAGGACGAGGAACCGGACGTGCGGAAGGCCGTGGTCAGCGCGCTCGCCAACGCGTCCGGCACGAAGGCGCTCCGGCCTCTTCTGCTGGCGGTCACCGATGATGACCCCGAGGTCAGAATGCCAGCCGCGGAGGCGCTCGGCGCCATGGACGTGCCCGAGGCGCGAGAGGCCCTCATAACCCTGCTTGCGGACACCGACCTCTGGGTCCAGGCAACCGCCGCGCGGGGGCTGGGCAGGATCGGCGGCGCAAAGGCCGGCGAGGTACTTATGTCGTATCTTGGTTCAGCGTCCGATATTTTTCTTCTTGCTCTTGTGGAGGTGCTGGGCATCCTTCGCTACGCGCCGGCATGCGATCCGCTCCTGAAACTGGCGGATCACCAGGACCCGGAGGTGCGTAAAACAGTGCTCGCCGCACTTGCCGGTTACGAAGGGGACGAGGTGCTGTGGGCCGTGCTTGCACGATTGTCGGACCCGCACTGGAGCGTGCGGAAGGGCGCGGTTGAGGCGCTTAAACACAGGTGCGACGCGTCGGTCGAGGCGCTTCTCGCGAAGATCGCCGAAGGAGATCCGGATCCGGCGGTACGCCAGGCGGCGAACGAGGCGTTGGGGAGATAAATGTTTGAAGAGCAGACCATTCCGCTGCCGGACGATGTGTTCAGGCTCCTGCGTGATTTTATCCACGCCTACTGCGGGATATTTTTTGACGATGCGTCCAAGTACCTTCTTGAACGCCGGCTTTCTCGCAGGCTTGAGCAGCATCGGCTCAAGAGCTTCGAGGAGTACTACCACTTTCTCCGCTATGACCGGAAGCGGGAGGAAGAGCTCACCATTCTCATCGACAACCTGACCACGAACGAGACCTATTTCTTCAGGGAAAGTCCGCAACTGCGCGCTTTTTCCGAGGAGATCCTCCCCGAACTGCGTGAACGTCTTGCCGACCGGAAGGCCCTGCGGATCTGGAGCGCCGGCTGTTCCACGGGAGAGGAACCCTATACCATTGCCATGCTGCTGTTCGAATCCGGTGACTGGTGGCGCACCTGGCAGGTGGAGATCCTCGGCAGCGACATCAACCAGCGGGTCCTGCACACGGCGCGCAAGGGAGTGTACAAGAAGGGCGCCCACCGCGTGACGAGCCCCGAAATGCTGGCGAAGTATTTCATCGAAGAGGAAAAGGGCGATTACCGGATCGTCGACAAGGTCAAAGAGCTTGTTTCGTTCAGCTCCGTGAACCTGCTCGATCCGCTCAAGAGTACCCTGATCAACAACATGGACATCATCTTTTGCCGGAACGTCATCATTTATTTTGACAAAGAAGCCAAGAAAAAGGTGATCGAGAGCTTCGCGAGCAAGCTCCGCGAAGGCGGCTACCTGCTCCTCGGGCACTCTGAATCGTTGATAAACATCTCGAACGCGTTCGTGCTTCGCACACTGAAAAACGACATGGTTTACCAGAAGCCTCTCCGCACCAGGGCGGAGTCGTGAGCGGCGCGCGGATCGGAAAAGGATGATCGCCATGAATAAGAAGATACGGGCCCTCGTTGTCGATGATTCGGCGTACAATCGCACGGTGATCGGGGAGATGCTCGCGAGCGACGCGGGGATCGAGGTGGTAGGGAGCGCCACGGACGGCGTGGACGCCATCGCCAAGACGCTTCGCCTCAAGCCCGATGTGATCACCCTCGACCTCGAGATGCCGAACATGGACGGGTTCTCCTTTCTGCGGTGGCTCATGAAAGAGCGGCCTACCCCGGTGCTCGTGATCTCGTCGCTTTCCGACAGTCGCAGTGTGTTTCGCGCACTGGAACTCGGGGCCGTCGATTTTTTGGCCAAGCCTGAAGCACGCATCTCAAAGAGCATCGAGAACGTCAGGGACAGCCTGGTGTCCAAGGTCCATGGCGTGTTGAACCTTGAGATGACGAAGGTCAAGTCCACGATCGATCTTCTTGCCCGTGAACACGTTCAGCGCCCGGCGAGGAAAGAGGATGAGATGCCGCGGGACCACGGGCCGGTCGACGTGGTGGCGATCGCATCGTCCACCGGCGGGCCGCCGGCGATCCAGGCGATCCTGACCACGCTCCCCGCCGAACTCAACGCCGGCATCGTGATCTCCCAGCATATGCCCGCCGGGTTCACCCGGAGCTTCGCCGAGCGGCTGAACAAGCTCTCGCCGCTCCTGGTGCGCGAGGCCGCGGCAGGTGACCGGGTGAAGGCGGGGACCGTGCACATAGCACCCGGCGGGCATCACCTTCTTGTCAGGAAGACCCGCAAAGGGCTGGTGATCGAGCTGGTTCAACGGAAGCTATCGGACAAGTACGTTCCCTCCGCCGACCAGATGATGGTGTCCGTTGCCGAGGCCTGCGGACCGACCACCCTCGGCGTCGTGCTTACCGGGATGGGCAACGACGGCGTCGAAGGAGTGGTCGCCATCAAGGGCAGGCAGGGCCAGTGCCTCGCTGAGAGCGAAGAAACCGCTGTTGTTTTCGGCATGCCGCAGGAGGCCATCCGCACGGGATTAGTGGACAAAGTGCTGGCGCTCGGCAAAATGTCCGCGGAGATCGAAGCGCGGTGCAACTCCAAACGGGCAGCGTCATGAATGAAGCCGCGGCGCAATAATTCTTTCTGTAATTCTTTCTTGATAATTTTTGCGGACTCAACTATAATTACGGTGTTGCATATTTAATTCTTCAGCGGCGTCGGTACCCTGAGCGGCCATAACAGGAGGGCATGATGGAAAAGGACTCTGCATCGATCACCAAGAAGGTTGAAGAGTTTCTCCAGGTATTCAAAAAGGGCGAGGAGTTTACCCAGGCGCTTTTAAAGGAGAACGAGAAGCTCAGATACCGGGTCGCCCAGTTCGAGGAAGTCACCAAATTCTCGGGCAGGGAAGGAAATTTTGTGGCGCACAGCATGGAAGAGAGGATCAAGTTCCTTGAGGAAGAGAACAAGCAGCTGATCGACCGCTATCGCGTGGTGGAGGAGGAGAACAAGGACTTCGCGAACCGTTACATCGAGGTGGAGGCGGAGAACAACAACCTGGCGAACCTGTACGTGGCAAGCTATCAGCTCCATTCCACCCTTGATTTCAGCGAATGCCTCAAGATCATCCTCGAGATCGTCATGAATCTGATCGGCGCGGAGGAGTTCTCGATCATGATGCTCGACGAAAAGACGAACGAAATGACGATCGTGGCACAGGAAGGCATGGGGCCGGAAGCGCGGGCAAGCGTCAAGCTGGGAGAGGGGACCATCGGCTCGGCGGCGAAAGAGGGCGAATCGTTCTACCGCGCAGGCGATCCCAAGGACCTGAAGAGCGTCGATTATCTCAACCCGCTTGTCGTTATCCCGCTCAAGATCAAGGAGCATGTGATCGGCGTGATCGTCATCTACAAGCTCCTGGTCCAGAAGGAAGCGTTCACCCCCGTGGACTACGAGCTGTTCACCATGCTTGCGGGCCATGCGGCCACGGCGCTCTTTTCATCAAAGCTGTATTCGCAATCAGAGCGCAAGCTCACGACGATCCAGAGCTTTCTCGATCTGCTCAAGGAAAAATAAAGGGAGGTTGGAAAATGCCCGAGTATAATTTTTTAGTGGTGGAAGATTCTCCTACAATGCGGCAATTGATCTCCTTTGCCCTGAAGCGCATTCCCGGCAGCAAGATCGTCGAGGCCAATGACGGCATTGATGCGCTCAAGAAGCTCTCAGTCCAGAAGTTCGACATCATCCTGACGGACATCAACATGCCGATCATGGACGGGCTCAAACTCGTCTCCATGGTGCGGAACGACCCCTCGCACAAGACCATCCCCATTATCATCATTACCACCGAAGGCGCGGATGAGGACCGCAAGCGCGGACTCGCCCTGGGCGCCAACGCGTACATTCCCAAGCCCATCCAGACGGCGGAACTCCTGGGCGTGGTCAATGGGATTCTGGGGAACAAAAGCTGACGGAGTAAATATGAAGCGTGAGGGACGAGAGACGATGGACGATGGACGACAAAAATAACCTTCTCCCTCGTCCGAACGAAGCGATTATCCCTCTTCCCTCATTTTTTTCGCGAGATCCACCCGCTCCCGCAGTTGCCCGCATGCCGCCGAAATGTCCCTGCCGCGCGACTCGCGCACCGGTGTAATATAGTAGTGGTCCAGCAGGATCTTTTGAAAACCAAGCACGGTCGCGTCGTCAGGCCTGTTGAACACGCTCCCGGGAAAAGGGTTGAAGGGGATAAGGTTCACCTTGCACTTGATCCCCCTGAGCAGTTTGGCAAGCCCCCGGGCGTCTTCCTTCGTATCATTCACACCCTGTAACATCACATATTCAAAGGTGATCCTTCGCCTCGGTTCAAGCGGATAGCGCCGGCAGGCGGCAAGAAGCTCCTTTATGGGGTAGAGACGGTTCACGGGCATGATCCTGTCCCTGACCTCGTCGGTCGTTGCGTTGAGCGAGATCGCGAGATTTACCTTCACGCCCGCTCTTCCCAGCTTCTCGATCTCCGGAACGAGTCCGTTCGTCGATACGGTCACGCGTCGCGTGGCAAATCCCAATCCCTTGTCCGAAGCGATGACCTGTAACGCTTTCAGCACCTCATCAAAGTTCGCCAGCGGCTCGCCCATGCCCATAAGCACGATGTTCGTGACGCGCCGTTTTCCCTCCTGGCGCAGGATGCGCGATATTTCCAGGACCTGGTCTACGATCTCATAGGTTTTAAGATTCCTGATAAAGCCCTTGCTCCCGGTGAGACAGAAACGGCACGCCTGTTGGCAGCCAACCTGGGAAGAAATACAGAGCGTCTGCCGGTCCTCGTCGGGGATCAGGACGCTCTCGATGGTGTGATCGTCCTCAAGCGCAAACAGAAATTTTCTCGTGCCATCCTTTGAAAGCTCCATCCGGGCGATGCTCGGTGAAGAGATATAGAAGGCTGACGAAAGCAGGACGCGCTCTGTTTTCGGGATGTTCGTCATCTCATCGAAGGAGCTGGCGTACTGCGTATATATCCACGTAAAGATCTGGCCCGCGCGGAATTTTTTCAGCCCCCTGCCGATGAGGTCGGCCTGGAGCTCGCCGCGGCCCATGGATTTTATGTTGATCTTTTGAATGCTCATGCAAGTTTGTCCTCAACTCTATTCCGGACTGTAACATCTTTGTTTTTTAAAAGCAAGGCAGGGGGCGCAATTTACGCGAGGAAATGTCCTGTTGATGCTTGTAATTAATTTTTGATACGCTCGTAACAAGCCCGAACGTGTCACCCTGAGCAACGCGAAGGGTCTTTCAATTGATGGAAATAACCCTATTTTTTGGTGTGCGGAAGCGGCACCCCCAACCGTTGCCGCTTGTTCTCACCCTGAACCCTGCAAGACAGCATACCCCCGAAAATTACATCTCTTTTCTGGACTTTTGTGACCGCTTGTAGTAATGTTTTGAATTATTGAGAGATTAGTCGCAGTCGGGGAGGGGCATGGCTGATTTAGAAGCAATCCAGAAAAAGATCATCTCATTCCGGAACGAGCGTGACTGGTCGCAATTCCACGATCCCAAGAACCTCGCCGAAGCCCTCTCCATCGAAGCAGGGGAGCTGCTTGAAAACTTTCTCTGGAAGACCACCGAGCAGTCCCGCAAACTCTCTGCAGAAGAACTCAAGAACGTAAAAGAAGAACTCGCAGATATATTCATCTTCCTCACCTACCTTAGCGAGGAATATAAAATTGACTTGCTGGCGGAAGTGGAGAAGAAGATTGCGAAAAATGAAGCAAAGTATCCGGTTGAAAAATCGAAGGGATCATCGAAGAAGTATTCGTCCTTATAGGCAAAACCCTGTCCAGGTGGGAGAATATATTCCTTGAAATAAACGAGATTAATGAATCTAACCGACTACCACGCAAAATACTTCGCTCATGAGCTGACCAAACGCTGCGCTTCGGACAGCATCGAGAAACTTGCCGGCGCGTTGGTTGATGCTCAGGTTGACCTGAATCCCCATCAGATTGACGCCGCGCTCTTTGCCTTCAGGTCTCCACTATCCAAGGGCGGGATCCTTGCTGATGAGGTCGGGCTCGGCAAGACCATCGAAGCCGGGCTGGTCATATCACAGCACTGGGCAGAACGTCATCGCCGCATTCTGATCATCACACCCGCCAACCTGCGCAAACAATGGCACCAGGAACTGCAGGAAAAATTCTTTCTGTCTTCGATCATCCTCGAAAGCAAGCCTTACAACGAAGCAATCAAAAAAGGGAATTTCCGTCCTTTCGAATCAGACAAGATCGTTATCTGCTCTTACCAGTTCGCTCGTGGCAAGGCAGCGGATGTCAATGCCATACCGTGGGACCTTGTGGTGATCGATGAGGCCCACCGGTTGCGCAATGTGTACAAGCCCTCCAATGTTATCGCAAACACGTTAAAGCAGGCACTGATACACGCCCCCAAACTGCTTCTTACCGCAACGCCGCTCCAGAATTCACTATTGGAACTTTACGGTCTTGTCAGCTTCATCGACGAGCATACCTTTGGCGATCTCAAAAGCTTTCGCGAACAATACGCCAACCTGAGTGATGAACGCACGTTCACAGCCCTCAAGGCGCGTCTCAAACCGATCTGTCATCGGACCCTCCGGCGACAGGTGCTGCCCTATGTGCGCTTTACCCAGCGGTATTCCATTGTTCAGCCGTTCACGCCGGAGGAGAGCGAAGACCGCCTATACAATTTTGTTTCCAACTATCTCCAACGGGACAACCTGCAAGCCCTTCCAGCAAGCCAAAGGTCGCTCATGACGCTGGTCCTTCGGAAGATTCTCGCTTCCTCCTCGTTCGCTATCGCCGGTTCACTCGAAACCTTGAGCAAACGTCTCCAACTCCGTCTCAAGAAGCAGGAACCAGAAGAACCACTTTCGGACGAACTCGACAAGGATTATGAAGCACTTGGCGAAACAGCGGATGAGTGGGGTAATGGGGAACAAGAGGAGCCTTTATCCGCCGAGGACAGAGTAGTCATTGAACAGGAAATCAGTGATCTCGAAAGCTTCCGACAGCTTGCACTCTCCATTGATTACAATGCCAAGGGAAGAGCGCTTCTGAAGGCGCTTGAAATCGCATTTGCCAAAGCACGAGAAATCGGAGCTGAGGAAAAGGCTATTATCTTCACTGAATCCCGCCGCACGCAGATCTATCTGCTGCGTGTACTTGCCGAAAGTCCTTGGAGCAAAGGCATCGTTCTGTTTAACGGCTCGAACAATGACGAAAGCTCGCGCCAGATTTACAGGGACTGGTCCAAAAAGCATGAAGGTACGGATCGTGTAACAGGATCGCGGACTGCTGACATGCGTTCGGCGCTCGTGGATTACTTCCGGGAAGAAGGCAGGATCATGATTGCTACAGAGGCAGGCGCTGAAGGCATCAACCTCCAGTTCTGCTCTCTTGTGGTGAACTACGATCTGCCCTGGAACCCCCAGCGCATTGAGCAGCGTATCGGCCGATGCCACCGTTACGGTCAAAAGCACGATGTAGTAGTCGTGAATTTCCTGAACCGGAACAACGAGGCGGACCAGCGCGTATTCCAGCTTCTTTCCGAAAAGTTTATGCTGTTCGAGGGCGTCTTCGGCGCAAGTGATGAGGTCCTGGGTGCCATTGAGTCCGGCGTGGATTTCGAGAAGCGCATCGCCGACATCTACCAGCGCTGCCGCACGCCCGAGGATATAAAATCATCATTCGACCAGCTTCAGCTTGAGCTGAATATCCAGATCGACGAGGCCATGACCCGCACCCGTCGCCAACTGCTTGAAAACTTCGACGATGAAGTTCGAGAAAAACTGCGGGTGAGCGATGAAAGTACTCGACAATACCTTAATCGCTATGAACGTCTACTTATACAGCTCACGCGTTATGAATTAGGAAATCATGCGGAGTTTCTGGATGATTCGTCCTTTCGATTAAAATCCTGCCCTTTTGATGGAGACATCCCAACCGGTCTCTACGAGCTGCCAAGAAGGACCGGCGAAGCCCATCTTTACCGGCTCAGCCATCCGCTTGCCGCCAATATCCTTGAACAAGCCAAAGGACGCGACCTTTCTCCCGCAGAGATCATCTTCGACTATAGCGGACACGAGGGCAGGGTCAGTAGGCTGGAGCCGTATATCGGCAAGCGGGGTCAGTTACTTCTCAGTCTTTTTACTGTTGAATCACTTGACCAGGCCGAAGATCACGTGCTTTGTTCAGCTATTAGTGAAGATGGTCAGATTCTTGAGGAGGAACTTGCGCAAAGACTTTTGTCCCTGCCGGCGAAAGCTGTTTCTCCGTTGACAGACACTCCGAATAATGACAAACTGCGGGAGCTGACAGAACAGCGGCAGGTTGCTATTCAAAAGGGCATCTCCGAGAAGAATGCGAAGTATTTTGAGGATGAGGCGGAAAAGCTGGACGGGTGGGCGGATGATCTGAAGCTGGGGCTGGAGAGGGAGATCAAGGATCTTGACCGGCAGATCAAGGAGGCCCGGCGAGCTGCAACAGTTTCCCTGACATTGGAAGAAAAACTCGCTGGTCAGAAGCAGATTAAGGCGCTTGAAGCACTGCGCGGCCAGAAACGAAAGTCCTTGTTTGAAGCGCAGGATGAGATTGATCGGCAAAGGGAATATTTAATTGAAAAGATCGAAGGGAAGCTGAAGCAGAGGACAGAGCTTACAAGCCTTTTTATGGTTCAGTGGAGGATACAATAAATGGAACTACATAGAGTTCAGATTACCAATTTTAGATCTATCAAGGACTTAACGATATACTTTAGTCCTAGATGTAGAGTTCTTGTGGGAATCAATGAATCTGGCAAAACAAATATTCTCCGCGCTCTGTCCATGCTGAATGAAGATCAGGTTCCAACGGATGATGACAAGCGGGATCCTTTGCCGGACGAACCTCCGGTAACGGAGTCGTATATCCGATTCATTTTTAAACTCGATAAATTGGAACGGCAAAAGGTTTTTGAGAAAATCAAAGATAACTTTATTGCCAAGAATATCAAAAAACCTATGTTGACATATAAGGCGCAAGAAATGACTTTGCAGAAATTTTGCGATGAACTAACGGAAGGTGTCTACCGGGTAAACATATTAAGCCCTAAGAACAAAAAAGAGGCTGTTTATCGGAAGCTCAGTACGGGATATAAAGTGCATGACACTTGGAAAAAACCTTCGGCTGCGTGCCCACCGACTTACACCCTTGCATTGCCAGACAGCAACAACGCGATTAGTATTTCCAAGCACATCATTGACGTGGAAGATTGTCCGGATATTCCAGCTAACTATTTAACCGACGTAACACCAGAAGACATTAATGAGATGGTAGGTTCGCAGATTGTAAACATAGTAAATGATGGTTTGCTGGATTGTATTTATTGGGTGTATAGCGAGAAGAACCTGCTGCCAGGAAAGATTGAACTAAGTGGATTTATAAGTAATCCAACAAGTTGCTTGCCTCTGAAGCACATGTTTGAGTTGGCAGGTATCAGTGATATAGCTAAAGCAATTACAGAGGAACAGAAAAGGCCAAATGGTTTGCGGAATTTGCTCAAGCGTGTAGCGGACAGGACAACGAAGCATATAAGAAATGTGTGGAAAGAATATAAGGATATTAAAATCATTTTATCGGAGAACGGGCCGCACATTGATGCCGCAATCGAAGATAAATTCAATGTCTATAATTTTGCCAGAAGGAGTGATGGGTTTAAACGGTTCGTTACGTTTTTGTTAATGATATCTGCAAAAGAGAGGACTAAACAACTTAGAGACACTTTGTTGTTGATTGATGAGCCGGATATCGGGTTGCATCCATCTGGCGCAAGATATTTGAGAGATGAGCTGATTAAGATATCTGAAACCAATCATGTTGTCTATAGCACGCATTCCATTTTTATGGTGGACCGCGAGAATACGGAACGACACTTGATTGTGAAAAAGGAAAATGAGGAGACATCTGCTGAGAATGTAAGTCAGTCGAATATAAAGGATGAAGAAGTCATCTATAACGCCTTGGGCCATTCGATATTTGAGGATTTGGCAAAGAAAAACATCGTGTTTGAAGGGTGGCGTGACAAACAGCTATTTCGCATTGCGATTAAAACACCTCCATCAAAATATAAGAGTCTTAAAGATGACTTCAGTGGCATTGGTACTTGTCATGCTGTCGGTATAAAAGATATTCCACGTGTTTCCACAATTTTAGAGCTTGCAGACCGAGAGTGTATGATTGTTAGCGATGACGATAACATTGCAAAACAATATCAGAAAGAATATGACGGCCACGGTAGGTGGTGCCGGTATTCAGAAATATTGGAAAACACCAAGGCGCTAACAGGTGAAGATTTTATCAAGCCGGAAGTATTTGAACCGATCTTCAAGAAATTAATGCAAAAATATCCGTTGCTTTCTGAGTTATCAGAGGGTCAGCTTCACGATAGTGGTGGGAAACTGTATGTAATCGACGAGTGGTTGAAAAAAGGTGGTATCGGTCAGCAAGAGAAAAAGGCTGTATTGAATGAAATCAAGGGAGAAATATTCAACAACCTCAAAGCATCACATGTAGAAGAAGAGTATTTTGAATTTCTGAAAAAACTTGCAAAGTTGCTGTAAGTAGAGGCGAGCTATTGAAAATATGACTCAACGAAAACAAAAACTCGAACTGACCTGGATTGGCAAAGAAAACCGGCCGAAGCTTGAGCCGCGTATTCTGCTCGAAGACCCGGACAAGTCTTATCACGCGCCGCATAGACAGACGAAGAAGGATATCTTCGACAATCTGCTGATCTTCGGTGACAACCTGCTTGCGCTGAAGGCGCTGGAGCAGGAATTTACCGGGAAGGTGAAGTGCGGATTCCTTGATCCGCCGTACAACACAGGCAGTGCGTTTACCCATTACGACGACGGGCTGGAGCATTCCATCTGGTTGTCGCTGATGCGCGACCGGCTGGAGATCATCAGACGGTTGCTGTCCGACGATGGCTCGTTATGGATCACGATTGACGACAACGAGGCACATTACTTAAAGGTGTTGTGCGATGAGGTGTTTGGTCGGGCGAACTACAAAACAACAATAACATGGCAGCGCAAATACAGCGTCAGCAATAACTATCAAGGTATTGCGACTATTTGCGATTTTGTACTCGTCTATGCTAAGAGTGAAAAGTTTCAAAACAATCTGCTTCCCCGAAGCGAAGAGTCGACGGCGCGGTATAACAATCCAGACAATGATCTGCGTGGACCGTGGAAGGCCGTTGATTATCTGAATCAGGCAACGCCCGAAAAACGCCGGAATCTGTGCTATGACATCGTCAATCCGAATACGGGTGACGTCGTAAAAAATACCAAAAAGGCATGGAAGTACGACCCAGATACACATCGGCGCCATATCGAAGAGAACCGTATTTGGTGGGGACGCGATGGACGTAATACGGTCCCAGCAGTAAAACTATTTCTATCTGAGGTGCGTGATGGTATGACACCCCATAATTGGTGGCCTCATGAAGAAGTTGGACATACAGATGAGGCGAAGAAAGAAATGATTGGGTTGTATGGTGCGCGCGATGTTTTTGATACACCCAAACCAGAGCGTTTGATTCAACGTGTCCTTGAAATCTCAACCAACCCAGGCGACCTCGTTCTCGATTCCTTTGCAGGTTCCGGTACGACCGGAGCAGTAGCGCATAAGATGGGGCGGCGGTGGATTATGGTAGAGTTGGGCGAGCATTGCCATACCCACATCATTCCGCGCATGAAGAAGGTGATCGACGGCCAAGACCCAGGGGGTATCACTGAGGCTGTGGGCTGGAAGGGCGGCGGGGGATTCAGGTATTATCGGCTTGCGCCGTCTCTGCTTGAAAAGGACAAGTGGGGCAACTGGGTCATTAACAAGCAATACAATGCCGCGATGCTGACAGAGGCGCTCAGCAAATTAGAGGGCTTCACCTACGCGCCGAGCGATTCGGTCTATTGGCAGCATGGACATTCGAGCGAACAGGATTTCATCTATGTTACAACGCAGAACCTGAACCATGAGCAACTCCAGGCTCTCTCGGATGAAGTGGGGTCAGGCAGGTCGCTTCTGGTCCTGTGCTCCGCCTTCCGCGGCAAGTCCGACCGCTATCCGAACCTGACGATCAAGAAGATTCCGAACGCGGTCTTGAAGCGTTGCGAATGGGGGCATGACGACTACAGCCTTCAGGTGGAGAACCTGCCCAAGGCCCCGCCGAAATTGGGACAGCAGGGGTTGTTTGACGAGGAAGAGTGATATTATTGTCCGCAGATTACCCCCGCTTAAATCTTTCGAGGGCAGGCTCTGATGGCCGCAGATTAGAAGAGGTATGCGATGAGAAAAAAGCCGCTGTATGAACGCATTCGGCAGATACTCGAATCAGCCAGGATCGGCGCTGCCCGGACAGTCAATACGACGCAGGTGGTTGCAAATTGGCTGGTCGGTCGGGAGATCGTGGAAGATGAGCAGGCTGGCAGCAAGCGAGCCAGATACGGTGGAAAGCTTCTCGAAGAAATTTCCAGACGTCTTAAAAAGGAGTACGGCGCAGGTTATTCCGTTGATAATCTGGAGCTGTTCCGGCGGTTCTATCTGGAATACCGAAAGCTGATTTCCGACGCAGCGTCTCGGAAATTGGAGAATCCTGAAATTTCCGACACACCGTCTCGGAAATCGTGTGAGTCCACTCAAACAGCAGCTCTAATTCGTCACACACTGTGTGACCAATCGTGGAGACCCGGCCTGCTCCATCCCAACCTGTCCTGGTCACTCTACCGGCATCTCGTGCGCGTGGAATTATCTCAGGCTCGAGCTTTTTATGAGATCGAGGCTATCCAAAACAACTGGTCGGCGCGGGAGCTGGAGCGGCAGATCAACAGCCTGCTCTATGAACGTCTTGCCCTGAGTAAGGACAAGAAGGGGCTGATGAAGCTGGCGACGAAGGGACACGAGGTGCAGAAGCCGGTCGACGTGTTCAAGGACCCGGTAGTCATGGAGTTTCTCGGTCTGCCCGCGATGCCGAAGCTTGTAGAGTCTGACCTGGAACAGGCGCTTATCAACAACCTCCAATCCTTTCTGCTGGAACTCGGCAAGGGCTTCGCTTTCATCTCCCGTCAGGAGCGGATCACTCTCGACGGCGATCATTTCTATATAGATCTGGTATTCTATCATACGCTTCTCAAGTGCTACGTGCTCATTGATCTCAAGACAGGTAAGCTTACGCACCAGGACCTCGGCCAGCTCCAACTATACGTCAATTACTTCGACCACGAGCGCCGCACAAAGGGAGACAACCCCACGCTGGGCCTGATCCTCTGCACGGATAAGAATGATGCTGTTGTTCGATACACTCTGGGTCCGGACCAGGAGAAGAAAATATTCGCAAGCAGGTATAAACTGTATTTGCCCACGGTGGCCGAGCTGAAGACGGAGTTGAAGCGGGAACTCAAAGAACTGGACACAGCTTCAGCAGAGTGATGATTGTCGTAACACTGTCACGACAATCGCGTTGTTGGATAAGGATTGTGTCCGCATTGCGGACACAATATGATCTGGCGCCCGGGTTTCTTCGGGTGACGAGAAATATGGGGACGCGATGAACAAATATGTAAATGCCATTGCCGGGCGGCTCAGCCTCCGACCGCCTCAAAGGCGATCTCTTGAGATACTGGATAGAATCACGGAGATCGTACCTCCTCGCAAGGGTGCGGATATTCAAGCTGCTCTCGCCACGATCAAGTCTGAATTCCCTACGGTAACCGACTTTGAGAGAGACTTTCCCTCGCTCTGCTTTGCTCTGGCTACAGGCGTTGGCAAGACGCGACTCATGGGCGCGTTTATCAGTTATCTTCACCTTGCCCATGGCATCAACCACTTTTTCGTTCTTTCGCCGAACCTCACGATCTACAACAAGCTCATTGCCGACTTTACACCGAACACCCCGAAGTACGTATTCAAGGGGATAGCCGAGTTCGCTGTTGAGCCTCCTGTCATCATCACCGGCGACAATTACGAATCCGGCGTGGGTGTGCGGGCAGGCGTATTGCCTGGGATCGATATGTCGGTCCATGTAAACATCTTCAATATCTCGAAAATCAATTCCGAAGTCCGGGGTGGAAAGTCTCCGCGCATCAAGCGTTTGTCAGAGTACATAGGCGAAAGCTATTTTGAATACCTCGCCGGTCTTGACGATCTGGTTCTTCTCATGGACGAATCGCACCGCTACCGCGCTTCCGCCGGCATTCGGGCGATAAATGAACTGAAGCCTGTTCTCGGTCTGGAACTGACCGCGACTCCCATTGTGGAGACAGCGAAGGGCGCGATCCAGTTCAAGAACGTGATCTTCGATTACCCTCTGTCAAAAGCAATGGAAGATGGCTTTGTAAAGGAGCCCGCTGTTGTTACGCAGAAGAACTTTGACCCCAAACAGTTCACTCCCGAGCAGATCGAGCAGATAAAGCTCGAAGACGGTATCCGACTGCATGAGAACACCAAGGTCGAGCTTGAGACGTATGCACGCCAGACCGAACAGCGGATCGTGAAGCCCTTTATGCTGATCATTGCCAGGGATACGACCCATGCCGGCCAGTTGAGCGAATATATCAAGTCTGACAAGTTCTTTGAAGGACGGTACAAGGATAAGGTGATCCAGGTCGACTCGAGCAAAACCGGCGCGGAAGAAGACGAGATGGTCGCGCGCCTGCTGAAGGTGGAAAGCTCCGATGAGCCGACGGAGATTGTGATCCACGTGAACATGCTCAAGGAAGGCTGGGATGTGACGAACCTGTACACTATCGTACCGCTCCGTGCCGCTAATGCCCGTGTCCTGATCGAGCAATCAATCGGACGAGGTCTGCGGCTGCCTTATGGCAGGCGAACCGGGGTGAACAGTGTTGACCGTTTGAACATTGTTGCCCATGACCGGTTTCAGGAGATCATTGACGAGGCCAATAGGCCCGATTCCGCAATCCGGCTCCAGCAGGTCATTCTTGATCCGGCTACCGATATGCAGAAGATGCAGACAACAGTTGTGCAAACCACCCTTGCCACACAGATCGGGGCTGTGAAGGCAGAAGGTCAGGTACCTAGCGACACTGCTCAACCTCTTTTTGCAACCGAGACGGAGCGTGCCATTGCGCAGGCGACGGTAGATATCATTAAAAAGTACGAAAACTTGCCGGCATCGAGCCATTTATTGAAGAAGGAAGTGCAGGAGAGGATTGCCGAGGAAGTGGCCGAGTACGTTGCTCCGATGCAGCAGGCTTTGCCGGGGATTACGGAAAGACCAAACATCGCGGCCGTGGTTGCGAAAACCGCAGAACTTATGGTTCAGCAGACGATTGATATCCCGCGAATTCTCGTTGTTCCCAAAGGACAGGTAACCGTCGGGTTTCATCCATTCACGCTTGATTGCTCAGGCATCCGGTATCAACCGGTTGAACGGGACTTGCTTATCCAACACCTGAGGACGAACGCTCAGGAAACTCTGGGTTTCAGCGGCAGTGGTCAGCATGAGAGCAGACTCGAAGACTACCTTGTCCGAGGTCTGATCGACTTTGACGATATTTCCTATGATGAGCATGCGGACCTTCTGTACGATCTTGCCGGCCAGATGGTAAGGCATCTGCGCTCATACCTTTCGGAAGACGACACGAAGAATGTGTTGCTTTATCACCAGAAACAGCTGGGATCATTCATACACGCCCAGATGCAGGAGCACCAGTGGGAAAAGGCGGCTGATTACGAAGTGATCGTTAGCAAGGGTTTCACTGAATTGAAATCCAGCGCCTTTACGAACAGGGCTAATGAACCTGTCTTTGATTTCCGCAATACCGTGGAGGACAAAACCAGAATCGGCCAAATGCTGTTCGGCGAGTTTAAGCGCTGTCTTTATCCGATACAAAAATTTCACTCAGACACTGAACGGAAACTTGCAGTTATTCTCGATCGGGAAGCCCAAAAATGGCTCAGGCCAGCCATTGGTCAGTTCCAGATCTTCTATAAATCAGGCGTTGTTCAGAGTGATTATGTGCCGGACTTCGTAGCCGAAACCGATAAGTGCATTTATATGATGGAATCCAAGGCTCGAAACGATATGGACAGCGCCGAGGCGCAGGCCAAGAAGGATGCTGCCGTCAAATGGTGCGCACATGCGACAAAACATTCTACTAATAACGGTGGCAAACCGTGGAAGTATGTGCTGATTCCGCACGATTCGATTACAGAGAACATGTCGATCGCGGGATTGGTAAGCCAATTCGGGGGCTAAGAAAAGGGGTTGCGGGTCTGGCCTGAAAAGCGGCAAGGTTAGTCGCTCGCTCCTGGGTTTGCATGGCGGGCAGGCATCAGTAATTATTTCACCATTTCATGTTTGCACCTTGACGCTTGTCTTTGAATAGGAATGGGCAAGTTAATATTGGAGGTGTCTCAGTTATATTGACACAGAGGGCTATCGACTTATTACGAGTTCACTATTAACTGTCAGTAAAAACTATGTGGTAGATTAGTATTTACCCAGATCGCAGCGCCTCTTGACGGGGCGCTGCGATTTTTTGTACCCGCAACAATAACTCGTTAACCAACAAACTATTTTCCCCCGTGCTCCTCGGCAAAGCCCGCTACTTAGTGGTAAATATGCCTGCCATTTCCATCTGTATCACTTCAATATATAACACTTTTATCATTGTTGGCGGCATGTTTTTAGTCACCTGACAATATCGCTCTACCGTTGCATGCTGACAGAACTCCGTTAGTTACGATATGTAACAAAAAATCCTTGACACCCAAGCTTCATAGATGTTATTTTGATGCTCTATTTTCTATTTGTTGAGGAGATTTGCTTGAAAATAGCTATTACCGGCAAGGGTGGCGTGGGCAAAACGACGCTGGCAGGTCTGTTGGCGCGGCTCTATGCGGCCGCGGGCAAAAAGGTCCTTGCGGTTGACGCTGATCCGGACGCGAACCTGGCCTCCGCGCTCGGGATCTCGCCTGAGGCTGCCTTGAAGGCCCTGCCGCTCGCCGAGCAGTCTGACATGATCGAGGAGCGGACCGGCTCCCGGCCCGGCAAACCCGGCGGCATGTTCAGCATCAATCCCAAGGTGGACGATATCCCGGAGGCGTACGGGATCCAGCATGAGGGCGTGCGGCTCCTGGTCATGGGAAAATCGAAAGAGGCCGCGGCGGGCTGTTATTGTCCGGAACACGTTCTTCTGCGCCGTCTCATCAGTCACCTTATCCTGCGGCTGGACGAGGTGGTCATCCTTGACATGGAGGCGGGCATCGAACACCTGACCCGAGGCACGGCCAGCGGCGTGAACGCCTTCATTGTTGTCGTGGAGCCCGGACAGCGGAGCCTTCAGACCGCGCGTCACGTGGAGGAGCTGGCAAAGGGACTCGGCATCAAGGATGTCTTTGTTGTCGGCAACAAGATCAAACAGGCGTCGGACAGGGAATTCATCGCGAAGCACCTTGCCGGCATGAAGGTCCTTGGGTTCATGAGCTACAGCGACGACACGGTCAAGGCGGACCTCGACGGCAGATCGCCCTTCGATGCCTCGCCCCGCGCCGTTGACGAAGCGAAGGTCATTAAGGCCTCGCTCGACCAGTTGATGAAGAAGTAATTCCTTCACGTGAAAAAAGAGATCAGAAAAAAGGTTCTCGCTGCAAGGGACAGTCTGTCGCCGGAAAAAAGAACAGCGAAAAGCCGGGAGATCGAAGAGCGGCTCTTTTCCCTTTCTGAATTCAAGTCCGCGCGCATTGTTCTGTTCTTCGCGTCATTCCGGAGCGAAGTGGACACGGGTCCGATGATCCGGCGCGCATTGACCTTCGGCAAGAGGGTCGTCCTTCCGAAAGTGGAAGGCACGGAACTGGCGCTGTACGAGATCGCGGATTGGGACCATGACGTTTCTCCCGGCGCATGGGGAATTCCCGAGCCCCATGAGAACAGGCCGGTCAGACTTGATGAGCTCGATCTCATTCTGGTGCCCGGTGCGGCGTTTGACGGGCGGGGCAACCGGCTGGGATACGGCGCCGGATTTTACGACAAGCTGCTGAGTTCTTTCACGAAGACGACCGTGGCGCTGGCATTCGAAGCGCAGATCGTTCCGCAGGTTCCGGCGGAGGAACATGATATGCCGGTGAAGAAGATCGTGACGGAGAAGAGAGTTATAATTGCGCATAGCGCATAGCGCAAAGGGTAAAAGCCTTTCTCTATGCCCCATGCGCCATGCCCTTTGCGAGGTTCACCGACCATGGACAATAAAAAAATAGAAAAAGGCGTCAAACTCATCCTGGAAGGGATCGGCGAAGATCCCGAGCGGCCGGGCCTTCAGGACACACCCAGACGGGTGGCTGAGATGTATGGGGAGATCTTCACGGGCATCTCCATGGACACCGAGAAGCTTCTCACCCCCATGGCCGGCGAGAGCCACGATGAGATGGTGATGATCCGCGATATTCCATTTTATTCGGTCTGCGAGCATCATCTCCTTCCGTTCTTCGGCAAGGCGCACATCGCTTACATCCCGGGCGCCGGAAAGATCGTGGGTATAAGCGCGCTTGCGAAAGCGCTTGAGGTGTTTGCAAAGCGGCCCCAGGTGCAGGAGCGGCTCACGGCCCAGTTCATCGATCTGATCGTGAGCCACCTGAAGCCCAAGGGCGCCATGGTGGTCATCGATGCCGAGCACCTCTGCATGAGCATGCGCGGCGTGAGGAAGCCCGGCTCCCGGGTGGTCACGTCCGCGGTGCGGGGCACCTTCCGGACCAAGGAGTCCACCCGCATGGAGATGCTCGAACTGCTGACGAAAAGAGAATAATTTTGCAACCACGGATGAACACACCCTGCACTCGCGTTACCACTCGTAAACGCCGGGCGCAGGCGGATGAAAAGCTTTTCAATCCGCACTTCGCAATCCGCATTCCGAAATCGAATTAGGAGTAATCAATGGCATCGGAAACAACGTGCATCCCAACCGAGTACCGGCCTTACGGCGCCGAGATCAAGGAAACAAGGCCCTATTCACCGTGCCGTGCCGCATGCCCGGCGCATACCGATGTTCAGGCCTATGTGGGCCTGATCGCCCAGGGCAGATATACCGAGGCCTTCGAGGTCATCACATCGGTGAACCCGATCGCGTCGGTCTGCTCCATGATCTGCCACCATCCCTGCGAGCAGTCGTGCAGGCGCTGCGGCGTCGACGAGCCGCTGGCGGTCCGCCACCTGAAGCGCTTTGCCATCGAGAGGTCCAGGGACTATCGGCGCGCCAGGCGCAAGCTTGTCCAGAAAACGAAAGGCAAGAGCATCGGCATCATCGGCTCCGGTCCCTCGGGCCTTACCGCGGCACGGGACCTTGCCAACCTCGGCTACGGGGTCACGATCTACGAGCGCCAGCCTGTGCTCGGCGGCATGCTTGCCGTCGCGATCCCGCCTTATCGTTTGCCGAGAGAAGTTTTGAAAGAAGACATAGACGATGTTGTAACAAAAGGCATCGAGGTAAAGACGAACTTCGAGATCGGCAAGGACGCAAAACTTGATGATCTCCTGAAGAAACATGATGCAGTGCTGATCGCCATCGGTCTTTCCCTGAGCCGGTCGCTGAACATTCCCGGCGTGGAAGGTTCCGGCGTGCTGCTCGCGATCCCATTCCTCGAAGATGTTGCCTTCAACCGGAAGCCGAAGCTGGGAGAGAAAGTGCTGGTCATCGGCGGCGGAAACGTTGCCATGGACGTCGCCCGCTCTGCCCGCAGGCTTGGTGTGAAGAACGTGGAAATGGTCTGCCTCGAGAACGAAGAAGAGATCCCTGCCTGGAAATGGGAAGTGGACGAGGCTGTTGAAGAGGCGATAAAGATCAATTACCGCTGGGGCCCGAAGGCGGTCAAACGCGAAGGCGACAAGGTAAAGGGCCTGGAGGTCACGAAGGTCCTATCGGTCTTCGACGCGAACAAGCGGTTCAGCCCGACCTTTGACAATAGTGTGACCAGGCTTCTTGAAGCCGACACGATCATCATCACCATCGGCCAGATGTCGAACCTCTCGTTCCTGAAGGACGGTCCGGTGAAGGTGGACGAGCGCGGACGGGTGGAGTGGAATCCCGCGACCCAGCAGAGCGGCGCAGGGAAGGTGTTCGTTGCCGGCGAGGTCGTGACCGGGCCAGGCTCGGCGATCGCGGCTGTAGCGAACGGCCACCGTTCCGCGCTGGCGATGCACCTGTATCTTCAGGGAGAGTCGATCGAAGGCAGGCTTCCTGTACAGGAAAAGGAAAAGATCGCGCAGATGCCGTCGGAGGTCGTTGAAAAGATCGCCAGGCAGCCGCGCATGAAGGTCAGGCATCTTGCGCCCGAGGTCCGCGTCAAGACCATGGAGCACTTCGAGGAGGGCTTCACCGAGAAAGAGGCGCTTGAAGAAGCAGGGCGGTGCCGGGGCTGTGGCGGCGGCGCTGTGGTGGACCAGAAAAAATGCATGGCCTGCCTCACCTGTCTGCGTGTCTGCCCTTACGGCGCGCCGGTCGTGACGTCGGTGTCCGAGATCAGGCCCGAGTATTGCCAGGCCTGCGGGCTCTGCGCGCCGGAATGTCCTGCCCAGGCCATCAGCATGGTGAGCTACGACGTTCGAGAGATCAGGAAAACGCTGCCCACCGTTATCGGCAAGATTGACGCCAAACGGCAGGAGCCGGTCGTTGTCGCGCTTCTGTGCACGAACCACGCAGGTATGCTCGGGTTAGATCTGCCGAAGAACGTGCGAACTGTTCCCGTCCACTGCACCAGCCGTATCGATGTTCTTGACCTTCTGAAGGCATTCGAGCTTGGCGCTGACGGCGTGGCAGTCGTGCGCTGTGGCGATGGCAACTGCAAGTATAAGGACATTGCCCCGCGAGTGAACGCGCGGGTGAAGCGCGTTCAGGACCTGCTCGGCATGCTCAAGATCGAGCCCAGCCGTATCGAGATACTTTCCGCACCATCGACCAATGGCGGCAATCCTTACGCGGCAGTGTGCGCGGAGTTTTCGGAGAAGGTGAAGAAGATAGGGATGAGAGCTGGCAAATAACGGCTCATGCAAATGAGCTCGTCATAAAGGAGTATTACCTATGATCGTAGGATCACAAAAACCAATCGATGAAATCTGGGGCATGGTGAAGGACTTCAAAAAGGTCCTCGTATTTGGCTGCAACACCTGCGTGGCCATCTGCCATGCAGGCGGCGAGAAGGAGGCCGAGACCATCGCGTCCCTCATCAGGATGAAAGCAGCGCAGGAGGGAAAGCAGATGACGGTGAATCACCTGGGCGTGATGCGCCACTGCGAGCCGGAGTATTTTGAACCGGTGATGGACGAGGTGAAGAAGTACGACCTCGTGCTCTCGACTGCCTGCGGCGTGGGAGTGAACTTCCTGTCGGACCGGACCGGAACGATTCCCGTGTATCCGGGAATCAACACATCATTCTATGGCGCCGTTGAGTCTGCAGGCAATTTCAAGGAGCTTTGCGCGGGCTGCGGGAACTGCATCCTGCATTTGACCGGGGGCATCTGTCCTGTTGCACGCTGCGCCAAGACGCTCATGAACGGGCCCTGCGGTGGTACGAACAAGGGTAAGTGCGAGATCAGCAAGGACGTGGACTGCGCCTGGTACCTTATTGTCGAGCGCATGAAGATGCTCGGCACCCTCGAGAAGCTCTCCGCGGTCCAGCCGCCGCGGAACTGGTCCACCTCGCGCGACGGCGGACCGCGACGTATATCGGTTGAGCATATCCGGGAGTATGAGGAAAAGGAAGAGGCGAAGGCAGGGAAGTAAGAAAAAGCAATATTCACCACGGAGGTACAGAGACGCGGAGAAAAACTTCGAAGCTTTAAACAGTTCTCCGTGAACTCCGTGACTCTGTGGTTAAACCTGATTGTGACGTTACCCTTTTGGAGGTTTGGATAATGAAGAGCGGAAGCACACTCGAAAAAGTACTCGCCAGCGGCAAGCCCGCGGTCACGGCGGAGCTCGGCCCCCCGATGAGCGCCGATCCTCATGAAGTGATCAAGAAAGCGCAAATGCTGAAGGGCTTCTGCGACGCAGCGAACATCACGGATTGCCAGACCGCGGTGGTGCGCATCTCGAGCATCGCTGCGGCGGCCATAGCGTTCCAGCAGGGCCTGGAGCCGGTCATGCAGATGACCTGCCGGGACCGGAACCGGATCGCCATACAGGCCGACCTTCTCGGCGCCGCCGCGCTTGGGCTTAAGAACTGTCTTTGCATCGCCGGTGACCACCAGTCATTCAGCGCAGCGGGCAGGCTCAAGGGCCACCCCGGCGCGAAGAACGTATACGACGTGGATACCTGTCAACTTGTCGGCATTATGAAGAAGATGCGCGATGAGAGCAAGCAGGACGGCGGCGATCCCATCGAAGTGGCGCCGAAATTCTTTATCGGCGCGTCCTGGACGCCCATGGCCGATCCGATCGACTTCAGGCCGATCAATCTCATGAAAAAAGTGAATGCCGGCGCCGATTTCATCCAGACCCAGGGCATTTACGACATGGAGCTTTTCCGCGGGCAGATGGCAAAGATCCGGAACATGGGCCTCCATGAGAAGACGGCGATCCTTGCCGGCATCATTGTGCCGAAGAGCGCCATGATGCTGAAGTACATGGATTCCTCGGTTGCCGGGGTGTCTGTGCCGAAGGCGCTGATCGACCGGATGAACAAGGCCAAGGCGGCTGCCGGAGAAGATAAAAAGAAGGCCAGGGAACTCCAGGAGCAGGAGGGCATCAGGATCACGATCGAACTCATTCATCAGGCATTGGAGACACCCGGCGTAAAGGGCGTGCACATCCAGGCAATCGAATGGGAGAGCGCCATCGAAGGGATCGTTAAGGCGGCGGGGCTTTATCCGAGACCGGCAGTGTAACAAGTGCGGATTGGCGAGTGCGGAGTGCGGAATTGCCCCTCACCCCGGAGGGTTAGAGGGTGATTAATTAATTTTCCTCTCCCCAAGGGGAGAGGATCAAGGTGAGGGGGGGACTAAAACTATGCCAAAAACAACCGTTCTCGATATCTATAAGAAAAAAGCCGAAGGCAAGAAGATCACGATGCTGACGGCATACGACTATCCCACAGCCCAGATCGTGGACCAGGCCGGGATCGATATGATACTCGTGGGGGATTCTCTCGGAATGGTGGTACAGGGCGTGTCGAGCACGCTGCCGGTCACCATGGACGAGATGATCTATCACACGAAGATGGTCACCCGGGGGACCGTTTCCGCCATGGTCGTGGGCGACATGCCGTTCCTATCCTACCAGACAAGCCGTGAAGAAGCGGTCAGGAACGCCGGCAGGTTCTTGAAAGAGGCCGGGGCGGAGGCGGTGAAGCTGGAAGGCGGGTCACCGATGGCCGAGGTGATCAAGGCGATCGTGTCCGCGGGCATCCCGGTCATGGCACATATCGGTCTGACTCCCCAGTATATGCACGCACTCGGCGGCTTCAAGGTCCAGGGCAAGGATGAGGCTGCCCGTTTAAAGCTCCTCGCTGATGCGCGGGCGGTGCAGGATGCCGGCGCTTTCGCTGTCGTACTTGAGGCCCTGCCAGCCTCCCTTGCAAAGGAGATCCATGAACTGCTCCATATTCCGACCATTGGGATCGGCGCAGGTGTGGATTGCGATGGACAAGTGCTTGTTCTCCACGATCTTTTAGGGCTCTTCGACCGGTTCACTCCCAAGTTCGTCAAGAAGTACGCTAATCTGAAGGAGCAGGCGCTCAAGGCAGTGACCGCGTATAAACAGGATGTGGAAAGCGGAAAATTCCCGTCAGAAGAACATAGTTTTAAATAATAAAACATCGAAATGACAGCAGACTTAAGTGGCAGATGCCTTGCTATCGTATTGGCTATGACAGTTGTTTTTATCAATGAAATTTATACGTTAATTAAAAAAAATATTATCCAAACCCGCTCCATTTTCCTTGACTCATGAGACAGGTGCTCGCTATAATAACCATTCCTTGGCATCCGGTTTCCCCCCTTTTTTCTCGCTGTATGGGGTGTCGAGGGAGCTCTGGAGAGGAGGGGACAGCATGCCTGAAGCATCATTGAACGTTGTTCTCCTTCGTCATACACCGGACCCCGAAGAAGTTGTGGCCATGGCAGCGAAGTTGTGCTACAGCCCGTCGGGTGTTGAGGAGCTCAAAGAGAAGATCGAGGCCAGGGACCAGGCGGCCTTTGTGGAGAAGCTGGCATCCATCGGTCACCTCTCTCCCATCGAGCATGTCTCGTTCACCTTCGGGATCGAAGGCATCTCCCGCGCGTGCTCTCACCAGCTTGTCCGCCATCGCGTGGCTTCATATTCACAGCAGAGCCAACGCTATGTGAAGGCGGATCAGTTCGATTATATTATCCCGCCGAGCATCAAACAGGATCCGGCGATGGTTCAAGAATTTAAGAAATGCATGGCCGAGGCCCAGGAGAACTATACGAAAGTCCTCACGCGGCTCGAGGAACTCGGTTTCAAGGGCGAGGCGGGACAGCAGGATGCGCGGTATCTGCTGCCGAACGCGGCTGAGACGAAGATAGTGGTCACCATGAATGCGCGGGAGCTGCTGCACTTCTTTCGCGTACGGTGCTGCAACCGGGCGCAGTGGGAGATCCGGGAAATGGCCGACCGCATGCTTGCCCACGTGAAAAAAGCGGCGCCGACGATCTTCGGGAAATCAGGCCCCGGTTGTCTGTACGCGCCGTGCCCCGAGGGCAAGATGACCTGCGGCAAGATCGAAGAGGTCAGGAAGAAGTTCGGAGTGAAGAAAGCATAGGGGGCAGGGGCCAGTAGCCAGGGGCCAGGGAAAGAAGTGCAGTTCCCGGACCCTGGACCCCGAACCCTGGACCCTGAAGTTAAGACATGGGCTTTACCATAGCGGTTGCAGGCAAGGGCGGCACCGGCAAGACCAGCCTCTGCGGCCTGACCATACGATATTTGAAAGAAAAAAAGCGCGGCGCGATATTGGCCGTTGACGCGGACGCGAATGCGAACCTGAACGATGTGCTCGGCGTTAAGGTCCACGCCACGGTCGGGAAGCTGCGCGAAACCTCTCTCGAAGCGATCAAGTCCACGGCGCCCCGTCCGGGCGGCATGAGCATGGAGCAGCTCTTCGATTATCAGATCCAGCAGGCTTTGATCGAGGCAGAGGGCTTCGACCTGCTCGTCATGGGAAGGCCCGAGGGCTCCGGCTGTTACTGCGCAGCGAACAACATCATCCGCAAGTACATGGACAAGCTGGCCGATACGTACCCCTTCATTGTCATGGACAACGAGGCGGGTCTTGAGCATCTGTCGCGCCGCACGACGCAGGACACGGACCTGCTGCTTATCATCAGCGACTCCTCGGTGCGCGGCATCATGACCGCCGGCCGGATCGGTGAGCTGGTAAAAGAACTGAAATTGAATATCAAACGCGCGGTCCTGATCGTGAATCGCGTCCAGGACCGTGAACTGGACAGTACGCTTCAGAAGGTCATTGACCAACAGGGTGTGGAGTTTGCGGGTTTTGTTCCGGCCGATGAGCTGATCTTTGACTATGATCTGAACGGCAAGCCGCTGATCCAGCTTCCGCCTGATTCAAAGGCGCTTACAAGCTATTTTGCCGTGCTGGACAAACTGATCCCGTAAGAGAGCGCCGTATCCGCAGATTTCGCAGATGACGCAGATTTTTTTAAGAAACCTTAAGGTATCTGTCATCGGCGCAATCTGTGTAATCTGCGGATAAACAGATATGACTTCAAAATCCGTCGCCATCATAGGCGCAGGCCGCGTCGGCAGTTCTGTGGGCTTCCTGCTCAAGCGGGCAGGGTATACGGTGACCGCGGTCGCGGCGCGTTCCCTGGAATCGGCGCAAAAGGCCTCGGCCTTTATCGGGGCGGGAAAGCCGGCGACGGATGTGGTGAAGGCAGCGTCGCAGGCTGAGATCGTTTTCATCACAACGCCGGACGGAGCAATAAAGAACGCCTGTGACAGGATCGCATCAGGAGGCGGGTTTAAGGCAGGCTCGCTCGTTGTCCATATGTCCGGGGCCCACTCGCTGGATCTTCTCGACGCGGCACGGACAGCCGGGGCGCATCGGGCAGTGCTCCATCCGCTGCAGTCGCTCGCGAGCAGGGAGCAGGGCATTAAAATCCTTTCCGGATCCTACTTCCGGATCGAAACGGACCCTGAAGCGCTGGTCATTGCCAGGAAGATCGTAGCGGCATTGGGCGGTATCGAGCTCGTGATGCCGAAGTGGGGCCCGGATAAGGATTCAGCAGCACTCTATCACGCGGGCGCGGTGGCGGTCTCGAACTATTTTGTCGCGCTTGTTGATTACGGACTGAAGTTTTATCAGGCACTGGGCGCCGATAAAGATGAAGCGCTGAAGGCCGTGCTGCCGCTCATTCGAGGGACGCTCCAGAACATTGAGACCCTTGGGATACCCGATGCGCTCACCGGGCCCATTGCCCGCGGAGACATCGAGACCATCCAGGGGCATATCGAGGCAATGCAGAATAAAACGCCGGAGCTTCTTGGTCTCTATAAAGGACTTGCACGGCAGACGATCCCGCTCGCCAGGGACAAGGGCGGCCTCACGGCGGAGACAGCGGAAGAGCTTTTAAGACTGGTGAAAGAGTAGAAACGCGGGGCAAGGGGCAGGGACCCGGAACAGACCTGAAGCAGTAACTTGCCCCTTGCTGCGTGACCTTCTTGGTAAATTTGAAAGGAGATTTTTCTGACCATGATAATAATCGGAGAAAAGATCAGTGTGATGGCAAAGAAGGTGCGTGAGGCCCTTACGAAGTTCGACCCGAAGCCTCTCCAGGAACTCGCTGTTGCCCAGGACAAGGCCGGCGCTCATTTTATCGACATTTCCATCGGCCCGGCCGAAGACAACGGTCCCAAGCTGATGGATTGGGCGGTGAAAGTCCTGCAGGAAGTCGTCGAAAAGCCGCTGTGCCTCGACACGACGAATCTGAAGGCCATGGAGGCGGGGCTCAAGGCGCACAACAACGCGTGGGGCGCTCCGATCATCAACTCCACGTCCAATGAGCCGGAGCGTTTCCCGATGATGGAGCTTGCCGGCAAGTACAACGCGAAGATCATCGCGCTCACCCTGGGCAAGGGCAGCATCCCGGCGGACGCCGAGGACCGCTGTGGAATCGCGGCCGAGATCATGGCCCGCGCCATGGAACACGGCGTGCCCCTGGAGAACCTCTTCCTCGATCCGCTCATCCTCCAGCTCGCAACGATGCAGGACCAGGGTCTTCAGGCCATCCGTGCCGTCAAGATGTTCCAGCAGCTGAACGATCCTCCGATGCAGACCGTGGTCGGGCTTTCGAATATTTCAAACGGCGCGCCGAAGCTTGTTCGTCCCATCATCAACCGGAACTTTCTGACCATGCTCATCTACGAGGGGCTGACGGCCGCCATCATCGATCCGCTCGATAAGGACATGATGGACACGGTCAAGACCACGGAGATGATCATGGGCAAAAAGATGTATGCCCATTCGTATCTCGATATGTAAGAAATCTTTCGGTTTTTCGGGTTGTGCCGATCGACCGGATGCGGTGTTCATAAGCACGCTGGTGCAACGTTATCGCCAGGCATTATGGTTGCAATTTGTTGTGTTTTTTGTTGTCCAGTGCGGGGAAATCTGATAAGATGCGCAATATTTTTTCGAGGAGGCTTTTATGGCACTCGTAATACCGAAAGAGACCTATAGCGGCAAGATTTACAATGTACAGATCGGTACCGGCGCAAAAGCGGTGACGATTGGAGGGGCAAGCGCCCTGCCATTCCTGGGCTTCGAGGGAACATTCCCGAACAGGCCGGCCGTCGCGCTGGAGATCATGGATATCGCTCCCGATGATTGGCCGGAGACCCTGAAGAAGGCGATCGGCGGCGCGGGGGCTTCTCCCGTGGCCTGGGCGAAGTTCTGCCAGCAGAACGGCGCGGACATGGTGGCGCTTCGGCTCATGGGAACGCACCCGGACCAGCAGAACAAGAGCCCTGAAGAGGCGGCCAAGGTTGCGGCCGAGGTTGCGGCGGCGATCGACATTCCGCTTATCATTCTCGGAAGCGGCGCCGCGGACAAAGACACCCAGGTGCTCCAGGCGGCGGCAACGGCCACGCGCGGAAAGAACTGCGCGATCGGCAAGGCCGTGGAGGAGAACTACAAGACCGTGGCGGCGGCCGCGATGGCGAACGATCACAAGCTCATTGCCATGAGCCAGCTGGACGTGAACCTCGCCAAGCAGCTCAACATCCTGCTCTCTCAGATGGGCTTCGACAAAGAGAAGATCATCATGGACCCCATGTCCTCGGCCCTGGGGTACGGCCTTGAATATACCTATAGCGTGATGGAACGCATTCGTCTGGCAGCGCTCCTGCAGAACGATCCCATGATGCAGACCCCGATCATCTGTGATATCGGCGCGAATGTCTGGAAGGTAAAGGAGACCATGGCGCCCGATGCCGAGGTGCCGGAGTGGGGCAAGTTGGAAGACCGCGCCCTCGCCTGGGAAGCCGTCACCGCCTCGGCCATGATCACGGCGGGCGCGGACATGCTGATCATGCGCCATCCCGGCGCTGCGGCAAAGGCAAAGGAATTCATCGCGGAGTTGATGGGATAGTGCCCGCGACGATCGCGGGAATTGTACATTGAAAAGTGAAAATTTAAAATTACCAATCTTCAATTTCCAACTCATTATAAGGTTTTTCCGAAAGGAGCTCCATAATGGCACTATCCGGAATTGAAATATTCAAACATCTCCCCAAGACAAACTGCAAGAAGTGCGGCCACCCGACCTGCCTCGCCTTTGCCATGAAGCTTGCCGCAAAGCAGGCGAGCCTCGATGCCTGCCCGGACGCGTCTGACGACGCCAAAAAGATCCTGGGCGAATCAGCCGCGCCGCCGATCCGGGACATCACCCTCGGTGTCGGAGACAAGGCCGTGAAGGTGGGCGGCGAGATCTGCCTGTTCCGCCACGAAAAGAAATTTTTCAACCCCAACCTCTTCGCGGTCGCGATCAAGGCCTCCGAAGCCGGTGACGCTGCTGCAAAGAAGATCGATGCGGTCAAGACCTCCGAGATCGACCGGGTCGGCCAGAAGCTGCGGGTTGACGCCATAGCCGTGACCGACGAGGGCGGCGACGCGGCGAAGTTTGCCGCTGTCGTGAAGCAGGTCGTGGACGGCGCGCCGGGCGTGCCGTTGATCCTGGTGAGCAAGGACCCCGCGACCATTGAAGCGGGAATCGCGCACTGCGCGGACAAGAAGCCGTTGATCTACGCGGCGACTGCCGAGAACGCGGAGGCAATGGCCAAGATCGCCAAGGAGAAGAAGGCCTCTCTTGCAATTTCAGCAGACGGACTTGATGCACTCACCGCCCTGTCCGAGAAGGTCAAGGCCCTCGGCGTTGACGATCTGGTCCTCGACTCGGGCGCGCGCAAGGCCAAGGACATGATCGAGCACTACACCATTATTCGCCGCGCAGCGATCAAGAAGAATTTCAAGCCCCTCGGATACCCGGTCATCGCTTTCGCGAACCGCGACAATACCGTCTCCGAGGCCATAACCGCCGCCGTCGGCACGATGAAGTACGCTTCCATCATCATCGTGAACAACGTTGAAAAATGGAAGATGCTTGCGTTGCTGTCGCTGCGCCAGAACATCTATACCGACCCGCAGGTGCCGATGCAGGTTGCCCAGAACATCTACAAGGTCGGCGACGCGAAAGAGGGCTCGCCGCTCATGATCACCACCAACTTCTCGCTCTCGTACTTTATCGTACGCGGCGAGGTGGAGAACAGCAAGGTGCCGGCGTGGCTCGCCGTCATGGACAATGAAGGGCTTTCCGTGCTCACGGCCTGGGCCGCGGGCAAGTTTACCGCCAGCAAGATCGCCCAGTTCGTCACCGAGAGCGGCGTGGAGAAAAACATCAACCACAAGGAGCTTATCATTCCCGGCTACGTGGCGGTGCTTTCCGGATCGCTGGAAGAGAAACTGCCGGGCTGGAAGATCACCGTGGGACCGCGGGAAGCGAACGGATTGCCGACCTTCCTGAAGGCGAGAGCATAAAAAACTTAAGTACAATGAAAAATGAAGGTTGTAAAATGAAAATTTAAAATTTTCAATCTTCAATTTCCAATTTCCAATTCCGGCTTGTCCGGGCAAGGAGTTACCCATGTCAAAAGTCATTGCCACCGGAGCCATTCTGGGCTCCCACTACTATGTGAAGCAGGCCGAGGCGCTTGTCGAGAAGGCCATTACCGAGAAAGGCGCGGATTTCAAGTTTGAGTTCCCCGATACGGCGTATTTTCTGCCGCAGATGTTCGCCATGACGGGTTTTGAGGTCCGCACCCTCGGCGACATGAAGACCGCGCTCGAGCAGAAGGTGAAGCCGCTTGTCACGAACGTGCCTGACGATCATCATTACAAACCGTATCTGGGAGAGGCGCTCGACGCGGGCATGGTGACGCTTTTTGCCCAGGAAATGATCATGGCCATCCGGTACATCTACGGCGAGGAGCCCGTGAAGGACGATTCCATCGGACTCACGTACAACGGGTTCATCTCGGACACCATTCTCCGGAACCTCGGCGTGCAGCTGGTGGACGGCTCCATGCCGGGCTACGTGGTGATCGTCGGAGCAGCGGACAGCGATGAACAGGCCTTCGAGATCGCCAGGGACCTCCAGCAGAAGAACATCCTTACGCTCCTGTGCGGCAATGTGAACGGCAATAGCGTGACCAAACAGCTCCTCCGGAAGGGCGTACAGCTCGGCTGGGACACCCGCCTCGTGCCGCTCGGCCCTGAAGTGGAGCATGCCATCTATGCCGTGAACTGGGCCGCGCGGGCGGGCATCACGTTCGGCGGCATGAAGGGCGGTGATTACAAGAAGATACTCAAATACTCCAAGGACAAGGTATTCGCCTTCGTCATGGTGCTCGGCCCCCTGAACGACCGCATTTGGACCACGGGCGCCGGCGCCATCGACATGGGTTTCCCGGCGATCGCGAACACGGACATCCCGACCATTGAGGTCACCGGCGTCACGATCTACGAAGAGGTGGCCAAGGAGCTTGATCCCGCGAAGCTTGTGCAAAAGTGCATCGAGGTGCGCGGTCTCAAGATCACGGTTTCCAAACCACCCATCCCGGTTGCCTTTGGACCGGCTTTCGAGGGCGAGCGCATCCGGAAAGAGGACATGCATATCGAGTTCGGCGGCCAGCGCACACCGGCCTTCGAGTGGCTCCATATGGTGGACCTGAACAACATCGAAGACGGCAAGGTCACGATCGTCGGCAAGGATGCCGAAGAACGATATAAGAAGGGCGGCCAGATGCCGCTCGGCGTTGTCATTGAGGTAGGCGGCCGGAAGATGCAGAAGGACTTTGAACCCGTGCTTGAGCGCAAGATCCATCACTTTGTCAATGAAGCGCAGGGGATCTGGCACATGGGCCAGCGCGACCAGAACTGGTTCCGCGTGAGTAAAGCCGCGCTCGCCGAAGGGTATGTGCTCAGGCACTTCGGCGACATTCTCACAACCCAGCTCAAGCACAAATTCAACAACATCGTGGACAAGGTCCAGGTGACCCTCTATGTGGACGAGGCCGACGTGACGGCGAAGGTCGAGGAGGCGCGCAAGCACTATCTGGAACGTGACATCCGCCTCGCGACCATGACCGACGAGTCCGTTGACACCTACTATTCCTGCCTCCTCTGCCAGAGCTTCGCGCCGAACCACGTATGCGTCGTGTCTCCCGAGCGGCTCGGTCTTTGCGGCGCCTACAACTGGCTCGATGCCAAGGCAGCCTATGAGATCGACCCGAACGGCGCGAATCAGCCGGTGATGAAGGGCGAGACCCTCGATGCGGTCAAGGGGCGCTGGAAGGGCGTGGACGAATATGTGTACACGAATTCTCACCAGGCGCTCGAATATTTCAATGCCTACACCATCATGGACGCGCCCATGACGTCCTGCGGATGCTTTGAGTGCATCATGGCCATCGTGCCCGAGGCAAACGGCGTGATGATCGTGAACCGCGGCTACACGGGCATGACCCCCATTGGAATGAAGTTCTCGACCCTTGCCGGCACCGTGGGCGGCGGCGCCCAGACCCCGGGCTTCATGGGCATCGGAAGATTCTTCCTTACGAGCAACAAGTTCCTGTCGGCGGACGGCGGATTCAAACGCATCGTCTGGATGACCAAGAACCTGAAAGAGTCCTTTGCCGAACAATTCAAGAAACGCGCCGAAGAAGAGGGGATCCCTGATCTGATGGACAAGATCGCCGATGAGACCGTGGCTGAGGATTCGGACAAAATGATGGAGTTCCTGACCGCCAAGGGCCATCCGGCGCTCACCATGGACCCGATGTTCTAGAAGAATCAAGACCCGGAAGGCGGAAGTCGGGAGGCGAAAGGGGATTATAGCATTTCCCCCTCACGCCTTTCACCTCACCCCTTCCGGTTTTTTTGTCTCAAGAGGACGGGAATGATGGAAGAAAAACTTGAAGGCATACTATCGCGGTACCGCGAGAACGAAGGGAACCTGATCTCGATCCTGCAGGACCTCGAGAGCGAATTCGGTTATCTGCGTGAAGACGCGATCACCTGGATCTCCGAGCGGCTCGATGTCCCGCTCGCGAAGTTCTACGGCGTTGCGACCTTCTATGCGCAGTTCCATCTGAAGCCGAGGGGCAGGAACGTGATCACGGCATGCTGCGGCACCGCGTGTCATGTCAAGGGGTCCGAGCGGCTGATCGACAGCCTGGTAAAAGAACTGGCCATCCCCGCGGGCGAGGACACGTCGGAAGATCTCAAGTTCACCGTTGAAAAAGTAAATTGTGTCGGCGCGTGCAGCATCGCGCCGGTTATCATCGTTAATAAAACAGTGCACGGCAAGATGACGCCGGACAAGCTCACAAAAGAGATGAAAACGCTTAAGGCGGAAGAGCAGCAGCACGCGTAAAATGCAAAAATCTGAGGGATGCGGCGTCCTCAATTTTGCATTTTGAAGAAGCCATGCTGCCTTCATTAGCGGTTTCGGAGTTTTCATGAAGAAAGACATATCGATAAAAGTATGTATGGGCACCGGCGGGATCGCTGCCGGCGGCGTCGCGGTGATGTCCACCTTCGAACAAGCGCTTGCGGACGCCGGCCTCCGGGCGACTGTCGAGAAGAACTGCTCGATGCACAAGGTCGGCTGCCGGGGATTCTGCGCCCGTGACGTTCTCGTGGACGTGGTCATCAACGGGAACAAGTCCACGTATCAGTACATCAAACCGGAAATGGTCGAGCGGATCGTGAACGAGCACATCGTGGGAGGCGTCCCGGTCGCGGACTGGCTCGTGTCGGATGACTACCACACGTTCCACGACAAGCAGGTGAAGGTCGTGCTCTCGGACTGCGGCGAGGTTGACCCCGAGGACATCGATTCCTATATCAGCCGCAATGGATACGAGGCCACGAAGAAGGTCCTCTTGACCATGACCCCTCAGGAGACGATAGACGTGATCAAGGCGTCAGGGCTCCGGGGACGGGGGGGCGCCGGTTTCCCGACCGCGGTGAAGTGGGATATGGCGATCAAGGCCCCCGGTCCGAAAAAATATCTGATCTGTAATGCCGACGAGGGAGACCCGGGCGCGTTCATGGACCGCTCCGTTGTCGAAGGGAATCCCCACGCCGTGATCGAGGGGATGATTATCGGCGCTTATGCCATCGGCGCGCCGTACGGATACGTTTACATCAGGGCGGAATACCCGCTTGCCGTGGAACGCCTCCACCTTGCCATCAAGCAGGCCAAGGAGCGCGGTTTTCTCGGCAAAAACATCCTCGGCAAGGGCTTCGATTTCATGATCAAGGTAAAGCTCGGCGCGGGCGCTTTTGTCTGCGGCGAAGAGACGGCGCTTATAGCATCCATCGAAGGCAAACGCGGACAGCCGCGTGCCAAGCCGCCCTTCCCGGTCCAAAAGGGACTCTGGGGCTATCCTACCATCATCAATAATGTTGAGACGCTCGCAAACGTGCCGTACATCATGCGCAAGGGCGCCGCGTGGTACGCGGCCATGGGCACGGAGAAGAGCAAGGGCACCAAGGTTTTCGCGCTCACCGGCAAGATCCTGAACTCGGGCCTCATAGAGGTCCCGATGGGCATCCCGCTCAGGGAGATCATCTACGACATAGGCGGCGGCATCGAGGGCGGCAGGAAGCTCAAGGCGGTCCAGACCGGCGGTCCCTCCGGGGGGTGCATACCGGCCAGCATGGTTGACACGCCTGTTGATTATGAATCGCTCGGCAAGGTCGGCTCTATCATGGGATCCGGCGGAATGGTGGTTCTGGACGAGACCAACTGCATGGTGAACATGGCCAAGTACTTCCTCGAGTTCACCAAGTCCGAATCCTGCGGCAAGTGCGTGCCCTGCAGAGTCGGCACCAAGCGTCTTCTAGAAATTCTCACCAGGATTACCGAAGGCCGGGGAAGGACAGGCGATATTGAGCTGCTGGAGACCCTGAGCAGCGACGTCAAGACGTCCTCTCTTTGCGGACTGGGCCAGACAGCGCCGAACCCCATCCTGAGCACGATCAAATATTTCCGCGACGAGTACGAAGCGCATATCAACGAAAAGCGCTGTCCCGCTGGTGTGTGCAAGGACCTCCTGACATACAGCATAATCGAAGCGACCTGCACGGGCTGTACCGCATGCGCGCGGGTTTGTCCCGCGGGAGCCATTACGGGAGAAAAGAAAAAACCGCACGTTATCAACCAGGACCTCTGTATCAAGTGCGGCGCTTGTTTCGATAAGTGCAAGTTCAAGTCAATTAAAAAAGGGTAGCATATGATGAATCTCACCATAAATGGCAGGCACATAACCGTTCCCGACAACGCCACGATCCTTGATGCGGCACGGCGGAACGATATCTACATCCCCACGCTCTGCGACGATCCGCGGCTCGAGCCCCATGGCGGATGCAGGCTCTGCCTGGTCCAGGTGAAGGGCCTGCCCCGTCTGGTTTCCGCGTGCACCACGCCGGCGACCGAGGGCATGGTGGTGGAAACCTCGAACGAGCAGATCGAGCGCCAGCGCCGCACCATTGTGGAACTCCTCCTGTCCGACCATCCGAATGACTGCATGGTCTGCGCGCGGGCCGGCGACTGCACACTGCAGGAACTCGCCTATTTCTACGACCTCCGGTCGAACCGGTTCTACGGTGAACGGCGGCAGTACGCCAAAAAGGACATGAACCCGTTCATCGAACGGGACATGGAAAAATGCATTCTCTGCGGCAAATGTGTGCGCGTGTGCGAAGAGATCCAGGGCTTCGGCGCGATCGATGTGGCAGGCAGGGGATTCGCCGCCAAAGTAACACCGCCCTTTGAAAAGGACCTGGATTGTGAGTTCTGCGGCCAGTGCGTGAGTCTCTGTCCCACAGGCGCGCTGATCGGCAAACAGTCGCTCGGCAAGGGCAGACAGAAGGACGTGAGGGAAGTTGAGACCGTCTGCGGCTACTGCGGCTGCGGGTGCAACCTCACTCTGCACATTAGCAGGAACGAGGTGGTGCGCGTCACATCGCGGCCGGATACCATCAACGAAGGATGGCTCTGCGTCAAGGGACGGTATGGCCAAAGTTTTATCAACAGTCCTGACCGGCTCACGACGCCGCTTATTAAAAAAGAGGGTAAGTTCGTCCCCGCCTCGTGGGACGAGGCGCTCGGGTATGTTGCCGAGCGGCTCAGCGCCATCAAGCAGAAACATGGTGCGGATGCCATCGGCGGCCTCTCCTCCGCACGATGTACAAATGAAGAGAACTACCTGTTCCAGAAATTCATCCGCGCGGTCATCGGCACGAACAACGTCGATCACTGCGCGCGCCTCTGACACAGCTCCACGGTGGCCGGTCTGGCCGCTGTATTCGGTTCCGGGGCAATGACGAACTCCCTGCAGGAGATCGAGAACAACGATGTGCTGTTCGTCATCGGCTCCAACACCAAAGAGAGCCACCCCATCATCGCGCTCAAGATGATCAAGGCCAAGCGGAAAGGCGCGAAGATCATTGTCGCCGACCCGCGCCGGGTGCCGCTGGTGCGGTTCGCGGACATCTGGATACAACACAAACCGGGCACGGATGTGGCGCTTCTGAACGGGATGATGCACGTGATCATCAAGGAAGGCCTCGTGAAGAAGGACTTCATTCTGTCCCTGACCGAGGGTTTTGATGATGCGTTCAGGAAAAACCTGGAAGAGTACACGCCCGAGGCAGTATCGAAGATCACCGGCGTGCCGGCTGACACGATCATCAAGGCCGCCCGCATGTACGGATCATCGGATAGAGCAGGCACGTACTATACCATGGGGATCACGCAGCATGCTCACGGCACGGAGAACGTGTTCTCCATCGCCAACCTCGCGCTTATGACGGGCAACCTCGGCAGGGAAAGCGTGGGGGTGAATCCGCTCCGCGGCCAGAACAATGTCCAGGGCTCCACGGACATGGGCTGCATCCCGAACAATTATCCGGGATACCAGGGAGTCGCTCTTCCGGCGATCAGGCAGAAGTTTGAGGACCTCTGGAAGGTGAAGCTGTCCGACAAGGTCGGCATGACCGCCACGGAGATGATACCTGCCGCGGCCAAGGGCACGCTGAAGGCCCTGTACATCATGGGCGAGAACCCTGCTGTCTCTGATCCCGACACGACGCATACGATCAAGGCGCTCAAGGCGCTCGACCTGCTCGTGGTCCAGGACATCTTCATGACCGAGACAGCTGAGCTGGCACACGTTGTGCTGCCCGGCGTTTCGTTTGCCGAGAAGGACGGGACATTCACGAACACCGAGCGCCGGGTGCAGCGTGTAAGGAAGGCGATAAACTCCCCGGGAATTGCGTGGGAGGACTCGCGTATCATCGGAGAACTTGCCAAAAAAATGGGGCATGAGCTGCCGTATATGCCTGTCGCGGACATATTCCGCGAGATCGGGCAGGCATGGCCCGCGATGGCCGGCATGAACTACGCCAGGCTCGCGGGCGGCGGCCTCCAGTGGCCCTGTCCGACGCCGGACCATCCGGGTACGCGGTTCCTGTTCAAGGACGGATTTCCGCGCGGCAAGGGCAGGTTCACCCTCGTAACGTACAAACCCTCTGTCGAGCTTGCGGACAAGGACTATCCCTTCATCCTTACCACCGGCAGACTGCTGTTCCAGTACCATACCGGCTCCATGACGAGACGGGTGAAAGAGATCGACACGGTGTCGCACGAGGCCTTTATCGAGATCAATGCCGCTGATGCGAAGGACCTGTTGCTCGACAGCGGAATGAAGGTAAAGGTCAGCTCGCGCAGGGGTTCCATCACCGTCAAGGCGCTCGTTTCCAGGCGTCCGGCAAAGGGCGTGGTGTTCATCCCGTTCCATTTCAAGGAAGCGGCGGCCAACGTGCTCACGAGCAGCACCTCACTCGACCCGGTGGCCAAGATCCCGTCGTTCAAGGTATCGGCGGTAAGGCTCGAGAAGGTGTGATTCCATTAACGGCTTGAACGGTTTAAACAGTTTGAACGCTTAAGCCGATTAAATTAAAAAACAAAAAGGAGGATTTGATATGCCCTATGATGCAACGAAGTTAGCTGACTGGCAGATTTCCGAGGAAGCGGAAAAGAAGATGCCAACTCCGGAAGCGTGGCGCGAGAAACTGGGTTTGCACAAGGACGAGATGCTGCCCATGGGCCGCCTGTCCAAGATCGACTTCCTTAAGGTCAACGAACGTCTCAAAAATAAGCCCGACGGCAAGTACATCGAGGTGACAGCCATCACCCCGACCCCGCTGGGCGAAGGCAAAAGCACTACCTCGTGCGGTTTGATGGAGGGTCTCGGCAAGCGAGGCGTGAACGTCGGCGGCGCGCTGCGTCAGCCGTCAGGCGGTCCCACCATGAACGTAAAGGGCACCGCAGCGGGCGGCGGCAACTCTTTGCTGATCCCCATGACCGAGTTTTCACTCGGTCTCACCGGCGACATCAATGACATCATGAACTCCCACAACCTGGCCATGGTGGCGATGACCTCCCGGATGCAGCACGAGCGCAACTATAACGACGAGCAGCTGGCCCGTCTCACGAAGATGAGGCGTCTCGACATCGATCCCACCCGCGTCGAGATGGGGTGGATCATTGACTTCTGCGCCCAGAGCCTCCGCAACATCATCATCGGCATCGGCGGCCGGACGGACGGCTTCATGATGCAGTCCAAGTTCGGCATCGCGGTCGGGTCCGAGTGCATGGCCATCCTGTCCATAGCCAAAGACCTCGCTGACCTGAAACAGCGCCTGAACAACATAACCGTTGCCTTCGACAAAAGCGGCAAGCCGGTCACCACGGGCGATCTGGAAGTCGGCAATGCCATGGCCGCCTTCATGCGCAATACTATCAACCCCACCCTCATGTGCACGGCTGAGTATAACCCCTGCCTGGTACATGCCGGTCCTTTTGCGAACATAGCCGTGGGCCAGTCATCCATCATCGCCGACCGGGTCGGCTTGAAGCTGTTCGACTACCATGTGACCGAGTCCGGCTTTGCCGCGGATATCGGGTTTGAAAAGTTCTGGAACGTCAAGTCCCGCTTCAGCGGCCTGAAACCCCACGTTTCGGTGCTCACCACTACCGTCCGCGCACTGAAGATGCATGGCGGCGGCCCCAAGGTGGTGGCCGGCAAGGCCCTGCCCGAAGAGTACACCAAGGAGAACGTGGGCCTGGTTGAAAAGGGCTGCGCTAACATGGTCCACATGATCAACGTCATCCGCAAGTCCGGCATAAACCCGGTGGTCTGCGTAAACCGTTTTTACACTGATACGAACGCCGAAGTGGCCGCAGTCAAGAAGGCCGCCGAAGCAGCCGGCGCCCGCTGCGCGGAATCCCAGCACTGGCTCAAAGGCGGCGAGGGGGCGCTGGAACTGGCCGATGCGGTCATTGACGCCTGCAACGAGAAGACCGATTTCAAGTTCCTCTACCCGCTTGAGATGAAGCTGCGCGACCGGGTGGCGAAAATTGCCAAGGAGGTCTACGGCGCGGATGGTGTTTCCTGGTCGCCCGAAGCGGAAGCCAAGGCCAAGATGCTGGAAAACGATCCCCAGTACGCGGACTACGCCACCATGATGGTCAAGACCCATCTCAGCCTCACCCATGATCCGACCCTCAAGGGAGTGCCCAAGGGCTGGACGCTGCCCATCAGGGATGTGTTGATCTACTCGGGGGCCAAGTTCCTGTGCCCGTGCGCAGGAGCGATCAGCCTCATGCCTGGAACGAGTTCCAACCCGGCATTCCGCCGCGTGGACGTGGATGTGAACACCGGCAAGGTCTCAGGGTTGTTTTAAAAAGTTTAGGAAACAGAAAGCCTCCAGATATTCATTCTGAAGGCTTTCTGTATTTTTAAAGGTATTTGGATCTTTATTGCTATTCGATTTTCTTATGGGGTTTTTTTAAAGCCTTGAATTCCTCTAACGCTTTCTTCCCGCATTCCGGGCAATAACCATGGCTGAAATCAGCTTCAGAATGCTCGGTGATATAGACTTCCATTTCGTTCCATGAACCATTGTCATCACGGATCTTTTTACAGGAAGAGCATATCGGCAGGATCCCGCGCAGCTGCTTGATCGTGGCAAGCGCTTTTTGAAGTTCCGCAATGAGGTTGTTCTTTTCCTCATCAGCTTTTCGCTTGTAAAGGGCCACCTCTATGGCAATATGCAGCTCCCGGCTATTGCAGGACTTGAGGACATACCCATACGGCTCGGTAACCTTAGCCTCCTGAAATATTTTTTCCTCGGAAAATGCGGTGAGGTAAATAATCGGCGTATTAAATCGTTTTCTTATTATTTCAGCTGTTCTGATCCCGTCCAGGGCCCCGCTCAGCAATATGTCCATTAGCACTAAATTCGGGTTTAGCGCCGCAACTTTTTCTATGGCCGCCTCCCCGGATGAAACCGTGTCGCTGATTTCATAGCCGAACGATTCCAGGCTGTTCTTTAAATCCAATGCAACAAGGCTGTCGTCCTCGACAATCAATATCCGTGGAGCAATCATTACTGCACCCCCTTTTCGTACTTCAGCGCATCAATTTTAACGTTACTTCATGCTTCCTGTCAATTCATTTCGATCAGCGTTAATTCCCCTTTTTCAAGGTATTATTATAGCAGGCATTTTGCCCCCGGTCTGTGCACCATGTCTCCGAAGAGAACGGAAAAACAGAAGAAAGTCGGCTGAAGAAATTAGTAGTTGTCATGACGCAAATCATATGCTTTACTTGCAACAAGCGGTATAGTCATCTACAAAGGAGAACAACCATGGACCTGAGCTCGAAAACCAAAGTAAATGATCTTCTCGCCGTCTATCCTTTTCTGAAGGATTTTCTGATCAGCCTGAACCCGGAATTCAAGATGCTGGACAATGCGTTCCTGCGAAAGACCGTTGGGAAACTTGCGACTCTGGGGAAGGCCGCGATGATCAGCGGTATGGACGTGAAAGAACTTCTTGACGATATCGCCGGAGAGATCAAAAAGAAGACCAACGGGATTGTTTCAGTATCCTACGATGAGGCAGGCAAGGGCGAACAGGATATCCGGATCGATACGATGAAGGATATCATCAAGGATCTCCATGCGGGGAAGGACGTTGACTCCCAGAAAAAGAAATTCGGAGAGCTGATCAAGGACGTGACGCCGTGGGAGATCGCTCAGATGGAGCAGCGTCTCATTGCCGAAGGAATGCCGGAAACGGAGATCAAGAGCCTCTGTGACGTGCACGTGAAGGTGTTTCAGGAGGCGCTGGAGCACGGGACCGTGCCCGGCCTGCCTGCCGGCCATCCGGTGCACACGCTGATGCTCGAGAATCGTGCCTGCGAGGGTATTTTAAAAGAGGCAGAGGCAATAAAGGACTTCTCAAAGGAGAAGACCAGGTTGCTCGATATCCTTGACCGCCTTGGCCAGGTTGACAAACACTACCTTCGTAAAGAGAACCAGCTCTTCCCGATCCTTGAGGCAAAAGGCATCACCGGGCCGTCCAAGGTCATGTGGGCTCTCCATGACGATATCCGGGGATTCATCAAGGACGTGCGGAAGAGGGTGGCGGACAACAAGATGGAGCAGGTGGCCATCACAGCCCTGGTCAGGATGGTGGGCGACATGATCTACAAGGAAGAGCATATCCTTTTTCCCATGGCGCTCGAGACACTGACCGAGGAGGACTGGGTAAAAGCAGGGAAGGGCGAAGAAGAGATCGGGTATGCCTGGATCAAGCCGGAGACGCAGTGGAAGGCTTCCGAGGAATCCATACCGCAGGCGCTCCTGGCTGACAAGGTCGGCAGTCTGAACCTCGACACAGGCCAACTCACGCCGGACCAGGTGAACCTGATGCTGACGCATTTGCCGATCGACATCTCATTCGTCGATGAAAAGGACGAGGTTGCGTACTACTCGGCGTCCCCTGAACGCATCTTTCCGCGCAGCCCGGGTGTGATCGGGAGGAAGGTGCAGAACTGCCATCCGCCCAAGAGCATGGGCGCGGTGCAGAAGATCCTGGATGAGTTCCGCGCAGGGAACAAAGACAAGGCCGATTTCTGGATCCAGATGCAGGGAAAGTTTCTTCTCATCAGGTATTTCGCGGTCCGCGATGCTGAAGGCAGGTACCGCGGCTGTCTTGAAGTGAGCCAGGATGTTACGGCGATCAGGAAGCTTGAGGGACAGAAACGATTGCTTGATTGGGAGTGAGACGGAAAGAACTCATCGAGGTTATAGCGTTCGTGGAGTCTCGAGCGTGAGCACCTTAACAGGCTGTTGAAAAAGTCTTTTTGTGGTTCGACAGGCTCACCACGAACGGATAAATACGAATAAATTCAATACACGCTCCGTTCGCCCTGAGCTTGTCGAAGGGTAAACTAAGTGTTTTTCAACAACCTGTTAAGAGCTTAAGGAACTCCACAGAAGCTATGGTCTATTCGGGAACTTCCCCTGAGGAACTCTGAATAGGCAGGCCCATCGGTTGCGCGCGGAATCAATACTCCTTCCACTGTTCTTTCCAGCGCTCGAAGCTGGCCAGCGGCTTCAAGTCCGACAGCGAATGACCGTCGGTGATGTGTTCCAGCGCGTTTTTCGCCTTTTCAAACAGCGGATAGGTTTCTTTGACGTGTATCTTTTTGTCCGTAAATATCGCACCTTCAAAGCAGTTGATCGCCCGGTAGGCGTCCACTTCCAGCGTCATGTCCACGACGCCCTGACCGTTGAGCTGCCAGGTGAGCAGATCGGTCTTCAGTTTGACCGACTGCACCTCTCCCATTTGACCAAATACGTCTTTCAGCCTTTCCTCGGTTATGCTATTTGGTAAATTTTCCACGCTGATTTTCATCGTGCCCCATCTCCTCATTGCTCATTATTGCAAAGTGCGCTTGTTACTGGTATCTACTATAGCAGAAATCTGTCGATTAGGGAAGCGGCTGCCAAATAAATCCGATTACGAATCATCAGAAATGCAGCTTTGCGATAGATACCTCTTGCGCATGGTATTTGCTCCATCTTTTGGCTTGTCTAATCCAGACTGATAGGCTATTATTGCACCGTATGAAGACCTGTCATGCCTGTAAGAAGGAACTCTCCGACGACCTGAAGGTCGGACGAAAAGATGATTGCCCTTCCTGCGGCGCTGATCTGCGGTGCTGTCTCAATTGTGTGTTTTATGACCGCGCGGTTTCGAAACAGTGCCGGGAGACGGTCACGCAGTTGGTGAGAGAAAAAGAAAAGGCCAATTTCTGCGATTATTTTGTGTTCACTGAAAACCGGATTGCCGCGGCGGATGCCGGGAGCGCACAGGCACGCAAGGCCCTGGATGATCTGTTCAAAAAATAATCGGTTCGGACGCTCGTATGATAAAACTTGATAAAAAAACCATCACCGGGCTCGTTGTGGCCTGTCTTGTTCTCGCCGGTTTTATTTACCTGCTGTACTCGTATGGTTTCATCGAATACTTTACCGACCACCAGCGTTTGCTGAATCTCATCAAAGAGCATCGGGCAAACGCGGCCTTAATTTTCATCGGACTTCAGGCGCTGCAGGTTGTTGCGGCACCCGTTCCCGGCGAGGCGACGGGTTTCGTCGGCGGGATGTTCTTCGGCACAGGGTGGGGGATCCTGTATTCAACGATCGGCCTCACTCTCGGATCATGGCTGGCGTTCATGCTTGCCCGTCTTGCCGGCCGGCCCCTGGTCGAGCTGGTCGTGAAGGCCGAGACGATCAAACGCTACGATTATGTGATGAAGCACAAGGGTCTGTTCCTCGCTTTTCTCATGTTTCTGGTCCCCGGTTTTCCCAAGGACATTCTCTGCTATCTCCTCGGATTGGGACACATGGGGCAGCGTGATTTTCTGCTCGTGTCCACAACGGGTCGCCTGCTTGGGACCACGCTGCTCACCCTCGGGGGGACGTTGTTCCGTGACAAACGGTATGGAGCGTTGTTCACGCTTCTCGGGGCCAGCCTTTTTCTCATTCTGATTACGATGGTCTACCGAGAGACAATCGAGCGCTGGTTCCGCAGGCAGCGGGCCGCGCAGTTCCTCAAACATCGCGCTGACCGCGCAAAACTGAAAAAGGACAACAAAGACTAGATTCCCTTGCGGGCCTTGTCCCGACGGTCCTTGCTGATACCGCTCAGGCGGTCCGCATATCTCTTGTTGATGATCGCGCAGACCTCTTCCGGCTCTTCCACGATGTGCATGAGCTCGAGGTCCTCCTTGTTGATGCTGTCCGCCGCAAGCACGGTCTTCTTCATCCAGTCGATCAACCCCGACCAGTATTCCCTGCCCACGAGCACCACGGGGAACCCCCGGATCTTTTTCGTCTGGATGAGCGTGAGCGCCTCGAACAGCTCGTCCAGGGTGCCGAAGCCGCCCGGGAAGATCACATACGCCACTGCGTACTTTACGAACATAAGCTTGCGCACGAAGAAGTAGCGGAACTCAACCCGCACGTCCTGGAACTCGTTCGGGATTTGCTCCGTGGGAAGCGCAATGTTCAGGCCCACCGACGTGCCGTTCGCGTTCTGCGCACCCTTGTTCGCGGCTTCCATGATGCCGGATCCGCCTCCCGAGATCACGGCAAAACCATTCTTTGCCAGGTTCTCGGCGACCTTGAGGCACTTGTTGTAGTAGGGAGAACCCGGCTTGAGTCGTGCGCTCCCGAAGATGGTCACTGCAGGGCCGATATTGCTCAAGGCCTCAAAGCCTTCCACCAGTTCAGCCATGATGCGGAATACTCGCCAGGTGTCTGATTTCGCCAGATCTTCCATGCGTTGTCTCTCCCCCCGTTAAAGATGATTGTATTGGTAATGGATATCCGTAAACATTCTGTGGCAGCAAAGCCTGGATCGTAATGCGAGAATTGCTTTTTATGGTTCGCCATACTCCGCGCGATAGATCTGGACAAAGGCATAGAGCAGCGTGACTACGAGCGGGCCGAAGAGAATGCCCAATAAGCCATATACTTTCAGCCCGCCGAGGATCCCGATGAACAGAAAAAACGCAGGAAGGTTTGCTTTTTTCCCGATGAGAAGAGGTCTCAGAAAATTGTCCGGCAGTGACACGAGGATGAGCCCCCAGACCAGGAACAGGATACTGCTGACCTTCGACCCGGTGAAGAACAGGAAAAGCACCCCCGGGACCCATACAAGCGCCGCTCCCCCGATCGGCAGGACGGCCAGGACTGCCGCGATCAGGCCCCAGAATACCGAAAAGGGGATGCCGAACAGGGCGAACCCGATGCCGGTCATGATCCCCTGGATGAGCGCGATCATGAATACCCCGTTGATGACCGCTGTAAAAGTAGCGTGAACCTTCCGAGAGATGGACTGCTTATGCTCGGGAGAGAAGGGAAGCATGTCCATGACCGACCGGTAGTAGGATTCACCGTCCCGGAAAAAGAAAAAGAGCGCGACGAGCATGACCGCAAGATCGATCGCCAGGACCAGGGTCTCATTGAGCAAAAACCCGATCTGTCCCACGAGGCCGGTCGAGAATTCCCCGAGGCCTTTCATGGCCAATCCTGTTACGTCGATCCCGGACAGGAGCGGAAGCGATCGCAGGTTCTCGGTAAGGGAAGTGGAGATCCTGTTCCATAGTTCGAGAAACTTTCCCGACTGAATGCCCTGCGATGCGGATTGATAAAGATCAACGGCCTGTCCTGCGAAGATGACCAGGATGGCAATGGCCGGACCGATTACCGCCAGCAGGGTGATGAGCGTCATGAGTGCAGAGGCAACCCCCGGTCTGCCCTTGAGCAGGCGGAGCACGCGCTGGTGAAGGGGATGCAGTGCCAGCGTGATAATGACCGCCCAGAGCAACGCCGCCGAGAACGGGGCCAGCAGGCGGGCCATCTGGGCGAGAAGAAATATAAAGGCGGCAAAGAAGGCAAGCGCAAAGAGGTGAGCACGGGTTATGAATGGCGGCTGATGGCTGGTCAAGCGTGTGTCCTCGATTCTGAATTTCGGAACTCCGACATGGCAACGGCAAGCCGTATCGCCTCGAGCAGGCTTGCGGGGTCCGCGCAGCCCTTGCCTGCTATATCGTAGGCGGTTCCGTGGTCAACGGAGGTGCGGATGATCGGGAGTCCAACGGTGACATTCACCGCATTTCCGAAGGCGACCATTTTGAGCGGCGCAAGTCCCTGATCGTGGTACATGGCGACAAGGATGTCAAAATAGTTGTTCCGCGCCTTGTAAAACAAGGTGTCGGCGGGGATCGGATCGCTTGCGTTGATGCCTTCGCCCCGCGCTTTGATGATCGCGGGGAGGATCGCGTCCCGCTCTTCAGACCCGAAAAGTCCTCCCTCTCCGGCGTGGGGGTTCAGGGCCGCCACACCGATCCGCGGTTTCTCGATCCCAAAGTATTTCATCGCCTGATGCGCAAGACGCAGGGTTTTAAGAATATTCGTTTGCGTGATGTGGCGGTGCACGTCCTTCAGCGCGACATGGACCGTAGCCAGGATAAGACGCAGCCCGCCTCCCACGAACATCATGCCATACTCTTTTGTTTTCGTAAGGTCGGCAAGAAGCTCGGTATGGCCGGCGTAATGATGTCCGGCCGCGTTCATCATTTCCTTGCTGATCGGCGCGGTCACCAGGGCGTCGGCCTCGTGCTTCATGGTCAGGTCAACGGCCTTCTTAATGTAAGCAACGACCGCCCTGCCCGATGAAACGTCCGGCGTGCCCCACTGGTGTGTATTGAGATTGACGTTTTTAAGGTCAATCACATCAAGTTTGCCTGTGACCGGATGCGCCTGGTCGAGCGATGCAATGCTGTTCACGATCACCGAAAGCCGCATCTCTTTTATCAGTTTATTCATTACGCCCGCGTCGCCGATCACCACCGGCCTGCAGAGCTGAAGGATCTCGGCGCTGTCGACGACCTTGGCGATGATCTCCGGGCCGATACCGGCCGGGTCACCCATGGTTATAACGATCAGGGGTTTTTGTTCCATAACGGGTTATCTCCCGACAACATTATTCTCTTCCTCTCCCGGGGAGAGGCTTGAAGTGAGGGGAAAATTATATAACTATTCAGCAAAATACATAACTGCTCAGGTCAAAATATTGTCCGCAGATTACGCAGATTTCATAGATTAAATCGAATCAGCATTGTCCGGCTATAAAATTGCACTGCCCGAAACCCCCCTCCCTTTTAAGGAGAGGAATAAAGACTGCGAAAGCCTTACTGGACAAGTCTGAAATCGAATTTGAATTATGTTTTTTGAAATCTGAGCCCATCTGCGAAATCTGCGGATAAAAGGGTTTTTCTCTGGTGTAACACCCTGCTGGGTAAAGATGTGCTGAATAGCTGCACATCTATTTCACTTTTTTGACCGTCAACTCAATACTATTTCTTTCGGCAACCGGGTCTCTGATGTTACCCGGTACAGTTCTTCCGGGGATATCTTCCGGGAGGGGGCATTGACCATGCCGACGATCTCAAGATCAACAACGCGCGACAAAAACTTCAGCGTGATGACATCACCCGGCTTCACTTCTTTTGCGGGTTTTGCTTCATGACCGTTCACCAGCACCCTGCCGGCGGAGCACATCTCCTGAGCAACGGTCCTGCGCTTTACGAGCCGGCTGGTTTTCAGGAACAGGTCGAGACGCATGATGCGGTTCACTCGTAAAAGGACGCTCGTGACAATGGAAACGACCCAAGAAACTACCGGATGGAGCCCGCTGCCGCTTCGATCCGTTTAATGGCCTTCTCTTTCCCCATCACCTCGAGCACCTCAAAGATGCCGGGGCTGACCGTGCCGCCGGTGAGCGCCACGCGAACGGGCTGGGCAAGCTTGCCGAGCTTAATGCCGTTCTCTGCGACAAGCGCATTGAAGACCTTTTCCAACTCATCGTGCGTAAAAGGTTCTACTGATTTCAGCCGTCTCGTAAGTTCGGAAAGGAGCGGTGCAACGTCCGGCGTCAGTTGTTTTACCCGCGCCTTCTCGTCCATCACAACTTCATCCATGATAAATGGCAAAGCACCTGTCTTCAATTCCACGAGTGTGTGGCTGCGCTCAGTGAGCAGGGTGACGAGCTTTTTGAACCAGTCAAGGTCCGGCTCGTTTCCCTGCTTCACGACCCCGTCTTTCTTCAGAAGGTCGAGCGCCAATCCGGCGATCCTGCCTGTGTCGGCTTGCTGGATGTAATGATGGTTCAGCCAGAGCAGCTTTTCGGGATTAAAGACAGAGGGGGCCTTTCCCACACTGTCAAGGGAAAATTTCTCGACCAGCTCCTGGCGTGAGAAGATCTCCTGGTCCCCTGACGACCAGCCGAGACGCGAGAGATAGTTCACGAGCGCCTCGGGCAGATAGCCGAGGTCGATATATTCGGTGACCGCCGTGGCGCCGTGGCGCTTTGACAGCTTGGACTTGTCCGGGCCGAGGATCATGGGCAGATGGGCAAATTCCGGCGGATCGTATCCCAGCGCCTGATAAAGCTGGATCTGGCGCGGGGTATTGTTCAAATGGTCGTCGCCCCGGATCACATGGGAGATCTTCATCGTGACGTCGTCAACAACGACGGCGAAGTTGTACGTGGGGAGCCCATCGGAGCGCTGGATGATGAGATCGTCAAGCTGCTGGTTCTCGAACGTTACCGCGCCGTGGAGCATGTCGCGCACGATGGTCTGGCCTTCGTCGGCCGAGAGGAATCGGACCGCCGGCGTCCTGCCTGAAACCGGAGAGGTGAGCGACCGGCACTTCCGGTCGTACTTGGGCGGCTTGCCCGCGGCCATGGCCGCTTTTCTTCGCGTTTCGAGCTCTTCGGGGGTGCAGTAGCAGTAATAAGCCTTGCCGGCCTTGAGCAGACGGTCGACATGCTCTTTGTAGATATCCATGCGCGCGGTCTGACGATAGGGGCCTTCGTCCCAGTCAAGACCGAGCCATTTCATGCCGTCAAGGATGATCCTGATGGACTCGTCCGTGGATCGGGTCTGGTCCGTGTCCTCGATCCTGAGGATGAATTTACCGTTGTGATGGCGGGCGAAGAGCCAGTTGAAGAGCGCGGTTCGTACGCCTCCGATATGCAAGGCACCCGTGGGGCTGGGTGCAAAACGGACCCGAACATTACTGGTCGTACTCATGAGGTAATGGACTCCTTCTGCGGAATGCATGAATTGTGTTGAGGCGTTATTATAACAAATTATCTCTTTAATCTAAAGGGAATTCAATAGAGGCTCTTGCAAAAGTCTTTATTCGTCATTCCCGAAGTCTTTATCGGGAATCCAGTATCCTTTAAAAGCAAACACTTCTGGATACCCGCCTTCGCGGGTATGACGGCAAAAACGGTTTCTTCGATACATTTGCAAGAGGCTCAATAGTTCACCTTTTCATAATTCCTGCGGTCCTGTTGGTATGCCTCTTTAATCATTTTACGGTCGGCCACAGAAGGCTTCTTCCGCAAAAGAATGAAAAAAGGGACGGTTCAAAGAACCGTCCCTTTTTTGTTGAAAATTTGTAGTGAAGTTCAGAGTCGCTTAGAAGCCGAAGGGTTTTGCATAGAGCAGGATGAGCACCACAACCAGTGTGTAGATCGCCAGCGACTCGATCAGGGCCAGACCAACGATCATGGTGGTCATGATCTTGCCGGAGGCCTCTGGGTTGCGCGCAATGCCTTCCACGGCCTTGCTGACGCTCATGCCCATGCCGATGCCGGTGCCGAATGCGGCGACAGCGATCGCAAGGGCTGAAAACGCGGCGACTGTGCCGAAAAAGCCGAGCTTGGCCGTATCGGGTGATGCCGCTGCCTCCGATGCGAACGCGGCGGACGCGACCAGCATCAGACTGAACACCAGGACGATGATTGCAACAGTTCTTTTCATTGTGTTGTCTCCTTTCTTTAAAAGTGGATTTCTGGCCGGAATAGTGCCGGATTACTACCTCCCGGAGGGGTCCCTCCTTTCGGAAGGAATTTCGACCCCGGGGTCAAATGCTTAGTGGTGATCGCCTCCCAGGTGCGCCGCTTCGACGGAACCTGAAAGATAGAGCATGGTCAGCAGGGCGAACACAAGCGCCTGGACAAAGGAGACCAGCAGGCCGAGTCCGAGAATCGGCACCGGCGCGATATACGGCGCCAGGAGCGCAAGCACGAGAAGCAGCTTATGCTTGGCCACCATGTTGCCGAAAAGACGAAAGGTGAGAGACATCACGCGGGCGAGATGGCTGATAAGCTCAATGGGGAGCATGAGCGGCGCAAGTGCCCATATCGGCCCCATAAAATGTTTGATGTATCCGATGCCATGTCGTTTGATGCCGATATAATGGGTCGCAGCGAAGGTCACCAGCGCAAGAGCGAGAGTGGTATTGATATTCGCGGTAGGTGAATCGAATCCCGGGACCAGGCCCTCGAGGTTACATACCAGAATAAAAAGAAACAAGGTGCCGATCAGCGAAAGATAGTGCCTGCCTTCGGGCCCCATGATATCCACAATGAAACTCTCGAGTCCTCCGACAATGGTTTCCAGAAGGTTCTGCACGCCCGTGGGCGCCGTCTTTTTGAGTGAGAAGCGCGCAGCCAGCGAAAGCCCGATAAGAATGGCCATGGCGAGCCAGGCATAGGAGACTTGCACCGGCACATTGGGCGCCAGTGCTTCTAATATCATCGGTCCTTCTTTCATACGTACGCTCCTTAACAATCGCTAAAATACACAAAAAATTTACAGGAACCCGTGTTTTTTGTCAAGCAAAAATCCGGAAAGGCATCATAAAATTTCCTAATGATCATATAGGAGTTTGCTAATGAAATGAACAACAGCGGCTCCGGAAACGAACAATGACTATGGGAGCGTTTACGGAAAACAGGAAGGCAGTCGATTCTATTGAGGTGAAAATCGGAAAACTATTGACGAGTGCGACGTTGTGCCTTCTTATAAGTATCCAGCTTCAGTTCCGCGGGAGATAACGCGCCGGTTGTAGGGCGCGAGTCACAGCGACCCACCCGAACCGAATGTTAAAAAAATTATAGTTCATCACCAGACAGAGGTTTCCGATTTGAAACCTTTGCCAATGTTTTTTTGAAGTCTTCGCGCTTTGCTTTCTTTGCGCGCCCCTCTAAATAATCTTCTGTCATCAATGCGGATATTTTTTCAGCAACTGCAGATGAAATTAGTTGGTTTATGGACACCCCTTCTTTCTTCGCAATTTCTCTGATATGCCGATGAATAGATCCCGGCAAACGTAGACTTAAGGTACTCATAATTTATCCTCCAATAGTTCTTTTGGCGTTATTGGCCTAATCCCGAATTTATCCGCACCCTTGAAATCCGCAGTATTGTAAGTCACCACATATCTTGCTCCCGAGGCAACTGCCAATTCCAATACAAGGTCGTCTTTGGGGTCTGGGAGACGTGGTCGCCATAGATAATATATCTTTTGGTGGTCGCTCAACACCGACCTCATTTAGTGTAATCGGCTTTTTCCCGTGTGGTTTATACGTATCTTCTGTGCAGGGAATGACGACTAAATCTAAGACCAGCATGATTTTATCCTATGGACTAACGCGCGGGTGAGCCGCGCGCTTTTCGCGGCGGTCTCGACCCGTTTGTCGGCAGCGTTATTTCATTTATGCTTTTTGGCTAAAAAGCGTGTAATGAGTTCATTGACTACTTCCGGTTGTTCCTGATGAACGAAATGGCCGGCAGAAGGAATAATATGTTTTTCAAAATCACGGAGAAAAGCTGTCTCCATTCCTTCGGTTGTCTCGACGCCTATGCATCCGTCATTGGCGCCATGCAGATACATTGTTGGAGTGGGAATGGGATCACTCAAGCGTTTCCGTATATCGGCCAAGCCCGGCTGCTGAAGGGCTGGGTTGAACTGGGAACGATAATACCCCAAAGCGGCTTTCAATACAGAAGGTTGTCGAAAAGCTTCCTTGATTTCGTTCATTACTGATTTTGGGCAGGACCAGCCAGGAGACCACTCTTGCCATAACGTTTCTATAAACGCGAAATCGTTATGGGCTATCGCCATCTCAGCGATGGGCAGCTGGAAGAAAAACATGTACCAGGATCGACGTTGTTGTTTTGGGTTGGATACCAGCGCTCGTCCAAAATTTCCTGCGGTCGGTACGGACATGCAGACGATTTTCGAGATTTTATCAGGTGCAAGAATCGCAGCGCTTCGAGCAACTATAGCACCCCAATCGTGACCAATGAGAATCGCGGGTTGTTCCGTAAGTTGATCGATCACCGCCAAGACGTCCTGAACAAGAACTGCAACTTCATAAGGACCATCGGGCGCGGCATCCGATGGAAAATACCCGCGCATGTACGGAGCTACCACTCGGTAGCCGTTTTCTGCAAGGGCAGGGATTTGATGACGATAGGAAATCGGAAGGTCGGGAAAACCGTGCAATGCTATGATGAGAGGCCCCTTTCCCGCTTCGAGTGCATGGATAGTACGACCATTCGCCTCAACAGTGATGCTGTTAAAAGTTGGATCTTTGGCCATTTTGTCTCCTTTTAACTGTTAAGCGGTCTTATCCGCTTGGACTACTGTTTGGAGCAGTACTGTATTTTTCCGGAGCCAACCAGTTATTGATGGGACGGAAACCGCCACAGTAATTCCGAAAATCTGGTAATGGCGGGGAGAAAATTTGAGCGCTTGCGCTCAAAAATGCTCGCTTCCTCGCACTACCAAAACCGCCCCGCCAAATACGGAATTCCGGAATTGGCGGTACGAAAATAATCTGGGTAATCTGCTCATCAATGCTCATCAACAGACAGCCGAGCTTATCATAATATATACCGGCTGGGCAAGAATATTGTGTTGATAAATTTGTTGATTATCCGGCGGACTTATATGGGCTATAATGTTTTCAGGTGATGGTAAGAACTGCAGATAAAAATAAGGAGCCGTTCGTCCCCTCGGAAGCGCACAGCACGACAAGAAAGGCGATCATTGTCGAACTTGTCGAGGGACCGCGCTCTGCACGAGATCTCTCGGCCGCTGTCAGGATATCGGAGCGCGAGGTGTCCGCTCATCTTGAACACATACGGAAGTCTCTCTTGTCGTCAACCCGGCATTTGATGATTGTGCCCGCGGAATGCAAGAAGTGCGGATTTGTATTTGCAAAGCGTGAAAAACTTCGAAGGCCGGGGAAATGTCCTGTGTGCAAAGGCGAGTCGATCCAGGAACAGCGGTTTGTGATAGAAGAGAAGAAGGGATGAAACAGCTTGTTTGCATATTCAAAAAACGGCGGCCCTGATGTCAAGACCGGGCCTTTTTACATAGACTCGATGATTGCCGCGGCAAGGAGCGGGAGCATGATCTCATGATGACCGGTGAGCGCGAAGCCTTGGCCGCCTCCCTGGGTGGGGCGGCGCACCACGTTGGTGTTCGGCCGGTAGTGCTGGACAAAATCCATGTTCACGCTCGTGAAGTGCTGGAGTGAATGCCCGAGGTTCCTGCAAAGGGTCACTGCCTTCAGGAAGATCTCAGGCAGCAGCACGGCGGAGCCGAGATTGATGTATACGCCGCCCTCAAGGTCGGACACGAGGGAACAGAATGTCAGAAAGTCACGGTGAGCGGCTTCGCCGGTCGCCCTGCCGTCGAAGGAGGGATGCATGTGGATGATGTCGGTCCCGATCGCGACATGGACGGTTAACGGGACCTCCAGGCGGCAGCCCGCAGCGAGCAGGCTTTTTTCCTTGAACGGAAAATCACCGTTCTGGATCATTCTGCCGACTGCAGCGCCGATGCCCTCCGTTGGTCCCGCTGATTTGATCGCCTGGTTCAGCATGCTGCCGGTCTCCTCGGCCATACCGAAGGCGCCGCTCAGGATCTCCTTATCAACGTCCTCCGATGTCTTGCCGATCAGGGCGATCTCGAAGTCGTGGATGATGCCGGCGCCGTTCAGTGAGAGGCTCGTGATGATCCCGCGCTCCATCAGGTCGCTGATCACGGGGTTCAACCCGACCTTGATCGCGTGGGCGCCCATGCCGAGCATGACCGGCCGTTTGTCCTTTCGTGCCTGTACGACCGCGGCCACAACGTCCTTGAAATGTCCGGAGGCGAGTATGTTCGGAAGGGAGGAAACGAAATCCTTGAAACTCGCTCCCTTCTTGTGCGGCTTGGAGAAATCGCCGGTCCGGACCTTGCTTTCGCGGCCCTTGATCGAATAGGTCTTTATGCGTGAGGTGTCGATCTTTTTCATACCATTATTTTTTGTGGTTGCCGAACAGCTCTTCATCCACCATCTGGCAGATGACATGGCCGAGCGTGATGTGCGTCTCCTGGATGCGCGCCGTAACCTTCGATTGGACAATGAAGGTATGGTCCGCCTTGTTTGCCAGCTTGCCTCCATTGCCGCCGGTCAGCATGATGGTCCTCATCCCGTTCTTTTTCGCCACGTCGATCGCTCTGACGACGTTCGGCGAGTTGCCGCTCGTGCTGAGGCCGATTGCTACGTCGCCTTCATCACCGAGGGCGGCGAGCTGCTTCGAAAACACTTGTGAATAGTCGTAATCGTTACTGATGCTGGTGAGCACAGCTACGTCGGTGTTCAGCGCGATCGCGGGCAGGGGCGGCCGTTCAATGAGATAACGGTTCACGAACTCGGCGGCGATATGCGAGGCGTCGGTAGCGCTCCCGCCATTGCCGAAGAGGAGGACTTTTTTGCCCTCGCGGAACGCCTGAGCGATAAGCTGGACCACTTCCAAGATTTTATCCACGTTCTCTCTGGCGAATTTAACCTTGATCTGGGCGCTTTCCTCGAATGTTTTTATGATTGCGTCTTTCATGAAGTACTCCCGAAGCGGCAAGAATGATTGAGGGTTTATTATATGGCAAGATGGGTAAATGTCAAGGCGAAAAGGAAGTCCATGCAATGAGATTCGCAACAAATAGCAGGGCCCCGGTACAATAGCGATATACCGGGGCTGACGGAGGAATAATCCACGGCCGCCCCCGGAAGCTGTTGCGAGACCAGCGGCAACTGTGGATCGATAGGTATTGTTGATCTATGTATACCATGTATTTTCTGTTTTGTCAAGTTTTTGCTGTTTGCGCGGAAGTGCCCTCAAAATAAGGGAATTAGATCGGGTCGGTTCGGCCACGGGGGTATGGCGATAACGTGAAGAGACGAGTTTCACGAATCAGGACGAATTCCAAAGTTTTCATTCGCGTACGTTGTGATACTGCCTTGGCATGTTTGGTCGTCGAGCAGACTGTTGAAAAAGTGTTGTAAGTGGTTCGACAAGCTCACCACGAACGGCAATAAAAATTCAATGATCACTCCGTTCGTCCTGAGCCTGTCGAAGGGGAACGGAGGGTTTTTCAACAGCTGACTATATCAGATAAGTAAAAAATCCGCCAGTTTGCCGAACTCCGCTACATTCAGCGTTTCAGCCCTGCGTCCGAGGTCGATGCCGGTGCTGTTGAAAACTGCGTCCATCTTTTCCTGAGGGGACTTCAGCTGTTTCAGGGCATTCCGGAGAGTCTTCCGGCGCTGGGAAAATGCCGCTTTGATAACGCGGATGAAGAAGGCCTCGTCTTTTACCATGACCGCGGGCTGGTCGCGCAGCGTAAGGGTGATAACAGATGAGTCAACCTCGGGATTGGGCGTAAAGGCGCCCGGCGGGACCTTAAATTCTATCCTCGGCAAAGTGTAGAACTGCACGAGCACCGAGAGATATCCGTATTCTTTTCCCCCGGGCGGAGAAGCGATACGTTCCGCGACTTCCTTTTGGAGCATGAGCGTAAGGCTGATGAACTTATCGCGGTGCACGATAAGCTTTTGAACAATCGGCGTGGAAATATAATAGGGAAGGTTCGCCACGACCTTCCATCGATCTTTGAGCGATCCGTAGTCATACTCGAGCGCATCCGCATGAACGAGCTCAAAATTCCGACATGAGCTGAATTCGTTCTGCAGGCGCGGTATAAGCCGGTCATCCACCTCGATGGCCAAAACCCTTCGCGCCCGTTGCGTAAGGACCGTGGTGAGATGACCGAGACCCGGCCCTATCTCCAGCACCTGGTCTTCCGGTCCGACCTGTGCTGCGTCGGCGATCCTGTTGAGATAGTGTGGGTCTTTCAGAAAATTCTGGCCAAGTGATTTAATTGCGCGGATGTTATCGATCATGAGGGTTATACTAACACGAACACACTAGTTTACAAGCTGATTTTATCAGGGGTGCCTGGATGGAAATGGATGAAGGATGAAAACAGCGGATTTATCGGAGTAAGGAAGCATAATCAGCATTACGTTTCCGGATTAAGGGCGATTATGATTCCCGGCCGCTACAACTATTGGTGGCAGAAAATCGCCAGCCGATTTCTTCAAGCCCCAATGAGTGGATCACTTCATTCAGGCGCTCGGTCGGGCGGCGGCGCGGCAGGTCCTTGTAAACCGCGATGATCAGTTCATTCTTCATCGAGTGTTCCCACCCCACAAGTTCGGTCACGTTGACCTGATAACCGTGCGCCTCCAGTTGCAGGCAGCGCAGCACATTGGTAATCAGGCTGCCGAATTCTCGAGTGTGCAGCGGATGCCGCCAGATCTCGGTCAGACCGCTTTGGGCCAGCGCCTGGCCCTTGTTTTTCCTGAGCACCGCAGCCACCTCGGCCTGACAGCAGGGCACCAGCACGATGAATTTGGCCCGCTTCTTCAAGGCAAAACGAATGGCGTCGTCTGTGGCGGTATTGCAGGCATGAAGTGCGGTCACCACATCAACCGTTGCAGGCAGTGAATCGGACAGGGTGGCTTCGGCCACGGACTGTTTCAGAAAGAACATGCCGGGAAACGCAAGCCGCTCCGCCAAGGCACGGGATTTCTCCACCAGTTCATCCCGTGCTTCAATGCCGAAGATCCGGGAGCCGCTGTCCTGCCGCTTAAAAAACAGGTCGTAGAGGATGAAACCCAGATAGGACTTGCCCGCTCCGTGATCGACCAGGGAAATAGCGAGGTGATCCTGCTGAGCTTCCTTCAGAAGCGGCTCGATGAATTGATAGAGATGATAAACCTGTTTGAGTTTTCGCCTGCTATCCTGGTTCATCTGCCCGTCGCGGGTAAGGATGTGCAGCTCTTTCAGCAACTCAACGGACTGGCCCGGTTTTATGTCATGCTTTTCTGTTATTGGAGAACTTTTCTTCATACATAGGGGTGTCTTCATATTCGCGTGACCGATGTCATTTCGGAATAATCCACATAAGCAACTCTTCTTTCCTTACTCTTTGGTTGATTCTGATGGTCCCAGTGCGGATTTTCCTCTTTGATATTGCGGCGTGTTTAATGTTTTCTCAACATGACTTATCAGACTCTTAATTCCTTTTATAAAGTGTTGTGGGCTTACCATATCCAGATAATTCCATGAATCTAAGTAGCCCTCAGGATCAGCCAAAATATCTTTTAGGCTCGCTAGTGTACCGTTCAAAAACGCATCTTCTGTCAGATACTCTTTTGCAGAGGCGCCAAGTTCCAAACAGAGCGCATCAAGCACTTCGTGGGCAAGCGAGATAGTCTCATAAGCCATCGCTGTCAACTCATCGGTATCCATTCAATCCTCAGTGTGTATTAATAAATCAACAATTACTCGATCACTATGGCCGTCTGCTGGTTAACATCCTATTTAATATTCATTTTCATAATATGTAACCGTTGCGAGTTATAGGAAGGACCTCGCAGCTATGTTACTCCTGGCAATCTTCACTTCAATCAAATCAAAAGCACTGCAAGTAGCACCTATCTACTGTGGAACGGACGATTTGTTAACGGCGTAGCAGAATTCCAGTTGTAATCTGCATATGAACGACTCGTTGAGCCGCCTTTGGGCGGCTCGAACGACTCGTTATGATGATTTCCTAGTGCGAGTTTGGTCTTGGATGAATATTATGGACGTTATGTCCAGTTGTCTTTTTATCAAACCTTAAATCTTATTCCTCTTGTAAAATATTTCAATAAGGCAGTTCCTATCGCTGCTAAAATAACGAAGGGGATAACCACATAGACAGACATATCCATCCCCTTGATAACTTCTTTCATTAATACGACCGAGCTCAAAGCCGCTGCAATTAAGACAAATAGAATTTCTAACGGCCGTATCAAGATTATCTTTGGTTCGTTTTTTATTCTTAATAATTCAATCAGTAATAATGCTGAATATAAATAAATAAAGAGGCATATTAGACCGGCTAACAGCCGAAGCTTCTTCGTTGCTGTCAACAGGTGTCCGTGCTTAGTTATTTCTGTGCGGGTTATGCCCTCAATGCGGGCATCGATGCCGATTTTATCTGTCTCACCTGTTACGAGAGACTCGATAGTAAATTCATCTTTTGGATTTAAGAGTAATGGGCTGACCAGCACCCTGTCATCTTTAACGATAGGCTTTACTGATAAATTATTTGGATAGGCATAGTCGACACGTGAAGCTAAGACGCGGACATTTTTACCAAATAAAAGTTGGAGATCTTTTTCAAAGTCAGTTTTCTTAATCGAAACATTGCCAGAATTGATAATTCGAATAAATATTGTCTTCAGGTTTTTGAGCTTCTTTCCATCGTAGAGAACCTGAATTTTAGCCCCTAAAGGAGAAGTCACATCAGCAACAGTAGACTCAGACAGAATTTCAAAGGATATAGTTTTGTTCTTATGATCTCCAATAAATATAGCAATAGGAACAATCAAGGCTAATAGCGGAATTACAATCATGGTTGTAATTTTAAATAAAGTGCTATCTGTATTCACTCCACAAATCCTCCTCAGGCGTTCTCGAAGCTTGTCTCTCTTAGCCTCGTACTGAAATAAATAACATCAGGATGAGCCGCGTTTCGTCGGCTCGATCCGTTGGTTGGAATCTCTGTTTACCATGCGGCAGGGGGCAGTCTACGACGCGGAGCATGATAATCATCGGGGCCTGGCTCAGAAGATGCGCCGGCCGCTTCTATGGGTTTGGATAGTTCGGCAATCTTTTTTTCCGCGACTTCAAGAAGGAATTTGCGCTCATTGGAGATACGTTCAAGTTCAGCATGTGATTTTTTTAATACATCAAGTTCCTGTGCATTGGTAGCAAGTTGCGATTGTAACGCCTTGTTAAATGTTGCTCTACCTTGAGAGTCATCAGCCAAGGCATTGAAATCAGATTTTAATGCAGCATATTGTAGTCGTATTTTTTTGTCGTGCCGAGCTAAGAGGATAACCAATGACACAGAACCAAGTAATAGGACTGATCCTGATAGTAGTAATCTGGTCAGGAAGTATACTTCTTCTGTTTGGGGTAGCCACGATTTTGGTAAATCGGGGTAAAACTTATACAGGACTGATGCTATCAGTATGGATAATCCCAATATCCACCTGGGTAATGAATCGGGCATCAGATTTTCTGCTTCTCGTTTTACGTCCATGATTCACCTCTTTTGATTCTTGGAACGTTGAGCCGTTTGTCGGGCTGTTGATTTAGTGGTTTCACAGAACGAGGCGGCAAAGCCCATAGGTGGCAATGCCGACTATGACTCCAAAAAGCATAACTTGAACCAAATAACCACGCCAAGGAGCAACCGTCAGAGGTTCTGCCTTCTGTAGGTTCTCTACATAAAGTACATAAGGTGATGGAGTGCCAGTGATAGGATTCTTTTTGATAACTAACTCGATAATACCTTTGAACGCAACAAGCCCAACAATCACAGGAATTGCGATTCCCCAAGGCGCATGGTCTAGTCCAAGAAGAACACCGACTATGGCAGCATATATCATTGTGTGTACCTCTGATGTTATGCTTTTGACATTGTAAGCTGCTCAGCGGCGAAGACCGGCTGGAGCGTGTGGTTGGTAAATTCCAACAAGTAATTGACTATCCCCCTTGTTTTTAGGTCTTTACTATGGGGGACAGTAAAGCACGGATTTTCGTTGTTTACCAGTTTAGCAATGATTATGCCAAATTGGTTCCAATATTGTAGACGAATATATGCTTGATCCCGGGAAGTGTCAACAGCGGGTTCGATCGACATCGATTCGGTGTTTTAGATATTACGGCCGGCAATTACGGTTCCTTCACCTTGCACTGGCCGCGGCCCTCAGCGCTGCGAACAAGCTTGCGATCGAAAGAGAAAAAAGCCCTGCATCCCTGACTTGAAGCCAGATGAAGAGCATCGGCGAAGTCCAGACCTTCGGTATACCATTGCAAGGCGGTTTGCATGCGATGAGGATTCGGGAGGATGACATTGGGGAGGCCGCATAATTTTGTAAAGGCGTCATGGATTGCCGTTGTCTCGAAGCCGTAAGCATGGCGCAGGACCCACTCTGTTTCCAGCATGACCGTTTCCGGAACAAATACGTCGGCTTTCTTAAGAACGGCGCGGGCCTTCTCCGACTGGCTGGGGTCGTCACCAGTCAGCAGGCGGACGATGATGTTGGTGTCAACGCCGGTCATGTTTCATGGTCCCCGCGCCTTTTTTGATGGCCGCTTCCATCTCCTCGATGGTCTTGGGCTTGCCGGAGTACGAAAGACAAGAGGACACCTCCCGCAGGGTGGTCTCCGGGAACGGGGACGCAGGCCTGAGCAGGATACCATCATCGGTATCTATGGCTTGAAGCTCCTGCCCCGGCTCCCAGTGGTGCCGATTGCGGATTTCCTTGGGGATGATGACCTGGCCTTTACTCGAGAGTTTTGTGGACAACATGGGGCTCCTCCAGGTAAGATTATTGTAAGACAATGCTACCACACAAGCCATGAACCGTCAAGGAAATTGAATACTCGCCGAAGGTTGAACTTCACGCCGTTCTCCCAGTCTTACTTTATACTGCCTGTTACACCTGCATTCGCGGGTCGAGCTTGTCCCGAAGAAAGTCGCCGAGAATATTGAAGCTTATCACCGTGATGCTGATGGCGAGGCCGGGGAAGATCACCATCCAGGGCGCGGAGTTTATATAGGCGCGGTTCAAGCTGATCATCGAGCCCCAGGTGGGGGTGGGCGGCTGCACGCCGAGGCCGAGGAACGAAAGTGCCGCCTCAAGTAAAATAAATCCTCCGACGCGCAGACTGCCGGCAACAAGGATCAACGGAAGCGCGTTCGGCAGGATGTGCCGATACAAGATTCTTGCCGACGAAGCGCCGAGGGATTGCGATGCCTCAACATAGGTCTGTTCTTTGAGTGAAAGGGCGATCCCCCGTACCAGCCGGGCGAATCCGGCCCATCCTACGAGCGTGATCGCCAGCATAGCGGAAGTCAGCCCCGGGGGCATTACCGCGCTGATGCCGATGGCGAGCAACAAACTCGGGAACGCGAGAAAAATATCGAATACCTGAGAAAGAAATGCGTCCACGGTGCCGCCAAAGTACCCCGCAACCAATCCGAAAAAAATGCCGATACCGAGAGAGAGCGCGGACGCGATGATCCCGACGCTGAGAGAGATGCGGGAGCCGTAAACAACGCGCGAAAGGATGTCCCGTCCCTTGCTGTCCGTGCCGAGAAGATGCGCTTTGCCCGGTGGCTGAATCAGGGTGTCGAGGTCCATGGCAAGAGGATCATAGGAAACAAGAAAAGGCCCGACAATAGCCGTGAGCGCGAGAACGACGAGCAGGATCACCGCGATCAGTGCAGGGGTGTTTGACGTCAAATCTTTTATGGAGAGGTCATTGAGCATAGCAACCTGGTAGTTGAATCACTCCGCACTCCGAGCTCCAAACTCCGAACTTCTTACGGTTCATGCTTCACCCTCACCCGTGGATCCAGAAAATGGTACGAGATGTCGACCAGAAGGTTCATGGTCACAAAGATCACGGCGCCGACGAGCACAACGCCCATGATGACGGGGTAATCTCTTTTCAGAATTCCGTCGAGCGCGTAGCGGCCAAGGCCGTCCCATCCGAAGATCGTTTCGGTCAATACCGCGCCGTTTAGATAGGAACCGAGGTCCAGACCGATGAGCGTTACCACGGGGATGAGGGCGTTCTTGAGCGCATGTTTGAACACCACGTCGGTTTCCGATAATCCCTTGGCGCGGGCGGCCGCGACATAGGGCTGGGAAAGCGTCTCGAGCATGGACGACCGCGTTATGCGTACGATGTAGGAGAGCGAGAAGGTCCCGAGCGTGGCCGCCGGGAGGATGAGGTAGAGGAGACTGCCATCGCCCATACCCGATGGCGGGAGCCATCGAAGATAGAAGGCGAACAGGAGCATGAGCGCGAGGCCGAGCCAGAAGACGGGTATGGAGATGCCGCCCACGGATAGGAGCGTCACGAACCGGTCCCAGTTCGTGCCGCGCTTGGAGGCCGCGAACACGCCCATACCGATGCCGATGACCGATGCAAAGAGCATTGCCGCGAGCGCGAGCCTCGCCGTATTCGGGAATTTCTGAAGCAGGTCGTCCGCAACCATACGATTGGTGTATAATGACTGCCCGAGTTGTCCGCTCCCGAGTCGTTTAAGATACATTAAATATTGGTAGGTGCGTGACTTGTCCAGGCCCAGTTCGGTACGGATTCGAGCGATCGTCTCGGGAGATGCCCGCTCGCCAACCATGGCTGTCACGGGGTCGCCGGGCAGGGATTGCATCAGGATGAAGGTTATAAGGGTGATGCCGAGAAGGGTAGGGATGAAGAGAAAAAGCCTTTTCAGAATGTAGATCGCCATGGATGAGGTCAATCCTATACAAAAAGGTGATAAACCGCAATCGAAAAAAATGAAAAAGCGTAACTACTCGGATTAACAGGTTCACGGTTCAAGGTTCACGGTTTGAAACTAATATTAAATATTGGAATTTTTTATCGGTCATTATTAAACCTTGAACCGTGAACCTGGAACGGCTCGACTGAGCGGTTCGGCCCTGAGCGGCTCACTGCCGAAAAGCTCGCCGAAGTCTTTGAACCTGGTTATTTGTATTATTTTACCCTCGACCGCGGCACGTAGTACTGCGTGCCCTGCTTCATGCCCAGGACCTGCTTCAGCAGGTCGTCGAGGTCTTCCCGGCGATGGACAAAGTCGATGTCCGAGGTGTTGATGACGAGGAGCGGGGTATCGGTATAGCGAAAGAAGAACTGATTGTAGGCCTCGTTCACCGCGGCGATGTAATCGAGTCCGATTTCTTTTTCAAATGACCTGCCGCGTTGTTTAATGCGTCGGATCAGCGTGTCGGTGTCCGCCTGGAGAAAGATCACCAGGTCGGGCTGGACGATCTTCGGTTCAAGGATCCGGTAAACCTGCTCATAGAGCGCCAGTTCGTTCTCGTCGAGGTTCAAGTATGCGAAGATCCGGTCCTTGTCAAAGAGATAGTCGCTGATCGTGATGCGCGTGAACAGGTCCGGCTGCGCCATCTCCTGCTGCTGGCTGAACCTGCTCAGGAGGAAGAACATCTGCGTTTGGAACCGGTACCGGACAGGGTCCTTGTAAAAATGATCGAGAAAGGGGTTTTCCTCCGCTTGCTCGAGGATCAAGCGTGCGCCGAGCTCTTCGGCGAGCAGCGAGGTGAGGCTGGTCTTGCCGACACCGACCGGGCCTTCGGTCACAATGTAGCGGGTAGGGCGTATATCAGGTTTTGGGGTCATGGTGTTTTTTTACGAGCTTGCATTTCATCACCGTGTGCGAGTTCTGCAGTTCACCGAGAAGCTGGAGCATTGTTTTGTTCAAGACCGGATGCATGACCGCAGAAGCGATCTCAACAAGCGGCATCAGCACGAACTTTCTTGCCGCCATTAAAGGATGGGGAATGACAAGGTCCGGCCGGCTCATCACCAGGTCTCCATACAGCAGGATGTCGAGGTCAACGGTACGCGGACCCCAGCGTACGGTCCGACTGCGCCCCAGCCGGTCTTCGATGGCATGACAGATCGCCAAAAGCTCGACGGGCGAGCAATTGGTCTCCAGGGTAGCGACGGCATTGATGAAATCCTCTTGCTCTTTGTAGCCTACCGGCTCCGTGTAGTAGAACGAGGAAACGCCGATGATCCGGCCCGCTTCTACAAGACACTCGACGGCCGTCTGACAGTTGGCTGTCTTGTCCCCTATGTTCGAGCCTATCCCGATGTATGCTATGGTTGACATGATAATTACCGACAATAGAGGATGGTAACCAGATCGTTGGATAATTTCAGTATCTACTCAGTTCAAATCAGGTCAAAATCTGTTAGCCGCGAAAGAACGCAAGGATCGCAGAGAGAATTAAAACTGAAATACATGGTTTCAGGTTTCTTCTCTGAGTTCTTTGCGTTCTTTTGCGGCCAATCTGAGTAGTTACTAATTTCATTCCTCATTTCCCTGTTCCCCGTCGTTATCTTAAAACTCGAACTGCAGACCGCCCATCCGTTTTTTAAACTCGTCAAGCACCCGCTGCTCGTCAGCCCTGTCTTTTGCTTCAAAGGTGGCCGAGAAGCGGATGTAGGAGCCTGCGTCGTCCCAGGGCACGGTGCTGATGAACTTCTCGGCAATAAGGAACTCCGAGAAATCCTCAGCGCTCGCGAATCTTCTGCCGCCCTTGACACCCGCCGGCATTTTAACGTACAGGTAGAACGTACCCGCCGGCATTTTCGCGTTGAATCCCATCTCCGCCAGCACGCCTGACATGGCCCGGAGCCTGCGCTCGTACTTGGCCGTGATCTCATCCGTGATCTCGGGATGGTCCAGGGCGTAGACGCCTGCCTTCTGGATCGCCTTGAACTGGCCCGAGTCGTAATTGTCCTTCACATTCCCGTAACCGGCGATCACGCGCTCGTTCCCGGCCATAAAAGAAAGGCGCCAGCCCGTCATGTTAAACGCCTTGGAAAGAGAATGGATTTCCACTCCCACGTCCCTGGCGCCGGGAATTGAAAGAAATGAGAGCGGCTTTGTTCCATACATGAGCGCGGCATAGGCGGCGTCATGCACGACGATGATGTTGTTGTTTTTCGCAAACGCGACGACCTTTTCGAAGAACGGCCTGGTCGCTCCCGCGCCCGTGGGATTGTTCGGATAGTTGAGGTACAGGAGCTTGGCGCGACTCCTTACGTCAGCCGGAATTGCCTCGAGAGAGGGGAGAAAACCGTTCTCCTCGTAGAGCGGCAAATTCACAACCATGCCGCCGTACCAGCGGGTATGGGTGCCCATGATGGGATAGTTAGGCACGGTCATGAGCGTCACGTCGCCGGGATTAATGAAGATCGCCGGCAGCATGGCGAGCACGGGTTTGCTTCCGATGCCGTGCAGGACTTCAGTCTCGGGATCGATGCCGGTGACACCGTAGACCTTCTGCAGGTACCTCGCGGCGGCTTCCTTGAACTCCTGAATACCGTTGTCAGCGTAGCCGCGGTTTTCAGGCTTCTCGGCCTCCTTCTGGAGCGTCCGGACCACGCCGGGGAAGGCCATCTCATCCGGTTCGCCGACGCCGAAATCGATAAGCTCGGCGTCCGGATGCGCAGCAAGGGCCGAACGCTTTGCACGCTTGATCTTCTCGAACTTATATATCTTCTGCTCCTTGCCGAACATCCTGCCGCCGATGCGCTCGGCAAACAGGGATTGGATGTAAGGTTCGCTAGTCTGCGACAATGAAAACCTCCTCAAAGAAATGCAAAAGTCAAAGTGCAAAATGCAAAATAATGCGCCGCGTAATTTTGAAATTTGCATTTTGCAATCTGCATTTTAACTTACTTTACCACGTTCTTCAAACTGCCGATACCCTCGATCCTCACCTCGATCTCATCACCCGGTTCCATCGGGCCGATACCTGCCGGAGTGCCGGTGATGATGAGGTCGCCAGGGTAAAGCGTCATGATCTGAGAAATGAAGCTGACGAGATGATCCGCCCTGAAAATAAACTGCGAGGTCCGCGACGATTGCCGCCGCCCGCCGTTGAGATAGGACTCGACAAGAAGATCATCAGGCTCGAGATCGGTCTCGATCCAGGGGCCGACGGGGCAGAACGTGTCGAATGACTTGGCACGCGTCCACTGGCCGTCCTTTTTCTGGAGGTCCCTCGCCGTTACGTCGTTGGCGCAGGTGTAGCCCAGAATGTGCCTGCGAGCCTCTTCAGGCCGGATATCTTTTACCCGGCCCTTTATGACGATCCCGAGCTCGGCCTCGTAGTCGACCTGGGAACTCGTTCCGGGATATCGTATGATGTCGCCGGGACCGATGATGGTTGTCGGCGGCTTGAGAAAGATGATCGGTGTTTCGGGGACCGGCAGCTCCAGCTCCCGGGCATGGTCCCGATAGTTCAATCCCACGGCGATGACCTTTGACGGACTGCACGGGGCCAGGAGCTTCACGCTTGCGCGTGCATGACCCGGGGATAGCGTTTTCAGGGGACCAAAGAAGTCACCCTCGATTTCGGTCACTTCTTCGCCATTCAGGATCCCGCACGCCGTCCGACCCTGGACCTGAAATCGCACAAGTTTCATCGAGTGCCCCGCTTTTGTAACTACTCAGGTTCAAAGTTCCAGGTTCACGGTTCAAGGTCGGAACGTCGTGTAAATCGAACACTTTTACAGGTAGACATCGCTCAATGAATTTATCATGATAGATAAGCTGCTGTGGTTTATTCAGCTTAAACCATGAACCTTGAACCGTGAACCTGACAACCTGAGTAGGTGCCTATTTTTTATCGATCCATTCCATCAGCTTGTCTTCCGGGAGAAAACCGAAAAGCACGATGCCGTCATCGCGGACAAGCGTGGGTGTTCCTTCGATCTCCAGGGCTTGGACGACCACCTTGTTTCTTTCCATTGCAGCAGTGGAACAGGCTGCTGACGGGTCAGGCACTGTTTTGCCGGCGTATGCATCGTCAAGCATATCGACGGACTTGGAGCAGAGGATCGCCTGGACCTTCTTCGGCGCATCTTTATGCATGGGCAGCGGATAAAGGATCACGGCGAACGCGACGTCATTGCGCTTTGCCAGGACCTGTTTCATGATTCTATGAAGTTCCCGGCAGGCGGGGCAGTCAGGATCGGTCAAAACGATGACCTTTTTCTTGGCGGTCGCCACGCCGAGCGTGATCGCGTCATCGAGCGGGATCTTGGAGACATCCACTTTGCGCGGCGGAGGCTGTTTGCCGAGTGACTCGACCGGAGCCATCTGTCCGACGACAACATATTTCTTCGAAAAATCGAGATAGAAAGCCCCTCGTTTTCCGCCGCCCGCGTCCACGTCGATCTGCCACATACTCTTGAGCGGTGCTACCGTAATGTTCGTGACCGTTCCCTCGGGAGCGAACTTTTTCAAGATCGTTTCCGCTTCTGTCTTGTCCAGCTTGTGGCATTCCGTACAGGCCTTGTCGCCCTTTTTAGTCGGAAAGGCGTGCGCGCCAAAGGGTGCGGAGATCAACATGCCAGCAACCATCAATACAAAACATTTTTTCATGTAATTCTCCTTTGAAAGAGGGTTCAGGGTCCGGGGGCCCGGGTCCAGAAAAACCTGATCCCTGACCCCGGAGCCTGACCCCTGTAATTATTATTTCAATCCCAGCACGTCCTGCATATCGTAGAGCCCAGGTTTTTTTCCGACGACCCATTTCGCCGCGCGTACGGCCCCTGCCGCAAAGGTGTCGCGGCTGTGGGCCCGGTGGGTGAGCTCGATGCGCTCTCCCTTGCCCGCGAACAGGACGGTGTGCTCGCCGACGATGTCCCCCCCGCGGAGTGTCTGGATGCCGATCTCTTTCCTGGTCCGCTCCCCGATCATACCCTTTCGCGCATATACGCCGACCTCATTCAGGTCCCTGCTCACTGCCGCGGCAAGTACCTGGGCCATCTTCACAGCCGTGCCGGAGGGGGCGTCCTTTTTCATCCGGTGGTGGGTCTCGACGATCTCCATGTCATAATCCTCGCCGATGGTCTTGGCGATCTCGGCAAGGACCTTGAAACAGAGATTCACCCCGATGCTCATGTTCGGTGAAAGAACACAGGGAATTTTCTGAACATACTGATTGACCGCGTCGAGCTGCTCCTTTGAGAAACCCGTGGAGCCGATGACGACGGGTTTGCCCAGTTCCGCACAAACCTTGATATTCTCCAGGCTTGCTTCCGGGAGGGTAAAGTCAATGAGCACGTCACCGGTCTTGAGCACGGCAGGAAGGTCATTGCTTATGACGGTAAGGACACCTCCCGCAGGAATTCCGGCCGGGCCGCAGGAATCATGGCCCACGAGGGGGTGTCCTTTTCGTTCGACAGCTCCTGAAAGACGGATGCCCTCCGATGTCGAGAGCACATTGATGATCCGCGAACCCATCCTGCCGGCTGCGCCGGTTACGACTGCTTTAATCATAATTTCACCTCTTGAGATTTAACCACAGAGATGCGGAGACACGGAGAACAGCGAAATGCCGATTTTTTTCTCGGCGATCTCTGCGTCCTCTGCGGTGATTGGTTTGACTTAAATCAATCCGTAGTCTTTCAGCGCCTTCTTGAGCTTCTCTTTGTTCGCGTCCGCCAGAGAACAGAGCGGCAACCGGAACTCCTCGCCGATCCTGCCCATGAGCGCGAGCGCGGTCTTCACCGGGATCGGATTCGTTTCGATGAACATGAGGCTGTGGAGCGGCTCCATCTTGTAGTGGAGCTTGAGCGCGTCCGCCATCTTCCCTGCGAAGAAGGCGTCGAACATCCCCGCGGCATCGGCCGGGATGATATTGGCGGTCACGGAGATGGCGCCCACCCCGCCGATGGCGAGGAGCGGGAGGGTGGTGAAGTCGTCGCCTGAAATGACATCAAAGTCCCTGCCGCAGAGGCGGATGAGCTCGCTGATCTGCTTCAGGTCGCCGGTCGCTTCCTTGATGCCGACGATGTTCTTGATCTCTCTGAGGCGCGCAACGGTAGATGGAAGCATGTTCACGCTGGTCCTGCCCGGTACGTTGTACAGGATGACGGGAATATCCACCGTATCGGTCACCTTCTTGAAATGCTGATACAGCCCTTCCTGCGTGGGTTTGTTGTAATAGGGCGTGATGAGCAGCACGCCGTTTGCGCCGGCTTTTTGCGCGTACTTCGTGAGCTCCAGCGTTTCGGAGGTCGAGTTCGAACCCGCGCCCGCGACCACCGGCACGCGTTTGTTCACCGTCTGCACGGTGAACTCGACCACGCGGTGGTGCTCCTCATGGGAGAGGGTGGCGGACTCGCCCGTGGTGCCGCAGGGGACGATCACGTCCGTGCCGCTTTTGATGTGAAACTCGATCAGATCGCCGAGCGCCTTCTCGTCAACCTTCCCGTTCTTGAACGGTGTGACGATCGCAACCATTGAGCCTTTGAACATGACGGCCTCCTTTTGAAGCACAAATTCTCAATCTCAAATCTCAAACACCAAATAAATTCCAATGACCAAACGGTTGGAACTTGATGACTGATCATTGGCGCTTATTTGTCATGTGGTGCCTGGTTGTTAGAATTTTAACAGGTTGTTGAAAAACACTTAGTTTACCCTTCGACCCTTCGGCAAGCTCAGGACTCAGGGCGAACGGAGCGTGTATTGAATTTATTCGTATTTATCCGTTCGTGGTGAGCCTGTCGAACCACAAAAAGACTTTTTCAACAGTTTGTTAAACAAACAATGTCCCCTCGCAGATCACCTCTGCCTTGCCTTCGAGGTGGATGGTGTTGAACTCATCCCCAGAACGCTCGAACGAAACGATCAGTTTTTCCCCGCCCCGGGTCAGGACCTCGACCGGTGACGAGGACGCCCCGAGCGAACCGGCGATGAGCGCCGCTGCCACGGAACCGGTGCCGCAGGCCAGGGTCTCGCCTTCGACCCCGCGCTCGTAGGTTCTGATCCTGAGCTTGTGTTTGCCCTGGATCTGAATGAAGTTCACATTGGCGCCAAGGGGTTTGAACAACTCGTGATAGCGCGTGGTCCTCCCGATCCGGTCAATGTCCTCATTGTCCAGGTCCTTGGAAAGATAGACGACGTGCGGTACGCCGGTGTTGATGAAATGACCCATGCGCAATCCGCTGTCGAGCGGAATGGCGATATTCATGCGCAGGCCGGTGGCGCCGGCAAGCTGCACCTTTACCGTGTCCTTTTTCACCTGTGCATGGATGGTCCCGGCAAGTGTTTCGAAGGTCACGTTCTTTTTCGCGATCTTTTTGAGGAGCGCAAACCGCGCCGCGCACCGCGAGCCGTTCCCGCACATCTCGGCCTCGCTCCCGTCGGCGTTGAAGAAGCGCCATTTGAAGTCCGCGTTCTTCGACGGCACGATCACGATCAGGCCGTCGGCGCCGACAGAGTAGTGCCGATCGCAGACGTTCACCGCCAGACCCTTCAGGTTCATCCCCTTCAGGATATTTTCGCGGTTGTCGATCAGGATGAAATCGTTCCCCGTTCCCTGCATTTTATAGAAAGGTACTTTTTTCATTAGTTCTTATTCCGCATTCCGAATTCCGCACTCCGCATTGCCTTATCCTTCCAGCCACCGCGGCATCTTCTCGCCCTTGATAAGGTCGGGATAGGTCTCGCGCTCCCGCACAATGAAATAGTCATTGCCCCTCACGATCACCTCGGCCGCGCGAGGCCGTGAGTTGTAGTTCGAGGACATGGAGAATCCGTAAGCGCCCGCACTCATGACCGCGAGGAGATCTCCCTGCTTTACCTCAGGCAGCTTCCGATCCTTGCCCAGGAAATCACCCGATTCGCAGATCGGGCCTACGACATCGAATACCGTCTCCCCCCCGGCGGATTCGACCACCGGGCGGATATCGTGATAAGCCTCATACAGGCTCGGGCGGATCAGATCGTTCATGCCCGCGTCCACGATGAGGAACTGCTTTTCGCCGCTGTTCTTGCGATAGAGGACGCTTGTTACGAGGATGCCCGCGTTGCCGACGATCGCTCTTCCGGGCTCCATCACGATGGTGCACCCGCAGTCCTTGAGCAGCGGCCGGATCGCCTGCGCTACGTCTTTCGGCAGAGGAGGTGATTCGTCCTTGTAAGTGATGCCCAGGCCGCCGCCGACATTGATATAGTGAATGGTGGTGCCGGCGGCCCTGAGCTCACGAACGAATCCGACGAGCTTCTCAAGGGCGTCCACAAAAGGCCGGACCTCGGTGATCTGCGAGCCGATGTGCTGGTGTACGCCGACGACCTCCACGTTCGCGAGGCCCTTTGCGATCTGGTAAAACTCGAGCGCCTGTTCTATGGGTATCCCGAACTTGTTCTCCTTGAGCCCCGTTGAGATATAGGCGTGGGTCTTGGCGTCGATATCCGGGTTCACCCGGAGGGCTATCTTTGCGACCGTGTGCATTTCCTTCGCGGCCCGGTCGAGGGCGAGCAGCTCTTCGCCGGACTCGACATTGAACATGAGGATGCCGACTTTCAGCGCATACTCGATCTCATCCCTGCGCTTGCCGACCCCGGCATAGACGATCTTTTTAGGGTCGATCCCGGCATGGAGCGCGCGGAACAGTTCGCCGCCGGAGACGATATCCGCTCCGGCCCCTTCCCGGGCGAGCAGCCGGATCACGGCGCTGTTCGAATTGGATTTAAGCGCGAAACAGACAAGGTGCGGCACGCCGGCAAAGGCGCTGTCAAATGCCCGGAAATGGTTCGCGAGCGTATTGCTGCTGTAAAGATAGAAGGGTGTGCCGACCCGCTGGGCCACCGCCCTGACCGGGACTCCTTCACAGTACAACTCGTTGTTCTTAACGTTAAAATCATGCATGGATTTTTGGACCAGGGCAGTCCCGCCCGGGGCGGGACCAGCTTGCTCTATATTACCTCAGTTTTTCGATCGAGGCCATTTTTTCTTTCGACCCGGTGCTTTCATTTCCAGCCCGGTCCACGGCGGTGATCATGTAATAATACACTGCGCCTTGTTTCGCGGATTCGTCAGAGAACGTGGTCCGCGTGAGGACGGTGTCCGTAAGCCGCTCGTAATCCCCGCCGCTTCTCGTTGAGCGGTATACATGGTATCCGGCAAGGTCGCTCTCCTTGTTCTCGGTCCAGGTGATAAATGCCCTGCCTACGCCCGGTACGACAGTCAGCCCCGCGGGCCTGTCCGGCGGTATCATGTCCCGGGGTGTTGCCGACACCGCATCTGAATCGAGGCTTTCTTTCCAGGGGAGTGCCGGGCTGTCCACGGAACGGACCATATAGTAATACGTCCTGTCGTTCATAGCCGTAGTGTCCTTGAACGAATTTTTCCTGAGCGGCTCCTTGTTCAGCGGCAAATCTTCAAACCGGCCTTTTTCAGTCCCGCGGTAGAGATTGTATCCCACAAAGCCGTCGTAACGGCTGCCATCCATTCGTGTCATTATCGGCGCCCAGGAAAGATTGACGGAGCTGTCGTTGCCCTGCGCCGCGAGGTCCCTGGGAATCGCCAGCGACAGCAGCGGCGCGATCCGCACTTCATCGGACATCGGGCTTACCCCTCCCCGGACGCTCACTGCCCGGACCCGGTAGCTATACGCCTGTCCGTATTTCAAATTCTGATCGTTCCAGAAAACCGTTCCGTTCCGCACCTCTGCGGGTGCCGGGTCCGCCATGTCGAGCTCGGCGTATAACTTGTACCGAACCTTCTTTTTATCCTGTGCCATCTCAGCGCGATAGATGTGGAACCGTTGTATATCAGAAGGGAGTATGCCTCTGCCTTCCACGTTCTGGATCGGTAGCGGCCAGGAAAGGAACGCGACGGTGTCCCTGGTCATAGCCTTGATGTCTTTTATCACCGCAGGCCGCGGACTGTCAGGGATCTGGGGCGGCGTCTTTCTGCCGCAGGCAACAGCGGTTGTCAGAACCAGGAGAAGACAAGCCGTAAAAAAAAATCGCGTACGGATATTCATCGCATCTTTTTTTTAAGCACCTGAAGCCGCTTTTTCAGGTTCGAGGGGGCCGTTCCTCCGTAGGACGTGCGCCTGCCGACCGACGCCTCAAGGGAGAGCGCGTCGTACACGTCCTCGCGGATCAGCGGCGAAAGCTTTCGGTATTCCCTGAGCGGCACGGTCCCCAGACCGCATCCCTGCTTCGTCGCCAGCAGGATGGCTTTGCCGACGATCTCGTGCGCCTTGCGGAAGGGCACGCCTTTCCGGACCAGGTAGTCCGCCAGATCGGTGGCCGTGATGAATCCGTCATCAGCCGCCTTGCGCATCGCGTCCTTGTTCACCGTGATGTTCTTGAGCATCTCGATAAATACCGACAGGGTGAGCATGACCGTGTCCGCGGCGTCGAAGACCGGCTCTTTGTCCTCCTGCATGTCCCGGTTGTAGGCGAGCGGCAGGCCTTTCATGATCGTGAGGAGCGCGATAAGGCTGCCGTAGACCCTGCCGGTCTTGCCGCGCGCGAGTTCGGCCACATCGGGGTTCTTCTTTTGCGGCATGATCGACGAGCCGGTGGTGAACGCGTCGCTGATCGTGATGAATCCGAACTCTGAAGACGACCAGATGACGATCTCCTCGGCGAAGCGCGAAAGGTGCATCATGATCTGGGCGCAGACCGCCGTGAACTCGATGGAAAAGTCCCGGTCCGAGACCGCATCGATGCTGTTCTCGCACACCTCGGCGAACGCAAGCAGTTTTGCGACGTACTTTCTATCGATGGGTAGTACGGTCCCCGCCAGCGCCCCGGCGCCGAGCGGCATGATGTTCACGCGCCGGAAGCAGTCAACAAGCCTGCCGCGATCGCGATCGAACATCTCGTAGTAGGCAAGCAGGTGGTGGCCGAAGAGCACGGGCTGGGCCCGCTGGAGATGGGTATAGCCCGGCATGACCACTTCGCGGTGCAGCTCCGCGAGACCGACGACCGTGTTCTGGAGCAGGCCGAGAAGCTCGTGGATCTCGGCGATCTCATCGCGCAGATACATGCGGATGTCGAGCGCCACCTGATCGTTCCTGCTTCGCGCCGTGTGGAGCTTGCCGCCCACGGGGCCGATCTTCCTGATCAGCCGGTCCTCGATGTTCATGTGAACATCTTCGAGCTCAACGCTGAACGTGAATGCCCCCGAGGCGATCTCCCTCAGGATATCCTCAAGTCCCTTGATGATCCTGCGCGACTCGTGCTTCGTGATGATGCCGGTCCTGGCGAGCATGGTCGCATGGGCAATGCTGCCGGCGATGTCGTAGGGATAGAGTCGCCAATCGTAGGGGACCGAGGCGGTAAACTCCTCCACGAGCTCGTTCGTGGCCTCGGTGAACCGGCCACCCCATGCTTTTGCCTTCTTTGCGGGCGTCTTCGATTTTGCTTTTTTTCTTGTCGTTGTCTTTTTCATAGTCATAATAAAAAGAAATACCAAATCCCAAGCACCAAATCTCAAATAAGCACCAAAACACCAATTTTCAAACGTTTCGAAATTGGTTACTGGAATTTATTTGTGATTTGTAATTTGTTATTTGGAACTTACTGTTTTTCCTACGCGCAGTCTCAGTGCATTCAACCGGATGAAACCTTCGGCGTCCTTCTGGTCATAGACCTGTTCGGCCTCGAAGGTGGCGAGCTCGGGGTTATAGAGTGAGACCGGGGACTTTCTGCCGACAATATCACAGTTGCCCTTGTAAAGCTTGATCCGCGCAGTGCCGGTCACGTTCTTTTGCGATTCATCGATCGCGGCCTGGAGCATGGTCCGTTCCGGAGCGAACCAGTACCCGTAGTATACCATCTCAGCGTACCGGGAGACCAGGCTGTCCCGCAGATGCATGACCTCGCGGTCCATGGTAATGGACTCCACTGCCCGGTGCGCGGCGTGGAGCAGGGTTCCGCCCGGGGTCTCGTACACGCCCCGGGACTTCATGCCCACATAGCGGTTTTCAACGAGATCGACCCTGCCGATCCCGTGGCTGCCTGCGATCCGGTTCGCCTCCGCCAGGAGCGCGGCGGGCGACAGCTTTCTGTTGTTGATGGAGACGGGGTTTCCCGACTCATACGCCACTTCGACATACTCGGACTTATCCGGCGCCTTTTCCACCGGCACCGCCATGGTGAACATGTCGCCGGTCGATTCTTTCCAGGGGTCCTCGAGGATGCCGCCCTCATAGCTGATGTGCAGCAGGTTCCGGTCCGTGGAATAGGGCTTGGACCTGGTCGCCGTTACCGGGATCTTATGCTTTTCCGCATAGGTGATCAGCTCTTCACGACCCTTCATGGACCACTCGCGCCAGGGAGCGACGATCTTCACCCCAGGCTTGAGCGCCAGATAGGCGAGCTCGAACCTGACCTGATCATTTCCTTTGCCGGTTGCCCCGTGGCAGACCGCGTCCGCCCCTTCCTTCTCCGCTATCTCGATCTGGCGCTTGGCAATGAGCGGCCGCGCGATGGATGTGCCGAGGAGATAGCGGCCTTCGTAGACGGCATTCGCACGCAGCACGGGGAACACGAAATCCCTGACGAACTCCTCGCGCAGGTCGTCGATGTAGATCCTGCTCGCGCCGGTCTTGATCGCCTTTTCGCGCAGCGGCTCGAGTTCCTCACCCTGGCCGATGTCGGCGGTGAAAGCGATCACCTCGCAACCGTAGGTCTCCCTGAGCCAGGCAATGATGACCGACGTGTCGAGCCCGCCGGAATAGGCGACGACGACTTTTTTAATATCCTGTTTCAAAAAAGAACTCCTGGATGAGGGTCCAGGGGCCAGTAGTCAGGGGCCGGGTATTCAAAACCCTGAACCCTGAACTTTGAACCCTGAACTCTGTCGCTTTATTTCCCTTCCACGATCTTTACCTTCATCTCAATGCGGTCATTCGGATTGTCGCTCTTGTCCCGGGGCTGGGACACGATCTTGTCCACCACCTCGATGCCGCTCTCAACCTCGCCGAACACGGTGTACTGCTTGTCGAGGAAGGATGAGTCCTTTACGCAGATGAAGAACTGCGAGCCCGCGCTGTCGGGATGGCCTGCCCTGGCCATGGAAAGCGTTCCGAGCTTGTGCGGCTTGTCGCTGAACTCCGCCTTGATGGTGTAGCCGGGACCGCCCTGGCCGTGTTTGCTCTTATTGGGGTCTTTCGAATTCGGGTCTCCGCCCTGGATCATGAACCCCGGTATCACGCGGTGAAACGTGGTCCCGTCGTAGAAGCCTTTTTTGGCCAGATCGATGAAGTTTTTCACGTGGCCGGGAGCGACATCGGGAAAGAATTTCAGGGTGATATTTCCTAACTTCGTCTCAATGATTGCCTTTGTACCAGACATTGTCTTGACCTCCTTTTTCGTGGCTGTGATGGTTTTCGGCGCCGGCGTCTGGAGTTGCGCTGAGGCGGCAACACTCATGAAAATTGCTAAGATAACGGTAAAAAAAATTCTGGTTTTCCTCATCGTGTTCTTTCCTCCTTATACAGTATGGTACGCAGCCTTGCGGAAAAAAATCAAATCTATATTCTTTTACCAGAAACCCGGGGGGATGTCAAACAAAACCAGAGGGTTGCGGGTTGGATGCCGGAGCGATAGGCCGGCAGTTCTCAGGCGCTTTTATTGTTAAACCTTTCCTTTTCCGGATTTTTCTGGTAGTATTTTTAACATGTTCATAAAAGCAGGCAGATTCACATTTCGAAAGGAGAATAGTCCATGGTACAGAAAGCAAGCAGCAAGTTGACCGATATGATGCAGCAGGCGATCGCACGCGAGATACAGGTGAGCGTACAATACATGTGGCAGCATATCATGGCAAAAGGACTGGAGTCGGCGGAGATCGCCGATATGTTCGAGGAGGTCGCGATCTCGGAGATGAAGCACGCCGAGAAGATCGCGGAGAGGATCTTCTATTTTGACATCACCCCCACGACCAAACCGGACCCCATCAAGGTGGGCGGTACGATCAAAGAGATGCTCAAGCATGACGCGAAGGCCGAGGAAGAGGCCATCGATCTCTATAAGAAGATCATCAAACAGGCCGCTTCAGAGGGCGACACCACGACCCGCCTGCTCTTCGAGCAGATCCTCGCGGACGAAGAAGGCCATCACGATACGTTCACAACGTTACTGGGGAAGTAGATTTCTCCGAGTTCTCTTATCAGCGCCCGCGCTTTGCTCATGGCTCGTCTAATCAACGGGCCTTGACGGCGCGGGTTTTTTTGTATTCTGCACATCCCTATTGAATAGAAATATCCGTCTTCCCGACAGGACTCGCATGTAAGGTTTCCCGCAGCCTATCGTCAGCCCGCTTTCTCCTTTACTTTTCCTTGGAATTATAGTACCGTTTTGAAAAATCAACAGAATATTGGTCGTTTCCACTGCGCTGGATTTCCGAGGCGCTGTCTCGGAAATCGTAAGGAAACGAGATTTCCGACGCAGCGCGTCGGAATTTGGGCGCAGCTCAATAATCCGGGTTTTAATTCCCCCGAATTCGAGGGAATTAAAAACAAGGCCGGTCTGAATCGGTTTACCCTATTCTCGTCGGATTCTTTCGCAACAGCGCGGAGACCCTGTTATTGGTGCAGCGTTTGGATCGCGCGAAGAATGGTTTAATTAGAAACATGAAGTGGTTCTACATAAGAGATGGTCGAGCCCCCCTGCCTCTCAGGGAAAGTACGTCTAGGGTCATGAGCGCAAACAGGGCAAGGGATACGCAACCGGAATTAACGCTGAAAGTCATAACGAGCACAGAGTACAAAACCTTCTTCGCTGAGATCAAGGATCGGATACACAAAGCCCAGTATGACGCCTTTAAAGCTGTAAACAAAGAGCTTATAAGCCTTTATTGGGACATAGGCAAATCAATAGTGGCAAAGCAGGCCAAGCTTGGCTGGGGCAAGGCGATCGTAAAGACCCTGGCAAAAGATCTGCAAAATGAGTTTCCGGGGTTACAGGGGTTTTCCGTTCAAAACTATGGGATATGCGACAGTTATACTTATCATACAGGGACAATCAAAAACTCCAACCATTGGTTGGAGAAATTAGCTGGACTAAAAATGTAACTTCAGGGTTGTTCGTTCCCAGCGTATTGCGATCGTCGCAATGACATGCCGGAGTATAGAACATGAGTGAAATAATTATTTATGAAGATGCTGACGGACAAAGCGCGGTTCAGGTCCGGCTGGACGGTGAGACGGTCTGGCTGACGCAAAAGCAGATGGCTGACCTGTTTGAGAGCAGTACCGATAATATCGGCTTGCACCTGAAAAATATATATACGGAAGGCGAATTGTCCGAACCGGCAACTGCCGAGGATTACTCGGTAGTTCAAACTGAGGGTAAGCGACAGGTTTCCAGGACCATCAAGCACTACAACCTTGACGCCATTATTTCCGTGGGTTACCGGGTGAATTCAAAGCGCGGCGTACGTTTTCGTCAATGGGCTACCAATGTGCTGCGCAGGCATATTCTTCAAGGGTACACGTTCAATCAGGCCCGCCTGGCCGAACTCGGGATCACCGAGGCTCAGCAGGCGCTGGAACTCCTCTCTCGGACACTCCATGCCAATGCACTGGTGAATGATACCGGCAAGGAAGTGCTGGCCCTGATCGCGGATTATGCGAAAACATGGCGGCTGCTGCTGCAATACGATGAGCAGATGATCCCGCTTCCGCCAGGTTGCAGGCCCGCGCAGGGTGTGCTCTCTTACGAGAAGGCGAGGATCGCAATTGACCGTCTCAAGACGGATTTGATCTTCCGAAGCGAGGCGACACCACTCTTTGGCAACGCGAGGGGCGGGGCCTTGGATGGGATTCTCGGCAGTATCGAGCAGACGATGTTCGGCGACCCGCTGTATAAGAGCCGGGAAGAGAAAGCCGCGCATCTGCTGTATTTCGTCATCAAGGACCATCCCTTCAGCGACGGCAACAAACGCATCGGGTCGTTTCTGTTCCTGCTGTACATGGAACAGGAAGGCATGACATCACGCATGAACGAAACCGCGCTCACGGCGTTGGCCTTGTTGATAGCGGAGAGCGCACCGGCGAACAAAGACCTGCTTATACGTCTGATTATTAACCTGTTGACCACGGATTGAAACCAGCTGTTTCCATTAAGGTGCATGACATGAAAATTATCACCACAATATCCGATATGCAGTCACGTGCCGACTCTTTCCGCAGTGAGGGCAGGACGATCGGCTTCGTGCCGACCATGGGTTTTCTGCATGAAGGCCATCTCTCGCTCATGCGGCGCGCGCGGCAGGAGTGCGACGTCGTGGTCGTGAGTATCTTTGTGAACCCAACCCAGTTCGGGCCGAATGAGGACCTTGACCGCTATCCGCGCGACGAGGCAGGGGACCGTGCAAAGTGCGAAGCCGCGGGCGTCGATGTCCTGTTCATGCCCACGACCGCCGGGATGTATCCTGAAAAGCCGTCCGTCTTCATTGCGGTGGAGGGTATCTCCGATATTCTTGAAGGCGCACTCAGACCCGGACACTTCCGAGGCGTGGCCACGGTGGTGGCAAAGCTTTTCAACATCGTGAAGCCCCACAAGGCGTTCTTCGGCCAGAAGGACTATCAACAGTGCGCGGTCATCAAGCGGATGGTCAAAGGCCTGGACCTGGATGTGGACGTCGTGGTGCTTCCCACCCTGCGCGAACCGGACGGCCTCGCCATGAGTTCGCGGAACAGTTATCTGAACGCTGATGAGCGGCGCAAGGCCGTGGTCATCCATCGCGCCCTGTCCGCGGCAGAACAGCTGGTACGGACCGGGACGAGGGAGTCTGAGATGCTGAAGAGCAGAATCCAGGCTGTCTTGCGGGAGGAAAAGGGCATCGAGATCGACTACATCGAGATCGCCGACCACGAGACCCTCGCGCCCCTCTCATCAGCCAAAGACAGCATGGTGCTGCTGGTTGCCGTCCGGCTCGGACGCACGAGACTGATCGATAACCTCGTGATTCAATGTTAGGATGCAAACCCTCAGGTTAACAGGTTCACGGTTTAGGGACTTCGGCGAGCTCAGTCGAGCCGTTCACGGTTTAAAGCTGAATATTCAACGTTGAACGGTGAACCTGGAACCTTGGACCTAAGTAGTTTCCAATTACGCTCCTCCGAGGACAGAAGGCTTGTCGTGACTTCCTATCCCATAGATAGCATTCTCCCGAAGCTGAAGGAGGCGGTTCTTGCCAATCCCTCGCTCGTTCTGCACGCGCCGCCGGGGGCAGGTAAGACCACGCGTGTTCCGCTCGCACTTCTTGACATACTGCCGCCGGCACAGGGCCGGATCATCATGCTTGAACCGCGCAGGATTGCCGCGGTCTCGGCCGCGCGCTGGATGGCGAAGACACTTGGTGAGCAGGCAGGCGATACCGTGGGGTATGCCATACGCTTCGACGCGAAGCGGTCGGACAGGACCCGGATCGAGGTCGTGACCGAAGGCATCCTCACGCGACGCATCCAGTCAGACCCGGGCCTCGAAGGCGTCGCCATGGTCATCTTCGACGAATTCCATGAGCGGAGCATCCATGCGGACCTTGCCCTCGCGCTCTGCCTTGATATCCGCAGGCAACTTCGTCCGGACCTGAAGCTCCTGGTCATGTCAGCCACCATGGAGTGCGGCCCCATCGCGGCACTGCTCGGCAACGCGCCGGTGATCACGTCCACGGGGAAGGCCTTTCCCGTGGAAGAGCAGTACCTCGCGGATACTTCCGGTTCTCTTGCCCAGCGCATCACCTCGGCGGTCAAGATTGCACTGAAGGACACGCATGGCGATATCCTCGTGTTCCTTCCCGGTTCGGGCGAGATCCGCGCGTGCGAGAGGCAGCTTCGCGAAGCACTGAATATGAGCGAAGACCGCGTTGCGCTGCATCCGCTTTATGGCGACCTGCCGTTCGAGGAACAGGAGCGCGCCATTCTTCCGTCAAAAGACCAGCGGAAGATCGTGCTTGCCACGAATATCGCCGAGACAAGCCTTACCATCGAGGGCGTGCACGTGGTGATCGACGGCGGTCTGACCCGCATGCTCCGGTACGATCCCGCGACGGGAATGAACCGGCTGGTGACCGTCCCGGCTTCGAAGGCATCAGCAGAACAGCGAAAGGGCAGGGCGGGACGGCTCGGACCGGGTGTGTGCTATCGTCTCTACAGCAAGCATGACCTTCATGGCATGCCGGCTTTTACGCAACCCGAGATCCTCCTGTCCGATCTTTCGCCACTCGCGCTCGAACTCGCGGCATGGGGCGTGAAAGACCCGCACGCGCTCTCATGGCTCGACGCGCCGCCTGCCGCGGCATGGGCAACAGGAGTGCAGCTGCTCAAGGACCTCGGCGCCCTTGATGCCGCCGGCTCGATCACTTCGCCCGGCAGGGCAATGGCCCGCCTCCCTCTCCATCCCCGGCTCTCGCGACTCATGATAAGGTCGCAGGAACTGGGGTGCGTGGATCTCGGCGCGGACCTTGCGGCCATCCTGTCGGAGCGGGAAATATTCCGGCACAGCGCAACGGACCGCATGATCAATGAGCCTGATATTTCGGAGCGGGTTGACGCGCTGCGAAGGGGACGAACAGGGACAGGAGCAGGCAGGACAACTGATTCCTCCGCGCTCCGGGCCGCGGAGCGGACCTCGCAACAACTCCGGCGTTTGATGTCCGGGACAACGTCCGGCGCCGCGGAAAAGAACATTGATCACGATGCGATCGCGCGACTCCTGCTCTCCGCCTATCCGGACAGGATCTGCAAGCGCCGCGCGACAGGCAATTGCAGTTACGTTATCACCCAGGGAAGGGGTGTGCGTCTTTCGCCGGACAGTCATCTCGTGAGCAGCCAGTATCTCATCGCGGTCAACGTCGATGCCGGTGAGAAGACAGAGGGCATTATCCATCTGGCGGCGCCGGTCACCGAGGACCTCATTCGCAGCGAATGCGGGGGCCGAATCGAAACCTTCAGAAAAGTTGAATGGAATCGGCAGGAAAACAGGATCGCAGCCGCTGAAGAAGAGCGGCTGGGGGAACTGATCATTTCAGCGCGGCCCTTCACGCCTGCTGATGAAGAGGCCGCGCCGATCCTGTGCGACGTGGTCCGCGCGACCCCGGGACTGCTGACCTTCAGCAAAGAGGCGACGCGGCTCCAGGCCAGGACAGGGCTCATGAAGAAGGCCTTTCCTGAAGAGACCTGGCCTGACCTTTCCGAGGAACACCTTTTCATTGACCCGAAAGAATGGCTTCTTCCCTGGCTCGGGAACATTCGCAGTGCCCAGGGCCTGCGAGGTTTGAATGTCCTGTCGGCGCTGAAAGCAAGGCTATCCCGGGAACAGGGGAGGCTCCTCGACGAACGCGCGCCCCTGTCGATCACGGCGCCGAGCGGAAGCCGCGTGGCGCTCGATTATTCTTCCGGTGCTCAGCCCATACTCGCGGTCAAGCTTCAGGAGATGTTCGGACTCGCGGACACGCCGACGATCGCGAGCGGACGCGTCACGGTCCTGCTCCATCTCCTTTCTCCCGCGCGGCGTCCGGTCCAGATCACGCAGGACCTGAGGGGCTTTTGGAACACCACCTATCCGCTCGTGAAAAAAGATTTGAAGGGCCGCTATCCCCGGCATCCCTGGCCGGATGACCCCTGGAACGCCGCGCCGACAAAGCGCACGAAACCGCGGGGGACATGAAAGAAAAATATTCATTGATGGTCTCGAAAAAGCTCCCCGTGCCGTTACGATGAGGAGCACATTCGTTTTATCTTCATCCCCCGTGCTCAACCGAAATGTCCTTGCCAATAACCGCGCAACAAGCTATAATCTGCCGCATTGCAACACTATTTCATTCGCGGAAGATGAACGCTGATCATTGCTTTAATTTTCTGCCACGGGGCAGGAGGACATGGTTATGGGAAAAAAACTTGGTGAGATACTGATTGATGCCGGCCTCATAGACGACATTCAGCTGCAATCAGCCCTGGGTCGCCAGAAGACCTGGGGTGGAAAGCTTGGACATAGTCTCATTGAGCTGGGATTCGTAAACGAAGTGGACTTAGCTGAAACCATCTCAAAATATATCAAGATCCCCTATGTTAACTTATTCGATCCTCCCCTTGTGGAAAAGCAAATAAAACTTCTTGCGCCTAATTTGGTCAAGAAGTATGAGGTCGTCCCGACCAGTCTGCGAAATAGTACTTTGTTTATAGCCATGTCCGATCCCTTTGACCTTGATACGATAACCGAGCTTCAATTCATCACCAACCTGAAAATCTCCCCGGTTCTTGCGCTGGAATCAGAGATCAAAGATGCCATTCGTAAATATTATGATGGTGAGATCGTTGATCGGAAACCGACCAAGAAATCAAATTCGGGAAATCTGGAAATTATTCGTCCACGAGAAATGTCAGACACCCTCCAGAACGAGCAGCACGAGAAGGATTTACGACTTGACGCGTTAATTGATCTGCTGATCGACGAAGGCATCATCAGTCGGGAAAAATTCGCCAAGATGCTCGTGTTTAAAAGAGCCGGAGCATAAGTTAACTGAGGAATCAGCGTTCTCAAACCTCTGCGTTTATTGTCGCAAAGCTTCGAAACTCCGGCGACACTTCTGTTTTCTCTTCTTGCCTTCGTCCGCAAATATGCTAAAATACCTGCATGGATGAACATAACGATAATAGAAAAGCAGGAAATGAAGACGGGTCCGCGCCGCACACTCCTCGTGAGGTCGCCAGGCCGGGTGATTATCTTCGTGCGGTGAAAACCCATCTCCGGAAGGGGGACCAGAAGGAGGCCTTCATTCTCCTGCAGCAAGCCGCTCTGGAGTATCCCGACGACCCGTTTATCCTCTCCTATTACGGTTGTCTTCAGGCCCTGGTGGACAGAAAGTACCGCGCCGGCGTTGAAAATTGCAAGAAGGCCATTTCCCTGATAAAACAGGAGTCATCGTTCGGCGAGGAAATGCTTTACCCGGTCTTTTATCTTAATCTCGGCCGGGCCTACGTTGCGGCGGATAAGAAAGATGACGCGCTTGACACTTTTAGAAAAGGGCTGAAGTATGACAACAGCAACCGCGATATTCTGAATGAACTACGGATACTGGGCAGGAGGAAAAAAGCCCTCGTGCCGTTCCTCGACCGTTCAAACCCGATCAACAAATACGTCGGCTTGATTTTGCACAAGGCAAAAAAGACGTCTGATAAGAAGAGATGAACAACCGCAGGGAGAGGGAGTCGAGCTCGCCGGCAATCCTTTCACCTTCCTGAGTTCCATCGCATCCCGCCCTATGCAAAGCGTTTCCGTGAAAGCTCTCAAGAATCAATATTGACATATTCGCAATAAGTCATTACTACCGCAGAGACGCGGAGATACGGAGAAATGCATAGTGAAAATAGCAAAGGTTTTCGCTGCGCGTTTCCCTAAGTGGCCGCTTTTCTTTTGAAGGCTACGGCGTCTCTGCGGTTAAATTCGACTTATTGCGAGTCCATCTATTTTTACTCAAAATTTATCCGTGTCAAAGTATTTGACCCGGTTTTGTTGGTTCCATCATGTTAGGAGAACAGCATGGTAGTCTCGGACCTCGATCACATTGATCATCAGATCGTCAGAACACCTGGATTGCAGAAGGCCTTTGCTTTTTTGCGCGCAGATACTATTCACGGCCTGCCTGACGGCAGGTTCGAGATCGATGGGGACCGGGTATTTGCCCTGGTCCAGCGGTATGAGACAATGATAACCGATGCGCCGAAGTTTGAATGCCACCGGAAGTACATCGACGTGCAGTTCATCGTGTCCGGCGAAGAGGTCATTGGCTGGGCGCCGTTATCGCGGATGATGATCACCGAGGCCTATGACGCGGACAAAGACATCTGCTTCGGCACCGCGGCAGCGGGAAAATGGACGCGGGCGTATTTGCAGACAGGACAACTTGCCGTGCTCTGGCCGGAAGACGGGCATGCCCCCAAACTGGCAGGCAGTGCATCATCACCAGTCATGAAGATCGTGGTCAAGGTTGCTGTGTGAATGCCGGCCATCAATCAATTCTGCGTGTACCTGAAACCCATATTGAAAACAATTGTGCAAACCAGAGAGCCTCTTGCAAAAGTCTCGTTCATGGTTCGACAGGCTCACCACGAACGGAAATATCACTAAGAATTCAGTGCACCGCCGTTCGCCCTGAGCTTGTCGAAGGGTCATACAGGGGCTTTTGCAAGAGGCTCCAGACCCCTTCGTTTTTATGCAGAATTTCTCATTGCCCCCTTGTCTTTTAATGCGTTTATGCTAAAATGTGACCATGCATGAACAGGACAATAAGAAAAAAACAGAGCATGAAAGCGGGTCTGCGTCGCACGCACGTCATGGTGTCGCCAAGCCGGGTGAGTATCTCCGGGCAGTGAAAGACCATCTCCGGAAGGGAAATCAGCAAGAGGCTTTCGATCTCCTTCAGCACGCCGCCCTGCAGTATCCCTACGATTCTTTTATCCTCTCCTATTACGGTTGTCTTCAGGCCCTGGTGGACAAAAAGTACCTCGATGGCGTCGAGAAATGCAAGAAGGCCCTTGCCATGATAAAAAAGGAGTCATGGTTCGGCGAGGATATGCTGTTTCCGGTTTTCTATCTTAATCTTGGCAGGGCCTACGTTGCGGCGGGTAAGAAAAAAGAAGCGCTTGACGCTTTTGGAAAAGGGCTGAAGCACGACAACAGCAACCCCGATATCCTGATGGAATTACGGGGACTGGGGTCAAGGAAAAAAGCCCCCGTGCCTTTCCTCGACCGTTCAAACCCGATCAACAGATACATCGGCTTGATATTACGCAAGGCAGATAAGGCGCCTGATAACCAGAGATGAACCCGGCAGAGGGATAGAGTCAAGCTCGCTGGCAACCGGGTTCCGCGTCTGTTCGCATCCAGCAATTCTTTCACCATCCTGAGATCCATCGCGTCCCGCCATATGCAAAGCTTTTCCCTAGACTTTATCCGTGTCAACGTATTTGACGCAGCTTTGTTCGTTTTATCACTTAGGCGCTTACGCCTACAATGAGTTGTAGGGCAACCCTTCAGGGTTGCAGCTTTTCGGTTTCAGCAAGGCTGAAGCCTTGCCCTACAAAGACATTCAATTCAAACTACCCCGAAGGGGCCATGTTTGCCGGGCGAAGTTCGCAGGGCGGGTAGAACGAAGTGAAACCCGACAATGATTCTAACCATTCGCTTCGAGAGGGTCGCGAAAACCGCGCCCCCTCAACTTTTCGTTTTCATAGCCATCTGCGGGGATTGTATCCGCCCGTTATTTGCCGTGTGATCGCCTGCCAGAGCATCTGACGTCCCCAATTATATTTTCCCCAGGGCGCAAGGAACTTCGCCGTGTCCTTCAGCACGATGAGCTTGTCGCGCATACCGCGTTTGGCCAGGGTGCCCATGAAGTCGGCCTCGTGCGGCCGGCCAAAGAGGATCTTCAGGATGTTCCACTGGTCCGAGCAGCGCCGCACTTCGCTCTGGATCATCGTCCGGTAGATGTCCTGGATGGGTTTGTTCAGCCTGAAGGCATCCACTGTTGCTTCCCCCGCGATCGCCCCGGAATGGAGCGCGGCTGACATGCCCTCGGCGATCATGTTCAGGAACCCGGCTGCCTGTCCGGTCACGATGATGTTTCCCTTGCCGAAGACGTAGCGGTTGATGAGCGAGAGACCGAAGTTATTCACGCTCGCTTCACGCGAGACGCACGGTCCGAGCTTTACTTTATGGCGCTCTTCCAGGTAGCGCAGCGCCTTTACGTGGCGCGCTTCCAAATCGTCATCCGCTTCATACCCCACGCCCACGATCTGTTTGCCGTTCCGCAGATGGCTCCAGGTATAGTACCCGAGCTCTGGATGGAACCAGTAGTGGAAGTATTCCGGGTCCAGCGGACATTCGATGATCTCGTGAAGATGCTGCTTGACCGTGAACCACTTGATCTTTTCGCGATATTCCGGATACAGGGTGCTGACCACCTTGGAGTTCGGTCCGTCAGCGCCGATCAGATAGCGCGTCCGATAATGCGTGTCCTCCTGCCCGTTGCTTGCGACGACAGCTATGTGCGAGCCATGGTCAACGGCGGACAGAAATCGCATATTGTCATGGACCGTAGCGCCGCTCCGCTGGATCGCCCAATAGTCGGAATAGGTGCGGTTCAGGTGCGGGGTCGAGCCGCCGTCGAACTCCATGGGCAGTTCAACGCCGCCGGGAAAGTAAAAGGTCACGCCTTTACAGGCCGTGGGCTCGTGCAGCACTTCTCGGGGCAGGGGACCGAAATTTTCTATCAGAAAACGGTGGCCGCGCGGCGAGATGATGCCGCTGCAGGGCTTCGAGCGAGGGAGGCTGAACCGCTCGAGGGCGATGGTCTCGTATCCGGCGTCAACGAGCCGCTTTGCGGCAGCCGCGGCAGAGAGGCTTGCGCCGACGATGATAACGTCTGTTGTCCGCACGTTTGTCATCCCTCCATCACCTCGGCCAGATGGACCACCGGGATCGTTGTGTGCCGGGCAAAGGCCTCCCGGTCGTCAAGATGCTCCACCACGATGCGCTGTGCGCTACGGCCTTCCAGCAGCCATCTCACCTGTGTCTCGACGGAGACGATGTTTTCCAGGCCCATGTGATGCTGATAGCTTGCCGCGCCCGTTGGTGTTGCCACGCGCTGAAGGTCCAGGTTCATGAAGCAGCCGATCTCCCGGCGCAACGCGTCATACAATGCCACGAATGCTGTCCGATTGGCATTATAGGCGCGCGTTTCGATCATGTAGAAGTCGCTCGCTTTCAAGCCGGAGCGTACTTTCGGATTCGCGAGCAAAGCCTGTCCCAGGGAAAGGACCGTGATCGATGAAGGAAGCAGGGAACGCAGGAGGTTGAACAGAAGTCCGTCAGCAACAATGATCTCTTTCACTTTTATCAATGGTGTGATGAATTCCTCGATGCGGGTAGCGCTGATGTCCTGGCCTGATTCAAGGGAAAGCGAAATATCATAGCCGTCTTCGGAGTGGATGCCGGCGCGTTGTCCGAGAAGCCTGAGCACGGACGAGGCAAGTTTCGCATCCTCATTGAGCGCCTTTCCCGGAAGCAGGGTCCGGGAAGTTCCGGGTGTTTCAGACCTTTGCTTTCCGGATCGAGCGCCTGGTTTCGGAAGGAGCCCGCGTGCCGCAAGATTTTGACGTAATGTGATCGTGGCCTGCTGCGTGCGAATGCCCATGGGACAGAGGGGCTCGCAGGACCCGCAGAGGATGCATGCGCGGGCCGATGCAAGGAGGTCTTCCTCTGTTGCCCCGCCGAGTGAGGCCCGATTCCTGCCGCAATAGGTCAGCATCTTCGTATGGTGCTGGTTCCAGACCGGGCAGGAGAGCATGCAGACGCCGCAGCCGTTGCATTGCGATGGATCGGTGCTTATTTTAGATGCTTTATATCGAACCATTGTATTCCGGGGATTTCCCCTCACCCCAGCCCTCTCCCTCAAGGGGCGAGGGGGTTAAGTAATTTTCCTCTCCCCGATGGGGAGAGGATCGAGGTGAGGGGGTCTTTTCATTGTCAGACATAACCGCTTTTCTCTGCGTCCTCTGTGGTTAAAGGCTTTGCTGATCCATCAGAAGATCACATCCCGGTTCAGCACCATGGCAGGGTCAACTTCCCGCTTCATGGCAAGATGCTTATCCACCACGGCATCACCGAAGGCGCGGCGGATGTAGCCTTTCATCATGCCGCCGAAGCGGTAATAGCTCGTACCCATGTCCACGCCGATGTCGTAGATCTCGTTCTTGAACGATTGCAGATGATCGCGGCTGTAGGTATGGCCTTCCAGCATTGGCTCGAACTCGCACCCGTAGGCAATGCCTTCCGCGTCAGGCGGGATGCACGAGAGCTCGTAGCGCTCGCGCGGTCCGATGAGCTTGATGCCGACGCAGTAGAGCGTGTAGTGGGGAAAGTATTTTTTACACACCTCGTTGCCCCGCAGGATGGCCTCGAAGAACTTCTCGCGGCTCGTTGCCAGGTCCGGGATAACCATCTGTCTTCCGCCCCAGAATTTCCAGACTGCCTGAGAAAACACCACCGTACGGTCAACCATCTTACCATTGTGCATATGATGGGATGGCTGGAGCTCCGGCAGCAGTGTGCGCTTTCGATCCAGAAGATACAGCGCCTCGCGGAATTTCCATGGCCTGAGCGCGTAGTAAAGTCCCGTGTGGAACGCGAAACCCAGTTCTCCGAATCCCCTGAGGCGCGGCCGCCATTTTTTGAAGAATGCTTTTTCCCGCTCTTCGGAATCAAATGCCACGAGCAGGTTCACTGCCCGGTCGAGCATGGTCAGGATGCCCGTGTAGTCCGCGGCGTCCTCATCACAGATCATCACGAGATCTTCCATGGCAGTGAGCAGGTCGCCGTAATAGAAGTAATGCATCGTGAGCGGGGTAAAGGGCCTGATGCGGAGCGTCGCCTCGGTGATGATGCCGAACTGGCCGTAGCCGAGCAGCACGCGATTGAACCACCAGGTGTTTTCCTTCTCGGAACATTCCAGTATCTCTCCGGTGGGCGTGACGATCCTGATCGCCAAGGCCTGGTCCGCGCTGCAACCAAGGCGCGGGGAGTTGATGTCAATGCCGCCGACGCCGAGCGTGCCGCCGACCGAGGCGGTCATGTTCAGCGGGGCCGAGAGGTAATCGAGTCCATGCCTGCGGAGTGACTCCGCGAGCGAGTGCCAGTAGATCCCTGCTTCGCAACGAACTGTCATAGCGTCTTTGTCGATCGCAATTACACGGCTCATGCCGCGCATGTCCAGCTGCAGTCCGCCGAACGAGACCGTCTCTCCCTCGGTTGTGAGCCCGCCCCCGCGCACGGTCACCGGTACGCAATGTTTCTGTGCAGCAGCCATGACGTCGGCCACCATCCCGGTCGTTCGTGCTATCAGCACGCCGCGCGGCAGGCCATAAGCCATTCCTCCTGAGTCCGTAATATATAGTGTTCGCGCGGACTTCTGCTCATCAACCTCGATCCCTTTCGCGGCAAGTTCGGCCACAAAGGCCAGCCAGCCGTCTCCGTCCCAGCGAGCAGGGTTGGTCTGCTGTCGTGGTATACCGACGAGCGAATCCGGGGCAACGGGGCACGGGGGGATGACACCGGGTTTTGCGGTTTCGATGTCGAAGGGTTTGTGTTTGAGGTTATTATTCATAGAAAGCAGCGTGTATGGCGGACAATATACCCCCGCAGGGAAATTTAATCAAGCAACGATGCCAGGAATGCTATATAGACATTATTTGCGTATGGCGGCTTGATATTAAAGAAGTCTTGGCCAGAAGTTGCTGCATAAAAAGAAGAACCGGCGGTAGCTCCGCCGGTTCGTTTGAGAAGTGTTTTGTGAACGCTATGCGGTTTCTGTCTTTGCCAAGTCATTCAACATTTCATTTACCTTATCTTGAGTCCAGTAGCCTATGCCGGTAAAACTTTCCTCGACTAATGGCTCCATTAGCCACTTATTAAAGAACGCCATGTTGCTTCCTCTTTTTAAGAACTTCGGGTTACGGACGAAAAAATGCTTTAAGTCATGAAGAACAGGAAAAAGATTGTTAAAAATCGTTGTAGCGTCTATCGCATTCTTTGTTGCCGCAAATTCATCTTTTATTTTTTTCTGGTTAGACAAATGATTGGAGAACAACTGAAGAAAAAATCCGATTACAACACCGGCGAGACTTGCAATGGCACCTATGACAGCATCCATGTGATTTTGAAGCATACATATCCTCATAAAAAAAAGAGCCTCGAAGGCTCAACCCGCCGGGGCTCTTTTATTAATTATATGATTACTTCCGTTCCTTAATAATTGTTCCTAAATCCGTATTCTTAACCTGATATTTACCTTCGTAATCAGGAATTCGTAGCAGCTCATTCCTTGCCATAACAAATCCCATTGATGCGTCTTGTCTGAAGAAATATATTTCTCCTGCCTTTGCATCAATGAATAGTTCACTCCAATTTTCTGCTTTTGACAGTATTGTGTGATTGCCTGGTTTAACAAAAAAGTAAATAAATTGTGAGCCACGAGTGTAGCCCATCTCTGAGCTATCTTCTTTATCGTCAACAAAAACATTGAAGCGAATTAATTTACCTGCTGAGGATGGGCGTACTACATATATTAAGGCATTATCTTTATCAGCCGTTTTGGGTAACTTAAAATCACTTACTTCTGATTCCATTACTGCACGGCTTGGCAATGAGGCACAGCCTGACAACAACGAAAAGGAAACCATTAAAAGAAGACTTACTAATACAAACAATTTTCTAATCATTTTTATCCCTCCCTTCAATACATTTTTACTGAACACGCACAGGCTTAGTTCCGTCGCTTGATTGTATGTTAAGAAATTCTTGTACCCGGAAGAATAAGAAAAAATCCTGACATTTCGCATCACCTTTAACTGTTACTGTTACCGGTTCTTTATGCGGTGGTATGGTTAACGTCTGTACATCCATCGAATGAATTGTACAACCTGAAAGACTCGTGATAGCAACCATGAGAACCGCAAGTCCAATAACTATTTTTCGCCTCATTGAAAAATCCTCCTTTGAATAGAATGAATACAAGTGCTCTGAGTCTATAACAACCACGGTTAAATGTAAATAGGTTTAAGCAAGTATGTTTAAGCAAGTATTTTGGTTCCGACTATGAAGCGATAAAGAGCAAGAAGAACATTGGGGTCTGGTCTTGAAATATAAGAAACTGCCTTTTCAAGACGCGACCTCAATTCCACGCAGGATGCACTATGCCCCACTGATCTGCCGGCATACCCTACACCGGAATTTCCAGCAGTATCTTCGCGTAATCAACGTGCGGAACAACCCGTTTCTTGTCCGCTTCCGTCTTTTCGAGCGTGACCAGCCCTACTTCGGAAAGCATTTTCAGGTCCTGGTTGACATTCTTCAAATCCCGCTTCAACATCTTCGCCAGTTCATACACAGAGCCCGGCTTGCGTTCACGAATCGTCTTCAGGACCAAAAGCCTGTTATTGGTAAGGACCGCCTGCATGGTGTCGATAGTGTCGAAGTAAATGCCCTCCTCTTTCCTCACTTTCTTCCCGGATGAGATCTTTTCCCAGGCTTCGGAAAAATCCTTTAGACTTTCCGCCAGCCCTTTGATGCCTATGTCGCTCTTCTTCACGTTCATAATTCACCTCGCCGCGCCATGTCCACATCCCTTACAAAATCTTCGATCAGGGCATCCACGTCACTGAACTGATACAACTTTGGCGACATTGTTTCTAACTGTGCTTCCCACCCGCGATTCCGTTGATGCAAACGAATGTTTTCGATATTCAGAATCTGTGCGTCCACATTCATTGCAGTACATTGCAACTGCAACTCCGCGGAAAGAAAAAGCCGGTCAAAAATGAATTAACTCATTTTCAGCCGGCCTTGCGGTATTCTCTCGATGACAGTCTCTACTGTTACGCATACATGCGCTTTTCCTTGAAGCGGGACAAGGGCGATGCCTCCTTCATGCAAATCCTCCGGCTCCGCTCGTCATCCCGCCTGTTCTTCACCCTCAATATCCGCCAGCATTTTTATAAACCTGGGTTTCAACGGCGGAAGCTCGCTGGTTGCCACCTGCCATACGATCTCCAAATCGATGCCGAAATACTCATGGATCAGTTTGTCTCTCATCCCGGCCATCTTTTTCCAGGGAATGTCGGGAAAACGGTCTCTCAGCGTTTGAGGAATGTTCTTCGCAGCTTCGCCGATGACCTCGATGCTCCGGATAACGGCGTTTATCGTTTTCTTATCGCCCAAGAAAGTATCATAGGACATGCCGTGCACGAATTCGCTTGATTCGGTTATGGATTCGACGATGTCCTGAATATAATCGCCGTATTCCTTCTTGGATGTCATAGGCTAACGAGTTCCTGAAGGATGTGTTTGCCGATTCGGGGTTTGAGTGCCTTTTTCGAAACCAAGTCGACTTTGACGCCGAGCAAACCAGCCAGGTATTCTTCGAGATCGAGAAAAGCGAAGAAACCGACAGGTTCGGAAAACTCCACGAGAATATCGATGTCGCTTCCATCCTTCTGCTCGCCTCTTACGTATGATCCGAAGACACCGATTGTTTTGACCTTGAATCGGTCCGAGAGAAACAATTTATGCTGATGAAGGGCGCTCTTGATTTCCGGCAGGGTTATCATTTATCACTCCATGTGGGAGGTCCGCTTGAGCTGGTCCTGCGGTGGGCGTTTTTCTATTTCTCTTTCGAGCTTGTCTATGGTAACAATTTTAGGCATTACACACTCCAAATAAGAAAGATTACTATAAACCCCTTGAAAAGGCAAGGCAAAAGAAGGTCCTGTCAAAAGAAGGTCCGGTCAATGCTGAAATCATCGGTTCCCATGAATTGGTATGTTCGAATATTTATTCTTCCGCAAAGTAATCCGAGTTCACCCTCCTTATTTCACCCTCCTCGTGATGTCTGTTTCCCTTGCTGTTCGTCCCAGTGTGCAAACGGTACGCCGTTTCTGCTCGGAAAGCCCCCCGCCCTGATCGCCCGAGGCGCGACTCGCCTCGTCTTTTAAATTTTCTCCAACGCCTGCTTCAGGTCCGCGATCAGGTCGTCCACATCCTCCAGGCCGAGCGCCAGTCGCACCAGGTTGTCCTCCATCCCGATCTTCTTGCGGAAGTCTTCGGGGTAGTCGAAGAACGACATCATCCACATCTGGGTCACCAGGCTTTCGCTGCCGCCGAGGCTGGGGGTGATCAGGAACAGTTCGAGCGAGTCGATGAACTTCCGGGTCTTCGCGTCGTTGCCCCGGAGCAGGAACGTGACCACGCTGCCGAAGCCTTTCATCTGCGCCTTAGCGATCTTCCGGTCCGGGTGGGAATTCAGGCCGGGGTACCAGACCTTTTCGATTTTCGGATGCGCTTCGAGCATCCGCGCGACGGCCAATCCCGCCTCGTTGTGGTGTTTCATCCGGAGGCCGAAGGTCTTGAGTCCCCGTTCCAGCAGGAAGCAGGTGAGCGGACCTGGCACGGCGCCGATCATGCGCTGCATGCGGTAGACGTCGTTCATGAGCTTGTCCGAGCCGAGAGCGACGCCGGCCAGGAGGTCGTTATGGCCTCCCTGATACTTGGTGGACGAGTGGACCACGACATCGACGCCCATATCAAGCGGCTTGATGTTGTACGGCGTGGCCAGCGTTGCGTCGATGATGGTCAAGACCTTGTGTTTCTTCGCGACCTTCACCACCGCGGGGAGGTCCAGGCAGCGCAGGTACGGGTTCGTGGGCGATTCCGTGAAGATGATGTTCGTGTTGGGCCTGATCGCCTTCTCAATGGCTTTCGCGGTCGGATCTACCAGAGATACCTGGATGCCGAACTCGGCCAGCAGGTTCGAGGCGAAGTCGCGCGTCTGACGATAACAGTCGCTCGTGAAGATGATGTGGCCGTCGCGGCGCATGAAGGTCATGAGGGTGAGGATCACGGCGGACATGCCGCTGGAGAACAGCACCGCGCGCTCGGCGCCCTCGATGGCGGCAAGCTTCCGTTCGCACTCGGTTTGGGTCGGGTTGCCGTAGCGGCCGTACTCGTGCTCGCGCAGGAGTTTGCCTTCGCTCTTTGCCTTCATGAAGTCGTAGACTTCCTGGGTGTTATTAAAATAGTAGTTCGAGGTATGCACGATCGGCGTGGAGACCGCGAAGTGGGCATGATGAACACGGTCCAGGCCGTGGATGCCGAGGGTGGCCGGCTTCCATTTTTTGGGATCGGACGGTTTCTTAGACATTCTGTTCTCTCCTCTTTTTCAATGCGTTCGTGAGCGCTTCCTTGACCGCGCCCACATTCGCAGACACTTCAATGGGTTTGTTCGCGTACTGGCTGGGGAAGCCAAGCTTCCCTTCGTGATAATTGATCTTGAAGTCGGTGAACTTGAGCCCGTGGGCCGTGGAGATGACCACCACATGCTCGGACTTGTCGATCTTGCCGGCCTTGATCAGCTTTATCATCGCGGCCAGGGCAACGCCGGTGTGCGGGCAGTTGAACATGCCGGTCCGGTCGCCCAGCGCGGCGGCATCGGACAGCTCCTGCTCCGTGGCGTCCATGACGATGCCGTCGAACTGCTTGAGCGTCCGGATCGCCTTCTCGATGCTCACCGGGTCGCCGATCTGGATCGCGCTTGCCAGCGTCTTCCCGGCCTCCATGGGTTCGAAGGAAGCGAAGTTCTTCATATAGGAACGATAGAGCGGATTGGCGCGTTCCGCCTGGGCGACCACGATCCTCGGCAGCTTGGTGATCAGCCCGAGGTCGCGCATCATGAGCAGTCCGCTGCCGAGGGCCGAGACATTCCCCAGGTTCCCGCCGGGAATGACGATCACGTCGGGGACCTCCCAGTCGAACTGCTGGACGATCTCGATGCCCACGGTCTTCTGACCCTCGATCCTGAGCGAGTTCATGGAATTGGCCAGGTAGATCGTCTCGTCCTTCGTTATCTCCCGCACCACGCGCATGCAGCCGTCGAAGTCCGTGTCCAGCGACAGGACCAGGGCGCCGTTGGCGATCGGTTGGACGAGCTGGGCCATGGATATCTTGCCCTTGGGAAGAAGCACGATGGACTGGATTCCGGCGGCGGCGCAGTAGACCGCAAGCGCGGCGGATGTGTCTCCGGTCGAGGCGCAGGCCACGGCCTGGATAGGAGCGCCCTCGCTGATCATCTGCTTGACCTGCGACACGAGCACGGTCATGCCGAGGTCCTTGAACGATCCGCTGTGGGAGTTGCCGCAGAGCTTGAGCCAGAGGTTGTCCACGCCGATGATCTTGCCGAACCGCTCTGCCCAGAACAGGTTGGAGCCGCCTTCGTAGAGCGAGACGATGTTCTCATCGGCGATCTGCGGCAGGACCCATTCCTTCTTGCCCCAGATGCCCGAGCCGTAGGGCCACTGGGTGGACTTGTAGCGGTCCTCGAAGATCTTCATCCACGCCTTGGCGCTCCGGTGGGCAAGGGCCTGCATGTCGTGCTTTACTTCCAGCAGTGAATCGCAGGTCTTGCAGCGGTAGACGATCTTGTTGAGCGGATACTGCTCATTGCATTTTTCATTGATGCATTGGAACCAGGCTCGATATGACATGGGCTTCACCCCCGGTTATTCTGATGCATTTGCAAAAGCCTGCTGCGAACGGCTGCCCGTAAGGCGGTCTCATCAGAAAAACACGCGCTTCTCAGGCACCGTGAACTATAGCACACTGCCCGGCCTGGAATCAATGCAAAATTGGCGAGCATGGATCGTTTACGTGTGCATCTGTTTTTTTGGGCAGCTCATCGCTCGGCCGCGCAGCATGCAGGGCTATATACAGTATCTCCACCCTGGTATGCAGGTCTCGCAGCACTCCACCCTCGCCCTTTTAAAAGGGCGAGGCCGTGTCTGCCTGGTCTTGTTCTCGCAACTACGATTTGTGCAGCATTGCTATGCGCGTCTTTCGCTCAGAGCTACCCGGCGCAGGGGAAAGGCAGAATCAAAAAAGCTTTACCCAACACGAGTCCTTTTTTCTCGTTGCGCTTCATTGCGGTTTTTTGTATGATATTTATTCATCTCACCGGAAAGCGGGCTGTCATGAGGACGGCGCCGGGTAGACCTCGAATTCGCGCGTAAGGAGTACGGAATGGATCTTTGTCCCTGTGGTTCACAAGTTGCCTATGACGCGTGCTGTCGCCCGTTGATCAAGGGTGAGCTGCCGGCGCTGACCGCGGAGCAGCTTATGCGCTCCCGCTACAGCGCCTATGTCAAGCAAGAGATCGATTATCTTCTCACCTCTCTTCATCCTGAACACCGGTCGGGCTATGACGAGCAAAGCAGCCGCGCCTGGGCTGCCAGCACGGTATGGCATGGGATCACAATCGTTCAGACGACTGCCGGCGGACCGGAAGACAGCGAGGGCCAGGTGGAATTTGTGGTGTCCTATTCCGAGAAGGGGAATAGGCAGGAACATCACGAGCTCTCCCGGTTCAAAAAGGAACAGGGGGCCTGGTACTTTACAACGGGAAAGACCATGCCGAAACCGTCCATCCGCGTTGCCCCCAAGATCGGCCGCAACGATCCCTGCTCATGCGGGAGCGGCAAAAAATTCAAGAAGTGCTGCGGCGCGCAGGCCGGCTGAAAAACAGGCTTGGCGGCCCGTTTTGCTCCCGTTCGACCAGAAGGAAATACGATGACACAAAAAAAAGATCCCAAACAGATCATGCAGGAGTTCCATACATGCCAGAACCGCCAGTTCATGGCGATAGCGGCAGCGCTCTTTTCCGTTCTTCTGTGCGCAGTGGTCTATAAGCGCCCCGATCTCTTCGGAGCATTTTCAAAAGTCACCCTCTTCGGGGCCCAGGCTGTTATTATCGGCTCGTACATCGGCTTTACCTCCCAGAACTGGAAATGCCCCTCCTGCGGGAAATACCTGGGCACCGATATCAATCGACATGTCTGTAAAAAGTGCGGAGCGAGACTGCAATAACAGGATCTCACAGGAGTTAATGGATGCCGGTTGCAGTTTGCGGTGATGTGTACTTCCTGTATTTGTGGTAGTTGCCAGTCTTAGCAATATTATATTTTGCTGATTTATCGTTCAATCATTCATACCCCACTCCATCTACGGAAACATTCTCCTTGACTTCATGCATCCTATGGGATACAATTAATTTGTGATCGAAATTCGTAAGACAGAGGTCTTCGAACGATGGCTTATGGGGTTTCGTGATCAACGGGCTGTTGCCAGAATTAACACGCGGCTTCGGCGTATGATGCTGGGGAACCCTGGAGACGTGTCGCCTCTGAGAGAGGGCATTTCAGAGCTGCGAATCGATTACGGTCCTGGCTACAGGGTTTATTTCGTACATCGCGGCCGGGAAGTAGTAATCCTGCTTGCGGGTGGCGATAAGCGCACGCAGACGCGGGATATTGAAAAAGCGATTGAAATGGCGCGGATGCTGTAATTAGGAGGGCACCATGAAAAAAGGAAAGCTCAAAACAACGAAATGGGACGTAGTGGATTACCTCAAGACGGACGAAGACATGGCGAATTATCTTGAAGCCGCCATTGAGGACAGTGACCCCGCCCTGATTTCTGCGGCACTTGGTGACATCGCGAGAGCAAAGGGCATGTCTCAGGTTGCCCGTAAAGCCGGACTCGGCCGCGAAAGTCTTTACAAGGCTCTCTCTCCGAACGGCAATCCTGAGTTTGCCACAATACTCAAGGTTGTGAAGGCGCTCGGTTTGCGTCTGCATGCTACAACTTCGTAAGGTATAAAATCATTTACATGAATCCTATCTGCATAATAGACGACGAATCTTCCATCTGTTCCACCGTTGCGAACATTCTGAAGGACGAGGGGCATCAGGTCATCTCATTTCCGGATGCTGAGAGCTTCTGGCAGAAGCTCGATACGCTCGAGCCCTCTCTTGTCCTGCTGGATATCTGGCTTCCCGGCATCGACGGTATGCAGCTCCTGAAACGCCTGCATGACCGGTTCCCCGCGCTCCCCGTCATCATGATGAGCGGACATGCCGGGATCGAGACGGCGGTTGCCGCCATAAAGGCCGGCGCCTATGATTTTTTGGAAAAACCGCTGCAGCTGGAGGTCTTGCTCGACAAGGTGGCGTCCGCCCTGAAGCATCGGCCTTCCGGAAGCAACGAGAGCCTGCCCTCGGATACGAGACTCGAGATCGTCAGCGCCGACCTTTCGATACCTCCCGGCGCGGTGGACGTGGTGGATTCCCCCGAACCTCAGCGCACCATCAGGGGGAATGTGGTCCTGAACGGCATCGGGCTCCTGAGCGGCCGGAACACCGGCGTCATTCTGAGCTCCCTCGGGACCAACGAAGGGATCATCTTTCAAACGCTTGACGGTCAGACCATCCGCGGACATATTACCTCACTTGAGGATTACTCCCAGTCCGTCTCATCGCAGACCTTCTCCGCCAACTCCACAACCCTGGACAACGGCAGGCGGCGGGTGCGCACCATTGAACATCTGATGGCGGCCCTTTCCATGTACGGCATAACCAACGTGCTCATAAAGGTTGACGAGGAGATACCGAACATAGACGGGTCCGCCAGGGATTTCTGCAACCTCATAGAAGAGGCAGGGATCGAGGAACAGTCTGCTCTCACCCGGGTTGCCGTCATCCGCAAGAAGATCGGCGTGGGAAACGAGGCGAAGCATGAAAAGCATCTCACGGCGGAGCCCTTTGAAGGGTTCGAGATATCGATGAGGGTTGACTACCCGCTGCCCATAGGTGAACAGATCCTCACGTTCAATCCTGAACGCGGGTCTTTCGCCAGGGAGATAGCCCCGGCCCGCTCCTTCAACACCTTTGAGAATATCGACATGGCCCAGAAGCTGGGAAAGGTCGGCGGCGGATATCTCAATTCCCACATCATCATGTACGACGGCAAGGTCATCAACACGGAACTCCGTTATCCCGACGAATTCGTGCGCCACAAGATATTGGACCTGATCGGAGACCTCAACCTTCTCGGCCTTCGCATCAGAGGACGCATTACCGCCAACATGACCTCCCACAGCTACAATCAGGCCCTGGTGCAGCGCTTGTACCAGGCTGTTCAGAGCAGCTCCGGTTCGCAGGCAGGGTAGAGCCCCTGCCTTAGGCATGCTGGGGCAGGTTGTGCGAAATCCGACAAGGTAAACGCTGCCGGGTTGCCCCGCGCCGATCGCTTCGCCCCGCGATTCGTGCGTATATTACATTCATAACGCTGCCAACAAAAATCTTGACAGGGGAAAACAGTTCCACTATATTCACCTTATGTATACCCCTCCCGTGGTCATCCTTAAAGCTGGTCACATTGCAGCATGGCAGCGCATCGCCGTGGCCGAGGGGGGATTCTATTAGTTTTTTATTGCATAAATAGAATGCCAGGAAACCCAAGGGCCACGGAAAATCGATTCCGTGGCTTTTTTATTCGCTTAGGCGCTTACGCCTATAACATCGACAAAAGATTGTCGATGTTTGGGTTTTTTATGTTTTCATTGAGTTGTAGGGCAACCCTTCAGGGTTGCGGCTTTTCGGTATCAGCAAGGCTGAAGCCTTGCCCTACAAAAACGTTAAATTCGAACTGCCCCGAAG